>Ga0172373_10003626_pt1 | contig 22423 bp, 23 predicted proteins | sample Lak10m_2_FD_114546 | JGI IMG/M metagenome (GOLD analysis project Ga0172373, IMG submission 114546) | Freshwater microbial communities from Kabuno Bay, South-Kivu, Congo - kab_092012_10m | ecosystem: Environmental > Aquatic > Freshwater > Lake | place: Democratic Republic of the Congo...
CTGGCGGCGACAGCGGAGTTATCGGCCCTTGCTCGGGGCCAGCTTCAAAGCTCTCAACTGCAACATCCGGCACTTCAATCTCAACTTCAATCTCAGCATCAGGATTAAAAACATCCTGCACGACTTGCTCTTGCGCACGAAGGATATGACGCGCAGTAAAAGCTCCCTTTTGATTCCCACCCTTGACTAGGAATTCAAAGTAGCTATTTCTGTCCTTACGTCCAGACACGTATTTATTCGCATCCTTAATCAGCCCAAGACTCTCAAAGACAGTTCCAATTTTATTGTTAAAGTTATACAGAAACTGCATCTGACGTGCGAAACTACGAAACAGTTTGACGTCTCCAGGATTCATAGACCGCTTGGTTTCAGTAATATCTGCGGCCATGAAAACTTCGGTATACTGTGCAGCAATCTCTTGTAACCTAGTAGCCTTTTTTGCAGCTTCTGGACTGCTACGATCAGTTATCTCAGAGAAGTTCTCAATAAGATAATCGTCTTGCTGATTATTTAGAAATTTGATAAGCTGAGACGCTAGAGGACTATTTTCATCAAGCCGCGATATCATCAAGTGTTGCAGCTCATGCACAAGAGTTGAACCATTGGCAGCGTTCATAGTCAGTGTAATTAGATCAGCATCACCATTACGCCACTCAAAGCGCCCAGAAAATACATTATCGTCAGCGTTAGTTTTAGTGGCAGCTTCTTGGTCAGTTAAGACCGTGTCTGCATCAACAGAGGCTTTAATCGTGGCCTCTACGATAGGATCAAGCAAAGCATCAAAGTTAATTGCTGTACTTGGATGATTAACATACTCAGCTACGCTACTAAAAGTAGCGCCCGAAGGATCGCCAGGAATAACCGTATTAGTGGCTAGGTTATACAGTATTAACTCAGCCATTTCTAGCGCAACATCTACGTTGCCCTGATTAACAATATTACCCTCTTTATCCTTTCTCCTAAGCGCATTAATAATCGGCAGCGCTCTATCAGACGGCAGTTTGCGTTCAGACAAATTACTGGCGCGAGGAAGATTAGTCAAGACATCCCCACGAAACATAGCATTCTGCAAGGCATCCTTCTCAGCCTTAGTAAAGCCTTCAAAATCACCGAATTGAGTAGCCTTATAGAGCTTCTTATAAAAGCCCTCAAGAGTTATATTACCAACCGCAAACTCACCGAATACACCATCAGTCTTAGCTTCTTCTCCAAGCGCCAGGAAAAAGCTAGAAATAAAAGGATCATTCTTTGCAAGCGCACTCAGACGCGCCGTTGCATTCTCAGCTCCTCTGGGAACCTGCACATCAAACTCACCTCGCCCAGGGCCGTCAACGCCAAGCTCAAATCCGCGCTTGGAAAATTCCTGGTGAAGCTGGTCTGTGCTGATCTCACCGAGAATATATTTAGAGACCAGGGGGCGATTCCTAGAGATAAAGCTAGCTGGAAGATCATCACGGACAGCGTTAGCTCTTTCCTCTTTGTTCCTTGCGGCCAGAATCTTAGACCCCGCCTTACGTCCAAGATTAAACTGCCCAACGCCAATGGCAGTAACCGCAGCAGTCATGGCATATTCATCAAACGTCGGGAATCTATCCTCAATAACCAGTTTATTCTGCGTCTCCTGCAGAAGCTCAGTTACAACCTCAGGAGCAAGCGCTCCTAGAGCTTTCCCAGAGACTTTAGAAACTGGCGAAGCCAACGCCGCAAGTCCAGCTTGGCCTATCTTAGTCTGCCCGATTCGCTTCATAGCCTCAGCGCTAAGTCTAAGTCCAGCGTTTTTCTCGACATATCCAGTCACAGCTTTCTTTACAACGGGACCGTAGGCGCCCTTAGCGGCCGTCCCTAAAGCACCACCATATTCCAGCGCCATACTAGGGATAGTCAGAGATAAAGCAAGGTTATTTTTATCATACTCAGACATCTCAGGACTGAATTGTTCAATCTGATGTCTAGATTCATCATACGCCATACCTGCGGCAGGAATCAGGCCAGCGCCAGGAACCACGGCATTAGGCAGAAGAATAGAGAGAATGCTGCCCGTAACCTGAGAACCTGCGTTAAATAGCTTCCTAGGGCCAGTCGGAATTCCAGTATCTACACCGAAAACTTCCAATGTAGGATCATCTGGATTAACGCTACCAGCCACGCTAGTATTTCTATCAACCGCTGCACGTATAGCACCAGAAAGATCCATACCGTATTCAAGCAGCGCATTGTTAGGCTGCAAAGACTGTTTGACCTGTCGATACTCTGCTTCTAGCCCAGCTCTTTTCTGAGCTGTTTCAAGTTCTCTCTGAGATAGTTCTTTCAGCCTATTCTTGTGCAATTCGTCTCTTTCAGCTTCAGGTATTGCCTTGATCCGCTCAGAGTCTGCGAGTTCTTCTTGAGTCAGTGCAAAAGTCTTGCTATTACTCACAGTCTCAACTACAGGTACAATAGGCTGTAACATCTCAGCTCTGCGGGACAAAAATGTCTTGGACTTATTTTTAGAGTCTGTGTCCTCTAGCTGAAGTGACAGCAGATCTTTTTTGATCTCTGAAGGGTAATCCCTTAGAGATTCATAAACGCCACCGACTGCCTGGGCAATATTCGGTAGTGTTTGATATATAGTACCTCCAATCTGTGTGATAGGATCAGTAAAAAGATCAGCTCCTCCCGCATTCGCTCTCTTAGCAGCCATCCTAGCTGCTTCTTTGCTAGCGCTATTCATAATCGGCAACGCAGCTTCATGCCCGCCGACAGAAGCACTCAGAGCTTTCCTACTCTCCGGCACAGTGCGATAGAAAAAGTCAGAAATTTCCGCTTCAGAAATATCATCAGGGAATTCATATTCCTGTTTGTTATCCGCATTAAAGATTTTCATTATTTGACTGCTCCAGTGAAGACTTTAGTTGCTCCAGTAATTGGGTCAAATTCTGTAAGAACAGTATCCTTAGTAGGAGTTGCGGTAGTACGCCTAGCGGTCTCAAACATTTCACCGATCCCAGATTTAGGATACTTACTGGCAAGATAGTCTTTATTTTGTAAGGCCGCCTTTTTGGTATCCTCATATGCAGGATTAAGCGGATCAGGGTTACTCAGAACCCTTGATAAATCTGCAAATATTATCCTATCCTGCGGTTCCATTTCTGCAGAAGCCTGCTCTCCTTTTAACTGCATAACACGCTTAGCAATCTCTTCCTGCTGCGCGCCATCTGGAAGTGCAATGTCTAGCTTTCCGTCCTCTCCCATAACCCAACCAAATAAAACACCATCAATATTCGTAACCCCAGTCTTATCCCCCCTAGAAGCACCTGAACGTGCAATTCTAGCTGCGGTCAACTGTGTTTCCCTGGCCAGCCTAGCCTGCTCAGCCTCAAATTTTCTATCCTTCGACGATTCTTTAGAACGGAAAGTCAAATCACGAGTAAAAAGCTGCTCTTCGTTCTCAAACCTAATCCCCTCAAGCTCTTTAGCCTGTTCAGCGCTAAGATCAAACATAGTCTTGTCATGCTCAAGTCCAGTTTCAAATTGCTCTTTTTGCTGCGCGAGTCTCGCATCTTCCTGCCCAATCTTACGCTCTTCCAGTGCCATCATACGGTTAGCACGTTCTTCTTCCGCGCTCTTGTCCAACCTAGCAGCAATAGACTCATCAATTGCCAGAACAGTACGGGGATCAAGAAACATAGGAACCTTAGGCGCCTTACCCTTAGATTCCATTCCAGAAGCCGCTGACTGTAGCATTCCAATCAGCTCATTGCCTTGTACATTTTGTGCCTGCCCAGCACCAGTAGCTGCCGCGTTAGCAGTCTCTGGACTCTTAGCAGTAGCTCCTGCAACGTTTGCAAAGAGCTGCATCAATTCACCAGTTGAAAATTTCATATCAAAGGCTCCTTACGCTGAGGCTAACGGAATATAGACACTTGCTGTTCAGGCTGACGGAACATAGACATTAGCTGTGCAAATTCATCTTCTTGCAGAATGCTTCGAGCGGCCAGCGGTGACGGCTGAGCCAGACTAGCCTTAGCAGCGCTCTTTCCAAGCTCTCCAGAGAATATCTTAGTCCCATCCTGCCCGCCGACCTTTCCAAGACCTCCTAGCTTACCAGAATCAATAGCGCCGCCTAGCGCTGCAGAGCCAGTACCAATCGCCGCATCAATGGCAAACTCCCCAAGGTCAAAGTCAAGCTCTCCATGATCAATCCCACCACCGAGAGTCTTACCTAGACTTCCACCTAAACCAGCTCCAATCGGGCCACCAACAGCGCCACCAGCAACTGTCCCTAGCACTTTTCCTATTTTCGAAAACACTCCGCCCTTCTTCTTCTCTGCTGCTTTTTCTGCCTCTTCCTTATACTCGCTGGCCTGCACATTCTGCGCTTGATCGCCAGCCTTCTCTGCTGACAGAGCAGTAGCATTACTCCTGGCTGTTGTCGCCGCCAGGTTTGAGAAAATCTGTGCCAGTTCACCGGGGGAAAGTTCCATCGTTCTGTCTCCTTATTTTATTTATGCATAGTGCATATTTTATTTATTACGCAAAAGCAGCAATTACAGGAACAATACTACTGATACCAGAAAACACTGTACTAGCGCCTTCCATAATTCTAGACGGAGCTTCTGGAATAACCGCAGCACCGTTGAGCGAGCTAACTGCTTTGGCATAGTTAAGCTGTGCTTTTGACTCCCACAAAAGATCTTCTGATTCCACGCTAAGCTGCATGGACTGATGTTGAACCTTGGCTTTGACATAAAAGTCTGCCAGCGTGATGGTCTGCTGCGTGAACTGTACCATAGTAGCCAGTTTAACACGCTCAGAATCCAGCCTAGTTCTGACTGCCTCGTATACACGTGCAAGATTCTCTGACTTTAGCTTGGCCTCAATCTCATCTATGCCACGTTGTGCTTCTGCTTCCAGTAGTGCAATATAAATCAGGCGAGCGCTAGAATTGACAGTATTGTACGCAGTAAACCTAGCATTTAGCTTAGCAACAGACTCCAGCAAGTCAGTGTCTTTCCTGTTCTTAACTGCAGTAAGGACGTCAGAAGTTTCCTGGTTAGTATTACTTGTCACTACCGACATCGTGTCTGCAAAACTATTACTAAAAGATTGCTGTGCATCATAAGCCTGCAGAGCTTCTTCTAGCCGTCTGACAGAATTAACTGCCGTATGCAGCGGGGACTCCGGTGCAAGAGGGTCCCAAAGAGGAAAGTCAGTGTATGGATTATCTCCAGAGGTGAGCGCTGCTGTCACTCCACGCATACCTGAAGTGCTGGCCGTATAAGTATCCCCTAGAAACCAGTCGACAACACCCCCAGGGGGATCCCAAGTACCCCCACTAATCATATACGCATATTCAGTCAACTGCGCATCGCTAAAATTAGACGGTGTTCCACCCATATTAAACCTCCCAGACTACGGTCGTAGCCAGTTTACCGCCAAGAGTATCTGCGATCTTTGAAATAGATTCAAGCTCAGTGTAAGCAATAATCTGCCTGCACCCAGCAGTAGCCGCTTTGATCTTTACAAACTCCATTCCCTCACGGACCAACTCAGGCGTCATGTTATGCAGGGCAGAAAACGTATATATAACCATTATCTGATTCTCAGTAATAGCATCCCCCGTTTTCATAACAGACATAATAGCAGTCAAATGCTCATCGCCATTAGACTGCACTCTAAGCCCAATATAAACCGTAAGGATTCCCTTCATAATGGCAGAAATGATATTCCCTCTGAGACGCTCATTAGTAACAGGGCTCAGGGGAAGTGCGTGTTCAATGTAATGCAAGATAAAATTAGAGCTAGCAGTCTCAGGTGGAAGCTCTAAGAAATGATTTCCAGGTGATAGTTTCATTGCTGCGCTTCCTGTCCTTGAGCCTCAACCCCAATGCCGCGGTCGTAACGTTTATCTGTCTCCTGATAATGCACTATGGCATCCCATAGCGCGCTATCCACAGTAGCAGTACCAGACAACACAAGATTAGCCTCAAGGTATTGTCGTCCAAGGTATACAACTCCCTCTTTGTTTGGGCTAAGCGCTGCAGATGTTTTAAAACTGTCAGTATGTTTATATCGATACTTCAACTTAGCTGTTAGGTCTGTGATACCACTATAAAACAACTGCACATGCTGCGCTTGCTTCAACATTCTACGACGTCTATCGCTCAGTCTAATCTCAACTACAATGTCCGCAGGCTGAGATGAGGCATTAGTATACGTCTTATCAGCGTCGTAAAATATATCTCCAGCCAAGCACCCATCAGTGCTAAATTTACCAAGCCTAGAGAGCTTATAAGCAACGGCCCCATCCTGCAGGAAATAAAAATCTCCAAGTCGATCGTCGTAACGTACCTTGAATTTAGCCGCACTAATGCGAGGAAGCAAGAACTCACTAAAATCATATTCAGTAAATTCTAAACTTCCGCTAGCAAGCCAAGCAGAGCCGCTCTTGTCAACAAAACAGGCAGAGGCAAAGCTACCATCGAAAGCTGCCCTAGATGCGACCGGAGCGCCAACTAACAACGTATAAACTGGCCCCTGCGCAGTCAGCTCAAACGCACCAACCCCACGGCTAGTATATATAAGCATCTTTCCCATCATTTCAGTAAAGCCTAGAATCTTTCCGCCCCAGGGAACCCGGCACAAAAGTATCTGCCTATCACGAATAGCATTATGCAGGATTTGCATAAACTCACTAGCACGGTATTCAGTGAGTAGGCACATTTCCAAAGAGTACGGGATATCCATAGCACCCCCGCCTGGCATTCCCAAGATAAACATACTCTCATCTATCACATCCACAGACTGCACAAGCTCATAATCATATGAGTATTTTTTAAGCAGCTCCCAGGATGTTGCCCACGCGGAAGAGTCCAAGATAGTCTTTGTAGTACTTAGGTTTCCTACTACCAGTCTGGTGTTATATTGCCCAAGTGCCTGCGGAATCCAGCCATCTGCAGATTTCGCAACCGCCAGACTAGGATATAAACTATAATTCGTCGCTAGGAACTCTCCATTACTGAAGACGACATTTCCTAAATGCCCCACCCACTGCACTTTAGCATAAGACTTAGCAGGGCTGACGCTTCCAGTCCCCGTTGACATGTTAATCCCAGCGCCGGCAGTGAACTGATTACTACCCTGTGCCCAGGTTTCTCTATCAACCAGGTAAAGCATAGCCTGATCACTGCTGTTGAAATTCAAAACAACCAGCTCTTCACCGTCCATAAACTGCATGTGAGTTTGTGTATTCTCACTTTCTGTGAACGGTATAACAGACAGCGCATCACGCACCAGGCCATCCTTTGAAGGAGTCAATCCAGTACAGGCTTCAAGCGTCTGAGTATCAGTCATAGCATACTTAGTCTGGCGCACACCAGCAAGCAGTGCTTCTCTGACACTATATGAGTACTGATTTGCCATTAATACTCTCCAAGACCTAGCTTACCGTCATCTTCATGGAAGATTGCATTGATGTAACGAACATTCTCAGAATCAGCTGTTTCCTCTTCCACTCTGATTCGATGATCCAACGCTGTTACCATATGATCTACAATACCAGCCGCAGTAAAATCAACGGCACTAGTGTTACCCCACGTCGTGCCTCCCAATGACTTAAAGAAAACCTGAGAGCTAACATTAGTAAGAGTCTTTTTACTAATCTCAACAGCCTCAAGTGTCTTATTACCACGAGTATCAAGGTCAATCTCGCCGCTCTCAAAAATAAACTTAGCATTACCGCCGTCAATATACGTGGCATACAGATCATTCGCTTGACTGATGACGCTAAGAATCTGATAGCGCGTTTTGCACAGCCGATCCTCTTTTGTGAGAAGATAGCCTTCGTCATTATCTGCAAGATAAAACTCATGTCGAATGTCATCGTGACTGATAACCATATCCTCTCCAAGCAGTCCAGAAAGATGCTCCTGAAACCTACGCTCACCAATCTGCGGGCCAGGAGTAACGGTTCTCAGCCAGCCGCGAGAGTCTAGAAACACATGCTTTCGATTATCCCCTGCTACAGCAGAGCCACTAGCAAGACCGATGTTTAGCAGTAGTTCAGGATAATAGATATTCGTATCTACCTGGCGCAGGACGCCAATTCCCTCAGAACCATAGATCATCATGTCTTTTCCGAGAGATTTCATTGAGTAAATCACCCCTTCCCAGGGAATGAAGCAAAAACCCATCTGCCAGCGACGGCAAGCACTGATAACAAGCTCTCGAACATCAGCGGATTTATACCCCGTCAAAGCCACCATTTCAGCCGTAAAGGGCTTAGAACTTTCACCGCCACCCTCTAGTCCCCAGATAATACACCGAGCATCAGGGACATTATCCTCGTTAGTAAGAATCTGATTCGGAGCATTGATGTTCCACGTATCCCAGAGATCAGCCCCAAATCCACTTGAGAAATACGTACCAGAATGATTGAAGTTTGCCATAAACAGACGATTATCATGGATGGCAAAACTCTTAGGAACAGGCACATCTGCAGGCAGGCCTGCTGCCCAGGAATTGTACAGGGCATGGTTTGTCATATAGACGTTACCATTAGAGATAAACCAGTAACCATCCCGTTCTGCATATTGCCAAGAAGTACCAGTAGCAATTGTCTTAGACGTACTGTCATCAGTAACGCTAGGAAGCGTGTTCGAGGACAAAAGATCAGATCCAGGACCCCACGAACCATTGAGAGCGTATAGCTTATGCGAGCTGCTATTATACTTCAACAGCATATTTCCCTTAGTCCCCTTCAGGAGCATAGGCAACGGATACGTCACGTCTTGACTAATCCCACCAGTTACAGGATAACTTGGAGCCTCTATAGGAACTGCCCCTCGCGTCGGAGACGGCTTCTTTCCAAAATACTCCTTTGCTCCCAAGTCAGGAGGATCATTCTCAAACTCACGTAGACCAAGAGCCAAAGCCTGCTGAAGTTGATACTTAACCTGATTCCTGCGTGCCATTATAATCTCCCTGAAAGCCCTAGCTTTCCGTTTCTTTCATACTCGACAAAAAGAGAAGTATATGAAGGCGTACCAGAGCCGGTACGCTCTACCTCTATTTGAAACTCAATTGCGCTGATCATGAACTCAGCATAACCAGTTGCGTCTATAGTCACCCAGCTGCTGGTTGATATAGACACCAGAGATGAGTCTCTATACCTAAGACGTACCCTAGATTCGACAGTCGTTCCTAGGCGAACCCCAACGACAAGTTTATGATCCCGGCTCCCCATGTCAAAAAAGCCAGTAGTGAATTTCTGCACGCCAGAAGCTGAAGCCGAAGCTATCTTAATAAGACTTCCACCATGCACAAACATAGAGCTGTAAGAAGCTGTAACTAGACTCAGCCCACTATCACTAAGGACTAGGCCAAAAACATCGTCGCAGAAAAAATAATTACGTTCAATTGGATCAAACGTCCCGACAATGCTATCAGTAAACCCTGTGGTATAGTCATCATAGAGAGGCTCACTTATCTTAAGATCTGGGGTTATTTTTCTAATCTTAAGATTCTCGTCTATGAAACAATGCTCGAATATATCCCCTGCGACAGCACCGCGCTCAGCAATCCCATAGCTGGCTAGATCTACGCGAGACAGGGCAATAGGACTCTCCTCGAATTTTACAAAAGCAATACCACTCTCGCCGTATACAACAGCTCCATCACCGAGTTCTTTAATACAATGAATCTTTCCCTTCCAGTTCATAGGAAGATATCCAGCTTCATTATTTTGAAAATACTGAGTTAGGAGTTCTTTATTGAAAGTCCCGAACAGCAAGTGAAAGAAGTCCATAATATCAGCGCTGGCATAATACAACATGTTTTCCTCAAGAGAAAACGATGAGTAATCACCGTGGCTAACTCTAAGAGAATTTATATTATCAGCTGATGCAGAGGAAATAAAAGACGCCATACCGCCCGCTAAAAGTCTGCCCTTTAGAGTGCCAACAGTATTAGGGGCATTATCAGTAGTGATAATATCAGCACCACTAATAAGCATAGAATTACCATTGCAGGCAACCCACAAATCTCCAATCATGGCGGTATGCCACACCCCACCTGCGGTTGGGGAAGCCGGGTTACCTGAAGTATCAACAACACTAGCAGATGTCAGCGCCCATGTTGACGGATTAGCTGTGAACACTGTAGTCGTGCCTAGTGCAAATATCTCATTGAGAGACACTAGAGTCTGAGGATTAGGCCACGTACCAAAAACAGTATAACCACTTCTAGTAAAATCATAATAGCCTAGCCCAAAAGGACATACTTTTACATCCTGTGCAGACGCTAGATAGTCCGCAAACAGAGAATTCTCGGGTTTAACGTTAATCCCCCGAGTTAGGCTTTTTGTCAGATCCAGAATCTCTCTGGGCATCTTCTAGTCCTCGTAGTAGTCTATTTGCGGCCAGCTTAGATAGTTCACGTTCTTTTGCTTCCTGCGCAGCACTCTGAAATCGCAGTGCGTTTAGCTGTCTGAGAGCTTTAAGGTTATCTTTTACTTTCATCCTTGAATCCTCAGTGGGAGATTATCATCCCATTCCCGCTCTATTTGATCTTTTTCAAGCTCGTTAAGTCGTTCCTCAAGCTGACGTTTGTACTCTTGCGCACGAGTTTCATTGTTATAGCTGCGCTCAAGTTCATAGAGAGTGGCAAGCACTAGACAGTCAAAGAATTCTTCAGAAGTCCAACGGTTAGTCTGACTGTCAGAGATAAGCCTAGGTTCGTAGAAAATGCCAACAATCTGCAGTTTATAGTAACTGTCCGCAGGAGGAAGAATCAACAACTCTCGGCCGGCTAGGCTAGTATTAACAGTAATGCTATCTATCGTCCCTGCTGCTGTTGCTGAAAACCTGAAGTTAATAGTTGCCGGGGGAGAGAAAGACGGAGTATTACCCTCTGAAGCACCGAAGAGAAATAGGCAGTTCCAGGGCTGCGTCGGAGTGAAGCTATAAGTACCGCTGCCTGTTATAATAGCCTGACTGGAGTCAATTGCAGTATATGCTGAGCCGTTCCAGTATGCGGTCATGATGGCCAGGCTGTCTACTGTCGGAGCGCAATCTATAACCAGCTCTACAGCACCGTTAAAAATCTGATTCAGATTCACTCCCATTGCTATGGTAGAAGATAGACCATCAGGCACGTAGGTTAACTGGCCGCCAGAGTGGCTCCAAGACGCACTCTTAGAGACGTGCCAGATTTTAGTAGCTGCAGCTAACAGCGTGCCGCCAGAAGCTCCGGTCAAGTCAAGGTCAGTTTCAACTGGCGCAGAAGTCAGGGGGAGGAGTCTAATCTCATTAGAAGCTAAGCTAGACGTCAAATGACACCAGTACTTAGGCTCTCCCTGAGCTTCTTGTGAATACTCCATGGTGAAAGTATCTTCTAGCTCTCGGAATGTTACTTTATCCAAAGGATAAGTAGTACCGTCGCTCTTAAAGGCCTTAACATAAGAGAGGCTTCGAAGGTTATCTACAGCTTTAGAGAACTGTCCTTGCGTGATGTTAATTACTCTATGCTCATCCCGCTTAGTCCACGCCGCGAGGTTCTCCAGAAGCCTCTGTCCCTTATGAATGAAACGAACTATTCCATTATCGGAATAGTCATCAGCGTCAAAGTCAGTTACTAGATCAGCTCTACCGCTGATTTTAACGACCTCAGTTGAGACATCTAAGCGTGTGTACATTAGATGTCCCTCTTAAGAAGAGTTATAGTCACATTAGCCGAGCCCGCCGCATCTCCCGGCGCCGGAGAAGTAGTCAGAGAATTTCCAGTCTTAGCTGTGACAGCATATTCCCCATTATTTGCTGCGGCTCCGGGACTGTCCACATAAATGTAATCATCTACGGCAAAAGAGGAAAAGGAGACAGAATCGTCAGCATAAAACTTTCCGTCTAAGTTATCTGCCTCAATCTCAGTTAAGGAAGCTCTGCCAGGCTTTACCACAATCCGGTAGTTAAAGTTAATATCCTCATACGTGCCATCCGTCGGATCCAGAAGTTTCTGTGCATCTGCTGCCTTTAGTTCAGCAGAATCCAGGAAGTCTTGTATCAACCTGAAATACTCCGGATACGTCATCGTCATGTCTTTGGCATACCTAGCCTCAACTTCTTGCGCTTTACCAACCAGGGCTATAGCGTCCTGAACCCAGTCACGCGCCTGCCCTAGCCGCTGCTTGATAACATCAAGCGTCTGTGTCGCATCTATTGCTACTGCCATGTTAAAACTCCTGCGCTGCGGAGGCTATGAGGGATGAGTGCGGTGTGGGGTGTAGGCGGGAGCCACACTCTCTTTTTGGGGGGAAAGATTCCACTCATAACCTCCGCAGCAAAGTTAACTAAACCAGGTTGTCCTGACCAAGTCCCTTGAAGTATGCAAACTCAATCGGCTTGCTATACTCAAGGCCAGTTTCAGTGAGATACCCTTCTTTGATACCATCAACATTCGTCGAGGTATCTTTAGTGACAGTAGTGTTCTGAAGCGCCATCTCCTGCAGGTTCGCCATGTCGAACAGAACCATGCTGGAGCGGTCAGTCGTATCCTGGCTGAAAAGAGGATGCGTCATGAGATTCAAGCGCATACCATTCGGAGAGCGCCAACGCTCAATATCAAGACCGTACTCTGCCGTATCCGGCTCGATGTAGATATAAGCATTAGCAAGGCCCAGCTTCGTGAAAGACATACGCGCCACAGAGCCGAGAGCAGCACTACGCGTGGGCTTTCCGTAACGGCCTACGATTTCCAGCTTTTCCGTCAGCCAGTCAAGGCCACCCTCTTCCCAGGTCTGACCGCTAAAGTCAGTGTCATAACGGTAATCAAAAACATGCGCATCGGCGTATTCCAGAATCATGGGAATAATGCCCTGCGTATAGGTCTTTTCCTTACCGTCGACAGTTTCCTTATACCGCTCACCCCACCAGAAGGCTTTTTCCATCTCAACGCCGTGAATCTCGCTCTTCTCCCGGCGCTCTTCCTTCAGCACGTCACCAGTCAGAATCTCAGTCTGAGTCTGCGTACGCGTGACAGAATAGGGCGTCCAGAAGATCTGAGTGTAGTTATACAGCTCAGTCGAGTTGTAGTTCACAATGCCAGGGATGGTCGAGCCTTGTTCCTGCGCATTACCGATTACCTTGATAAGGTTAGCCGCAGCCGGGTCAGTCGTCGTGGTAGTGGTAGCCTTCAGCGTCTTGACTTCAATATAGCTGTTAGCACCATTCTCACTCACGCTAAGCACAACGCACGGCGTGTCATCACGAGGATCAGCAGAGTTACGGAGCATAACTACATGGTTCGGGCGGAACTCCAACGTCGAGCGGTCAGTCTGCGTATTGTCAACCTTCACAAACAAACGAAGACCGATGGCGTTAGAGCCCGCAGCATACGCAGAGCTAAGACCAGCGTCAGTGTACACATCCGTGACAGCGGCAATCTGACACGGAAACGTCTTAGTGTAATGCGAGAAGCGCGTGTCTTTCGGCTTCTTCGTTTTCATCATACCAAGCATAGCCGTCAGAGGCAGGTCACCGTTGATATACTGATAAGTCAGCCCTTCACGGGGATTCTGCGGACGATTATTAGCTTCCCACGTGGTAGTATGACGTACTCCACGAGACGCGGGGATGATTGTAACCATTGTTATCTCTCCTTATACCGTTACGTCAGCGATAACATACAGATGCAGACCGTCACTATAAACAGCAACACGGTCGTCAGCAGCTGCAATGTTATCTCCAACAATGTCCGTTCCAGCCTGGTTTACAACCTGAATAGCTCCACCACCGCCCCCACCAGAATTCTCCATGATTGTAATGATTCGGCCAGCAATATCTCGCGCATGAGGCATTTTAACCTTGCCCGTGCCGCTGCCAGGAACGGTAACCTTCACAATCGTCGCAGTTACGTCGATATCAGCAGTCTCAGTATTCGCAGGGGCAAGATACTGCTCAATGAACTGCTGCAACGGATTGTACTGCGAACCCGCATTAAATCCAGGAATGCTTTGCATTTCTTAAGTCTCCGTTGGGTTGTATATAAAATATGCGCTGTGCATATTTTATTTATTCCTAGTCTCCGATGAGATCCTTCATGACTTCTGCCATAAAATCATCCTGAGCCTTAGCGGGCAAGCGGCCGCCAGTCTTTCCAGCAAACGCCGGCGTGGAGGTAGCCTCTTTACCATTCAGATCCCTTGGGCGCTTCAAAGCCTGACGAACAGCCGCCTCTAGCATTGAGGGCTTCCCTTCTCCGGCTGGCATAAACAGCTGCTCATAAGTAATGTCAGGCTTCTCCGTGCTCAGCTTCACTGCCGTAGCCTGGATGAAATCAGTCATATCACGAAGGTCACGATTTGAGTCAAAAAACTGTGCTACCATTGCCTGCTTGCGGGCACGATCATTAATGATCGGCTTGACTACCCCAGGGAGTTCCTGCAAAAGCTGTTCCCGAGCAACCGCAACAGCCTGCTTCATTACGTTGTTTGCAAACGCATTTGCGCTCTCAACAGAAGCAAACGTCTCGTTAAACTCATCTTCGCTCTTGAAAAACTCTACCGGCTTGATCTCCGCAGCTTTCGGCGCACCTTCCTCCGGCGCTTTCTGCAACTGCAACTGGCTGACTACCTTTGCCATATCTGCCAGCTGCCGCTTAAGCGCCTCTACCTCACTGACTTCTTCCTCAGAACCTTCGGCTTGATCCTCTACAACAGGATCTTCCGATACAGGCTCTGCGATTTCAGCGGCAGGAGACTCAACTTCCTGCTCTTGGTTATCCGCCACGTCTGACTCATAAGAGGGGTCAAACGCTGACATGAGTTCCCTAGTTTCCTGATCCATCTTCATTCTCCTCTTGTTCAAGACTTTCCGCCATTACCTGAAAGGCTCCCAATGCCTTACGAAATCCATCTAGCTGACCTCTGGTGAATTCTACATTCTCACCCTGGAACTCAAGGCTATCCCTGCCGCTGGTTATACACAGCTCCATGAATATGGAGAAGTCACTATATATAGGCGAACGCATGAACTCTCTGTGAGAGCTAGCGCTAGCTCTAAACTTTAGCTTCCCGTCTACCAGGGCCAGCTTAAAAGCATCATCTTTAAGCAAGAGGAATAGCTCCTTCTGGGTTTCCAGCAACCATTCCAGCAATAGCTTCCGGCGAGGCCTCTTGAATTACAAAACGCTCCGCGTTGACTTCTCCAGCACGATACATGACCGTGAGAAAGAGCTTCAGAAAGTCTACCCTGCTGGCCAAGATTGGATTACCACCTGCAAGCTCCATAGCCTTAAGGATGGCATCAGGATTATTATGCGCCGGAACTTTATCAAAGCTGCTTTGGACGTCATAATTCACGTTCATATCTGCCGGGCTAATGTTTACGCGACCCCGCTGAATCAGATCACCATAGCCAAGCTCTATCAGCTTTTGCTGTGCTCCACCATTGATCTTTACCCACGACGCCTGACTTGCGAGCTGAATAGTCTGACTTGCAAGCATCCTAGCCAGCGGTCGCATTGCCATCGCATACGCCATGCGAATAGTCTTATTTGTACGGCCCATGGATGAGTCACGAGTCTCACTAAACTCCTTCGCAGTACGCCGCTCAGGAGCATCAGGATCAAATGCCCCCTGCGTGCCACCACCACCATTCCCGACATACTCCATGATTTTCATCATATACTGGCTGTCTACAACGTTACCGCGAGTAATATCTGAGGTTTTCATCTGCTCCATAGCACCTGCAACACCTTGTCCCCAAGTGCTACGACGCGTACGAATAAGGCCGCCAGCAGAACTCATCATTTTAATAGCATCATTGATGTTTACACGGAACGGATCAATGAGATAAGTATTATGCAACGTCCGATCAATGTTGGAAAAATGAGAAGAAATTAGCTTATCTACTCTGATCTGAGACGGGTACAAGAGCTCCATACGAGAAATGGGTGCCATAGAATAGCCGTCAAAATCAGGAGCAAAGACTACAACAGGGAACAGCTCATGCGCAAGGCCCAGGGGCTGCCCCATGATAATCACAGAATCGTTGGCTACTGCAAAGGTCCAGATTTCAGGATATCTGTCACCGCCAGGAAGTCCCCACTCTTTAGGGATAAGCTTGACGTACATGTACATCACATCAACAGGGAAGTTAGCCTCTGTATAATGTGAATCGCTTGGAGCAGTTCCACCCGTTGCTTCATATCGACCGCTGTTATCTTCCATCAGCGCTGAGCGGCTCTTTGCATAGTCCAGGTATTGCGCGTTGAAAAACTGTCCGTCAGAATTATGCTCACGATCCAGGAGCTCAATGCGGCTAGTGGTATCTATCCAGCCGACAAAAGAGCCTTTTTGAATATTATGTCCGGGCGCTCCAGGATCGGGAAGATAATGATACGGATCAACATTTATAAGCTCATGCCCCTCCCAGGTAAGAGCACGCTCTACAGACCTACGCTGGCCCATCTTAGTCGGACCAAGAAGGCTATCAGCCGTTAGGTCTTCAAATACCAGCTTATTGCCGTACTTCCTATGATACATAGGCGCAATAACACCTAGACCGTAGGTAAGGCCATCTTTGACCGCCGTGTGCAACGGCAGCTCTGCGCTGGTATATTCCATCTGCTGCTGGATATGCCGCTCCAGCAAGATGGCCCCAAGCTCATCTTCCGGTCCAATACCCTCAAGGGGGAAGAAAGTGTCAGTCATCAGGCCATAGACAAACTGCGTCAAGAGGCTCTCGCGAATACTGAAACTGGTTGGGATAACCAGCTTGACTTCGTTATTCTCAGTATCCGGCGGACAAAAAGCAGTTTGACTATGGTCTATCTTTTTCCAAGAAGGATATCTGCCTGACATTGCGTTACGAGAAACATAGCCATTTTCAAGCAAACGAGTAATGGTATTCTGATGCAGCTCGGTGTCCGGATGCCAGTTAATGCGGCTATTCTCGACAACAGGATATTTATACTTATGATCCTTCTTGCCGATATTAGCACGAATCTGTCGTGCTCTATTAACTGCGCCTTGTACTAAGAGTGCCATGTTATACCTCTACCAGACGACATTCAATGTCAAGTGCTGGTTCGTCGTAGATTCCTGCGTACTCATCTTCGTCGGTATGCTCAATGTCAGTGCCCTTTTCACTGGGCGCCGGAAGAAACAAACGATTGCCCTCTGACAACATCTGTGTGATATATGCAAACGCGTCAGCTACGTCGTCGTACTGAGAGGACGGAAAGTCCATGAGCTGCATTTCAAGCGGCGCACAGGTGTTCTTGTTATGAAACACATAACCACGGCGATAATACGGGACCAGCGTTTTGATCCTATCCTCTTTTTTCATCTTCGGCTTAAGCACTATGCGATCAAGAAAATTATAGCCGCGAACAGCAATCTCAGTTTGAAGGGGATAGTCTATGAATTCATTGAGGCTATTCAGCTCAATACCAAAGACCTTTACTCCATACTGATCAACCAGCTCAAAGAACTTGTCATAAAGCTCATCTGGGTACATACGCTCATTGACAATGTCTCTGACAAACAAGCGACGATTTTCAAGATCAATCCCGATTACGACCATTGCGGAGAAGTCACTCTGCGGAGTAACAGTCTTAGCTGGGTCGATTAGAATCACAGTCTCAAGGCGCTCAAGGTTGACTCTGTCGGGGATAGCCATACCACTGGCCTGGAACAGGCGACCATCTGATTCATTGTAGAAGTTAAAATGCTCAGCTCGAAAGCTAGCAATCTCAGGCGGCATGGTCTTATTCATATATTCGCGATAGAAAACGTCCAAGGAGCCGTCGAGAAGATACTCATTGTATTTCTCTTTAATTTCCTCTGTGGACATAAGCTGCGGAATAAGACTGTTAAGATTCTCATCACAGATAGAGAAAGTATGACAATCCCAGCTATCCATTTTCTGCAAGTGAACAGGAAGTGCGTCGTGATGCTTGAGAGTGTCTACATAGAGAATCTCCCAATCCTTCCGCATCCGATTAACGCATTCTGTAACGTCACCCAGAAACCACTTCTTGGTCTTCTTTCTCTGCTCTTCATTAGGAAGCTCTTTCGGCTTCTCAGGGTCGTCAAGAGCTACCAGGTCTGGGCGGAAGTTATTCCAGTTAAGACCACGAATCTGCTGATCACAGCCGCGAGGAAGAATCAGCGTATGACCAAAAGCTACCCAGGCCTTCTTTGAAAACGATTCGTCTATCTCTGCGCTCTTACTAACCTCATAGTCGTAAGAGTCATTCTTGACGTTACCGCAGAATTTCTTGATGATCTTGTTTGTCAGAAGATCTCGTTTCATATTTTCAGTCTGCATCTCTGCCAAGGTCTCGCTGGCACTGACGTAGACAATAAAACGCTTGTTTGCGAAGATGATATCCATCATTAGGCGAAAGCGCAAGAGAGTAGTCTTTCCAAGCCCACGAGGAGCAAGGACTAGCTTTTTCTGTTTAGTGTAGTCAAAAAACAGATCTATAATCTGATCATGGATGGTAGAAAACGGCACGTCAAAAATATCCCCGAACAGCTCATACGCAGCGGTCTTAGGATCAGACATCCATTGCACCATAAGCTCTTCGCGAAGCTCAGGTGAGATGCCTTGACCGGCGCCAAGTGTTTCTATGGGGATTCTAGGCATTTTCAAGCCTCTTAAGACGTGTTTCAAATTCGGCCAAGGTTGCAAGTACGCCGGACTCAAAAGTCGGAGCTTCAACAGGAGCCTTGGAAGTCTCAACGGCAGCTAGCACGGAAGCATAAAATTCAGCTGTAGGAAATGCCGGACCTGGATCTTGCTTGCGGCCCGGAGAGATGTCATCGTGACCAACAATGTCACTCAGGTTATAGGCAACATGAAGCGCCGCTGCAACCTCAGTGCAGACCTGTACCTGCACTCCAGTGTACTTCTCCCACCAGCCAAGCGGACCGCCGTTCTTATGCTTGCTCTGCATGCAGCGAGTGACTTCTAGCTGCTGCCCAGTCCATGTTCTCGGAGCGCCCTCTGCACCGCAGAAGCCCCAATTGACCATTTCAATGCCGATACTAAAGTCATTGCAGTTAGTCCGGCCCATGTAATTTGAAACGCCAGCATGATACGCTTTGCGATTAAACGGGACCATTTGCGTTACGCTACCATTTGCGTCAATGCAAAGATGTGCGCTGACATAAACGGCATCCTTCAGGGTCAGATGCTTAATAGAGCCCTCGGCGCTACCGCTTGCAGTATAATGCATGACGAGAAGCTGCGGCGTGATCTCTCCGCCCATGTCTGCGGCGATGACCTGCTTGACAGGATTACCATCCTCATAAAGCAGGCCAGTTTTCTTATTCACCCAGAAGCCGTTCATCCCGCTGCCTCCCCGAGAGCTTTACTGACGTTAACCGACTCAGCCGCACGACGCTCTTTCGCCTTTTCCCTGATGCGAGCAAGCTCCGTCAGGTCAAGGCTAGTGTTCGTGCTAGTCTGCTCGACTTTCGTGTGCTTTCCGAAACCAACACGATCCAGAAGGCTCTCTGCAACCCTATGACGTTGCATAGGATTAGTAGCGACTTCTTTGGAGAGAATCTCGTGAAAGACAGCCGTAGCCTTAGGAAGTAAGTCTTCAAGCTCTTTTGCAGTCTTGAGAAAGATATCATCCCTGGTTTCATGCAGCTCATTCAAATGAGCCTTGCCCAACTCACTGCCAAGAACATTACTAATCATGAGCTGCGTCATTCCCATCATCTGCGCAATCTCACCGGGCTTATGACCAATGGCCGCTAACCGCAGGATCTCTCGATGATTATCCTGCAGCTTTTGAATCTGGTACTTCCTGGATTTCTCTTCCAAGACAGCTGCGACTTCCAGCATATTCTCAGAATTCATTGCTCCAGACATGGTTAGTGTTCCTTATATTATTTATGCACCCTGCATAAATTATTAATCATCCCCAAGACTCCCGCTAACATTCACAATCGCTCCGCCATGGCTAGCCCTTTCCAGGGCTTTTGCAAACTTCTCAAAGGCTCTGGTGTTCTCTCTGATAAGCTGAACTAGCTCCGTACGATAGAGAGTTTGAAGCTCAGCTATTTGTGCGGACATAAAATCCTCTTTTTTCTCAAGCCGAAGAGAGTGCTCCCTAGCCTGTTGCATCAGAACATTTTCTCGCGCCTCATTTTTCTCATTCTGTGAAATATCACGACGGTAGGCCCAATACATGAAGATCATAAGCACCGCGACTGGAGCGCCAACAGCTTGAATGAAGTCTGCTAGAAATTGCCATTCCATGCGCCGCTACCGTACATTCTGGTCTTGGCTGCTCTTATCTGCATCTCTGGCACTGACGCCGAGCATTACAGAGCCGAGCATGACAAGAGCTGAACCAAAAGCCTGAACCCAGCCTTCTCCAGCCGTCGCCATAGGAGTTCCCAGCGCGACTAGAATGCCTGCAAATGATGTTTTCCAGGAAACTGAAAGTGCGTTCATTGTGAAATCCTCAGCAGTAAGGTACCAGACGTATATGCTCCGGTTGCTACGCCAATTCGATACTGGACGCCAGCCTCAGGCTCTTCCAGGACTTCCTCAACGTCAGCCGTGTAGGTCTTACGAGTCTTCCAGGTAGAGCCGTCAAATGTGCGTTGAAGAGAAACTGTCGCAGTGCCGAAGCCGCTAGCAGAAACGTTGAACTTCCCCCGAAGCGCGACAGCGGTCGAGAAAGTATTCTGCGCCGTAACTGAAACGGCAGAGACTTTCCCACCGAGCTGCATCGCTCTGCCGTTTGAGCAAAGCTCTAGTATTTGAGTTATGTGCATCATACCTGCGGCTCCGCCGACGGATCAAGCATCGTCAGATACTGTGCCCAAAGCGCAGGGTCCATTGGGGTGTCTCGATACAAAAGGCCAAGAACATCAGCCATTGGGAAACGCAACACGGCACGGAATTCTGTATCCAGGGGGAAGTCAACCAAAAACTCAGCGCCATCGGCGGCCTCTAGCTGAAAGACGTAGTCATCCTCAAATTCATATATAATAGCCTTATTGAACCAGATACTGCCCGAGCGGTTAGTATCCAGTTTATGATCTACGCCCGAACGGAGAGAAATGATAATGTTGTATCTCGGTTCCATAAGATTCTCCTTATGCCGCAATACGTGCGCGGAATTCTTGAAGGACGGAAGTGTTGCCTGCATGTGCGCTAGATGCATCAGCTGTAACCACAAGAGCAAGAGACGCATTAGTCGCTACGGCCGTCGAGCCAAGCGCGACAAGGCCAAGCCCTGCCGTTGACAGCCCAACCTCAGAGTGTGCAACAAGCGTACCGCTGCCGCCCGCGGTGCGAATCTGAATCTTGCCCTTGATGACGGCAAATTCACCGTTGCCGATATCTAGCGCACCAGTCGAAGCGATCACGGTGCCGCTTACGCCGCCAAGTCTAACGGCAAACGTCTGCGTATCAGTCCCATTCTGTCCCGTGCAGCGAACAATTGCCTCGAATTCGATAACGCTGCCAGCCACAGGGCGATCAGCTGCAATCGTCCACGAGCCGTTCGAAAACACTGCCTCAGTAGTACCGGTACGTGCGGCCGAGTCAGCAAGGATATTATACTCCCAGCCAACTGCATTCAGCTTGGTTTCCAACTGCGTGTTAGTGTAGGTATTATTCAGCGTCCGAAGGCCATTCGTAAGCTGAACGCGGCTCCCGGCCTGATACCGCAACGCTACCCCATTCTTCTGCATGATCGTCTTAATCACGTTAAACATAATGGAAAACCTCCATTCGGGAACTGCTCCCGGCTTCCACCTTAACTCTACCATGCGCGCCGCGGGAACGCAAGCTGCTCTATTGCGCGTTTTGGCCCTTTTGCAGTTTTGAGCAAATGTATGAAAAAAGTTTCGTGGATGTAAGAGACCCTATAATACGTCGTAGAAATATTTTTCCCCCCCTGTCTAGTACAATGGTACAGCCAGGCTAATAGAATACTGTGACACAGAAACGTAGCGTACTATGACACAGAAACACAGTGTATTGTGACACAGAAACACAGTGCAAGTATTGGCACGATACTTGCTACTAGCAAGAGTCATGCCCTAGCAAGTTTCGTGCCAAGTTTTACTCTTCGGAGGGCTAAAATTATTTTTTTGGAGAGCTTGACTTCTACGCGCGCGGATGGTAGAATTTGAATGTAGGCGGGGCGGGTGGAGACGGAACGACGCTCTTTGAAACTTGAATCACAGGCTAAGAGACTTCGGGAAGGACTGGGGCTTGTAGGCCTGTATGTGTAGGCAGACGAAACAACAGAAAAAAGGAAAGTGAGAAATGAGCGAAAAGATCGAAGTGTTCCAGACGCGTGAGTATACCCTAGACAGTGGAAAGACTGTCACGGGTGTGTCTACTAAGGATTCCCAATACGAATCCAGTGTCAAGGTGCGCGATTTGGTTGTGGAAAACGGCCGAATTTC
>Ga0172373_10003627_pt1 | contig 22422 bp, 36 predicted proteins | sample Lak10m_2_FD_114546 | JGI IMG/M metagenome (GOLD analysis project Ga0172373, IMG submission 114546) | Freshwater microbial communities from Kabuno Bay, South-Kivu, Congo - kab_092012_10m | ecosystem: Environmental > Aquatic > Freshwater > Lake | place: Democratic Republic of the Congo...
ATGCGGTTCTGGTGTGCTGCTAGGTCATAGATACTCATTTAGACACCTCCTGTTAGGTTTGCTGCGCTTTGCGTACCGGGCGGGTTCACCGTTGTCATCCCGCTGCACTGTGGACACGCTTCAGACTGACGCCGCGCGGGTCTTGCTCTATCCGTTGCGTGCTGCTGCTGTCCTGCCGGTGCCGTTTGTTGCTGGCAGGAGGATTATCGGCAAACCGTTGCAAACTGTCAACAGGCAAACCGATATTTTTTGAGAAATAAAAACCCGCCAAGGTGGGCGGGTCATCGACGGGCATTAAAAAACCCCGCCGGAGCGGGGTGGGTGTGATGCGTTATTGTTTGGCAGCGGGCGTTTCTTCTGTGCTCGGTGGTCGAAGGATGGAGAGTCCGAGGGTTAGTGGCCCGTAAGGTTGGCGTCCTGTTATCCAGGAAACAGCCTCTCTGATTGCGCCATATAAGACGCTGTGCGCAGTGATCATGATTGCCTTGGAAGCTTCTTCGCGCGTTTTGAGTTGGCTCATGTCGGCTTTTAATAAGCAGAAACATTCCATGTCGATGGAATAAGGCATATCAGGCGTTCCGTCTGGGTTCATGATGCATCCCATGCTTACTTCGAATTCGCCTTTTTCAAAATCCGCACGAGTCACATTTATTTTGTTCGTCGCGCCAGGGCATGTCTTGCCAAGGTTTTCATGGTTGGCGTGCTCTTGGATTGCGATTACCGATGATCTGGTAAAAATAACGGCAACTAAAGATACCGGATGTGGCTTGTCTTCCATTTAGGCCGCCACTTCAAATGAATTTATGATGGCATCATTACTTGCGGCATATGATTTGGACTCGGTTGAGATATAGTCTTCAACTCCAAATGATCGTTTTTTAACGAATGTGGAATTCCATCCACCTTGATGCATGTAGCCGGCAAAGCCAGAGGCCAGATCTTCTGCGCGAGATTGAACTTCTAATTTTTCGCGGGCCAAGTTCGATACATCAATCATCCCTTCGCTGAAAGGTTGAAAGGTAATATGCAGATTCACATCGAAAGCGCGTGAAAATTTTTGCAATGTCTTCATGGTGATTGAATCAAAGTCCGCGCTTTCTATTTTTGAAATGCGCTCTTGAGCAACTCCGGACTTTTTTGCCAGATCTTCTTGTGACCAGCCGCGCTGCTTGCGGAGTGCATGTATCTGGGCAGCTATTCTGCTGACTGCATGGCTTTCCATATAGCTGTGGGCATATTCTTTGTCCGAAAACTCATTTAACAGTCGGTTAAACAACCCTTTCATGCTTTCTTCTCCGTTTGAGTGGATTTGCTATGACCTCGTTTTTATTCGCGCCTGCTTTAGATGGGGCGTCTTTAGGTACAAGCTTTCCTCCTACTTCTTTGGCCCCCATCAGCAAAGTGTATTCATTCCCAACATCTACTGGGCCCTTGCACAACATCGGCCGTAGTTGCACATTTCCTCTTATTCGCAATTTACTGATACCGGCAATTGGCGTGCCAGTCAGCACCTCCGGGTGAAGCTCGTCACCATAAATCTCAAGCTTGTCCAGCTTCTCATTCAACTTTGCGCGTTGAGTCTTCTGTAAATTCTGAGTCCATTCCTTGAACTCATTTTCACTATGTGAGTTTACGAAGTCATAGAGCAGGGGTGGCATTTTATAATAAATTAGTTATATTGGTGGATTTTTTTGTATTGTTGATAGCACAGCCATAGCAACCCCCTGTCTTATAATCGCTTGCCGTTCCATGCCCAGACCACCCGGCCTTTAACTTCGACGCTATGATCCCCGTTCAAGGCTTCAATAGTCTTGACGCTTGGGTTGTCGCTGCTGATCTCGTGCCGACCATCAAACCGGCGAGAGACGCGCTTGATAAATAGCTGACCATTAACCTGGAGCACATAGACCCCGTCTATCCCTGGATCATGGACAGCGGTATCCACCAGTAGTACATCACCATCCTGAAACGTTGGAGACATACTATCGCCCAGCCCATGAATAAACCGCAGTGAACCGGGGTTTGATATGGAAGGCAGGGTTTTCCCAACCCACTCGCGTGATATGGGTATTGTTCCAGCAATGATGTCACTATCCAGTTGTGCGGCACCATCGCCCATTGACCCGGCGTTTTCCAGCACTTCAACAAAGATGGTGTTCTGATCCATGTTGGCTGCCGGTTTATAAAGTCGGCTGATTTGCTCAAGCTCCTTTTTGCCCTTGCCATTAGCGAGCCATAAAGAGGCGACGCCGTAATAGTCGGCCAGCATTGGGGTGAATGATGATGTTGGATATAGGCCATTCTCCAATTCAGAAAGGTTTGTCTGCGACATTCCAACAGCCTTTGCTGCGACAGCTTGGGTGACGCCCTTATTCTTGCGACAAAGCCGCAATCTATCGCCAAACAATTCTTCGTTATATTCATTCATTTGATCATGATCGCATAAACCGATAACGGTTTGCCTTGACAATGAATAGCGGTTTTCCGATAATCTGCACATGGACTGGAAATCACTAATTCAAGACCTTCTGGATTCGGGCATGACGCAAACGGCGATTGGGGATCAAATCTTCTTGAGTCAATCGTGCGTCAACGATCTGCTTAAAGGCCGAACTAAAGACATCCGCTGGAGAAGCGGAGATGCGCTTATGCGTTTGCATATGCGAGTGATGAAGAAAGCCGCCTGACATGAACCGTCTTTCTGGCCTTTTCCTGGAGAGATACCGCACCAGCCAGCGCGCAAGCGTAGTCGGATGGCTGGAACCATTTAATACGGGAGCCTGAATGATTCCGCAAATCCACCTATCTAATTGCGCTTTGCATAATGAGCCCGCATACCCGGCAGGCGAGTGTGATTGTGGCGCGGTTATAGCTGAGCAAGGATGGTTTTCATCGCTGCGTCGTTCCTCTTGTATCCGGCTCTTGGCATGGAGAAATTCTGTCCCGTCTGGTGCAGAGAAACAATTTCCGATTCGAGTAGTAGTTTCCAGCCTTGCGGCTCGTTTGATTGGCTGCCGCCAGATGTTTGGTAACAGAGGAGCACGCGATGGCCTTTCTGGTTGATTCCGTAAGCGTGTGGTTCCACAAGTCTCGTCAATCCGTGATAGCGCAATTCCAAAATGTTGCGCTGCTTGATCGCGGTAACTATTTCGTTCATGGGCATTCCTTCCGTAGTCGGCGGTTGTGTGAGAACTCCATCCTATCACGGTCGTGGATGCCCAATTTTTACGCAGGTTGGAGTACTTTATGACCTCTCTCAGCAGGACCACCAGAACCAATCCGTTCGGCAAGTGTACCGAGACGGCAAAGACCATGCTGCCTCCAGAGATCAAGGAGGGTGTGCGCCGCAAGGCGTTTGATATGGGTGTCAGCGAGCAGGAGTATCTGCGCGAGCTGATTATGGTGGATGTGCTTGGTATTGACATGGTGCTCAAGTTACACGAGCAGCGCATCAGTCGCTTTCAAACAATGAGCACTGGAAAAGGAACTCAATCGTGAGAAATAGTGCTGGTGTTACGCCTTCGCTCAGGAAATTTATATTCGAGCGTGACGGACTTGCATGCAAGCATTGTGGAGTACTGGGATACGCAAGAAAGCGCCCTAGCCGTGGTTACGCATACCCAACAGAAAAAGCGGGAGTGTCGCTAACGATAGATCACGTTATCCCGAAATCAAAAGGTGGCACTAACGACCCGACCAACCTACAAACGCTTTGCCATGACTGCAACAGAATTAAAGGGGCGAAGTGATGAGCGAAACAATCTTTTCAATAGTGCCAATCGAGATTCTGTCAGATCGTCGCCTGACGTTATGGCACATCCGCGTCCTGATTGCTTTACTTTCTTTCCGCAGCAAGAACACTGACATCGTTTGGCCTTCCCGTGAGGCGCTGGCAGAGCGATGCGGAGGAATGAATCTGTGCAATGTCAGCAAGACTACAACAGAGCTGTGTGAGCTTGGCTGGCTCACCAAGGAAGGTAACGGCGGAAAGTCAAAATCCACTCGCTACAAGATCACCGTTCCCGAAATCCAAACGGTTGCGAAAAGCAAAACGGTTGCGGAATCCGCAACGGTTGCGGAATCCGCAAATCAAAACATCCAAACGGTTGCGGATTCCGCAACTCAAACGGTTGCGGAATCCGCAACGGGCAAAGAACTAACCAAAGAACATACCAATAAAGGCAACAGACAAAGAGTCGTGCGCGAGATCGTCCTTCCTGATTGGCTGCCGGAGAAATCGCTTCTGGATTTCAGGGCACACCGCAAGGCGATGAAGAAGCCCATGACCGATCGAGCAGAGGCGTTGCTGATTGCTGAGCTGGAAAAGCTGCGCGCTGCCGGGTATGACCCGGTGGATTGTCTGAACACGGCAATCCTGAATGGGTGGCAGGCGCCTTATGCGCCAAAGCCGGAGCGTAAGGCGACTACCCGCTCCGAGCAGATTGCGCGGCATAACGCGCAGGTGGCGACTGAGTTTCTTGGGGAGCAAGTAATCGAGGCGGGGGTGATTCATGCGTGATTCTGAAAAATCAAAGTTTCTGAAAATGATGCAGGCCACGCTTGCGCTTTACGACAAGACGGCGACCACTGAAACGGTCGGGTTATGGTGGCGACTGCTTGCCGGTTATGAGTTTTCCGACGTTGAGCGGGCGTTTGTCGGGTATCTGAAATGCGAGGAGGGCCGATTTCCACCGAAGCCTGCGAGCATTATCGCCATGATCGATGCGATGCGGCCAGACGGCCGGCTTGGTGCCGATGAGGCGTGGGCGATGATTCCGATGGATGAGTATGCCAGCGCGGTGATCACGCAGGAAATGGCTGAGGCGCTACATGTGGCACGGCCGCTACTGGAAGCCGGCGACAAAATCGGTGCGCGGATGGCGTTCAAGGAGGCTTACGCGCGCATCGTGGGTGAGAACAAGCGCAATGGCGTGAAGCCAAGTTGGTTTCCTTCGCTTGGTCACGATAAGGCCGGGAGAGATTCGGCTCTGGCCGAGGCGGTGCGTCTCGGGCGGCTTAGCGCAGACCATGCGGTAGGGTTGTTGCCCACGGAGAAGATCGCGCCAATGCTGCAATCTGCTGGCGATGCGAGGACGGCGTTGGCGTACAAAATTCCAAACGCAGAAATGTCGGCAAGAATTCAGGCGATCAAGGACGCACTCAGAATCAAGGTGGCCGCATGAGAATCCAACAAGCCGACACCGCCCGCGCGGTATTCCATGAGCGCGGCTTCAATGTACAGATCGCCCAGCCGCAGCAAAGCAAAATCCTCGCGGCCATGCGCCCCGGCATAACCTACACCATCGGGGAATTGGCGGCCATGCTGGGCATGGAGAAAAGCACCGTTTCAGCCAGACGGAACGCCATGCTGTCCGCCGGGTTAGTGGAATTGGGTAATGAGCGCAAGTGCTCGCAGTCCGGCAAAACCTGCCAGACGATCCGCCTACCGCTGGGCCAACTGGATTTGTTGGCGGCATGACCAAGCGCATCTTCCGACTCGTTCACGATACCGCACGCAAACTGGCAGCAGGGCTGTGCATGACCGCGCCGGAAGGCTATATCGTGACGATTGCGGAGCCAACCCGGTCGCTGGAGCAGAACGCAAAACTCTGGCCGATGCTGGGGGATGTCAGCCGCCAGGTAAATTGGCACGGCCAATATCTGAGCGACGATGAGTGGAAGGATGTATTCAGCGCGGCATTGAAGCGCCAAAAGGTGGTGCCGGGGCTGGATGGCGGTTTTGTGGTGTGTGGCCAGCGCACCAGCCAGATGGGTAAAAAAGAATTCAGCGATCTGGTGGAATTGATCTACGCCTTTGGTGCCGAGCACGGCGTGATTTGGTCTGAGCATGTCCCAGAAAGGTTGGCGGCATGAAGCGGAATACCAGCGTCACGATTGAAGGGTTAAAGCCTGAATACGATACCCCGGAGCTCAATTTGTGGGCGACTGTTTTTAGCATTGCCGTGGGCGACTATCTGGATCATGGAAAAAATAAGCGAACCGCTCAGTCGCGCAAGGCTGAGTATTGGATTTTTCACGATAAGCGCAATCATTTTGCGAGCTTCGAAAACCTATGCCTGCTCTTTGGGTTGGATGCGGTGCGCGTGAGAAAGCATCTGTTGCGTAGAAAAGAGTCCGGCCAATGAAGCAGGCAACCAAGCGCCGCTTCAATCTGCTGGCCCGGCATGGCTGCGCGCCGTGCCGCTATCTGCTTGGAGTGAATTCTCCTGCGGTGATTCATCACCTTACCGGTATTGAGTTTCGGGCGACCGGCAAGAAGGCCGACGACATCCACACGATACCGTTATGTCCCAGACATCACGATGGCGAGGATGGGATTCACACACTAGGAAAGCGCGTATGGGAAGAGCGGTGGGGCGAGCAAAAGATGTGGCTGGGGCGCGTGAATCATTGGATCGAACGGGGGCTTGCTGGGGATGCAAACACCACGTTTTAAGACGTGTCACGACGGGCAACGTGCACTTCACCAGTTGGGGGTGTGTGGCGCGCAGGCTCAGATTCGGAGACAACAAGGAGGCGAAGCAGGTGGCCAGGCCAACTTCCTGCACCTCGCGTATCCCGTCCCATTGAATCGGGCGTACAGGAATTTCCGGGGCATCACCGTGTTATCGCCAGAAGGTAAGGCCTGGAAGCATGCCGCCGGGTTAATTGCGCAAGCATCCGGCCTGCGACCGCTGGATGGCCCGGTGTGCTGCCGAATGATTCTGCATCCCAAAACCACGAAGTCGGGCGAGGCAAGCAAGGTGCGCATGGATCTTGATGCGATCTTCAAGCTCTGTCTGGATGCGCTAAACGGGATTGCGTGGCATGACGACAAACAGATTATTGAATTATCAGCCCGCGTCGGCGAGCCGGCGCCTGAAGGAGGGTTAACCGTGGAGATTGACCGTGCGTGAATGGTGTAGGGAAGGGGCGGTCACATGGCGGCGTGAGTCTCGGTTTTATGGGGATCCGGCCAACGTAGTGGACGAACTGCGCGCACGGGGGGAGCGCGAGGCCAAGCAAAAGCTACGGGAGCGTGACAAAAAGCACCGGCGCATTGCCAGTCTGGTGAAATTGGCGAAGGAAGGGAAATTGCATGGACGATGATGAGTTCAACGGAGTGCGCCGGGTTTTGGAAGATTGGGCGCGGTGGATGCGGCAGGATCCGGACCGGCATGCGTTGGGTTACCCCAGCCGGGCCAATCCGTTTTTATCGGGTGGGATGTCCGTTGAGGGGGCTTTCGAGGAGGAGTGCGCCAAGGCAGACAATGTCGCCAGCGAGATTGCCAATACCCTGATCTGGGATCTACCGATCCGCCAACGCGGCGCCGTCATGCGCGAATGGTTGAGCCTCACGATCATCGTGCGTGATCAGGAGGCCGCGTTGCTGGAGGCTTACAAAATCCTGCTGCGGGGTATGCTGGCCCGGGGGCTGCATGTTTAATTTGGGAACTATATACATAACTCCCTGTCTGACGATATTTTCCACGTCAAGTATGAGGAAGCATGAAGCGGGACAAATTACAACGACGGGCCATTGCCCAGTATGAGCTTTTCAGCCAGGCCGCGTCTGGACTTAAACCTGATGAGGTCTGGTTTGTCGTTGCCGCAGGCTTCGCGCAGGCGCTGGAGCATGAACCATGCTGTTTTCTGCGTCACCCCAAGCTCTTTCGATAGTTGTAGCGAAGAAACGCCTTTTCGAGCCGTTGCCATCAAGTACATGGCATATAGCCACTTGTCGAGCGGCACATGGGAACGCTCGAAGATGGTTCCTGTGCGCACGGTGAAATCGGTCTTGCAATTGAGACACCGGAAGTACCCGGCCAGCTTGCGCGTCTGGATGCGCTCGACGCATCCGCATGCTGGGCATACAGCGCCTTTCGGCCAGCGCCGCCATTCAAGATAGACGCGGGCAGCTTCTGCATGTGGGAAGCGCTTGAGGAATTGATAGGTGCTGATCGTTACTTTGTCGTCGGCCATGATTAGAACTCCCCTTCCATCCACAACTTGATAGCTTGCTCGGTGAGCTTGCCCAAATCCCAGCGTTCAAGGTCAAGCGTGGCGGTGTTCTCAAGTGTGATGCGGTCTTTGGCTGGGTCGGTCGGCGACGGGCTGACCCTCGCCGTGACCCCGGATTTGTGTACCGCAGTGCGGGACACCCTCTCGGGTGTCCATTGCGACCGCCAAGAGCGGTTACGGTGATTTTTACCCATGACTCACCATTTGTTGAGCTAGAGAATACAATTCGCCGATTGCTTGTCCGCGCAGCCCACTCTTGCGGGCGGCATCATTCAAGGCGCGGTCGATCTTGATATTGCCATGCTCGGTGCACTCCCAGCCGAATGATTGGCCGTCAAACACAACGGCTTTTCCGTTCACACTCAGGCGTTCCGCTACAGCATGCGCAGCCTGTGCATCTTGGCGTGCGGCGGCGGATTGAACTTGACGATTCCACGCATCATTTTCGGATCGCTTGATCTCGTTCAGCTTGTGCTGCTCAGCGCGTTCATGCGCTTCACTTTCTTCGGCTTCGATGTCGTCCTCGATCAATTGCAAGCAGAATTCCATGTGCGCTTCAATCTCGCGTTCGACCGCATCCTTGATGCACTTTATTTCCATGGCGTTACGAGCAGCGCCGTACACCGATTGATAGCGCCAATCCTGCCACAGACAGCGCAGTGGGTTGCATTCACCGAAGGAATCGGTGACGGTAAGAGCGCCGTTGTTTGTGGTGATGGTGAAGTGATCGTTGCTGCCGTGGGTTGATGCGTAAACGTGATAGTCATTGCCGTTTACAACTACGTCGAACTCTTGTGCTGTGCTCATTTGAATCTCCTTTGAGGGGCCCCTGTTCTCCGAGGTGCGAGTAGGTTCGGTTGAACCAGTGACTGCATTGTGGCACATTTAAATCAGGGAGTCAAGTATATAATTCCCTTTAATTTGACAATCTTTTTTTGATTGGAGATAATTGGCCCGGGCGATTTCGCCCAAAATTCAACCTCGGTTTGTCACCGGGGTTTTTTTATTTCTGCCAAAAACAACTTTGCCCGGGTGACTCCGGGCTTTTTTTTTGGAGTTTTTTATGGCCAGTCGCTCGCTGGATGACCTGACCCCGCACATGAAAGAGCTGGCAATCAAGTTCCAGCATGAGTGCCATATCCGTGGTGCCGATGTCCTGATTTACTGCACGTTGCGCAGCAACGAGGAGCAGGGCGCGCTGTACGCGCAAGGCCGGAGCAAGCCCGGCAAGATTGTGACCAACGCCCGCCCGGGAGATTCGGCGCACAACCCGGACCGCAAGTTTGGTAAGGCCTCGGCCTTTGACTGCTGCCCATTGAACCATGGCAAGCCCGTATGGGACGCCAAGGATCCGCTGTGGAGCGTGTTGGGCAAGGCAGGCGAGGAGGTCGGCCTGATCTGGTCGGGCCGCTGGACTGGCAAGCTGCGGGAGACCGCGCACTTTCAAGACGCCAACTGGCGCAGGGGAGACTGACATGCCGACATTCGGACAGATTATTCGCAGCAAGACCATGATGTTCAACATCGCCTGCGCGGTGCTGACAGCCATAGAAGGTCGGACAGAATTTCTGCAGCCGCTTCTGCCGGTGAACTTTTACGCTGCCATGTGTGTGGCGCTGCCGCTGGTGAACGCTGTGCTGCGCGTTGTCACCACGCAGCCTTTGACCGCGAAATAACATGGGGTGGCTACCCTTACCTTACCGGCTGCTATTGATCGCGGCCTGCGTGATCGCGGCGGGGCTTGGCGGGTATTTCAAGGGGCGCAGTGACGCCAATATGGCCGCACTGGCACGTGAACAGGCGGCCCTAATCGAATTCAACCACAAACTGCAAAACGCGGGAGTGCAACACGATGAAGACCAAGCTGTTATCAATCGCCTCAGTGCTGACGTTGGCCGGGTGCGCGTCCACATCCCCGCCTGCCCAACAGTCACAGCCAATCCGGACGGAAGCGCCGGGGTATTTTCAGACAGAGTGGATGCATTATTTGCAGAGCTTCAAGACCGGACTGGCGCGCTTATCCAGCGCTGTGACCAACTCAACATCGACGCCCGCCGGGCCAACGCCATAGGGGGACGCGATGGAGAATAGCCCAGAAGTTCTCGGCATCCGCGTCACCAGTTTGGAGCGGGTGGTGAAAGAGGTAGCTGACTCAGTCAAGTCCATAGATCAATCGCTAAAAACTTTGGCCCGCTTGGAAGTTAAGCACGAAGAAACGCGCTCCAGCGTCATTCGCGCGTTTCAAGAAATCAATGATCACGAAACCCGTCTGCGTGACATCGAAGCCGAAATGCCCACGGTGAAGCTGGTACGCAATTGGATCATCGCGGGCGTTGTGGGCATGCTGGGCCTTGCCGGCTTGGCAATCTGGGCAGTGATTAGCAAATAGGAGACAGCGATGGACGCAGCAACCGTCAATTTGGCGCTCACCCTCAACGAGGTGAGTTTCATTATCAACGTGCTGGGCGAGACCAAAAGCTCGACTGGCGCCTTCCCCCTGATGCAGAAGCTGTTTCTCGCAGCCGAAGCGCAGAAACCCGCCGACGAACCCGTCGCAACCACCGAATAAGGAAAACCATCATGGAACAACCCGGCATGATGCCCGAACAGGGCATGACACAACCCGAACAGGGCATGGAACAACCCGCACAAGAGCAGGGCTATTGCATCGAGATCCACGTCCTCGCAGACGGCAGCTACCGGGTGTTCACCGAATCGCTCGACTCCCCAGAAGAGCAGGACGAAGCCGGTAAGGGCAAACCCTTCCCGTCCATCGGCGAAGCCCTGAAGGAAGTACTGGACATCGTCAAGGCCGGCGGTGAGCAGGAAAACGAAGACGAGGATATGGCCGAAGGCTATGGCAACGAAGAGGGCGAGATGGCCCAGCCGCTGATGCCGCGCGGCGGCTACGAGGAATAAGCATGGCCACCGCACACATTAACCTCGAAGACGTCAACGGCATGGTCGCCGCCAACTTCGTGTTTGAGGGCGGCTTCGACAAAACCTCCCACGCCCACCAGCACGCAATGCTGATCCAGCGTTGGATGGACGAGAACATGGAGCGCGAGTCCGACCCAGAAGTCGAAACCGTCGAAACATCGGAAGGCGGAGAAACGGACTGATCATGGCTACCAAGGCAGTCAAAGTAAACAAGTCGGCCAAGAAACCGGCACCGGCAAAACCAATCACCAAGCCTGCGGTGCGCAAAAAGGCCTCACCCGCGCAGGATAAGCTCAACGCGCTGGGGGCGGAAGTTATCGTCGCCAAGATCAAGAGCGGGCAAACGTATCGCGAGATTGCCGATGAGGTCGGGGTGGGACTGGCCACACTGTTTGATTGGATCGAGGCAAGTCCCGAACGCTCTCACGCGTGCGCGACAGCCCGTGAGTCGTCGGCGCAGGCCTTTGATGACATGGCAATTGCTGAGCTGCGTGGCGCCGCTGACGCCTTTGAACTCTCGAAGGCGAAGGAGTTGGCGGTGCATTACCGCTGGCGCTCCAAGGTGAGCAATCCACGCCGCTATGGCGACAAGATTGACTTGACCGCGACCCAGACGATCACGGGGACGCTGGATGTCACGCTGTCGGCGGATGAGGCTTATACAAGGATGGTCGAGCAAAAGTGACCTTCGATTGGGGACATCCGGATTACCAACCGGTGTTCGAGGAGCGCGTGCGCCGCCTGACCAAGCTGCGTGCAGAGCCGGCGCTAGTGCTGCCGCTGTGGGAGTATTACAAGACCCGCCCGGTCGCGTTCATCAACGATTGGGCCTGTACCTTCGACCCGCGCAACCCGGAAGTCGGGCTGCCGTCGATTGTTCCGTTCCTGCTATTCCCCAAGCAGGAGGAATATATCAATTGGATCTATGAGCGCTGGCAGAAGCGCGAAGACGGGCTGGCGGAGAAATCGCGTGACATGGGGGTGTCGTGGCTGTCGGTGGCGTTTGCGGTATGGATGTGGACTTTTCACACTGGGGTGGTGGTGGGTTTTGGATCCCGCAAGGAATCGTATGTGGACGAGATCGGGAACCCGGCGAGTTTGTTTTGGAAAGCGCGTGAGCTGATTCGCCTGCTTCCCAAAGAGTTTCGCCCGGATGGGTTTAAGGAAAAAGAGCATGCGCCGTCGATGCGGATTATCAATCCCGCCAATGGATCGAGCATCATCGGCGAGGCGGGTGACAACATCGGTCGTGGTAATCGGACGTCGCTCTACTTCGTGGATGAGGCGGCGTTCATTGAGCGCCCGGATGCGGTGGATGCGGCGCTGAGCCAGACCTCGAACTGCAAGCTGTATGTGTCCACGCCCAACGGTGCGGGCAACCCGTTTTATCGGCGTCGCCATAGTGGCAAGGTGCCGGTGTTTATCTTTGACTGGCACGATGATCCGCGCAAGGACGAGGCGTGGTACCGCAAGCAATGCGAGACGCTGGACCCGGTGGTGGTGGCGCAGGAGATCGACCGCAACTACGAGTCGTCGGTGTCCAATGCCTTCGTGCCGGCCGAACTGGTCGCCGCTGCGCAAGCGCGCGGTCCGGCTGAAGTACAGCCGCTGGGCGGCCTGCGGGTCGGTGTGGATGTGGCGCGATTTGGCGATGACAAGTCGGTGATCACCTTCCGTAAGGGCCGTGTGTGCCTGAAGCAGGTGGTGTTGGAGAAGCTCGACGTTACTCAGGTAGCGGGACGGACCAAGTCTGAGATTATGGCCTACGGGTTTATGCCGGAACAGATCGCGGTGGACACCATCGGGATTGGCGCTGGCGTGGCAGACATGCTGCGCGGCTGGTTCCCGGACAGGATTGATCGTGCGACCGGCAAGCGTAGCCCAATTGTGGTGGACGTCAACGCGGCGATTCGGCAGGGCGACGGGATCCATTACAACCTGCGCGCCCGGATGTGGGCGGACATGAAGGAATGGCTGAAGACCGCATCGATCCCGAATGACCAAGAGCTAAAGACAGACCTGACCGCGCTGCGCTATCACTTCCGTAGTGGCGAGATGATGCTCGAGAGCAAGGACGACGCGAAGAAGCGCGGGGTGAAATCACCCGACCGCGGTGATTCGCTGGCACTGACGTTTGCGGTGCCAACAATCGTAAACAAACAGGCGCCGATTCGCGTGCAGAGCTTCCGGCCAACGGATGCGGGCATGGGGATGTTGGGATAGCCGCTTTCTTTGACAGGGCGCCATGGGCGCTTTTTTTACAGGACATCGCATGGAAGACTTTGAGGATTTGCCGCCGGAAGTGCGGGCCGAGATCGCGGGACGCGCGCATGCTGCGCACGACGATGGCACCCGACTCCAAGCGCTGAGCGCGACCTTGGCAGGACTGCGCGATGAGGCCGTGAAAGATCGCGCCAGCTCCGGGATCGAGCAGATCTGGATGGAGTGCGAAGAGGCCTACCTTGGCGTGGATGACGCCAACCGGAATGAGATGGGTCGCCAGCGCTGGGCCAAGCCCCTATCCTCTGACGGTCCGTTGACCTCGGATCGCAAGGCCGGTAATGGCAAGTCGACCGCCTTCGTGCGGCTGACCTCCCGCTACGTTGACGCCGGCACCGCCAAGCTGTGTGAGGTGTTGTTGCCGATCGACGACAAGGCGTTCAGCTTTGCGCCGACGCCGGTCCCGGATCTGATCGCGGCGCTGGAAGACGACTCACCCGCGACGGGCGCCATGGGTCAGCTGCTTATGCAGCCGGGCCAACCTCCACAACCGGGAATGCCTGCGCCCATGCAGCCGGTGGCCAAGAAGGATGTCGCTAAGGCAGCAATGGAACAGGCAACGGAGGCCGCCCAGAAAGCCGAGCAACGCATCTATGACTGGATGGTGGAGACCAAGCACGCCAGCGAGATGCGCAAGGTCATTCATGACGCTGCGCGGATTGGTGTCGGGGTGCTGAAAGGCCCGTTCCCGGATGTGCGTCGCAGTCAGGCAATGGTCAAGGTGGATGCCCAGACCACGGCGTTGCAGATTGAAGACAAAGTGGTGCCGGCTGAGCGCTGGGTGGACCCGTGGAATCTATTCCCCGATCCTGCCTGCGGCGAAGACATTCACACGGGCGCGTACCTGTTCGAGCGCGACTACATCTCGGCCAAGACATTGCGCAACCTGATCGGCCAGCCCGGCTACATTGCCGACGCTGTGCAGCAGGTCCTGAAGGAAGGGCCGAACAAGGTGAACGTGAACCCCGGCCCGCATCAAAAAGATACGAAAAAGAGCTTCGAGATTTGGTACGGCTATGCCGAGATCGATGTCGAGGATGTGATCGCCTGTGGCGGCGTGAAGCGAGAAGATGTGGCTGACTGCGAGAAGGTGGCGGTGATTGCGACGCTCGTGAACGACACGGTAATCCGGGCGGTCCTGAACCCGCTGGACTCTGGCGCTTTCCCCTATCAGGTGATTCCATGGCGCCGTCGCGCCGGCTCGTGGGCGGGGGTGGGCGTGGCAGAACAGTGTCGCTTCCCGCAACGGTTGGTGAATGGGGCCACCCGGGCGATGTCGGACAACGCCGGACTCAGCGCCGGCTTGCAGATCATTATTGATCAAGGCTCGGTGACTCCGGCCGATGGCAACTGGGCGCTGACGCCGAACAAGATTTGGCTGAAAAACCCGGACTCGGTGGTGACGGATGTGCGCGCAGCGTTTGCCAGCGTGCAGTTCCCAAACACTCAGCAGCAGCTGATGGCGATCATTGAGTACGGCTTCCGGCTGGCGGAGGAATCAACCAGCATTCCGCTGATCACGCAGGGGCAATCGGGCAAGACCACGCCGGATACCTTCAGCGGCCAGCAGCTGCAGGATAACAACGCGAACCAGTTGCTGCGCGACATTGCGGCGTCGTTTGACGACTGTGTGACTGAGCCGTTGGTGAAGAAGTACTACGAGTGGCTCTTGCTCGATCCGGATGTCCCGGAGGAAGAGAAGGGCGACTACCAGATCAATACCCATGGTTCCGTGGCGCTGGTGGAGCGGGCGATTCAGGATTATGCCCTGCTGCAGATGGGGCAGATGGTGGGCAATCCGGTATTCGGGATTGATCCGAAGAAATGGTTCGAGCAGATGGCCAAGGCGAAACGCCTCGATCCGCGCACGCTGCAATACAGCGACGAGGAGATGGCGCAGATGCAACAGCAGGGTCAGCCGCCGGCGCCGCAGGTACAAGTGGCGCAGATCAACGCACAGGCCCGTCTGCAAGACACGCAGATGAAGCTGCAAGCGCAGCAGGGTAGCCCGGATGGCAGCGGCAACGCGCAGATCCAGTCGGCCCAGATTCGCACCCAAGCCGACCTGCAGAAGGCGCAGCTGGTGCAGCAGGCCGATATGGTTGAGCTGCAGTTCAAGGCGCAGCAGGCCGAATTGCAGCGGCAGCATGAGATGGCACTGAAGAACATGGAGCTGCAGATCGAGATGATGAAGCTGTCCAACGACAAGAACATTTCTCTGGAAGAGATCAAGTCGCAGCTGGCCCGCGACAGCATGAAGCTGGCGACCCAGAAGGAGCTGACCTACGCGACGCACAACGCGCCACAAGTGGCCACTCCAGCGGTGGAGCCGCCGGGACGCGCGCCGAACGGACAGGCGTTTCAAGCATGAGCGACTTCGGCAATCGACCGGATGGCACACCTAAAGGGAATGGCTGGTTCGGCGTACTGAAACGCCCGGATGGCGGGGTCTCTACGGAGCTGTCAGCGGATAGCACGATCAGCATTGATGGTAAAGAGCGGCAGGTGCTGTACCCGCTACTGGTGCCATCCCTAAGCAAGGAAGAGGTGACTTCGCTGCTGAGCGGCGACAAGCCAACCGACGCGATCTACCGCAAGGCGGAGCAGTTCGCAGCGGAGCGTGTGGCGGCCGGACTCAGCCCCTTTGCCGGGCCAGACGATAAACCGCAGCCCTTGCGCACACAGCAAGAGTGGCGCGCCATCGAGGAGCAGGCGCTGCGCGAAGGCTACCAGCGGTAATGGAGCTAACCTATCACGACAAGGCGAATCCGTTGTGGGTTCGTCTGGAAAAACATTTTACGGAGCGACTCGAGTTGTTGCGCGCGAAGAACGACGCGAACCTCGATGAGCGCACCACGGCTGAGTTGCGTGGCCGGATCGCCGAGATCAAGGCGATCCTATTACTGGCCATCGACAAGCCGACACCTGATTAGCCGTCGGGGTTTCGACCCTCTCGGCTGTAGCCAGTCCACGGTTATTTGACCGCCGACTGATCTTGCCCACCTCGTGTGGGCTTTTTACTTTGTGGAGACGATATTGGAGAACGCAGCGGTTGAAACACCTATAGACGATCAAGACTTCGAGAATGCTTTTGCGGATGACGCCCCTACGGAAACGCCGGGGACAGACGAGATCGCACTGAACCCCGAAGCGGATCCGGAGGAGGAGCAACCCCGATACGCGCAGATCACTGAAGACGAGTACCGGCGACTGATGGAGGCAGCTGACACGGTCAGCAAGCTCGGTCATTTGCAGGACAAGGCCTTCGGCAAGATCGGCGGCATCGAGCGTTATTTGCAACAGCTCCAGAGCCAGACCCCGGCCGGCGTAGATATTAGCGAGGATGACGTGAAGGACCTCGCCGATGAATACCCGGAACTCGGTGCGTTGCAGCTCAAGGTGTTGCAGAAAGTCGCAGGCAAGCTGAAAGGCACCGGCATAGGCGGGATAAATTCCGAGCAGGTCGATGTGTTGATTCAGCAGCGGTTGAGCGATGCCAAGGAAAACGTCAAAGCCGAGATGCGTCGCGAGCTGGCCGAGGAGACGCTGGATGACCTCCAGCCCGATTGGCGAGCAGTGCGTGACTCGGAGGCGTTCCGGGCATGGCTGTCAGGGCAACCTGAGCCGTATCAACAAAAAGCGGCAACCAGCCTGAGTCCGTCGTATGCGGCCAAGGTGATCGGTGAATTCAAGGCGGCAGCACAGCCTAAAGCCGCACCCAAGCCCAGCCCACAAAGGTCAAGGATCGAGGCGGCAGTAACGCCGAAGAGTGGTGGCGGTTTTACCCCACCGGCCTCGGATGAAGACGATTTTGTTGCGGGATTTAATTCCGCCTAACCCAATAAGGAGTATCCATCATGGCTTTACATGTAATGTCTACCCAGTCCGCGCGGATTGGTAAATTCAAAGGCGCCATCCTCAAGCGCGCAGTTCCGCTTGAAGTGTTGGCACGTTCCGGCCGTCAGGTTTCCATGCCGGCTAATAACAGCGACACTTACGTGGCTCGTCGTTATCTGCCCTATGGCGCGACCGCGACCAACGCCAATACCATCAACCGCTTCTTGGCGAATGGTACCGGCGACCGCGGCGCTGCTGTTGTGACAGCACACCTCGCGTCTGAAGGCGTGACCGGCACCCCTGAGAGCATCATTGCTCAGGACGTGACCGTTGTGATCGCCCAGTACAGCTGTCTGTATGGCTTCTCGGACAAGACATATGACTTGTACGAAGATGACATCCCGGCAGAGATGGTCGCGATCGTGGGCGAGCGTGTTGCGTTCGTGAACGAGCTGATCATCTACGGCGCACTGAAGGCCTGCACCAACGTGTTCTACGGCGGCACCGGCACCTCTGTGGCCACGGTCAACGGCGGTCTGACCCTGAACCTGCTGCGTAAAATCGCACGCGGTCTGCAGGCGAACCACGCCAAGCCCGTGAACAAGGTGTTGAAAGCTGGCCCGAACATCGCGACTGAGGCTGTGGCCGAAGGCTTCACCGTGTTCTGCCACACCGATCTGGAGCCGGATGTGCGTAACATCGTCGGGTTTATCCCGGCTGAGCGTTATGCTTCTGGCACCCCAATGCCTAATGAAATCGGCAAGGTGGAGCGCTTCCGCTTCATCACCTCGCCGGATCTGCCTTCCGTTCAGGATGGCGGGGCATTGATCGGCGCCACAGGTCTGACTTCCACAACCGGCACCAACCTCGATGTGTATCCGCTCATCGTGACGGCGCAGGATGCATGGAGCCAGATCGCAGTACGCGGCAAGGATGCGCTCGATCCGACTTTCATCAAGCCGGGCGAGAAGAGCAAGTCCGATCCGCTGGGTCAGCGCGGCTACGCCGGCACCAAGTGGTACAAGGCTGTCATGCTGGAGAACTCCGGCTGGATGGCTGTGGCCAACGTCGGCGCAACAGCGATCTGACGAACCCCGCCTAATTTAGGCGGATAACCGAACCCACTGGGAACCGAAAGGTTTCTGGTGGGTTTTTTATTTGGAGGACGAAAACATGGCAGCAGCCAAACGCAAGGAATTTAGTACCGAGGAGATGCAGCTCGGTCAGTCCGCCCCGATTATTTTACCCGAAGAGGGTGAGGAAATCGTGCGCGGGGAAACCATCCTGCCGGTGGATTCACCGGAGGGTATGAATTACGCCGAGGATCTGGCCTTCATGGAAGAACCGGTGACGATTCGCATTGAGCCAACTGCAGAGAAGAATGCGTCGCCGGTGGTGGAGTGCTGGGTTAATGGTGTCGGCGCCGAGGTGGAAATGGAAGGGCGCTGGGTGCGCTTGGGCTTCTTGCCGGTAGGCACGCCCGTGACGACACGGCGTAAGTACGTTGAGGTGCTGGCGCGCGCCAAGACGGAGACATTCACCAACAACGTGATGGAGATGCCCGGGCAGGATCCGGTCAATTCGATCCAGCGCTTCAACTCGAGCCGCGCACCGTTTTCGGTGTTGCGGGATGCAAACCCGCGCGGGTATGAGTGGCTGAGCAAACTCATGGCGCGCACTTGGTAAAGGGGTAGGGTATGAATTTCCTCCAGCTGGTTCAACAGGCGCATTTGGAATGCGGCATGTCCGGCAGTACGCCGTCGCAGGTGCAAGGTCAAACCGGCCAGATCGGTCGGCTGATCAACTGGGTGAACGCGGCATGGCAGGATATTCAAACTGCCCACCAAGACTGGGACTGGCTGCGTAAAAGCACCAGCGTCACCACGGTCGCCGGACAAGGGATATACCTGCCGGCGGACTTTGGGCTGTCCGATTTTGGCCGCTGGGATCAGGACACCATGCGCAATTACGTGACCAGCAGCGGCACCAATTCCGAAGTGTTCATGACACCGATCACTTATGACGAGTGGCGTGACACCTATCTCTTCAACGCCAACCGCAACGTCCACACCCGGCCGCTGCATGTGGCGATCAGCCCGGCCAAAGGCCTGTGCCTTGGTCCCTTGCCGGACAGCGGGTACACCGTGACAGCCGACTACTACGCCGCACCCACGGATCTGGTGCAGAACGCTGATACCCCGGCGCTGCCGACCCAATTCCACTGGGCGATTATCTACCGCGCCATGATGAGCTACGGCATGTTTGAAGCGGCGCCAGAAGTCTATCAGCGCGGCGAGCTGGAGTTTTCCAAGCTGATGCGTCGCATGACGGCGGACCGCCTGCCGGAGATGCAGGTTCCGGGAGCGCTCGCATGAAGCTGCCACCCGTCAAGTATGACGTCGTGATGCTGCAAGGCGGCCTCGATGAGGTAACGCCGACGCTGTCGCTTCCCCCCGGTGTGGCGCGTCGCGCGATGAATTTTGAATGCTCGATCAATGGCGGCTATTCCCGCATCGCCGGGTACGAGCGCTTTGATGGACATACCAGCCCTTCCGCGCCGCACTATTCGCATCTGATTGGCGCGATCACCGGTGTAGCCGTGGGCGATACGGTGACCGGTTCGGTGACGGGCGCCACAGGCTTGGTGATCGCCATTTCCGCGGACGGCTTGATTGTGACCCGGGAGACGCTGCTGTTTGCCGGGGGTGAGGATGTGCTGTTGGGCGGCGTCAGCCAAGGCACGCTGACTCAGGTCGATGAGACCGTAGCGGATGGCCTGCAGGACGCGCAATACCAGCTGCTGGTGGCCGATGAATACCGCAAGGATATTGCCGCAGTGCCGGGATCCGGAGCGGTGCTTGGGGTGATTTATTACAACGACACGGTGTACGCCTTCCGTGCAAATGCGGCTGGCACCGGGGTGGATTTGTATGCGTCTTTGGCTGCAGGATGGACTTTGATTTCGCTTGGTTTTGAGCTATTATTTTCACTAGGGATAACTGCGCCCGCTGAAGGCATCACCCTGACGGGGGATGTGAGCGGCGCGACGGCTGTCCTGTCCCGCGTGGCGACCGAGTCGGGCGCATGGGGAACGACCGCTGCCGGTCGGTTTATATTGTCTTCCGTCACCGGCACTTTCCAAGCAGGCGAAACCGTCAACACGGGTCTGGCCACCGTGGCCGGTCCGGCGACGCCCATTACACTGCTGCCCGGCGGGCGCTATGAAATGGTGGTGGGTAACTTCGGAGGCGGCACCGCGAACTATCGCGTGTATGGCTGCGACGGGGTGAATCGCGCGTTTGAATTTGACGGCACGGTGTTTGTGCCAATTGCCACCGGAATGCCGGTGGATACCCCAGAACATATTGCAGTTCACAAACAGCATCTGTTTGTGAGCTTTGGCTCGTCCCTGCAGTTCAGTTCACTTGGAGAACCATACCGGTTCCAAGCGTTGCTGGGGGCGGGGGAGTTGGCCATGAGCGGCCCACTGACTGCGCTGTTGGTGCTGCCCGGCGATCAGTCGAGCGGCGCATTGGGTGTATATACACGCAACGATACGTCAGTGCTGTACGGATCGAGCGCGACGGATTTCAAGCTGTCGACGTTCAACACCGGAACAGGCGCTATTCCGTTCTCGGGTCAGACGCTGGATCAGGCGTATGTTTTCGATGATCGCGGCCTGATCAGCCTCGGGACAGCGATCAACTTCGGCAACTTCGTGTCCGGATCGCTGACCATGAACATGCGCAAGTTTGTGCAGAAGAATCGCAATCTGGTCTCGGCCAGCATGATCAACCGCGAGAAGGCGCAGTACCGAGTGTTCTTTAGCAACGGTGATGGGCTGTATGCCACGATGGTGAACGGCAAGTTTGTCGGCGCGATGCCGGTACGCTTCCCGCATCCGGTGACCTGCTGTTGCAGCGGCGAGACGCTGTCTGGCGGTGAAGTGTCGTACTTTGGTTCGACCGATGGTTTTGTGTACATGCTTGACATTGGCGCCAGCTTTGACGGACAGGACATTCCGGCCAACGTGACGCTGGTCTACAACAGCACAGGATCCCCTCGGGTATTGAAACGCTACCGCAAGGCGGCGTTGGAAATGACGGGTGACGCCTACGCAGAGTTTGCGCTGGGCTACGCGCTGGGCTACCGCTCAACCGAATACGGGCAGGCCAACGACGGTGGTTACAACAACGATTTTCGATCATCCTTTTTTGATAATGCAAGCTGGGATACAGCGATCTACGACTTGTCGGATGTGCATCCGGCAGAGATCGCGCTGACAGGGGCTGCAGAAAACATCGCGGTCTATATTTCGTCAGTGTCCAACCTGTTCAAACAATTCACAGTGAATAGCCTGATCTTTCACTACACACCACGGCGAGGTCTGCGATGAATTCATTTTACAACCATGGCTCTGCACCGGCCCCAATGGCCCCGAACTCTTCTGCGGTGCTGCGCGCCGAGTTCGATGCGGTGATGGCCGGCTTTGACAAGATGCCAGTGCTGCCGGGAAATGCCGGGCTGTTGGTTCGGGTGAATGCTACAGGCGATGCACTGGAAGCCTCTAGCGCTATCGCAGGCCTGACTCTTACGGGCGGGACGATCAACGGTGCGGTCATCGGCAACATCTCGCCCGCGGCCATTACTGGCACGACGATCACTGCCCCCATAATCAGCGGCGGCGCAGTCTCTGCCAGCGCCGGGTTTACCGGAAATCTCACCGGCAACGTGTCGGGGAGCATCACCAGCGCAGGGTCGTCGAGTTTTAACAATGTCACCGTGACTGGCACGCTGGATATGAGCGCCGGCACGGGTGGCACCCTGACCGGGCTATCCTATCCTGCCGCTGCCACGGAAGCTGCCCACAAGCAATACGTGGACGATGTGGCCGCCGCTCTGGTAAATGGCGCACCGGCGAACCTAAATACCTTATCTGAGCTGGCAGCATCGATCAATAACGATCCGGCGTACGCGGCAACGACAGCGGCTGACTTGGCCACCAAGTTACCGTTGGCAGGCGGCACCATGACGGGTCAGATCAACATGTCCGGCAACAAAATTACGGGGTTGCCGTACCCCTCTGTGGACACGGACGCCACGACCTTGGGATTTATGACGTCACTCTACGGCACTACCGCCGCCGCCGCTGTCAGCGCAGCCGCAGCGCTGACATCGGAAACTGCCGCCGCAAATTCGGCGACCAGTGCCGCTACGGCGGAGGCAAGCGCACTGACCTATTGGACCAACATCGAGGCGCAGGTGACGATCCCAATTACCCAGATGGCCGCCAACCTAATCAACACGCAGGCCATCGTGGTTGCCCACCACGCCTTTGCTTAA
>Ga0172373_10003628_pt1 | contig 22418 bp, 19 predicted proteins | sample Lak10m_2_FD_114546 | JGI IMG/M metagenome (GOLD analysis project Ga0172373, IMG submission 114546) | Freshwater microbial communities from Kabuno Bay, South-Kivu, Congo - kab_092012_10m | ecosystem: Environmental > Aquatic > Freshwater > Lake | place: Democratic Republic of the Congo...
CTTTCAATCTCGCCGCGAATCCGGATGGCCGGCTGCTGCCCGGTCACCAGGTGCAGATCGGATGCCCCCTCGTCGTGCATCAACTGGAAAAATGCGTCGATTTTTGCCATGGATGATCTCCTTAAGGTTGTATGATCGAATGATTGAGGATGACTTGCGCCAATTTCCGCTCGGGCGCCCCGCCCGATATTATATTATTCGAAGACCGGAAAGCAATGCCGGACGACTATAGAAAAAGACGTCCCCGCTGTCAAGAAAAAGGAGCGGCAATATTTCTTGACAGCCCGGCCGTGAATCGTATATGTAACGCGGCAGTTTTCCGGAGGAGTTTGTTATCCGGTTGTTGTCAATCTGTCGGGGATGTAGCTCAGCTGGGAGAGCGCGGCGTTCGCAACGCCGAGGCCAGGGGTTCGATCCCCCTCATCTCCACCAAACAAGGGGTCAGGTCTACATTCTACATTTTTCGAGAATTGCAAGCGAAGGACAGTAAAAAACCCGTTAGAGATAACGGGTTTTTTACTGTCTTCCGTCCAGCGATGGTGCGTGTAAAATGCGGAGAACGCCAAACAATGTAGAATGTAGACTTGACCCCTACTAATCGCATTCTACATTTTTTGAAAATTAATGCAAGCAAGGGGTCAGGTCTACATTCTACATAATCGCATGTAGAATGCGATTATGTAGAATGTAGACCTGACCCCTCCTGACCCCTGACCCCTCCTGACCCCCATGTAGAATGCGATTATGTAGAATGTAGACCTGACCCCTCCTGACCCCTCCTAATCAAACAGAGCGGAAAAACGCCACGGCTTCCGCTTCCGCCAATTACCCCGGTGATACGCATAACTCGCCAGCAGGGGGAGCACCGAAGTCGCCTCCGCATAGACCATCTGTTCGTTGGTGACGTCCACTTTTCCCCAGGAATTAGCCTCCTTGAGCGTGGAACTGGAACAGGCGCCGTCGCGGACGTCGGCCACGGTTATCTGGACGGCATACTTGTGCATGTCTGCGTCTTTCCCCAGTATCTCGGCGCAGACAACCGTGTCCTGGGCAAAGTTTTTCGGGGAGCCGCCGCCGATCATCAAAAGCCCGGTCGTCTTCGCCTTGATCTTGATCTGGGTGAGCTCCAGAAAATCCCTTACCGAATCGATGGAAAGATGCTTCCGCGGATTCTTCACCTGATGCATCACCAGACCGAACCCGGCGCTGCTGTCCGAAAAGGCGGGGCAGAAGATCGGCACATCATGCTCGAAGGCCGCCTGGACGAGCGAATCCTTTTTAACGGAGTTTCCCACGAGGTAACGCCCCATCTCCCGGATGAACTCCCGCGAGGAGTAGGGACGCGGCGCCAGGCTGTCGGCAATGATCTGGATGGTCTTGTCGCAGATCTGAAGTTCCTCCTCGTCGATGTAGGTGTCGTAAATCCGGTCGATGTAGAGGCTGCGAAGCACGCGGTCGTCGACAAACTGGGTGCCCTGGTAATGACGGAAACCCAGCGCCTCAAAAAAATCCATATCCACAACGGTCGCCCCGGTCGCGACGATCGCGTCCACCATGTTGTTTTTCACCATATCGACGTAAATCTGCATGCAGCCGGCGGCGCTGGTGCTGCCGGCAATCGTCAGGATTATCCCGCACTTTTTCTCGGCAAGCATGCGGTCATAGGTATCAGCCGCCACAGCCAGATCCCGGGCGGTGAAGGACATCCCTCTCATCGCTTCGACGATCGGGGTCGCATCGAAAGAGGCAATGTCAACGTGCTGAACCGGATTCTTCAACATATCTCTCTTTGCGCGAACATTAAACTTCGGTTTTTTAACATTTTCTTTTTTCTTCATAGCAAGCGTCTCCTGTCATATTTTGATCGATACCGGCCCTTATATCACAAAACCGCTTGGGGGGCGATGTGCTTCATCAGGCCGCCGGCGGCGATGAGCTCCTGCATGAAGGGCGGCACCCGCTGGATCGGCAGGAGCGCCGCGCCTGTCCTGATAAACCCGGCGTCGGCGTCAATTTCGATCTCGTCCCCTTCCTGCACCCTTTCCCAAAGCTCCCGAGATTCGAAGATCGGCAGCCCCATATTGAAGGAATTGCGGTAGAAAATCCGGGCGAAGCTCCTGGCCACCACGCAGGCGACCCCGGCGGCCTTGATGGCAATGGGGGCATGCTCCCGGGAGGAACCGCAGCCAAAATTCTCGCCGCCGACAATGATGTCGCCGAACCTCACCAGCTTTGCAAACCCGGGAGATGCGTCTTCCATGCAGTGGGCGGCCAGCACCAGGGGGTCCCGGATGTTCAGGCAGCGAGCCGGGATAATCGCGTCGGTGTCGATGTTGTCACCAAACTTCCAGATTTTTCCCTTGAATTTCATATCGTCACGTCCTTTCGGATGGGGACTCCTCCCCGGCGTATTTGACTGTTATTTTAACTGGTCGGGACCGGCAAGCTTGCCCAGTACCGCCGTCGCCGCGGCAACGGCCGGGCCGGCAAGGTAAACCTCGCTGCCGGCATGCCCCATCCTCCCCACAAAGTTGCGATTCGTCGTCGAGACGCACCGCTCCCCCTTGGCCAGTATCCCCATGTAGCCCCCCAAACAGGGACCGCAGGTGGGCGGGCTGATCACGCCGCCGGCGTCGAGAAATACCGCGAAGAGCCCCTCCTGCATCGCCTGACGGTAAACGGCGGGCGTGGCGGGGATGACGATCAGCCGGAAACCCGGGGCAATGCGCCGCCCCTTGAGAACCTCGGCCGCAATGCGCAAATCTTCGATCCGGCCGTTGGTGCAGGAGCCGATTACCGACTGGTCGATCTTCACGTCGCCTGCGGCGCTGATCCCCCGGGTGTTGGAGGGCAGATGGGGAAAGGCGACCTGGGGCTCGATCTTCGCGACGTCGATGTCGACGGTCGAGTGGTAAACCGCGTCGGGATCGGAGGTGTAGAAGGTCCAGGGGCGCAGCGCCCGTCCCTGGACATAGGCCTCGGTCACCGCGTCGGGGATGAAGATCCCGGCCTTGCCCCCCGCTTCGATGGCCATGTTCGACATGGCAAACCGGTCGGCCATCGTCAGCTCGGCGACCGTCTCTCCGGTGAACTCCATGGCCCGGTAAATCGCCCCATCCACGCCGATCATGCCGATCGTGTAGAGGATCAGGTCCTTGCCGCCCACCCAGGGATTGAGCTTGCCGTGGTAGACGAACTTCATCGTTTCGGGAACCTTGAACCAGAGCTCGCCGGTCATCATCGCGGCGGCCAGGTCCGTGCTGCCCACGCCGGTGGAAAAGGCCCCCAGCGCCCCGTAAGTGCAGGTGTGGCTGTCGGCGCCGACGGTCAGGTCGCCAGGAACGACGATCCCCTTCTCGGGCAACAGGGCGTGCTCGACGCCTGCCTCGCCCACCTCGTAGTAGTGGACCAGCTCCTGCTCACGGGCAAAGTCGCGCATCATCCTGCACTGCTCCGCCGAATCAATATCCTTGTTGGGGCTGAAGTGGTCGGGGATTAGAACGACCCGCGTGCGGTCGAAGACCTTTTTCCCCCCCGCCTTGCAGAAGGCGTCGATGGCGATCGGGGCGGTAATGTCGTTGCCGTGGGCGATATCGACCTTGGCGTTGATCAGCATCCCGGGGCGAACAGCGTCGAGCCCCGCATGCCGGCTGAGTATCTTTTCCGAAATCGTCATTCCCATAACGTTTTTCTCCTTCAATCTTTGAGGAACCCTTTTGAAATCGCTCCCCGGCCGCCGGCAATCCTGCCCCGGCGACGCTGTTTCATACCAAATATTCAACCTTTATACAACCTGAACCTTGCGAATATCCCTGTTGAGCCAGACAAGCCGATTCAGCGCATTGACATAGGCCTTGGCCGAGGCGACCAGCACGTCGGGATGCGCCCCCCGGCCCACGGCGGAACGGCCGTCGAATTTGAGCTGGACCGTCGCCTCGCCCTGGGCGTCCGTCCCTCCCGTTATGGCATTCACCGCATATTTCAAAAGCGGGTAGTCGGTTTGCGTGATTTTGCGGATCGCCTTGAAAATCGCATCTACCGGCCCGACGCCGAAACCGGCGTCCTGCACCATCTTCCCGTCTATCTCCACCTGCATTGTCGCCGTGGCCACCGTCTGGGAGCCGCTGACCACATTCAGGTAAACGAAACGGTATTTTTCCTCCTGCCGGGAGGTTTCTTCGTAAACGATCGCTTCGAGGTCTTCGTCAAAGACCTCCTTCTTCAGATCGGCCAGCTCCTTGAAGCGGACAAAGACCCGGTTGAGCTCTTCGTCGGCCAAATCATAGCCAATTTCCTCAAGGCGATCGGCGATGGCGTGGCGGCCGGAGTGCTTGCCCAGCACCATGCTGCTCTCCGAAATGCCGACCGACTGGGGGGTCATGATTTCGTAGGTACTCTTCTCCTTGATCATCCCGTCCTGATGGATTCCCGATTCATGGGCAAAGGCGTTGGCCCCGACGATCGCCTTGTTCGGCTGGACGGGAACGCCGGTGATCTGCGTCAGCAGCAGCGAGGCCTGGTGGATGCACTCGCTTTTGATCCCCGTGTAGAAGCCGAAAAAATTCTTGCGGGTCTTGAGCGCCATGACAACCTCCTCCAGGGCGCAGTTGCCCGCCCGCTCGCCGATCCCGTTGATCGTACACTCCACCTGACGCGCGCCGTTTTGGACGGCGGCCAGCGTGTTGGCCGCCGCCAGTCCCAGATCGTTGTGGCAGTGAACCGAGATGACCGCCTGACCGATGTTCGGAACCCGCTTAAAGAGCAGGGCGATGAGTGCCCCAAACTCATCGGGAATGGCGTAACCGACCGTGTCGGGGATGTTCACCGTTGTCGCCCCCGCGGCGATGACTGCCTCGACCATCTGACAGAGATAGTCCCGGTCGCTGCGGGTGGCGTCCATCGGCGAGAATTCTACATTGGCCGTCCGGGTGTGGGCATGGGCGACAGCGGCTATAGCCTCTTCGAGCACCTGGCTGCGGGACTTCTTGAGCTGGTACTGAAGATGGATGTCGGAGGAGGAAATAAATGTATGGATGCGGGGGTTGGCCGCCTCGGCAACGGATTGCCAGGCGCGGTCGATGTCGTCTCTGTTGGCCCGGGCCAAGGCTGCAATCTGGCACCCCCGGATCTCCCGGGCAATCTGCTGCACCGATGTGAAGTCGCCCCCCGAGGCAACGGGGAAGCCGGCCTCGATCACATCCGCCCCCATCCTCTCCAGTTGACGGGCGATCCGGAGCTTCTCCTCCGGATTCATGCTGGCCCCCGGCGACTGTTCGCCATCCCTCAGGGTTGTATCGAAAATAACTACCTTCTCCATTTTTTCCTCCATGACTTTCTCCTTTCAGACAAAAAAAAGGCCATGGGCTTTGCCGCCCATGGCCTTCAGGTTTCTCGTTTTCGAATTTGTTTACGGATTACCTAAAAACGGCGGGCGACAGCTCCTGTGCGGAAGGCAAAGAAGAGCGAGGCCCGCAATGCCGGACAGAATGTTCGTCTCGATAATGTTCACTCTTTGCGCCGCCGTTCTCATCTTGCTCGCCGTACCCCAACCGTTTCTCAGACATCCGCCGCCACCGCCACCGGTGGAACTTCCCGGCTGGCGGTGAACTTAGAAGATTCCGTTTTGCCTGTCAACAATTTTTTCATAATCGGATAAAATTCGGTCTTGTCACGGGCGGCGTTATCTGATAGCCTCAGCCCGTGAATACGAGATATTTATCAGAAATTATTAGCGTTTCGACGTTAAATGAGCGGATAAAGAACCTCCTGGAAGGGGAACTGTCTTTTGTGCGGATCGAGGGGGAGGTGTCAAATCTGCGGCGCCCCCCGTCGGGACACGTCTATTTCACGCTCAAGGACACAAAAAGTCAGATCCGGGCGGTGATCTTCAGAAATCCCTATGGCGCCGGGAAAAATGGCCTTACCGATTTTGCCGTCGAGGAGGGAATGAGCATCGTCTGCCTGGCGCGGGTGACGGTCTATCCGCCCCGGGGGGAGTATCAGCTCATCATCGAAACCGTGGAACCGCGGGGACTGGGCGCCCTTCAGAAGGCCTTCGAACAGCTCAAGACCCGCCTTGCCGCCGAGGGGCTTTTCTCTGCCGAGCGGAAAAAGCGGCTTCCCTTTCTGCCGCAAAGAATCGGGGTAATCACCTCCCCTTCCGGCGCCGTCATCCGGGATATCCTGATAGTCACCCGCCGCCGCTTTCCCTCCGTCGATATCCTGATCGCCCCGACGCGCGTCCAGGGAGCGGAAGCGTCGGCCGAGATAGTAAAGGCGTTCGGTTATTTACAACTCTTCGATGATATTGACGTCATCATCATCGCCCGGGGCGGAGGCTCGCTGGAGGATCTCGCCCCGTTCAACGACGAAGGGGTGGCCCGGGCAATTGCCGCTTCCCGGATACCGGTCATCTCGGCGGTAGGACATGAAACGGACTTTACAATTGCCGACTTTACGGCTGACCTGCGCGCCGCCACCCCGTCGGCAGCCGCCGAGCTGGCTGTCCCCCGGCGCGACGAACTGTTGAATTCCCTGGAGGGACTCCGCGGCCGCCTGACCGAGCACCTCCGCCGGCAGCTCAAGGGGCGCCGGGAATCTTTCACCTCCCTGCAGCAAAGACTGAGAGACCCGCAAAGACGTCTGATAGATGCCCGCCTGACCCTTGATGACTACAGCGAACGGATAAAACTCGCCGCTATCCGCCGGCGGGAGATGAAAAGCGGAGAACTGGCCGGTTTGGCCCTCCGCCTGAATTATCGGGATCCGAGAGCTGTTATTGAAGGAAACCGGGCTGCTTTAAGGGAGCGGCGGCGCCTTTTGCAAGCGGCCTGGGAGAGGTTGTTGGCATTGCAAAGAAATCGCGCGGAAGGGGCATCCGCCGTACTTGCGTCGCTGGATCCAACCGCCGTTCTCAAGCGGGGTTACAGCATCGCCCGCCGCCTGCCGGACGGCCGAATCATCCGGCGGGCGGCCGACACCGCCCTCGGGCAGGAGATCGAAATCCTGATCGCGGAGGGAAAACTGGGGGCGAAAATCACCCGTTCGTAGAAAACCAGGGAGCCCACGAATATTAAAAACTTAAGGAGCGTTTATGTCCAAGGAAAAATTTGAGGCAATGCTGGCGAAGCTCGAGGAACTTGTCCACCGGATGGAGACGGGGGAGATGACCCTGGAGGAATCCCTCGCCGCCTTCGAGGAGGGGATCAAGCTTTCCCGCAACTGCTCGAAGACGCTTGATGAGGCGCAGAGAAAGGTGGAAATTCTGCTGCATGATGGTGAAAAACTCACAAGCGCGCCCTTTGCCGGAGCCGACGATGAACCCTGATTTTTCGCTGCCCGCTTACCTCGCAAGGCAAAGAACACTTATAGATAATGCCCTTGCCGTTTATTTTTCCGAAGAGACCGGGGAATACGCGAACATCTGCGCCGCCGCCCGCTACAGTCTGCTGGCCGGCGGCAAGCGGATCAGGCCGGTGTTCTGCCTGGCCGCCGCGGAGGCCGTCGGCGCAAAGGCGGAGGCAGTTCTGCCGGCGGCCTGCGCGCTGGAGATGATCCACACCTATTCGCTCATCCATGACGATCTGCCGGCAATGGACAACGACGACTACCGCCGGGGAAGATTGACATCGCACAAGGTCTTCGGCGAGGACATGGCGGTGCTTGCCGGCGACGCCCTTTTGACGGAGGCGTTTCACCTCTTGACAGACTGGACGAAAATGCCGGAAACGCCCCCGGACAGGCTCTTGACTGTCGCCTGCGAGATCGCCCGGGCCGCCGGTTATCAAGGGATGGTGGGCGGACAGGCGCTCGATGTCCGGGCGGAGGGGAAAAAGGGCAATCTGGAGGAACTCTGCACGATTCACCGGCATAAAACCGGCGCGCTGTTGCGTATCTCTCTGCGGGCAGGCGCCATTCTTGCCGGCGCAGAAGCAGACGCGCTCGCCGCACTTTCCGCCTACGGGGAAAAGATCGGACTCGCCTTTCAGATCGCCGACGACATCCTGAACGTTGAGGGAGATTCCCGGCTTATGGGCAAAAAAACGGGCAGCGACGCGGCCCTCGGGAAGATCACCTTTCCGCAGCTTTTGGGGATAGACGCCTCGCGCGCCCGGGCCGCCGAACTTGTGGCGGAGGCGATTTCGCTCCTCGAGGGCTTCGACGGCCGGGCAACACCGCTTCGTGCCACAGCAAAATACATACTGGACAGGAAATCTTAAAAAATGATCGAAAAAGAGAGACATGCCATTTTACCGGGGATAAACAGCCCTGCGGATATCAGGAAACTCCCGCTTCCCGAACTTACCCTGCTGGCGCAGGAAATCCGGGGAAAGATGCTGGACACCGTCTCCCGGCGGGGCGGACATCTCGCCCCCTCCCTCGGAGTTGTAGAGCTGACGCTCGCCCTTCACTACGTTTTCAACACGCCCCGCGATCTGCTCGTCTGGGATGTCGGACATCAAACCTATGCGCACAAGCTCATAACCGGCCGCCGGGAGCAATTCGAAACCCTGCGTCAGTTAAACGGGCTGAGCGGCTTCCCGAAGCGGGCGGAGAGCCCCTACGACACCTTTGACGTCGGGCACAGCGGGACATCCATCTCCGCCGCAGCGGGAATGGCGGAGGCGCGCTGCCTGAAGAAAGAGGATTTCCGGGTCATCGCCGTTATCGGCGACGGGGCGATGTCCACCGGAATGTCCTTTGAAGGTCTGAACTGGGCGGGCGACCGGCACAAGAATCTGATTATCATCCTCAACGACAACGAAATGTCGATCTCGCCCAATGTCGGCGCCCTGTCTTCCTACCTGAACCGGGTCATGACCGGTCAGACCGTCAACAAACTGCGGACGGAGATGAAAACCTTCCTTAAATCAATCCCCGGCATCGGGGAGCAGATGCTGAAGTTTTCCCGCCAGGTTGAGGAGTCGCTGAAGACCTTCTTCGTCCCCGGGGCCATCTTCGAAGAGTTGGGGTTCACCTATATCGGCCCCCTGGAGGGAAACCGCCTCGATCATCTGATCGGCAACCTGCAAAACGTGAAGGATATGGAAGGACCGGTGCTGGTCCATGTAATAACGAAAAAGGGAAAGGGATACAAATTTGCGGAGGACAATCCCGCCCGGTTTCACGGCATTGCGCCCTTCGACATCCATACCGGCAAGACTCTCGCGGAATGCGGCCCCCCGGCGCCTGACTCCTACACCAAGGTTTTCGGAAGAACCATGGTGCGGCTCGCCCAGGACAACCCGCGCCTCGCGGCAATCACCGCGGCAATGCCCGAAGGAACGGGGCTCGACAGCTTTGCGGCACGGTTTCCCGAGAGGTTTTACGATGTAGGCATAGCCGAACAGCATGGAGTGACATTCGCCGCCGGGCTGGCAACGCAGGGAGTCGTTCCGGTTGTGGCGATCTATTCCACCTTCATGCAGCGGGCCTATGATCAGGTGATCCACGATATCTGCCTGCAAAAGCTGCACGTTGTAATGGCGATGGATCGGGGCGGATTTGTCGGCGAAGACGGCCCGACGCACCACGGAACTTTCGACTTCTCCTTTCTGCGGACCGTTCCCAACCTGATCGTCATGGCGCCGAAGGACGAAAATGAGCTTCAACACATGCTGAAGACCGCTGTTGAGTGCGACATGCCCGTATCGCTTCGCTACCCCCGAGGCTCCGGGGTGGGGGCGATCCTGGACGAGCATCCCCGGATACTGCCCATCGGCAAGGGCGAAATCGTCCATGACCCGGAGGGGGCAAAACTGGCGATAATCGCCATCGGCGCCTGCGTTCATCCTGCCCTGGCGGCCGCGAGGCTTCTTCATGAAGAAGGAATTCCGGCGCTGGTGATAAACGGCCGGTTCGTCAAACCACTCGACGAGGAACTGCTCCTGAAAACTGCCGAAAAAATAAATAAATTCCTGACAGTAGAGGAAAATTCACTGGCGGGCGGCTTCGGAAGCGCCGTTTTGGAGTTGCTGGCCGATAAGGGCCGAAGCGGAGTCGTTGTAAACCGCCTCGGCATACCGGATGAATTTGCCCCGCAGGGTCCCGTGCGGGAGCTGCGGCGGATGTTCGGACTCGACGCGGAGGGAATTGCCGCAACGGCACGCAGGATGATGGGGCAGTAATGATGAAAACCGCGGGCAGCCCCCCGCCGCTTTCGCCCCTTCCCCTTGCCGGCGGGAGAAATTGAGTATGCCTGTGCAGCTGAAAAAGGTCTCGAAAATCCGTCTGGATAACCTGCTTGTCAAGCGGGGACTTGCCGACGACCTGCAGCGGGCGCGGGCGCTTATCCTCGGCGGGGCGGTTATCGCCGGCGATCAGGTCGCCGACAAGGCGGGGACAATGTTTCCTGCCGATGCCAGTATCCGCCTCCGGGGCGACGCTCACCCTTATGTGAGTCGGGGAGGCATAAAATTGAACGGCGCCCTCGAGACCTTCGGTATTTCAGTCCGCGGCCTCGTGGCCCTCGACGTCGGGGCCTCCACAGGCGGCTTCACCGACTGCCTTCTCCAGGCGGGGGCAAGGAAGGTCTATGCGCTGGATGTCGGCTACGGACAACTCGCCTGGAAGCTCCGCACCGATCCCCGCGTCGTCAACATCGAAAGGACAAATATCCGCAATTGCGACGGGGCGGAAATTGCGGACGCAATAGATATAGCCGTGATCGATGCCTCCTTCATCTCGCTGCGCACGGTCATTCCCCCGGTTCTCGGACTGATAGGAAGCGAGGCCTCCCTGCTGTGCCTGGTTAAGCCCCAGTTCGAGGTAGCCCGGGGCGAAGTCGGGGCAAAGGGCGTCGTCCGGGACCCGCTTCTGCACGAACGCACCCTCGCCCAACTGGAAACCTTCTGCCGCGAAATCGGGCTCGCGGTCCTGGGACAATGCGCCTCCCCGATCCTCGGCCCAGCGGGCAACAGGGAATTTTTTCTCTATCTAAAAAAAGGCGGCTGCTGAGGGAAGGCTGCTGCCGGCGGACAGGAAAACAATAATTAAGGTAAAATGACATGAATATTTACAAGGACATCCCCCCATGGGCGTAAAACTGGCAAAGACAGCCGGATTCTGCATGGGCGTCAAACGAGCGGTCGAGATGGTGCTCGAGATGGCAAACAACAGGGAACACGCCACCATCTACACTTACGGCCCGCTTATTCACAACCCCCAGACAATCGAGCTGCTGCGGGAAAGAGGCATTATCCCCATCAAGCGCTCCACCGAACTGGAAGGCTCACTGCCGGGCTCTTCCGTCGTTATCCGCGCCCACGGCATCCCGCCCCGGGAAAGGGAAGAGATTGAAAAAAAGGGGTTTACCGTCATCGACGCCACCTGTCCAAAGGTAACACGCGTACAGATGATCATCAGAAAACACGCCTCAACCGGCTTCACGGTGTTGATCGCCGGTGACAGAGAACACCCCGAGGTAAACGGGCTGCTGGGATTTGCCGGAGATGCGGGGGTCATAATCGCCTCCCCCGCCGATGTTGATACGCTGCCGTCCTTTGAGAAGGTATGCGTAGTTGCCCAGACGACGCAGAGCCTCAACGTCTACAATGAAATTGTCGCAAGGGTGAAAAAGCGGTTTCCGGCCGCGGTGATTTTCAATACGATCTGCGATTCGACGGAGAAACGTCAGACCGAGATCGAGGCGCTCGCCGCGCAATCCGACGCCGTTTTCGTCGTGGGCGGAAGAAACAGCGCCAATACAAGACGTCTTGCGGAGCTTGCAGTAATCAAAAACAAGCCGACCTTCCATATAGAAACCGCCGCCGAGCTGCAGGGCCTCGATTTGGATCCGTACAGGCGGATCGGCGTCTCGGCGGGCGCCTCAACCCCCAACTGGATTATCGACCGCGTCGTGGACCATCTGAACAGCCGGATGGGAAAACGGGAGGAACTGCTCCACCGTTTATTCAAGATATGGGTCTTTTCAGTACGCGCAGACATCTACTCGGCAGTCGGCGCGGGTTTTTTGTCGTTTACCGCGATGCTCCTCCAGGGGCTGCCGATCGCCCCCCTCCCCGTTTTCACCGCCTCTTTTTATGTTTACGCAATGCACGTGCTGAACCGCTTTATCAACAGAAAAACCAGCAGCATCAGCTCCTTTCGCGAGGAATCGTACCTTATCCATGAAAAACTCTATCTGACACTGGCGGCCGGTTCAATCATCGTTGCGCTTTCGCTTGCCTTCGCCGCCGGAGAAAAATCTTTTTCGGTCCTTTTTGCGATCTCCCTGCTCGGCATCCTCTACAACATGAGATTCCTGCCGTTCGGATTCCGTTTTAAAAGCCTCCGGGATATCCCGGGATCGAAAAACATCTCCACCGCCTGCGCCTGGGCAATAGCCGCCGCCCTTCTCCCCCGGCTGGAGGACGGTTCACTGTTCTACCCCGGCCTCTGGGTGGCGTTTATCTTCACGGCGGGCATCGTTTTTATCTGCTCCGCGATGTCGGACATCCTCGACATCCAGCGCGACCGTCTGATCGGCCAGGAGACACTGCCGGTACTTATCGGGGAGAGGAAAACGCTTGTCCTTCTCAAGACAATCTGTCTTTTTCTGGCGATTCTGCTGCCTTTTTCCTCCGTTGCCGGCATCTCCACGACAGTCGGTTTTTTCCAGTTGAGCACCATCTTTTATATGTGGATTTGTTTCAAACTATATGATAGAAGGTCGACATTTTCCGGGGTTGTCTTGGAGGGATTTCTGGAGGGCGGCTATATTGTCGCCGGAATAAGCTCTCTGTTTTGGCTTTTTACGGTGGGCGCCCCTGCCCCGTGAGCTGGAGAGTAAAGTGAAGAAGATTCAGATATTTGCACTCATTATTTTGCTGACGGGCCTGTCGGCCTGCGGGGGGCTGCGTTATTCGGAAGTCGCCCCGGAAGCCAAAGATGTCCATCCCCGGCAAATATTGATCCTGCCTTCTGATGTAGCGGCCTTTCCCGAGGCAGCGGGGATTGCGGATCGTCTTTTTGCCGAGGCGCTGACCGAACGGCAATGGTTCGCAAGGGTGCTTGGGGGAGAAACGATCGCGGAGCAGCTCCGGAAAGAGGAGGAACTCCGCAGGACAGTTTCGGAATATCTGACAAAACTGGCCAGATTAAAATTTTCTGACCCTGAACTGAGTAAAAGAATTGGAGCTCTGACCGGCACGGAGGCCTTTTTGATTAACCGCGTCGACTCCTGGAATTATGCCATGGCGAACGACAAAAAAGTGGCAAAAGTGGGATTCAGCATAACGATGGTAGAGGCAAAAACCGGGCGGATACTTTGGAATGCGGCCCATAACCGGCTGAGCGAATATCTGATCGTCAAGCCGGATATCGCAAATATGGCCAAAGGGCTCATCCGGGAAATGACAGACCGGATGCCCCATTAAAAGACGCCGGGTTGGGGATGGCGGATTCAGAGGATGGCAATGAAAGACAGGGTTAAAGAAGCCGTTGACAGGATAAGGCCGGCGCTTCAGGCAGACGGCGGAAATATCGAGTTTGTGGATGTGGACGAAAAGGGAATTGTCAAGGTGCGGCTGACCGGCGCCTGCCATGGCTGCCCGATGGCCCAGTTGACTTTGAAAAACGTTGTAGAACAAACCCTTAAAAGAGAAATCCCTGAAGTCACGTCAGTGGTTTCAGTTTAGAAGAGCGAAACTTTTTCGTTGGTTCGTTTGCTTGCAGTCAAATTAAAACTATTGAAGGAGGATTAGAAAAATGGCGCATTTTATTACCGATGAGTGCATTTCCTGTGGTTCATGTCAGAGTGTGTGTCCGGTAGAGGCGATCAGCGAGGGCGACGACAAATACGTAATCGACCCCAAACTCTGCACGGACTGTGGAACATGCGCAGAGCAGTGTCCTGTGGAAGCGATCAATCCGGCTGAATAGTCCGGCAGGAAGGTCTTTACAGAGGTTCGTACAGCAAACAGGGGAAAGCGCCGCGGCCGATGTCCATCGCGACCTTTCCCCGACTGTTTTTTTGACGTCGGAAACCATCATTGCAATTTCAGGTCGATAAGGTGAAGAGATTTATCACGTTTGACGGGATCGAGGGATGCGGCAAGACCACCCAGTTGCGGCTCGCCGCGGCATGGCTGCAGAGGCGCGGCATACCCGTACTCGCAACTGCCGAACCGGGAGGAACGCCTCTCGGCCTGAAGATCCGCGAACTGCTGCTGAACCGGCGCTCCTGGGAGGTCGGCGCCGAGGCGGAACTGCTGCTGTTCGCGGCCGCCCGGGCCCAGCACGTGACGGAAACGATCATTCCGGCGCTGCAAGCAGGCCGATGGGTGCTCTGCGATCGCTATGCCGATGCGACCCTGGCCTACCAGGGATTCGGCAGGGGGATAGATTTTGGCAGCATCAAATGGTTGAACGAATTTTCCTCGCGCGGCCTGAAGCCGGAGCTCACCGTTTTGTTCGATTTGCCGGCAGAGGCCGGTTTAAGGAGGGCCCGGAAGCGGGCAGAGCAGAGCGCGCCCGACAGCGCGGAGGATCGCTTCGAACAGGAAGAGATAAACTTCCACCACCGGGTAAGGGATGGTTATCTTAAGCTTGCCGGAGAAGCGCCGCAACGATTCCGGGTTGTCAATGCGTCCGGCACCCCGGAGGAAATCCAGCGGGACGTTTGCCGTCTGCTGGAGTCACTGACTGAGGCGGGGTGAACGGATTTGGGCTTCCAGCAGATATACGGGCATAAAAAGCCGCTCGCCATCCTGAAGAGCGCCATGGCCGGCAACAGGGTTGCCCATGCCTATATCTTTTATGGAAAAGAGGGGGTCGGGAAGAAGACAGTCGCCTCGGCATTCGCCCGGGCGCTTAACTGCCCCGCCAACGATCCGCCGTGCGGTGTCTGCGCCTCCTGCCTGAAGGCCGAGCATAAAAATCATCCCAATCTCATTACAGTTGCCGCTGATGGCCAGTTCATCAAGATCGACGCGGTAAAGGAAATAAGGGCCAAGATGGCCTTCCGGCCGGAAGGCGGCAAACGGGTCTTTATCCTGCCGGATGCCGACAAGATGAATCCCGCAGCGGCCAATGCCCTGCTCAAGACACTGGAAGAGCCTTCGGCGGATAACGTCCTGATCCTGACTTCCGCCCGGCCGCATGCGCTGCCGGTTACGATCCTCTCCCGCTGTCAGGCCCTGCGCTTCTCCCCTTTGCAGAAGGCCGAGGTAGCCGACTTTCTCCGTAGACAGCAGGGGTTCGCCGACGAAGCCGAGGCAATCGCCGCGGCCTCGCTCGGAAGCATCGGCAACGCAATCGAGATGAAAAGGGAAGATTACATCGCCATCCGCAATGAAATACTGAAGCGGCTTGCCGATGACAATCCGGCGGACCTGATGAAAAGGCTCGCCTTCGCCCACCGTCTGGGAACAGATCGGGAAGAGATATCGCAGAGGCTCCAGATAATGCAGAACGCCTACCGGGATTCGCTGATCCTGAAGGAAACCGGCGACAGGGAAATGCTGTTGTTCAAGGACTGGTCAGATTCCCTTTCAGTCCTGGCCAATCGCCTGTCCGGGAGGGAAATCCTCAAGAATATGGCGCTTGTGGGACAGGCCATGGACGCCGTCTTTCGAAATTCCAACAAAACCTTGACTTTGGAAGCCATGCTGGTTAGTCTCGCGTGAAAGATAAAATAGACAGGCAAACAGGTGATTTTCATTGAAAAATATAATTGGCATCCAATTCAAGAAGGAAGGCAAGACGTACAGTTTCGATGCCGGAGAGCTGCAGCTGCAGAAGGACGACCTCGTTCTGGTTGACACGGACAACGGCCCGGCGATTGGCATGGTGGCTGAGGCCGTAAAGACCATGGTCCCTCCCCGGCACCTGAATAACCTAAAAAAGGTGCTGCGATCGGCAACCGACGAAGACCTGCAGACAAGGGCGGAAAACAGCAGGCTGGAAAAAGAGGCCCTGAGGTACTGCACCGGCAGAATCTCCGAGAAAGGGCTGCCCATGAAGCTCGTCGAGGTAGAATGCCTTTTCGACAAAAGCAAGATGATCTTCTCGTTCGCCTCGGAAGGCCGAGTCGATTTTCGGGATCTGGTTAAGGATCTGCTGCAGAAATTCCGAACCCGCATCGAGCTGAAACAGATAGGGGCCCGGCAGGAGACAAAGATCGTCAAAGGTCTGGGAATCTGCGGCCGGGAGGTTTGCTGCGGCAGCTTTCTGCACAACATGGATCGTGTCTCGGTCAAGATGGCGAAAGAGCAAAACATGTCCCTCAACCCCGAAAAAATTTCCGGCCTCTGCGGCCGTCTGATGTGCTGTCTGGCATTCGAATACGATGCCTACGTCGGGCTTAAAAAGGAGATGCCGAAACCGGGGAAAACAGTCCAGACCCCGGACGGCCTGGGGAAGGTAATCCGCCAGAACATCCTCCGGGAAGAAGTCGTCGTCCTGCTGGAAGACAGAAGAGAAGCGACTTACAAGACCCATGACATCAAAATTACAGGATAAATGACTAATTCAGGAAGGATTTTATGAAAAACGCCTTTTACATTACCACGCCTATCTACTATGTAAACGCCTCGCCCCACATTGGGCACGCCTACACCACCGTCGTCGCCGACGTCCTGGCCCGCTACCACCGCCTCCGGGGCGTTCGCACCTTCTTTACAACCGGTACCGACGAACATGGCGACAAGATTGCGGAGGCGGCAAAAGCGGCGGGGATCACCCCCAAGGAATACGCCGACAAGATCAGCGCCCAGTTCAGCTCGCTCTGGCCGCAAATGGATATAACAAATGATCATTTCATAAGGACAACCGACCCGAACCACATCCGGACAGTCCAGCAGATTCTGCAGAAGGTGCATGCCGCGGGCGACATCTATTTCGGCGAGTACGAGGGCCTGTACTGCGTCGGCTGCGAACGCTTCTACAGGGAAACGGAGCTGACGGACGGAAAATGCCCGGATCACCAGACAGTCCCGGAAGTCCGCAGGGAAAGCAACTATTTCTTCCGGATGGGCAGGTATCAGGAATGGCTGATCCGCCACATCGAGACTCATCCCGACTTTATCCGCCCGGAACGTTACCGGAACGAGGTGCTTGCCTTCCTGCGCGAACCGCTGGAGGATCTTTGCATATCGAGGCCGAAAAGCCGTCTCGCCTGGGGAATCACCCTCCCCTTTGACGAAAATTACGTCACCTACGTCTGGTACGACGCGCTGATCAACTACGTAACGTCGCTCGGCTACCCGGACGGCGACACTTTTCGCGAATTCTGGCCGGTCGCGGAGCATCTGATCGCAAAAGACATCCTCAAGCCCCACGGAATTTACTGGCCGACCATGCTGAAGGCCGCCGGGATTGAACCTTACAGTCATCTGAACGTGCACGGGTACTGGAACGTCGACAGCGGCAAGATGTCCAAAAGCGTAGGAAATGTCGTCAAACCTCTCGCTCTGAAGGACAAGTACGGCCTCGATCAATTCCGCTATTTTCTGCTCAGGGACATGGTGTTCGGGCTGGATTCCAGCTTCAGCGAAGAAGCCCTTGTCGGGCGGATCAACTCCGATCTCGCCAACGATCTGGGAAACCTCGTCAGCCGGACCCTGACGATGGCGGTAAAATACGCAGATGGGGAGGTCCCGCCTGCCGCCGGAGAAGATTCTCAAGACCTCCTTTTGCAGGAAACAGCCCAGCGCACAATCGAGAATGTGGATATTTGCTTCTCCGAACTTGGCTTCCACAAGGCCCTGATCGCCATCTGGGAATTTATCGGCGTCGCCAACAAGTATATCGTCGAGCAGGAGCCGTGGGTGATGGCCAAGAATCCGGCGAAAAAAGAGCGCCTGCAGGCGATTCTTTACAACCTTCTGGAGTCGCTGAGAATCGTCGCTGTCCTTGTCTCCCCATTCATGCCCGGAGCCGCAAGCCGGATAATGGAGCAGCTTGGCATCGCCGCGCCGGCCACCGAAAATTTTGAAACGCTCAAAAAATGGGGCGGTCTTGCCGCCGGTAACCGGCTGAAGACGGGCGGCCCCCTCTTCCCCAGGGTGGAAATCAAGACCGCAGCGGAAAAACAGGAACCCGCCCCGGCAGAGGCGAAACCAGCGGCGCCGGCCATCAAGCCCGAAATCACCTATGAGGAGTTTGAAAAGGTTGATCTGCGGGTGGCAAAGGTGCTGAAGGCCGAGGCTGTCCCCAAATCGCACAAGCTCATCCGGCTGATTCTGGAGATCGACGGCGAGAGGCAGATAGTCGCGGGAATCGGCAAGGATTACCAGCCGGAAGAGCTCGTCGGCAAAAGCATCATCGTCGTCGCCAATCTCCGGCCGGCAAAACTGATGGGGGTGGAATCGCACGGAATGCTGCTGGCAACCGACGCCGCCGGTGGCAAACTCACCCTGGTGGGTTTTGATAGAGAGCCGGAAACCGGCGCCAGAATCCGTTAGTTTTTTTGCCCTGAAATTAGGCGGTCAGAAATTCCTTCGCCTTCGCAACCTCGAAGCGGCTGCCGATATAGATCGGACAGCGCTGATCGAGATCATCGATCTTCAGCGAAAGAATGCTCTCCTGGCCGTTTGTGGCTCTCCCGCCCGCCTGTTCGACGATGAAGGCCAGCGGCTGCAGTTCAAAGAGCATTCTCAGTTTGCCGTGGGGATTATTTTTCAGGGCCGGGTAGGTGAACACCCCGCCCCTTTTTATCAGTAGCTGATTGATGTCAGGAACAAAACCGCCACTGTAGCGCAGCTTGTACCCTTCGGCCTCCAGATATTCCAGATATTTGAGGTGTCCATCTTCGCAATCGCGCCGGATCCCGCCGGGGCTGTAGATGGAGCCCCGTTCCTTCATCATGATGTTTGCCTGGGACAAGACGTATTCGCCTTCCCGGTTGAGAACAAACTCGTGGGTTCCATTCCCGGCGGAATATACCATCGTGATGAGCGGTCCGTAGGTTATGTAAAGGGCCGCCACCATCGTATCCTTGCCGCAGGCGAACATCGATTCCCGGTGAATGCCGATGATGGTGCCGATCGCGAGGTTGGTATCGACAAGAGAGGATCCGTCCAGCGGATCGGCCGTGACAAAATACTGCTCCGTCCCCTTGCCGCCTATCTGAATCACGGCATCCTGCTCCTCGGATGCGTACTCCCGGACAAAACCCGAGTACTGGAGCTGGGTCTTGAGAATTTCATCCGCGCTCCTGTCCAGGGAAAGCTGTTCCTCCCCATAGAGGTTCTGAAATCCGGCCAGTTTTCTGTTGGACTCATGGATTTTCGCGGATATGTACTTTCCGGTAACGGCAATCTGCCAGATAAGACGGCGCAGTTCCGTTTCAACGCCTTCCATCCACATGTGACGCCGTAAATCGACAATAAACCTTGTGTAATCACATATTCCTTCGCCCATTTGATCCCTCCCCGCATAAGAAGTGGCAGAAACTTCCCAACGTCGCTTTTTCCGGGAAAAGCCGGCTGACAAGACCTTCCCACATATTGTCGCGTCTTATAAAACCTTATGAATCAAGAAGTCAAGTTTCCTGAAGAAACGCGCTGGGCCGTTGTCCGCCTTCTCCCCAGTTGCCCCTCAGGGTTTCCCGGCGCAGCGAAGCCTGCAGCAGACGGCAGAATTCTTCACGGGCGATGAAACAGGCGCCCAGGCTCCTCAGATGTCCGGTCTCCACCTGACAGTCGATGAGGTCAAATCCCCGCTCGCCCAGAAAAGAAACGAGCGCGCTCAAGGCTGCCTTGGAGGCGTTCGGAATTGCCGAAAACATCGATTCGCCGAAGAACGCGCGTCCCAGCGATACGCCGTATAGACCTCCGACCATTGTCCCGTCTTGCCAGACCTCAACGGAATGCGCAAAACCGAGTTCGTGCAGCCTGTTATAGGAATCAGCCATTTCCGGGGTTATCCAGGTTCCATTCTGCCCGGGACGCGGATGGTTGGCGCAGGCGGAGATCACCGCCGGAAAATCCCTGTCGATGGTTGTCTCGACTGTGCCCTTTTTCAGAAACTGCCTCATGCTCCGGGAGACGCGCAGTTCCTTCGGGAAAAGGACAAAACGGGGATCCGGCGACCACCAGAGAAGCGGCTCACCTTCGCTGTACCAAGGAAAAATGCCGGCGCTATAAGCGGCAAGGAGCCGCCGAGACGACAAATCGCCGCCTATGGCCAGAAGTCCGTCCGGCTCCGCGAATTCTACCGGGGGGAAGAGAATTTCGTCAGTCAGTCGATATACCGGCATGGGCTACCCGGATTACTACATCGTCTTTTTCAATGGCAGCAGCGGCTTCGCCTCCCTCGCGCAGGCGGCCGAAAAGTACCTCGTCCACAAAGAACCCCTTGATCTTTTCCTGAACAAGGCGGGCAATTTCCCTCGCCCCAAATTCGGCGGAATAGCCTCTTTTGGCGAGCCAGGCACAGCACTCGTCGCTGACCGTGAAGAGCACCTTTTTAGCGACGAGCTGCCCGGAGAATTCGGCAAGGGTCTTTTTGACGATGCGCAGAACAATCTCGTCATTCAGGGCATTGAAATTGACAACGGCATCCAGACGATTGCGGAATTCCGGTGAAAAGGTTCGCTCCAGCTCCTTGTAAACGGCATTGCTCCGGATCGGTTGCCCCTCGAAGCCGATCGTCGGCCGACCGATCTCCCGCGCGCCGGCATTCGAGGTCATCAAGAGAACAACATTCCGGAAATCGGCCTTTTTGCCGTTGTTGTCGGTCAGGGTCGCATAATCCATAATCGAAAGCAGCGAGTTGAAGACGTCCGGATGCGCCTTCTCGATTTCGTCGAGCAGCAGGACGGCGTGCGGGTTATTGCGGATGGATTCGGTAAGCAGCCCGCCCTCTTCATAGCCGACATATCCGGGAGGCGCCCCGACAAATTTCGCAACGGCGTGTTTTTCCTGATACTCGCCCATGTCGAAACGCAAGAGCGGCAAGCCGAGGATCAGGGCAAGCTGACGGGCCAGTTCGGTCTTGCCTACCCCCGTGGGGCCGACAAAGAGCAGCGAGGCAACCGGCTTGTCCGGTTCGCGGAAACCCGCCCGCGCCCGTTTGATGGCCTCCACAACCCGGGTCACAGCCTCCTCCTGTCCGAAAACCCGGGCCTTCAGTTCGCCTTCGAGATCGCGAAGTTTTTCCACCTCGGTCGAAGACACCGTCCGTTCGGGAATTCTGGCAATACGGGCCACAACCTTCTCTATTTCACGGGCGCCGATTGCCGCGGCTTCACCCGCAGTTGCCGGCTCTTGAAGATTCATCGAACTCAGGGCGCCCGCCTCGTCGATCACGTCGATCGCCTTGTCCGGCAGACGGCGATCGCTGACGTACCGGGCGGAAAGCTCGGCGGCCATCCGGAGGGCATCCTCCGAATAGACAACCTGGTGGTATTCCTCATAGCGCTGCCGGATTCCCTCCAAAATGCACACCGTCTCCTCAACAGAAGGCTCCGGAACCTCGATCTTCTGAAAACGCCGCGACAGGGCGCCGTCCTTCTCAAAATATTTCCGGTATTCGTCGTGGGTGGTCGAACCGATGCAGCGCAGTTTTCCGGAAACAAGAGCCGGCTTCAGGATGTTGGAGGCGTCCAGCGACCCGCTGGAAACAGCCCCCGCGCCGATAATGTTATGGATCTCATCGATAAAGAGGACCGCATTCTCCTTTTTCTGCAGCTCCGCAAGGATGCGTTTCAGGCGCTCTTCAAAATCACCCCGGAAACGGGTGCCCGCCAGGACTGACCCCATATCCAGCGAATATATTTCCACATTCTTGAGTTTTGCAGGAACCGTCCCGTGGGCGACAAGCTGGGCCAAACCCTCGGTAATCGCCGTTTTCCCGACTCCCGGCTCCCCGACATGCACCGGATTGTTCTTGAAACGCCGACAGAGCACCTGAATCGTCCGCTGCAAGACATCTTCCCGACCGATCAACGGATCCATCTCGCCGGCCCGAGCCTTAGCCACCAGTTCCGTGGTGAAAGAACGGAGAAACTTGGCCTGTTTTTCCTTGTCATCCCGGGCATAGTCTCCGGACTGCGGCCCGGCCCCCTCTCGCCGCGTCTCCTCCGCTCCCGGGGGGGAGGCAATTCCATGGGAGATATATTCGAGGATGGAAAGGCGGGTGATTCCCTCCCGCTGCAGAAAATAGGAGGCGTGGGATTCCCTTTCCTCAAGAATGGAAACCAGCACGTCTCCCAGCTCCAGCATCTCCTTCTGGGCGGATGTTGTATGCCAGGCGGCCCTCTCCAGGACGCTCTGAAAACCGACGGATTGGGCCGCCCGGTTCATCGCCCCCGCGACGGAGGCGGTTTCCTCGAGGTGCTTTTCGATCAGCTTGCGCAAGCGGGACGGATCTCCGCCGCAGCCGGCGATGATCTCCTTCCCCTCGTCAAAAAAAAGGGAGGCGTAGAGAAGGTGCTCCGGCGTTATAAAATCATGCCTTCTGACGTTCGCCTCGGC
>Ga0172373_10003629_pt1 | contig 22418 bp, 22 predicted proteins | sample Lak10m_2_FD_114546 | JGI IMG/M metagenome (GOLD analysis project Ga0172373, IMG submission 114546) | Freshwater microbial communities from Kabuno Bay, South-Kivu, Congo - kab_092012_10m | ecosystem: Environmental > Aquatic > Freshwater > Lake | place: Democratic Republic of the Congo...
AGATATTTCAAAAGTACCAGGCAAATTTTGCCTACCTCCTTCACCCTCAAATACATCCACTCATTCCCTTCAAGGAATTAGCCCTGATCTCTGGTTGGGAATTTAGATGCGTCTGCCCTGCCCAATTTCGTGCCGCGTGCGAAGGATGTCACGCGCTCGCCACGGCCCGGTCACTCGAAGGAATCGAGTGCACATCTCCACATCATCCCCCCCCACACACACGCCGATACACAGACCCTTCACGCAACCGTCCTCACCCTTGACCTTGGCCATGCAGAGCCCCAAGCAGAATGCCAGCCATCTGAGACATGAAGAGCACAAATATACAAACCGCCCCAAAACCAGCCCAATGCTCCCATCGACGTCGCTCCAGCCCTCGAAATCCTCGATATCCCAGGACAAGAAATGCGATAACCGCCCCGACCACCGAGAACACCGCAAGGAGGATCATTGCCGCCTTTAAACCATCGTGTAGCATCATCTCCCCCACAGCTCGACTCACGACCCCTTGATGCCAAAAGTCACCGATGTTCAACGAAATCACCGTCCACACAAAGAGCGACGCGATCATCACCGTCGCCAGTCCTGCCGACCGTAAAGTGGTCTGACAGAGGGCCGAGGCCCAGGTCGCTGCCAGGACCATGAGAAGCTGTATTGGAGTCAGAATGAGGGCCAACTGCAGGAGTTCGCGCGATGGGATCGAACCCAATGCCTGACGCACATCTGACGAGACCACCGACGCGCAACAAGGCAGGACCAAGCCCAGAACAAAGCTGACCCCCACCGCCACCAGGCACTTGATCCCCCATTGACCACGTCGAAGCGAAGGCAGCGTGAGGTTCATGAGGTGCGTCCCCAACGTCCGTTCCTCAGCCACCGCACTCGCTCCCACCAAGATCGGTATCATCATCGCGTAGATCACCAATGGCCCCGCGAATAAGCCGATACCAAATCCATCCAGAGAGAGTGTGGGAATAAGGGTTCCGTTCTTCACCTCGTCTGTGATCTGTCCGCGCAACCCCTCGACAATCGCAAGCATTGCAAGGAACAGAAACCACACCCCTGTCATCAGCCCCGCCATGACAAAACTCACACGGTGCAGCAAAACCTCTTTCCTCACCAGATTCCAGAAGGGATCCCGGCCGCTCCTCAGAAACACAAACCGACCCCGAGTCGACCGGGCAGCAAACCCAGCCAGTAAATCTCCTCCATTCCCTTTTGCTTGGTAGTGGCAAAACCTCCACCACGCAGCCAGAAAGCAGCTCAAAGCATAAACCGGTAACGCAACGCTCAAATAGGTATGAACCACCCTCGCAATGCGAATGAAATCGATCCCCCGACGCTCCATCGTAATCTCAATGAGCGCAACCAGCGGAACCGACAATATAAACGGCCCAGCAAGCCCCAGCACGGTCCCGCCCAAAGCCGTTCCCGCCACCAGAGTCCACAAAGGAATGCTCAAGGCCACGGCCCATAGCATGACCACCGCTGACCACTGGTCCACCAGGATGCCCGATCCCCAACCCCAGCCTTCCTCCCACGGCGTCCTCACCACCATCACTAAAGACGCGGTGGTCAGCGCGGCCCCGAACACGCTCATCTTCTCCCACCAAAGCCGATTGCGCGACAGCGGTTGCACGAGGAGCAATGGCAGCGTGTTCGATGAAAGCTCTACCCCGAACGAGACCGCTCCCATTACCGCTCCCAAGATCACCAACAGCATTCGCGCCGGATGCCCGTCCCAAAAGGAATCGTTCGGCGTCGCGCTGAAATGCACAAAGATTGCCGCCACCAGCAACCCCAGCCAATACGGAAGCATCGGCCGAACCTCCTTCCACAGTCGTGTATTCATAGGTTTCTATTCCCTTCCCGATTCAACATACGCACTGAAAAAGCACCACCTCAGCGCAACGACGAAACAAAGATTTCCTCCAAGCTCAAGGACTCCACATCAAACGATTCCAATGGGTAACCACGGAGCCGCTCCAGCAACTCAGGCGCTGCCTCATGCAGCACCATCTCAACCTCACGCCCCTCCCGCCGCATCGAGCGCGGTGATGCAAACGCCAAGTCCGGCGGCGCATGAACGAACCTCGCACGCACCCGCTGAAACTGCCGACGCGCCGTGTCCGCTTCCATGGACACCACCTCCCGCCCGTTGTTGATGATTGTAAACTCGTCGATTAAACCTTCGAACTCCCGAATGAGGTGGGTCGATACCAAGATCGTTCGCCGCTCCGGATCTGCCTCCTGATAAGCCCCGATCACCGTCTCGATGAACTCACGCCTTACAATCGGATCCAAACCCGAAGTCGGCTCATCCAACACTAAAAGCTCAGGCTCAGGGCAAACCGCTGAAATCAAAGCCAACTGCGTCCGCTGCCCCTTCGATAGCGCCGTCGTCAGCTTCGAGGCATCCAAGTCAAATCGCTCCAACAAATCATTCTCAATGTCGCGGTTCCATTTGCGCCGAAACGATTCCAAATACCGTAACGTTTCGTTGACCGTCATCCACGGATAAAACGCAACCTGGTCCGGCACATAGGCCAACCGACTCTTCACCTCAACCTCCTGCTTCGAGGGATCTCGACCAAAGACCCGAACCGTGCCTTGGTTGGGCTTCAAAAGGTTGAGCAAACACTTGATCGTCGTCGTCTTGCCCGCACCGTTCCGACCAAAGAAACCGTAACACCTTCCAGGCCGGACCATCAGGTCCAGCCCGTTCACCGCATCGGTCGCACCATAGCTCTTGTGCAACCCTCGAATCTCAATCACCGCGTCGGTCGATTTCATAGCGTCGTGTTTAAATCTATTTGTGGTTGTTGTTGCTATCTTCGAAGTGCTCCAAACGCTCCCCCACCATCCGCAGCAGATCCTTGCCCGATATCTGAAGGTGATGGGCCTGGACAATCACCCCGTCGATCTCCTCGATCATCAATTCGTGACGCACCTCCTTCTTCAACGGCGATCCAGGGTTCTTCAGAAAGCACCCCCTCCCGGCTGAGGTCTCGATCACTCCCTGGCTCTCGAGCTCCGAGTACGCCTTGGCCACCGTGTTCCGATTAATCCGTAGTTGCTCGGAGAGCGGACGTATCGACGGCAACGGTTCCCCGGCGCGTATGGCACCCGAGGCTGCCGCCCACTTGATCTGGTCTACGATCTGCAAATACGCAGGCTTCGGTGAACTAAAGTTGATTTGGATGAACATAATCACACCCGTTATTGACTGTCATATGACACTATGACAGTGATACAGTGCGGCGTCAACACTGTCTTGTGAGTTTTTCCAAAAAGAGGAGCTTCAGCCCCGCCATCGAAGTCTGGGCTTACAGATCAGGCCCGCACCGCTCACATCACGTCGTGGCCACCCGAAAACACAACAGGCGATCCGCTTTCGCGAATCGCCTGTGTCGAAAACCGTGAACTCGTTGTCTTACGAGGGACGGGACTAAGCTACTTCTTTGGCACCGGAACCGGAGCCCTCAATATGGACCGCCTTATATCCGCCCTTGGCCTTGAAGTAGAGCAAGAGTAACAGATAAAACGCCGCCATGGTCGCTGGAACCCACGAAGTGATTTGGAGGGCTTTGCGCCCGCCAAACAAATTGGCTTCAACGATCAACGGTTTCTCCGCCTTCTGTACTGGAGTCAGTTTCTCTTCCGGTGTATCCAAGACGACACCTTTCTTAGCCCCATCCAACCCCGTGATGGGCTTGAAGAACATGAAAGAACTCTCCTTCTCGGCCTTGTAGTTGGCATACACCGCCGGGGATTTCTGCTGGAGATACTCCGACGCAAATCGATCCTGCTTGTAACCGATGCCAGGGCCGCCCAAGAAACCGGCGGAGAGCATTCCGACACCCCCGATGGCTCCAATCGTGATGGCACCCCCTTTCGGGAATCGATCGGAGACAACCCCCAACATGGTCGGCCACAAGAATGTCTTGCCCAAGGCGTAAACCGTCGCGGCAACCACACAGGCCACAACGCCCTCGGCGGAACTCAACATGTTCAAGCCTAAACAACCCAAAATGGCGCTCGCAAACAACAGCCCGAGCGGCGAGATCTTATGCACGATAGGACCCGCCACAAACCGCAGCGCAAACATCAGCGCCGAAGTGTAAACGAAGAGCAACAATCCCTTCTGCGGTGAAGCCATGATCTTGCCGGTAATCTGGCTGATCCAAGAATCCGTCCCCAGCTCCACATAACCCACCATCGCGTGGACTAACAAAAGCACCAATAACACCGGTGCCGCAAACTCCGCCAACATCGTGCCGAACCCAACCCCCTTCTGACTGGCTTCGGACTTCGGGAAGCTCTGCCCCAAGCACATCGCACCGTATGCCAAGGTCGGAATCAGGAACAACGCCCATTGCAACTCCCACGAGGTCTTACCCACCATGAATGTCGAAGCCAAACTGCCGAGCACCAACCCGGCCGGCCAACCCGCGTGCAGAATGTTAAGATAGTGCGTGCGATTCAACGGGAAGCACGTCGCCACCAAGGGATTCACGACGGCCTCAGCAAGCCCGTTTCCAACCGAAAAGAAGATCTGCCCCCACTTCAGGAGCGTATACGCCGCCATCTGGTTGTGCCCCGCACCCGAGTTGTAAGCCGGGGTCGCTCCTAAGCACAATGCGGCACCCGCAAAATGACAGATAAACGCCGCGATCATCAACCGTCCGTAGCCGATCGAATCCGCGAACAATGACCCCAAGAGAATGATCACGCCGAAGCCCACGAGGCCGAAGCCTGTCACCTCACCCACCTGGGTCTGCGTAAATCCGTATTGCGTCGCCCAATCGCCCAAAATGCCGCCCCGCACTCCGAACCCAACACCCGCCGCTAAGATGGCCATAAATCCGGCCCATAGCAGGCGGTTCGCGTTAGGCGCGACCGCGTTTCCGTTTCCGTTGCTCATAATGTGTAGTTTGTGGTTGTTGGTTGTTAGAGAGTGAATGCGGGGAGCTTGACGATCTTGCCTCCTTGCAGCGCCGATTCATGCGCACAAAGACCAACGCACGTCCAGTTTGCGGACTGTTGCGCGTTGGGAAACGGGTCTCGGTTTTCCACCAAAGCCGTAAGAAATTCATGGGCCAAGTGAGGATGTGACCCTCCATGCCCTGCGCCTTGAACAAAGCTCAAGTGGGTCTTCTTACCCAAGTCGTAGACTCCTTTGGTCGTAAAGTCTCGAATGCCCTTCGGCAAACGCTTGGCGTAATCCGGTGACTTCACCAGCTTCGGTATCTTCGCTTCCGGAAGCTTCGCCCGGTGCAATACCAATGGCTCGTGCTCAATGAGCGGCCATTCCACCGACGCCTTTGACCCGTAAACATCGATGCTCTCGCGATATTGCCGCGCCACATCAAAGAGCGAGCGATAAATCCGCGCGCTCAAATCGGAGTCTTTAAACTTGATGTGCGTCGTCTCTACCGCAAACGGGGAGTTGTAGTGTTTGATCAGCTCCTCGCGAATCGTCCCCGATCCAAAACACGACACATACTCCGCTGTCGCATTCGTCAAACCACAGACCGGTCCAACACAGTGGGTCGCATACCACATCGGCGGCAACCCAGGCCAGTAGTTTGGCCATCCGTCCATGTCCTGCTGATGGCTCGCCTGCAAAAATTGGATCTTGCCCAACGTCCCCTTCTCGTAGAGCTCCTTGATATACAAAAACTCCCGCGCATAGACCACCGTCTCCATCATCATGTACTTCAAACCCGTCTTGCGCTGAAGTTCCACGATCTTCTTACAGTCCGCGATCGATGTCGCCATCGGAACCGTGCATGCCACGTGCTTCCCTGCTTTCAACGCCGCAATCGACATCTCCGCATGGTCCGGAATCGGCGTATTAATATGAACGGCATGGACGTTCGGATCTTTGAGCAGGTCGGCGTAATCCACGTACCGCTTCTCGATCCCAAAGGCGTCACCGATCGAATCCAGCTTTTTCTGCGACCGTTGACAGATCGCATACATGTTGGCATTCGGATGCCTCTGGTAAATGGGAATAAACTCTGCCCCGAATCCGAGGCCGACGATCGCAATGTTGATCTTGCTCATGATGGTGCGAAGCTCGATCGCAAGTCGTCTACAAAGCGGCAGGGTCGCCAAAGCCGACCCTCCTGGGCGCAACACAGGCGTAAACTCCCAAAACGGCTGCTTTCGAGCTCGGGTTGATGGAACCGAATGTCAGCGCCCCAAGATCAAACTGTCAACGTGAAAGTTCCCCCCCAAGCCGTGTCAGATGTCACCGGGAGGTTTCAATGCCGTGAGAGGAGGTGCAGAGGAATTGATTCTGTTGCCATGGAGTATCAGGGTCACAGGTCGGTGTGTGCAGCTCTCCTCCAGCGGATGGGGAGTTCCTTGCCCGGCTTTGCGTCTTTGCTCCTCCCCGTCTCGGCGTTGAATTCTTACACCAGTGTTACGGCTAAGCTCAGGCCGCCGAATCAGCCGCATCTTCCGGAGACGCTGCGCCGTACTCGTGCAGCTTGTTCCGCAGGGTGCGGATGCTGATCCCAAGGATCTTCGCCGCGTGGGTCCGGTTGCCTTTCGTCCGATCCAATGCCGCCAAAATCTGATGCTTCTCTAACTCCGCTAAAGCCAAGAACGGAGCCCCCGGATCCACCGATGCGCTCACATGAGAGGTTCCGTTCGGGAGAGTCGTCGTCCCCCGCGCTCCAGCGGCCCCAGCGCCGACAGTCTCCATTGCCCCTTCCCCACCGCAAGCCCCGCGCTCGGCCCCACGCGAAAGCGTCGCCAACCCCAGATGATCCGCCTCCATAAACTCGCCGTCGCCACAGAGAATGACCCCTCGCTCAATCACATTCTGCAACTCACGCACATTTCCAGGCCACGAATGCGCCCGCAAAACCTGATGACATTCCGCACTGATACCCGCCACTCGAACCCCGTGCTTCCGACTAAACCGTTGCAAGAATTGCTCCGCCAGGAATGGAACATCCTCCCGGCGCTCCCGCAACGCAGGCACTAAAATGGGAACCACATTCAGCCGAAAAAACAAATCTTGCCGGAACTCCTTGCGCTCAACGCTCTCCTCCAGACGCCGATTCGTCGTGGCAATCACTCGCACATCCACTCGAATCGTTCGGTTCCCGCCCACCCGCTCCAACTCACGCTCCTGCAGAACTCGAAGCAGCTTAGCCTGCACTTGAGGTGAAATCTCGCTGATCTCGTCCAATAAGATCGTCCCCCCATGAGCCAGCTCAAAACGGCCTTCACGCTTGTTTAACGCCCCCGTAAACGCGCCCTTCTCATGCCCAAAGAATTCGCTCTCGATCAGATTCTCCGGCACGGCCGCACAGTTCACCCGGATGAACGGAGCCTGCGCCCGGGGGCTCTGACGATACAGCGCACGCGCCACCAACTCCTTCCCCGTGCCGCTCTCTCCCTGGATCAACACCGTCGCCTGTGTGCGCGCGACTTTCCGAATCAGCTGCCGTAACTGCTCCATCGCCGCACTGCGCCCAAGGAGTTGATAGCCCGTCTCCTCATCCTCCTCATGGCTGAGATACTGGTTGACCTTGATGAGCTGGTTGAAGTCCTCCGCCTTCTTCAGCGTGATGTCCAACTGATCCGTCGAGTAGGGCTTGATGAGATAGTCAAAGGCCCCATCCCGCATGCAGCTCACCGCAGATTCCACCGACCCAAACCCCGTCGTAATGACCACCAATGGACGCTGCGCACGGTTCTGAAGGTCCTTGAGAAGCTGTGTACCCTCCCCATCCGGCAACCGCACATCCACAAACATCAAATCGAACGTGTCCTTTAGCAGACACTCCTGCGCCGCTGCGAGCGTGGAAACCGAGGCCACGTCGTAACGCCGCTGTCGAAGCTGCTGCTCAAGGTGCTTGCGAATTATCAAATCGTCCTCAAGGACGATAATCTTCTCAATCGGCATGCGACATGAAGGTCAGGACTTGTTCTGACGCCGGTAAAGATCCGCGACATAATGAGCCTTGGGACCACACTCTCCCCGAGCCCCAAGACCAGGATCAAACCCTAGCCGCAAGAGCTCTTTCTCGTTCTGCCGATCCAGCAACAACACCCGCATGATGCAGTCCTGGGTCTGTCGTAACAGCGCGGCCACCTCAGGGGGATGCTTCCTCTGCGTCGAGGTCAAATTTTGCCAGTCAATCCGGTGTTTACGAAGCTTATCAAGCGACTCTTTCAAACGGGGAAGCAAGACATTTCTAGCCGAGCTGGTCTCACGCAAAAGCTCAGCTCGATCCCCCGACATCTCCTTCTCCTCCCTCCGCGACAACTCCAGGAGCTCCATCGCTAACCCCAGATGTTCTCGGAGTAACTCTTGCAACTCGGAGCTTCCTTCCGGTGTCGGATTCCAGGATGTCATAGGGTTCATGCCCGTACCTCCGATCATCGCCGAGGGCTGAAGGTCATCTTCTTCAAATCCGCCGACGCTCCGGTAGCCTCCCGCTCCCACTTGATATGCTCCTTGCGCCACTGCGCCATCTCCACCACCGCCTTCAACCCTGGTGCCATGGTCTCCACCTTCAACTCCTTCACCTTCGCCTCAATTCGCACATAGGTCTCAAGCGCTTTCTGCGGCTGATCCATCTTCTCATAGACCAACCCTACTTGATACCACACCGGAAATTGCCAGGCCGGGGAAGCATCCAGGTCCGCCAAACTCAAATAAATCTGAAGCGCGTTCATATAGTCCGCCTCGCGATACATCTGGTTCGCAATGTCGTTTCCCGCCTTCTGACGCCAATAAAACCAGTTCTGCGGATGCTTCGCTGGCCCCACCCCTCGGTCATCCAAAAGCAGCAATACCTGCTGCATCGACTCTCGGTTCCGCTCCATTTTCTTATACGAGGCCGCTAGCAAATAGCGCACTTCCGGAAACTCCACCGCCTCCGGATACGCACCCAGAAAAGTGGTCGCATGGCTCGCCACATCCGCATGCTTGCCCTGCTGCGACAACGCACGAATCAGTTTCACCGTGATCTGCGCTCGGTTCAGCTCCCGCGAGGTTTCCTTCAAGAGCCGTTCAAAGAACTGTGCCGCCTGCTCATAGTCGCCATCCAAATAATACGTGTCCGCTATCTCCGTCTTCGCTTGAAGCACCAACCGACGATAGTAATCCATCCGATCCAATCGCAAAGACAACGAACTCGTCATCACCGAGTAGAATTTGGTAATCGCCGTCTGCCTTGCCCCCATCTGACGATAGATCAACCCTTGCCGCAAAAGGACCTCGGGAACGGCTGGATCCTTTGGAAACGCACTCAAGTATTGCGCCAAAATCTGCTGCGCCCGACTCAGTTGATTCATCTCCTGGGCTGTCAAAGCCAATTCATACATAGCACTGCGCTTAAACTCAGACGGTGAATCGCTCTCCAGCACCGTGATCAACACTTGGTCCGCCTCAGCTAATCGCTTCTCTCGACGATGCTGACGCGCCATCTCAAGTTGGGTCTGAAACCAGGTCATCCGCGATCGTTCCACACTCGATACCGACGCCGGCAAAAGATTCGATCCGCCCAGTTGTTCCCATGGACGGTCCTGAGGGATGATGTCGATGTGGTTCGTTGGACTCGTCAGATGAGTGCCTGGCTGTTCCCCGCCGTGAGACTCACTGCCATTGCCCTCTGCACCATGCCCAACCCCATCCCCAGACTCGGTCTTGCTAACCATCCTCGGCTCCCCGCCAGCCACGACCGGCGCCGGCTTCGCCGCCACAGTCCCCCCATGCCCAGCGCCCGTCGCAGGTTGGGGCCCTTTCGCAGGAGTCGACACCGTAGGCTTCACCTCACTCCCACGCACCACCCCACTCCATCCGGCCGATGCCATCCAGCAAAGGCCAAAGAGCAGCGAGATCGAAAAGCCAGACACGAACCCACGACTCGGACTATGCACACTCATTAGGGAGCAGGGTTAGTGGTGTACACCGCTCGACTCGACGGCGGTGGGGCAGGTGGAGGTGGCGTAAAGCCAAACGGCGCGACCATGATGCCAACCCCGTTCGTGCCGCCTACAGGGGCAAAATATTTCACAAGGGCACGAGCCGATACCGCGTCGGGATCTTGCGTAAAGGATTGGATCACTACCCCTGGGTCGGGTGCAGGCACGAACACCGCAACCGGAGGCGCCGACGATACATTACCTGGACTCGAAGGACCGCTGGGACCGTTCGATAAAGAACTGGTCGGTGCCGGATTCACCGCCGGTGCGGGGGAGACCGGAGTCCCAGCTGCCACCGTCGGCGAAGCAGTCGAAGCCGAATCAACCTTCGACTTGAGATCCGCAAGCTTGTCCGCCGGAGACAAAAAGTGGTCGATCGGAATCGGTGGCCCTTGCCATCCCCCATCCACTTCATCCATCCACGTCACGCTCGGCACTGGGGTCGGAGGCTCATTCGACGTGGCTGTTCGGTATCGCAAAGGGACGGGACCTACCACCTGCAGATATCCACGATCCGCTGCACCAAACCCCACGCTCTGAACTAGGAATAGCCCTAGCCCTAATACAACCCGACCGCGTTGAATATGAGCAATCATGGAAGACACGCCTCCATCGAGGCTTGCGCCGTTCTATTTAGCCGAGGCAAGGTTCGCGTCCACCTTTGGTGCCAGGACCTCTTCGAACGATGAGACGAACCGCCAATCCTTCGACTCCTCGTAGTTACGACACACCGTAACCACGGCTTCGGACCCGATGATCCACTGCTTTAATGCAAGCTCATGGCAGAGCTGGATGGCATCCAAGACCAGTTTCACCAGGGTGATATCCGCCGTCTTAAGCAGGCTCAGATCGATCACCATCTTGTCCAATCCCGCATCCACTGCCGCCGCAACCTTCGGCCTCAGGTGGAGCGAAATTTCATTCACCACAGCGGTGTTGAAGTTCACCGGGACCGACATAATCAACATTCCGTCCCGCATCTGGAAAAACTTGTAGGACGTGTCCAAGTTCAGCGCCCGGGCGATTTTTGCCTTCAAGTCGTCAAAATCGATCGGCTTCGTAATCACTCCATTAAACCCAATCTGCTGAGATCGGGCCTGCTCCTCGGCTGCCGTCTTCACGCATAAGCCAAAAATGGGAACCGACTTGGTCTTCACGCTGGCTCGTAGCATCTGAAACAGTGTAAATCCAGCGTCGTCCGGTAGCGAGAGGCTCAATAGAATGCAGTCAGGGGTCGTCTGCGTGCAGAAATCAATCACCTCACCGTTCTGCGCTCGGCCCACAATCGTCCATTTCGTATCCCCAAGCCCAGCCTTGATCTGCTCACAAATCGCCGGCTTGTCGTCCACCACCAGAAGCGTGAGCGGATCGTCAAAGCGCTTCACTCGGTTCGTCGCCGCCCCTTTCGGCCTCAAGTCGATCACCCGGCTCACGCGTTCCACCACCAATTCCTCTTTGAACGGCTTCACTAGGTAGTCCCGCACTCCGAGCTTGGCAATCTTCATCACCGTCTCCCGCCCCGCCTCCGCTGTCAGCATGATCACAGGTATGGACTTCAGCTCCGGATCCGATTTGAGCTTCGTCAAGGTCTCGTAGCCATCCATGATCGGCATCGTAATGTCCAGGATGATGATGTTCGGTCGCTCCCGTGAGGCGATCGCCAATCCCTCCACTCCGTTAGCCGCCTCAAGGACATCGCAATCAAAGGGTTTAAACGCTTTAGTCACGATCAGGCGGATCGTTTTACTATCGTCAACAGTCAGGATTTTAAGAGCCATGAGAGTATCCAGTTAAAGGGGTTTGATCATCGTCTCAATCAGCAACTGCTCTTGCTGGTCGGCCGAACGAAAGCACGCCACCCAGCGCACCGTGCTCGTCACCGCCTCAATCGTAAAATTGCTCCCTCTCACGATCGAAGGAATCGTCAGGGTGCATGGCAAACCTCGATCCGAAAGCCGTGACTTGATCTGGCCTACCACCATGTTCGAGATCTCACCCATCGCGTCGTTCACCATCTCGTCCCCATCAATCTCCGCCGGGGCTAGCCCAAGCAGCGCCGCCGTAATGCGCCTCGCAAAGGCCTCCGATGAGTAAATGTAAACCACTCCCGTCAACCGACCAATAAACCCCACCGCACTCGCGATGTGGGTCCCCTCGCTCAATGCCTTGTCGTCGAACTCAACGGGATCGAGTCGGAGGTTCAACATGGTGTCAAAAACTTCGCGAACGGCCGAAGTCACAAGGGTGTTTACGTCGTCGATCATCCAAGCCCGTGTTCGGCATCAGCCAGAAAAACTTGAGCCCCCTTCAACAACAATGAGTTCATGCTTAGGTTTTCTAGCGCAAGGTCGATACCCATGTAGGCAAATCTCTACCAACATGACGCACGCATCCATGGAAGCCCCCCAAGCACTCAGGCGGCCAATCCGACTCAGCCGCGCTCAAATCGAGAAAGGCCTGACTCAATGCCCCCGCTTGCCTTCTCTCGGCAGTGTCAATAGCTCCCTGCACGAGTTGCTCAACGCCGACCAACGCTACACCTCCCACGTCGCCGAAATCATACGCCGCGACCCAAGCCTCACCGCTCGCCTCCTGCGCCTCGTCAATTCCGTCTACTACGGGCTCTCAACCCCCGTCAACAGCATCGAGGAAGCCGTGTTCTACCTCGGCGTCCGCCAGATCCGTCAGCTGGCCATGGTCACGCCCATCATCGAGGACTTCCAAAAGCTCGCCGGCAAAAAACCCTTCCCTTGGAGGGAGTTCTGGCAGCACTGCATCGGGGCCGCCCTGCTCAGCCGCGAGGTCATCACCTCCGTCCAGGCCCCCGAAGACGAAGGCGATTACGTCGCCGGTCTCGTCCACGACGTCGGCGTCATCGTCATGGCCGCAGCCTTCCCAACCCACTTCGATGCCATCTACGGCCAGCCTATCCCCGATGGCGGCCCCCACCTCATGGAACTCGAAGACGCAACTCTCGGCATGAACCATGCCGAACTCGGCGGTCTCTACCTCGAGCACCATCACCTGCCCGAACTGCTCGTCGAAGCCGCTCAATTCCATCACTCACCCGAAAACGCCTCCCGCCACGGCCGAGTCGTCGCCGCCGTCCAAATCGCCGACCTCCTCATCCGTCACAAAGGTATCGGCTCCGATGGCGATGCAACCCTCGTCTCCCAAGAGGATTGGATGAACGCTCAAGGCTGGGAGATCCTATTCCCTCGCGAAAACCACGCCGAAAAGGCTATCGCTCAAGCCAATCTCAATCGAAGTCTCGAACGTTTGCCCCTGCTTCTCGAAGGCCTCGTCTGAGCCCTTCACCCAAGCTCCACGGGAACTTGTATGATCACCCGCGATACCACTCCCGCGCCAACGGCGAGGAAGACTTTGCTCGCCGTCGACGACGACCTGGTCAGCCTCCGATTGGTCGAGTCGGTCTTAAAGAGGGAAGGCTACAACGTCCTCGGATGCCGCAGCGTCGCTGAAGCCATCGCGTGCCTCGATCGCAACGGCACCTCCGAAATCGAGTGCGTGGTGACCGACTACCGTATGCCCGACCGCGACGGACTCGATCTCCTCCGCCACATCCAACAGCGCGACCCCACCCTCGCCACCATCATCCTCACCGGTGAAGGCGATAAAGAATTGGTCACCAAAAGCCTCCGCGAAGGGGCTGCAGACTTCCTCGATAAACCGCTTAACATCCAGCTCCTGAGGTCGGTGGTTTCCAAGGGAATCGCAGAAACTGTCGAACGTCGTCGTCTCGAAACCTCCGATACCGCAGCCGAAAAAGTAGGCCAAACCCAAAGTCAACTACTCGGACTCAGCGCACTCCGAGAGGTGCCGCATATCAAGATTTGCTACGAGCCCCAATACCAAGCCGGAGGCGACTTCCTAGGCCACTACGACCGGGGTCCTAAGGGCTACTGCTTCCTCGCCGCCGACGTCTCGGGTCACGATCTACGCGCCGCCTACTTATCCGCCTTCTTCCAAGGCATGGTCCGAGGCATGTTCGAAAAGCAGGCCTCACTCCAGGAAATCATGCGCTTCTTCAACCGCTTCCTCGTCCGAGACTGGAATGCCAATACCGCTAGCGGCACCCAATCCCTCGGCCTCGAAGCTTCCATCGCGGTCTGTGCGATCACAGTCGACCGCACCCGGGGCCAAATCGCGGTCCTAAACCAGGGTTTTCCGACTCCCCTTCTGGTCCGTGCCAACGGCGAAGCATCCTGGCTTGGCGAAGCGAACCCTCCTCTCGGATGGTTCGAAGAATGCAACCACGAGGACTTCACTACCAACATCAACCCAGGAGACCAGCTCTACCTCTGGAGCGACGGCCTCGAAGACCAAGCTTTAGCCCTCCAAATCCCCTGCCCCACCCTCGCCGTCAAACTCCTCAACGTCACTTCCACCCCCGAAAAACGCAGGCTGCTCGATTCCCAACGCGACGATGTCCTCGTCGCTAAGCTCGACCTCAAACCCATCCCATCACAGCCCCTATCCTCAGGGTTTGAACCGTTGATCGCTCAAGAGTACCGGGGCTCCGATATTCCTCGAATCGACGATCATCAGGCTCTCTGGGAAAAGGCCTTGCTCGAAGCGGTTCCACAGATCGACGAAGGGGTCTGCTACAACGTGCTCCTCGCCCTCCGTGAGGCGGTTCTCAACGCCATGCAGCACGGGTGCCTCGGAAACGAATCCGAAACCTGCGAGGTCCGGTTGCTGCACCACCCTGGAGCCGGCCTGATTCGTGCCTGGGTTCGTGATAGCGGAGTCGGCCTCAGTAAGGACCTTATCGAAGAAGGAGGCAAACCCTTCAGCGACAACGAAACCATGGAACGGCATTGCGGATTGGTTCTCATCAAAACACTGCCGGATTCGGCGGACTGGACCGAAAATGGCACGCTGCTCCGAATGGACTTCCTTCTGCACTCCAAGACCAGCTCAACCCCAACGATCCTTTCACACCCAGGTTCCAACTCTCACTTCTCACCCACAGCTTCTACCACGTTCCTTAACCTCACCCCATCAGACTCCTATGGTCACCTCTAAGTTCAGCCCCAAAGAGCAAACGCTCCATCTCAACTTGCCCTCCGATCTGCGCAGCACGACGGTCGAACCTACCAGCCGCGAAATCCAACAGGCGCTTGAAGCGAGCGCGAAACGCGGCGAAACCTGGGGGTTCCTTCACCTCGACCTCACCGAGGCCAAGATGATCGACTCCGCAGGGCTAAACCTCATCGTAAGTCTCATCCGTCTCTCCAATCAACGCAAAGCCCGCGTGCGCATCAGCGTCTCCAATCCCCACGTCCACCGCACGTTCACCTTCACTCGACTCGATCGCCAAGTGGACCTCCAACTGCTTGAAGCAACACCCTTAACACGCTGACCCGACCGAAGGCCGTCACCCCTTGGATGACGGCGTCCCAACGCCGGCGTGCAGCCGCCTGCTTGAGGCCGGATACAGGACACTGCGGACCTCACTCCACGCCCGCAGCCTAGCCCCCTCCCCACGTAGGCCGTGTGCCCTCACAGGGCGATGGGCGGGCTTCTCGTCGCAAAACCACCCACACGTCCCAACATCAATCCGAAGTCAACGTCGAGCGGGCCGACCCTCCAGCCGAAACACCGCGGGCTGAATCATCCGCAAACGGTGCTTGATGGCGTTCAAACTCTCCGAATGCCCGATCATCAACACCCCGCCCGGCACCAGTTGCCCGGCTAAACGCTCCACCAGCTCCTGCTGCGTCGAACGGTCAAAGTAGATCATCACGTTCCGACACAGGATCAAATGAAAGGAGGCCGTAAACGGATACCTCGACTCCAACAGGTTCAAATGCTGAAACCGCACCTTCCTTCGGATCTCGTCCTTCACCCGATAATACCCATCCCAAGTCCCCACTCCACGTTGAAAGTAACGCCTCAACAAATCCGCCGGAATGCCCTTCACGCGGTCCGTTGCATAGATCCCTTCGCGCGCGTGCGCCAAGACGCGCGTGGAGATGTCCGTCCCTTCAATCATCCAGTCCCGATGCGAGAGCACACCGTTTAAGTGTTGCTCCAAGGTCATGGCCACACTGTAGGCTTCTTCCCCCGTCGACGACGCCGCACTCCAGACTCGAAAGGTGTCCTGCGGCCCAAGCAGATTCGATGAAACCACTTCGGGCAATAAGACTTGGGTCAAAAACTCAAAATGCTTGCTCTCACGAAAGAAGAACGTGTGATTGGTCGAAATCACATCCACCAGCTCACCGAGCTCACCAACCCCATCGGCGGATGCGATTAAGCGGCAATAGTCGCTGTAGTGCTGCAACCCCAAGGCCCGAAGCCTTTTGTTCACACGCGCCGCCACCAACTCGCGCTTGTTCGGCCCAAGCTCGATCCGGCTGCGCTCATACACAATCTTCCGGATCTGGTTGTATTCTTTGTCGCCTAAAGTGGAAGTCATAATCGATCCCGCTTCAACCCTCAGCGCCGAGCGCACGGACGTAGACGGAGACTCTAAGCCGCCTCACACAGCCGCTGCGGTGAGAGTTTCACCAAGGCGTTCGGATCCAGGATCAAACCGACTCGTCCGTCCCCGAGTATCGCCGCCCCAGCGAGCGCCCGGTTCTCCTTGAACACCCCTCCCAAACTCTTGATCACCACCTCTTGCTTGCCCACCAGTTGATCCACCAAGATACAGCGCGTGTCCATACCCGACTCCAGCACGACCACGATGCCCTCATAAGGATCCGTGCTCCGGGGGTCTACCGAGAAATGTTCGTGCAGCCGCAAGAGCGGAATGTAACGACCCCGCACATGCACCAACTCTCCTCGATCATGCACCCGCGCAATCGAGTCCGGCTTTGGCCGAAACGACTCGCGAACACTCAAGGTCGGAATCACAAAGCGCTCGTTCCCAACCACCACAATCAGCCCGTCGATGATCGCCAAGGTCAACGGAAGATGCAGGCTGAAGGTCGAACCCTTTCCCAATACGGACTCGATCTCAATCTTTCCCCGCAGTTTGTCGATGTTCCGCTTCACCACATCCATCCCCACCCCACGTCCAGAAATGTCCGTCACCTTCTCAGCCGTCGAAAAACCAGGGGCAAATATCAACGCGTAAATCTCCTTCTCATCCAGCGTCTCATTCTCCCGGACCAACCCCGCTTCCACAGCCTTCTTTAAAATCCGATCCCGATTCAACCCCGCTCCGTCGTCCTGGATCTGGATCACGATGTTCCCACCCTGGTGATAGGCTCTCAGGTGAATCACACCCGCAGCCGGTTTTCCCTTCGAAACCCTGACCTCCGGGGTCTCAATTCCATGGTCCATCGAATTCCGAATCATGTGAACCAGCGGATCCCCAATCTCCTCAACGATCGTTCGATCAAGCTCCGTGTCCTCGCCGCTCAAAACCAATTCCACATGCTTGCCTTGGCGCGTTGCCAAATCCCGCACTAAACGGTTCATTTTCTGAAAACTCGCCCGAACTGGCACCATGCGAAGCGACATCGCTATCCGTTGCAAATCCTTCGTGTTCCGACTGAGCTGAGCCAGATTCCGCGCCAATGATTGCGACTCAATTCCCGCCAGACTGCGATCCTGCGCCAACATGGTCTGCGAAATCACCATCTCTCCCACCAAATCCACGAGGCTGTCTAACTTGTGAATGTCCACCTTCACCGAGGTCAATGACCCCATCTTTCCACCTGCTCCCTCCCCTCCACCCGAAGACTCCCCTCCACGCGCTGACTCGGCGGCTACCGTGGTCGCTACCACCGCCGGTGCCGCAGACGCCTCCACCACGTCGTACAAGGGTGTCGATCGACCCCCAAGCTCCACTCCCAGCGCCGAAGGACCGCGCTCGGTCTGTGAAATCTCCGTCGCACTCGCTTGGCGGTTCACCGAAGCCCCTGCGCCAATGGACACAACCGTCTCCACCTTCGGGTTTTCGATCACACGCCGGATCGTTTGAACCTGACGCGCAATCGGAATCGCAATCGGATAAAGCTGGACCTCTCCCGTCAATTGCCGGTGAATCTCCTGCACAAATTGCTTCAGCGTGTCCGCCCCAGCCAAAATGACTTCGATCACCGCAGACGTGATCACCAATTTCTCCTGCCGCGCCAAATCCAAAAGCGATTCCAGCTCGTGCGCCAGATGGTTGATCGGCGCCAAGTTGAGAAAACCAGAACCTCCCTTGAATGTGTGAAACGCCCGAAAGATCGAGTTCAAGGTATCCCGGTCCGTAGGCGTATGCTCCAACGTCAACACCCCTAACTCGATGTTTTGTAAGTGTTCCTGCGACTCGTTGATAAACTCCCTCAGAAGATCGCCGTCCGATTCAATGTTCAAAAGGATCACCGGTGCCTTCTCCTCCCGATCCTCCGACTCCGGCAACGGTGCGGTTGTCCCCTCCTCGCTCGGCCCCTGTTCGCTCCCAACGCGGGTTCCGACTCCTGCCTCTTGCGCGACGAACGGCACCATTTCACCCCCCGCTTTCATCGCCATCGCGGAGTGTTGACACCAGTTTGCCCAATCGCGCAGCGTACGTATCGAGTCCGCCGAGAACGCTCCCGTGTTGAACACGCCATCCACCACCTCGCGGGCGCGTGCCAAACCCTCCACCAGCGGCTCCGGCATGGGCTCCGCATGGCTCAGATCCTCTAGCTCCCCCAATAGGGCGTTTACGGGTAGCAACCCCGCATCCTGCCCCGCTTCCGCATACCCAATCTCAACCGCAATCTTTCCCGCTAACTCCTCCACAGCCGCCCACAATTGGTTCGTTTCCACAGGGGTCCTGGTGTTTGTTTTGTATTCGGCCAATCTCCAGGATCTCAACGTCTTTAGCACAGATCCGAGTCGACCTACTCGTATCCATCGGCGAGTTTCCCCCGAACCTTAAACCTCTGGCATAACTCGCTCGTGGAGTCTGCTGAAGTCGCCCCTCCCCCTCACCCGAGGTCCAACGCTCAAGGCCTAATTCAATGCCAGATCCTCCGGAGCATCCCCCAGAAGCACGTGCGGCCAGCCCTTCTCCTTTAACAATCGCTTCCACAGCGTCTCCGGTTGTTCGTCAAAGATCCACTCCGACTTGGCCGGGTGCGTAATCCATGCCCCACGCTTCATCTCATCGTCCAACTGCCCCGCACTCCAGCCCGCATATCCCGCAAACACCCTTAACCTCGGCTCCACGTCCCTCGGCCGACCCAAATCCACAAGCGTCTCCAGTGAATGCCCAAGGCTCACCCCTGGCAATACGCTGCCCCCCTCCGTCGCAGGATGCGTGTAAACAAAACTCAAAGCCGATGGCTGCACAGGCCCCCCCAAATACAGCCGCTGCTTTCCCACCAACTCAGGGACCGAGGGATCAATCGTCTCCTCCAGTCGCCGCTCCGTCCCCCGGTTCAACACCAACCCAAATGCCCCCTTCGAATCGTGCTCACAGATCAAAACCACCGTGCGATGAAAAAACGACCCTCTTAAACTCCCACCATCCAAAAGTAACTGCCCTCGCAGAGTCTTGAACTTCTTCGCCATAACCTCAACCTCACGGGTTCATTGCCGCTCAAACTCCCCTTTACCCAATCGTTTAAACACCTGAAACCCAGCCTTCTTCGCGTCCGTGATCGAGAGCGGCTTTAAAAAGTGCGGCGAACTAAACTGACTCAAAAGCTTCCTCACCGGCTTCTTGCACGCCGGACATTTCGTCAACTCCGGTGCGGTCACCGGACGTCGCAAGGTAAACTTCCCCCCGCACGCCTTGCAGTCCCCCTCACATAATTCGTATTCGTAATACGGCATAAGTCCAATGTATAGCCTCAGGATCTAACTCCAAAACATCCCATCCGATTCGTCACTCTAAATCCCCCCGCTCCTCTACCGCAAGTCTTGACGCTCGCTCCCGCTCCCCCAAACTGGCCCCCGGCTTGAGCTCGCCCAACTCCATCTCCATTCCCGCACGTCTCGCCTCCGCCCCCAGCGTCCGCGACCTGCTCAACCGTCTCGCCGACCTGCCCGCCATCGACGCCTTCAGCGCAGCAACCCCCTCCCACTCCTGCCTCGCCGCACTCATCGCCTCCCACTCCAACCTCACCACCGTCGTCGTCTGCGAAGGGCTCAAACGGCAAGAACAAGTGCATCAAGATCTCGAAACTTGGCTCTCGCTCGCCAATCCCCAACCCCCAACACCCGCCCGCCCTCTGTTCTTCCCGGCCTGGGAGGTGTTGCCCCACGATTCCAAATTACCTCACGTCGATGTCATCAGCGAACGTCTCGAAAGTCTCCAGTCAATCCTCAAGCCCTCCCCTTCCTCAGCCGAGTCCACCTCTCCACCCCCCGCGCTCATCACAACCACCGTCGCCGCTCTCATGCAGGCGACCTTCCTCCCAACCGAACTCCAAACCCGCACCCGCCAGCTGCGAAAAGGCGAAACCCTCGACCCCCTAGACTTCATCGAATGGCTCGAAGAGCAGGGTTATGAGCCCGAAGCTCAGGTCACTCAAAAAGGGGAAGTCGCCCTTCGCGGCGGCATTATCGACGTCTTCCCTCCCTCCTGCCAACGTCCTCTGCGCGTCGAGTTCTTCGGCAACGAGATCGATTCCATGCGCCATTTCGATCCCGTCACCCAGATCTCCGAAAGCACGATCGATGCCGCGAATATCCCGCCAGCCGGCGAACTCGGACTGCTCCGCCGGGCTGTCCTCGGTCAAACCCATCCCAACTCCACCGACACCGCATCCCCATCCCCATCCCAACCATCGGCAGCCTCCCCACGCTTCGCAACGCTGGCTGATTACCTGCCCCAAAACACGATCTTCATCATCCTCGAACCGCCCCTCGTCCACCAACATGCTCTGGAATACGCCCGCCAAGTCCCCAACGACGATCCCCTCTTCGTCCCGCTGCCGATCCTTCATCAAGGCATCCGCCAACGCGGACAAAAGGTCCTCCGACTGTTCAGCGCCGAATCTACCCCCACTCCGCTGCCCGATTATTGGAGCCCAAGCGAGTCCCCCGATCTGACTGACACCCCGGTCCCTCAACTCGATCTTCTCCTCCAAGATCTCGAACTCTATCGCCCCATCGCCGAACGTTCCCCCGACCCTCAAATCGCCGAACATCAACGCCGCGCCTTCCTCGAACAAATCCACCGCTGGCTCCGCCAAGGTTTCCTCGTCCACGTGTTCTGCAACAACGACGGCGAACGTCAGCGCTTCCATGAAAGCTGGAACGAAGAAGGCTTCGAAACCGCCTCCGCGAATCTCCCTCAACCTCCCTCCGAATCCTCCGGGCTCCATTCGCGCATCGCCCCGCTCAGTCGCGGCTTCCTCTGCGACGCCATCAAAATCGTCGTCGTCACCGATGCCGAAATCTTCGGTCGCTACAAAGTCCAACGCCCACGGCGCCTCAAATCCGCCCAGGCTGTCGTCACTCGATCCCTCGCCGAAGTCAGCTTCTCCGAGCTCGAAACCGGCGATTTCGTCGTCCACCTGCAACACGGGATCGGAAAATACCTAGGCCTCCAAATCCTGCCCCCAAAACGGTCCAAAGGGGCCCCCGTAGCCAATGCCTCGCTCTCCGAGGATTCCGGCCAAGAATGTCTCGTCATCGAATTCGCCCCCTCCGACCCCCAACAACCCGCCCCCAAGCTCTTCGTTCCCGTCTCCGAATCCCACCTCGTCGGAAAATACATCGGTGCCGGCAAAGCCCGCCCCCAACTGAATACGCTCGGAGGTTCACGCTGGTCGAAAACCAAAGAACACGCCCAACGGGCCGTGAAAGATCTCGCCAGTGACCTGCTCGCCATCCAGGCCGCCCGCGAATCCCAAACCGGCCACGCCTTCAGCCCCGATACCCCATGGCAACGCGAGTTCGAAGGGTCCTTCCTCTACCAGGAAACTGCCGACCAAATCCGCGCCATCGACGCCGTCAAAAAGGACATGGAATCCTCTAAACCCATGGACCGCCTGATCTGCGGAGATGTCGGCTTCGGCAAAACCGAGATCGCCATCCGCGCCGCCTTCAAAGCCGTCATGGGCGGAAAACAGGTCGCCGTCCTCGTCCCCACCACCGTCCTCGCTCAACAGCACTACAATACGCTCCGCGAACGCATGGCCGATTACCCCGTGCGCGTCGATCTCCTCTCCCGCTTCCGATCCGCGAAACAACAACGCCAAACCCTCGCCGACCTCGCCTCCGGTGCCGTCGATATCGTCGTCGGAACCCATCGCGTCGTCCAACAGGACGTCGACTTCAAAGACCTCGGCCTTGTCATCATCGACGAAGAACAGCGCTTCGGAGTGGTTCACAAAGAACGTTTCAAACAGCTCCGACGCCTCGTCGAAGTGCTCACCCTCAGCGCCACCCCCATCCCCCGCACTCTCTACCTCGCTCTCTCCGGTGCCCGCGACCTCAGCACCATCGAAACCCCGCCCCAAGATCGACTCCCCGTCGAAACCGTCCTCGCACAATACGAC
>Ga0172373_10003630_pt1 | contig 22413 bp, 20 predicted proteins | sample Lak10m_2_FD_114546 | JGI IMG/M metagenome (GOLD analysis project Ga0172373, IMG submission 114546) | Freshwater microbial communities from Kabuno Bay, South-Kivu, Congo - kab_092012_10m | ecosystem: Environmental > Aquatic > Freshwater > Lake | place: Democratic Republic of the Congo...
ACAACATTCCACCCTAACAGCCCGCACGATCACTTTTTTCGCCGCACGTTCGACGTGGCCGAACACGCCCACGCGCTGCTCGGACATCGCCTGCCTGCTCAGCTCCTCAACCGCATCCGGCCCGGATCGCTCCAGCGTGCCAAAGAAACCTTCCTCAGTGCCGACGAACACGAAAAGCGACTTGATCTGCTCTATTCCGCCCAGCTGGATGACGGCACCCAGGTCCTGATTTACCTGCTTTTTGAACACAAAAGTTACATCGACCGTGCCATCGCCCTGCAGCTGCTTGAATATGTGCTCAAAATCCAGCGCTGGCGTCAGCGCAACAAACTGAATCCCTGTGTAGTGGTCCCGCTGCTGATCTACCACGGCGATGCGGTCTGGGACGAACCGACATCCCTCCGCGACAAGGTGCAGACGACGGACGATCTGCGGCCCTTTCTTCCGGACATGCAGGTGGTGTTTGTGGATCTGGGTGCAATGTCGGCTGCGGCATTTTCCGCGGTGCCGGAACTTGAAGCCCGCATTCGCACGCTCCAGCTTGTCCGCCGCACGGAACTGGTTTTCGAGTCCGTGGTGGAAATCTTCAGGCTTCTGCGTTTGTGGCGTGAAATCCATTCACAAGCGGAGGCTGTGCAGGATATTATTGTCTACCTGTTCGAAGTGTTCGACGCGCAAAAGCTGGAATGGTTCCAACAGGCCATCCGCACTGGACTGCTCATAGAATCGGAGAATCAGATGCCCACATGCCTTGAAGCGATGATGGAACGCGGAGCCCAGAAGGGGCGCGAAGAAGGACGCCAGGAAGGACGGCAGGAGGGCCGGCAGGAGGGGCGGCAGGAGGGACGTTTGGAAGGACGCCACGAAGGTCGACAGGAAGGCGTGATCATCGGCCGGATTCGCACGTTGCAGCAGATCTTCCGTCAGCCGGTGACGCCGGAAGCCGACCTGGTTCTGCTCACAAACGACGCCCTGCAGGCCCTGCTTCAAAAACTCGAAAAGCAGCTCGACAACCCCCCTGTTCCGTGACCAGCCCGTGATGACGGTCGGCAAACGGCTGGACAGCAGCCCTTGCCCCGCTTTGCGGTACGACGGACTTCCAGTCCGTCGCCCCCGGGAATAAGGCCAACGTCCATCGCCCGGTTTCGAACCTGCCACGAACCTTGTCCACGCCCTGCCGGGATGTTATGGGACGCATGGGACGCATGGGACCGATGAGAAGCGAAAATCCCAAGTCCATGGGACCCAACCGGTCCCCGTAGCCGTACAACGGACTTCCAGTCCGTCGCCCCCGGGATGCTGCCGACGTCAATCGGCCGGGTTCGGGAACGCTTCAGGTGCCATGCACCTGAAGGCATAATTCCTCCCGCGCCACACACGAAGTCACCATCGCTCCTCCAACGGATCTGCCGACGCACGCCATCCGGAAAACGGCGGGTACTTACTGAGAACGGCTCTGACAGGGCGACGGCGTTCGGTGGCGGCGTGACCTGGCATTTCATGCCGGGCTGATGGAACTGGCCTGACAGGCCGGAAACGTAAGAGCACCGTCTGGGTGCCACGTTCCTGACACCCAGCTGCTGCCCACGGGCTGCGGTCCAATGGCCTCGACTTTCTGGCAAGATGGGGTGGCGGGCGGGCGAAGCTACTGCTGAGCCGCATCCCTGCCGCGAGGACTACGCCGATCCCCGCTGCTTCGCAAAATCGCTGACAATCGCTCACAGCGCGGACCAGCCTTCGGTGGCTCGGAAGGAGCTTCGCCCTCGGATGACGCAAAGGAAGGACAGAAGGTTCAAATTTCCAACAATTCCAGCTTTGCGCCTTGGCGCCTTTGCGTGAGGTAAGAGTCGGTACAGCAAGATGCCCGCCAGCGCGTCCGCATGAAATCCGAGAGACGATCTCAAGTGTCCTTAACACCGTTTCACCATCCCAGCCTCGCCCTCTCAGTCTTCACCCATCCTTTCACAGGATTCCAGAGAACTTCAACGCCATTGGCCCCCAGACCCCCGGGAGGCCATCAACAGGTTTGCTGCCTGCGAGGCGCGCTGAATGCGTCCGGACCAGCGAAGATTTCAATCATCAATCCATTCAGTTTTGGAACAGATTCCAGATCACAGGCTCGGTCGCGCCTGTGTGCAATCTGTGAAATCTGTGTGATCTGTGGTTAAACAAGCGATTCGGAATTGAACCACAGATTTCACCGATTCCACAGATGATGGGAGCTTTTCAGTCCGGTGTCTGTGCGATTCTCTGCGGTTGTCACCGTGCACCGAGCTATCAGTTTTGCGGGATCAGTTTGGGTGCAGGTTTGTTGTGGTGCAATATGCATCGACAGTATTTATCAGCCTCGACTGGTTGTTGCTGGACGGTCCATGACTCGGGTTTACGGCGGGTCGTGTCCGCCGGGGTGCCAGGGGTGGCAGCGGCAGATACGGAGTGTGCCGCGGAGTGTGCCGCGGAGGGCACCGTATTTTTCGATTGCGAGGATCATGTACTGACTGCAGCTGGGGTGGAACCGGCAGTGCCGCCCCAGCCAGGGGCTGATACCGATCTGGTAGAGCCGGACAAGTCCGATCAGCAGCATGGCGGGCAGTCGGGTCATTTGTCTGAGTAGCTGAGTTCGAGGCTGGCGTCTGCGTCGCCGATGGTGATTTGGTGTGGAGAGTTGAGTATTCGGGCGTCATCGATTGTGGGACCGGGCTGAACAGCTCCCATGTCGGTGACGACGACATCATATTCACCGGCGAGTGGTCCTGAGTGTTGCGGTACGCTGAATTTACCGCCGCTGATCATGGCCCACGCCGTAGGTTGATGGGGATTGCGTGGCCGCAATGCGATGGAGCCCCAGCGGAGGGGTGTTCCGTTGAGCTGCACTGTACCTGTGACAGCGCGGCGGGTGCCATGGGCGAGGAGCGCATTCTGGCGGAGCCAGGTTGTTGCGGTGTCCAGCCAGGACTGGAGTGCCGGATGTCCGGGTGCCAGTCCGACGCCGTGCTGCCCCTGCTGGAACACGTGGAGTTCTGCGGGGACACCGGCGCGTTTGCAGGCGGTGAAGAAGGCGATGCTGTTTTCCGGTGGGACGCCGGAGTCTTCGGCGGTGTGGAAGAGGAAGGTGGGTGGGGTATCTTTTGTCACATTGCGGTCGCTTGAGAGGGCGGCGAGCTGGTCGGCGGATGCGTCAGGTCCGAGCAGATTGCGAGCGGAGCCTCGGTGGGCGAATTCGGCGGAGAAGCTGATAACGGGATATCCGAGGATTCCGAAGCTGGGACGGGAGCTCAGGCGATCGATCGGGTCTGCGGCGGCGGCATCGGGGGGCGTGAACAGGGTGAGTGCGGTGCTGGCGAGGTGTCCACCGGCGGAGAAGCCCATGATACCGACGCGATCCGGATCGATCTGGAATTCTTCGGCGTGGCTGCGAACGAAGCGGATAGCGCGGAGGGCATCGTTGAGAGGCACTGGGTGTCGATAGGGAGCGAGTCGGTAGCGAAGTACAAAGGCGGTGATTCCAAGTCGGTTGAAGAACCGGGCCGGCTGTGTGCCTTCGTGATCAACCGCATGAATTCCGTAGCCTCCGCCCGGACAGATCACGACGGCAGTGCGGCTGGGCTGTTGGTTTGGCTGCGGAGTGGCGGGGTAGATCCAGAGCCCCGGTTGATCGGCGCTGGTGTCTGCTTTTGCAGCGGGGGCACCGGCTGGCCAGAGGCGGCGAAATTCCGGTTGTTCGGCGTGGGCGTGTGAGCGGCTGAATGTGGCAGCGAGGCAGCAGCAGAGCAGTGCCGGGGCGAGGACCAGTGGACGGGCGACCATGTGGAATGCTCCGATTGGGTGCGTGCGTGTGTGTGCGTGCGTGGGGGGGGTCAGCCGTTGGCATCGACAGCGACGGCGGTGGCGGTGGCGTAGTAGCGAGCGTGAGAGATGGTGATGAGGACTCGGTGGATGCCGAGTTGACTGGCGATATCGGCTGCTCGTCCGGAGAGTTTCACGGCAGGTTGGCCGGTATGGAGGGGAAGGACTTCAATATCATGGAAGGTCATACCTTCGATGAAGCCGGTGCCGAGAGCCTTGACGACCGCTTCCTTGGCGGCCCAGCGTCCGGCGATGCGGGGTGCCGAGTCGCGTTGTTTGTCGGCCCAGGCGAGTTCAGTGGGTGTGAAGCAGCGTTCGCTGAAATGCGTTCCGTGCCTTTCGAGCATGGAGCGAATGCGGTCGATTTCAACGATATCGGTACCGATGCCGACGATCATTTCAGGCGCCGTATTTTTCGAGGCGGCCGGCATGAGCGAGGGCATGGAGCATCAGGAACCGGGCTTCGAACTGTCCGAGTTCGCCGACGCGGCAGGCGGATTCGCCGAAGGTCTGTGACCCGTCGAAGCGGCAGTTTTCGGCGACCAGCATGGTGGGGACAGCATGTCCGCTGTGGGATTTCATTTTGGACGGCGTGCTGTGATCACCGGTGATGATGAGGACATCGGGGTTCAGGGCATTGATGCGGGGGATGCCGGAATCGAATTCTTCTGTGCGGCGAACTTTGGCTTCGAAGTTTCCATCTTCCCCGGTGGAATCTGTGTATTTGAAGTGGATGAAGAAGAAGTCGTATTGGGACCAGTTGGCTTCGAGGCAGGCGAGTTGGTCATCGAGGGATTGTCCGGCGTCGAGGATGTCCATATCGACGAGCCGTGCGAGTCCGCGGTACATGGGATAGACGGCGATGGCGGCCGCGCGAGTGCCGTAGACATCCTGGAAGCGTGGGATGGGCGGCATTTTGGCGATCCCGCGCATGGTGAGGAGGTTTGCGGGCTGATCATGTTTGAGGATTTCGGCGGCCTGTCGCATGAATTCGGCGAGGATTTCAGCGGTTTTCTGGGAGGCGGGATCGGCGCCCTGGGGTTTGAGCGGGGGGACGCCGGTGCGCTGGGGATCGGTGTCATTGACACTGCCCCCCAGACCATCTCCGCGAATGACGATTACGAGTCGATATTCCTTGACATGCCGGACGAAGACTTCGACACCGGGGATGCGGATGGTGTCCAGTTTTTCGCAGAGTTTTTTGGCGATTTCTGAGGAGACACGACCGGCCCGGCGGTCGCTGATGCTGCCGGCTTCGTCAACGGTGACGAAGTTACCGCGGACGGCGACATCGCGATCGGTGAGTGCGAAGTCGATTCCGAGTGCTTCAAGAACTCCGCGACCGATGTCGTATTTGAGTGGGTCGTAGCCGAAGAGTCCGAGGTGTCCGGGGCCGCTGCCGGGAGCGATGCCTGGCAGCACGGGAATGCTCATGCCCAGCACACCGCGCCGGGCGAGTGCATCGAGGTTGGGGGTGCTGGCGGTTTCGAGTTCTGTTTTTCCGCCGGGGTGGAGCGGCAGGCCGCCGAGTCCATCGGCGACGTAGAGCACGATTTTGGAGTCGGCGGGTTTCTGGAGTCGGCGGGTCAGGTCATGGATATCGGTCATGGGTGATCCTGTGTTTTTGCGAATGAGTGTATCAGTGAGGGAGCTGTGTGGTGATGCGGGGGAGGGGCAATTCGGTTGGCTGTGACAGTCCTGGTGCAGCGATCAGGTGGGCAGTCCGGTTTCGCGGGAGCGGCCGCTGCGTTCCATGATCTGCTGCCATTCGTCCAGCGGCAGTTCTCGGGCTTCGTCAATGAGCAGTCTGGGGATTTCATCGACGACGGGATAGCTGTAGCGGGCAGTGGGGCAGGTGCTGATGAGTGCACCGGCATCCTGCACGAGTTCGGAGCGGGATTTGGGGCACACGAGGAAGCCGCGTGCGTGTTCAAAACGGAAAGTCATGTTGGCTGCTTTGCTTTCAGAATCCCCGCAGTTCGCGGATGTCACGGAAGGTGCGGAGTTCGTAGCCGATACCGGCATAGTCGAGTGAGGAGCAGAGTGCTCGCACGGCGACTCCCATGCCATCGGGACCGCTGAAACCACCAAACTGTCCGCCACCTTTGAGATGGGGTTCGGTTTCGAGAAAGAAGCCGGGGAGTCCGAGCCGCTGGAGGCGCTGTTGCAGGCTGGGGAGTTGTTCGCGGAGGTCGCGGAAGATGAGTTCGTGGCCGGAGTCACCGACGTTGCAGGGGACGAAGTTTTTGAGGCGTTCTTCATCGACGGCACCTTCCCAGACGAGCGAGGGATCGATGCGGTAGTCTTTTACGTGCATCCAGCCGAGCCATGGCAGGACGGCCTGGTATTCAGAGAACACCTGCAGGGCGTTTTTATTTTGAGCGGCAACATTTCCGGCGTCGTAGATGAGCACCATCGCGGGATGATCGACGCGTCGGGCAAGTTCGGCAAGGAGCGGGCCGGTTTCGCCGATGAGGTTCGGTTCGATTTCGACACCGTACACGAGTCCCTGTTCGGCGCAGGCCTGAGCGATGCTGCGGATGAGATCGGCGGCCTGATCGAGATGCTGTTCGGGGCGTGTGCCGCGGGGATGGTAGAAGGAAAAGCCGCGGATGAGCTGGGTTTCGAGGGCGATGGCACAGCGAATGGTGCGGGCGACCTCGGTGGCGAGGTATTCCGGGAAGGGGACATATTTATTGTGTGAGCCATCGTTGATGTCGAGCAGTTTGACTTTGCCGATGCGTGAACCGATGCTGGTGACGTGAATGCCATATTCGGCGTGCAGTCGTTTGAGCTGCTGAAGTTTTTCGTCGGACAGTTCGGTGACATGTTCGACGCGACCTTCACCGGTGACGTCGATGAAGCGGGGGCTGTAGTAGCGGAGCCCGATGGCGGCGAGTGCCGTCATTTGTTCCAGAGCCGTGCGGCGATTGGCCGCTTCGTCAGCAAATGCGCTGATGATGACGGAAGGTTTGGACATGGAGGACCTTTGGAAACGACGGAATTGTGGGGAAGGAATCGCGCTGCAGTCTGCGAATTCTCTGCGGACCGGCCGTGGGAAACAAGTGAACGCCGGGGAAGGGAAAACCGTTACGGTGCGTTGGTGGCGGGAGGGCTGGCGAGGAGCGCGTGCACAGCTGCTTTTGCCTGATCCCAGCGACGCGGATCGAGTGATTCAAGGACTGCGGTACCGGCGTCGTCATCATTCGTTTTTTTCACCACCGGGCCGGCTCCGAGCGTGTCCCGGAGGAGAATTGCGATTTGTTGTTCGGAAAGCTGGTGCCGGTCCCGTGCCAGCTGCAGTTTTTCCACGAGCTGCTGAGCTTCGCGGATGGCTCTGAGCCGTGCGGTGGTGCGGACGGCCGGGCGTTCGCCGCGGCCGGCATCGAAGATGAACAGCGCCAGCTGATCGCCTTCGGTGAGCGCTTTGCCGGTTTTATCCAGAGTTTGCCAGGGGACGATACCGACAGCTCCGGCCTGCCATGCGTCCAGAATCCAGGCTTCCATGGTGCGACTGGAAGCCTCCACCGGACTGGCACTCCCGTAAACCCAGACCTTGATACCGTCACGGCGAATGCGTTCCTGCACGAGCCGGCGATATTTTCTGAAGGCGTCACCGGCAACCACCCAGAGGTCATTCCGGCCATCCAGTTCGCGCCGAGCGTATTCGGGACGAGAAATATCGATGCGATAGTCCAGCTGAATCGTGCGCAGGTCGGCCCTTCCACGATCGGTCAGACGACCAAACCATGCAAGTGCCCTGTAGTCCCAGAACGCGGCGGGCTCATCCAGTATCCAGGGGGCTTGCCTGGGATCGCTGAGGCTGCCTTTGTTATTCAAATACACCTGAAATCCCGTTCGTGTCCACCGGCGTTCTTCGGCCAGTCGCACGAAGGACCGGAGCACATTGACGAACGTCTCTGCATATTGAGGTGAATCGCTGAAGGCCAGATTGGCATCCGGGTTGCCGTTGAAGTGGGCGCGGCAGTTGAGAGGCCAGCTTTCGTGGAACGTCAGGTAGAAGCCGGGCAGCGGAACAGCTCCGCGGTGACTGGTGGCGAACAGTGAACCATCCAGCACCGGGCTGAAGGCTTCCACAAAATCGTCCCAGTAAGCGGTTGTATCGCCCGGCTGCACACTGTCGTACTTGCGGTTATCCATGCGTCTGCCTGACCGCAGACGCATGTCCAGGTTGCTCTTGCGAGCCCCTGGCGCGGCGGTTTGCTGTGAATAGTGCAGGATGTTCAAGTGCACGCGATGATCGCAGGCGGCCTGCTGAAGTGCATAATAGTCGTCCACGTGATCGGGGAGACCGTAGCTGTTCATTTCGCAGAGAAAACTGGCGGCCCTGGGAAGACTCACGGGAAGCACGGTGAGTTCGAGGGGGAGTTGTCGGCCATCGCTGACTTCGATTCGTCCGCTCACCCGCTGCGGCGGTGCATCGAACGGCACAAAGATATCAGCGAACAGCGGCAGATCGGTTTTCGGCTGCAGTTCGGCATCCCCGGAAAATGGCAGCAGCGGATCGGGGATCAGGCGATTGGCACATTTGACGAACAGAGCCTGACTGATTTCCGTGCGGAAGCCTGGCTGGGTGATTTTCAGGGAGATGCGGTGGCGTCCGCTGCCGCGCACAATAATCTGCAGACCAGTAACTTCCCCTGCAGCTGCGGTGAGCCGTACTGTGCGGCCATCGAACATGGAATTATTGACGCGATAATCGGCCGGCAGATCCCCGACGGCGTTCCCATCCTGGTCGTAGCGATCCTGGACGGGCAATACTGCCAGGTCTCTGACGGCAGGTGTGGCAGCTGGACGAAGTGCGGTGACGGGGATGCTGCGGGCGGGCAAGCGGGCAGGGAGTGTCGTCTGGAGTGTGGCTTTTGCGGAGCGTGAGCCGTTGCGGTTGAGCGTGACAATCTCGACCGTGACTTTCCGTGGCTGTTGAGCGGAGTTGTTCTGGTCGGCGAGGGAGTGCAGTGGAATGAACTGTTCGCCGCTGGGCAGGACGTTGGGAATATCCGTTCGGGGCAGGGACTTGCCATCGACGAGTACATCGTAAGCGAACCCGCTGGCGGGTGCTTTGAAGAGCAGTTCCGGGATTCCGCCTGGCCCGGGCTGCAGACGGAGATTCTGTGGTGGTGCGGGCGTGGCGTCATTTTCCGGACTCAGCTGCAGCAGGAGTCGCGGGCCTTTTCCGGACTGTTCGCGTGAAAAGATCGAAGGGTTGCGGCTGTAGTCAGCATCGTGTTCATGGATGGCGAGGCCTGATGCGGTGCCTGTGGCGAGCGCGTGAATCAGGTCAGGAGCGACGTCCCACTCGTAACGCTCGCTCTGAAGCTGAGTGAGTGTGCTGTGGGTGAGTGTGTGCGCGTTTCCTCCGGAGACGGCGGGGAAGCGAATTCCTGCGGCTCCCCAGCCACCGGCACCGATGCCGGCATCCAGTCCGGACGAGTTGTTCTCGTTCCAGGGCACAGCGATGGTGGAGATTGTCGCAGCGGCAATGACCTGGTCGGCTGCTTTGTCGCAGACGAGCTTTGCGGAGCGAACCTGTCGGCCCCGAAGCTGAGCCGTGTCGAAGGCCAGAATGACGATGTGCTGGTTGCCTTTGATTCGCAGGCGTGCCTTGTCTCCGGCGTTGTCCGCCCATTCGTTTTCGACCATGACGATGGAGTTATCGGCGATGGCTGGAAGAGTGAGTGTCTGCTGGGCGTTGGCGGGAAGTGTGAGGCAGAGGGCTGTGAGCAGTGCGAGTGCGGTTCGCATGTGTGAGGCCTTGCGAGGAGGTGGGCACGGCAACGGTGAAGAAAAAAAGCCGACCCCCCTGCGGGGATCGGCTTAGTTTGTACACTGGAGGCTGGTGGTCGGGAAGCCCGAGCCGGCATCACTTTTTCTTTGAGGTCTTTGCGGCGCCGGTCTTTGCCTTGGTGGACTTGGCGGCGACGGGAGCAGCAGCCGGGGCGGCGGCGGGTGCAGCGGCAGCAGGAGCAGCAGGAGCAGCAGCCGGGGCGACGGTTTCAGTCTTTGCAGCAGCGGTCTTTGCAGTGCCGGTCTTTGCCTTCGTGGACTTGGCAGCCGGCTTGGCGGCGGGCTTCTTTGTGGACTTCGCAGCGGTCTTTGCGACGGGCTTCTTTGCTGCAGTACTTTTTGCGGCCATTTCCCAGATTCCTTCTTAGGGACTTGTCCGGCACCGATTCGATTGCAGGATGTTCGCCGGCGCCGGATTCGAACAACCGCGGATGACGGGCTGCTGCAGGGCACAACGCCCTGGCAGTTCAGCCATGTCCCGGGTTATAGGTCATCCTGACAAAATGCGTCAAGCGGAAAATCTGTCAGTCATTGTTTTCCGGACGACCTTCAGTGTAGTGCCAGTTGTGAATGGGGCGGAGGATTTCAAGCACATCTTTCAGCAGTTCGTGGTCGAGCGGTTCAGCGGCCCACCGCGACCACTCTTGAATTCGCTCCGGGTTGGCCGATCCTGTAATGCAGGTTGTGAAGTCTTCATTGGCCAGCGAGAACTGCAGTGCGAGCTTTGCAATGTGTGAACCCCGCGACCGACAGAACTCAGCCGCTCTGGCAGCGGTCTCGCGCACCAGTGGAGTTGCCTTGTGCCAGACAGGAAGTGGGTCACCGGAAAGCAGACGCGCAGAAAACGGCGCCGCGTTCATCAGCCCCACACCCTGCTCACGACACAACGGCACCAGTTCGAGAGCCATATCGTTCTGCAGCGTGTAATGGTTGTAAGTGAGGATGACATCGACGTCGCTGGAGTTTGCAAGGACGTAACGGAACATCTTCATGGGATAGCCACTGACGCCAATGAATCGCACCTTGCCCTTTTGCACCAGTCGCCGCAGGGCTGGCAGAGTTTCTTCGACGATCTGCGTCATATCGACAAATTCCAGATCATGGCACAGCACGATGTCGAGGTACTCAACACGCATGCGTTCGAGTGAGATATCGACGCTTTCAATCACTCGACGGGCGCTGAAGTCGAAGTGCCGCGGAGCGTAGCGACCAAGTTTCGTGCCGAGGAAATAACGGTCACGAGGAATTCCGGGGAGTACCTGTCCCAGCAGCACTTCGCTCATGCCGCGACCATAATATGGTGACGTATCAATAAAGTTCATGCCCACGTCGATGGCCGCTTCAACACTGCGAAGGCAGTCCGACAGCTGAACGCTGCGGAATTCAGCCCCCAGTGAGGACGCCCCAAATGAGAGTGCAGTGAGGTCCAGGCCGGTTTTTCCGAGTGGTCGCAAAGGCAGCATACGGTTCTCTCCTCGTGAAACTCAATTCAGACAAGCCGGGGAAACTCGACGGGCACCGGGAAGATTTTGCTGACAAATTCGGAAAACTCGTTGTGATCGGAACCCGCAGAAACTGAATGGCCCGCACAAACCGGCAGAAAACGCCAGATTACCCTTCCTTTTGCGGCAAATTCTGCGGAAGAAAAACTGCAGACGTCGAATATCAACCTAGACTTCCCTGCCACAGGTTCTCGGAAATGTACCTGTCGCCCGAAGAGTTTGCACCCTGGCCCCGGACAATCGGACCCTGGTCAGCTCTTTCGGACATTTACACTGCCCGTCATGTGAAGCCCGCGTGTGGTTTCATGTTTCAGGAAAACATCGGGCAGCAATCGTTCACGAAGATGATTGACCGGGGACTGGACATGTTGGTACTCAGCCGCAAAAAAGATGAAAAGATTGTCATTGGCGACTCAATCACCCTGATGGTGATCGAGATACGAGGGGACAAAGTTCGCCTCGGTATTGAAGCTCCGCGGGACGTCACCGTCCATCGCGAAGAGATCTATGAAGCGATTCGCCGCGAAGCGACTCCGGATAAATAAATCTGCCCTCCGATTTCCGCGCCCGGCGGATCCCAGCGCAGTGATGACCGTTGATTCGTTTCGGATCAACTGCGCCCATCCTGCAGTCCGGTGCCATTCATACAGCAGCAGCAGCCATGTCAGCCTTTGAGGGCAGACATGGCTGCTGCTTTTTTCGTTTCCCCCCACGAACTACTGCCCGGGGTATCTGCCAGCGGTTCAGCGATTGCAGGGCGACTTGCCAGCGGGAACGGAGCCTGTCAGTGCCGATTTCCGTGTTGGCGGTAACAGCTGCTGAGATGCGTTTTCACGGGGGGCGTTCCCGAGGACCACAGCGATTCTCCGCCACAGAATGATTGCTCCATGGAGGGTGAGATGAAGAAAGTGTCGTGGTCGTGGGCTGGTGTCGTGATCGCTCCTGGAAGTTCTGCCAGTGCCCGGGAACCGCTCTACGCGCCGCTGCCTGGCGCAGCATCCGTGTTCCAGGACTCTGAGCAGGCGCCACCGCCGGTTCCGATTCTCAGCCCGGCTCGCGAGGTTGAAACTGAACCGGTTTACGATGACGGACTGTGCCGGCCGTCAAAGTGTCTGCCCTGGTGGGCTCACAACCACAACGTTCATGCCGACTGGCTGTTCCTCAGCGCACGCGAACAGGATCTGGACTACGCCACGCGTGTTGATGGCACCACCAACACGGCTGTGCCAGTCGGCCAGACGGCAATGCTCAGCCCAGGCTACCAGTCCGGCTGGCGGATCGGCGGTGCACTGGCCATCGACAACTGTTCGAGCCTGTTTTTTGACTGGACCAGTTTCAGCAGTTCGACGCGCAGCGAAACGCTGCTTGATGGCGGTGCCCCGCAACCGAATTCCTTTCTGCGTTCGGAGCTTGTCCACCCCCGAACCCTGAGCGGTTGCTGCCGACAGCCTGAATGCCGCGGGTGTCTACGACGTGGATTTCGAAACGGCCGACGCGGGCTACACTCGCACAATTACGGGCGACTGGAACGCAAGGCTCAATGGAAACCTGGGATTTCGCTATGGCGGGCTGTCCCAGGATCTCACGGCTCAGCAGCAGATTCTTGGTGATGTGCTGGTCAACAGCAGCATCAACTTCGCCGACTACGGCCCCCGAGCGGGGCTGGACTATGAAAGACTCTCGTCGCACAGGATGCTGTTCTACTGTCGCGGTGCGGGAAGTCTGCTGGCCGGTCGCTTTGAGTCAGCATGGCAGCAGTCATCCGTCTTTGCAGGGCCTCAGGCCGCTGCAGGAATCAACGAAGACCGCATCGTGCCACAATTCGACCTGGAACTGGGCACAGGCTTTCAAACCCGCGGAGGCGGTTTTCGGGCGACCGTTGGATATCTCTACAGTATCTGGGGGAATGTCGTGACGATGCCTGAATTCATCGACAGCGTTCAGGCCGACCCGCTTCGAGGCACCAGCGACACTTTGGCGTTCGATGGCCTCGCAGTCCGCGCGGAATTTCGCTTCTGACCAGTTTCACTGTGCCGGAGGTTTGGGGTGGCGAGGGGACGGCAGTGTGCAGACTGCCGTCCCCCGCGGCTTTTTTTCAGACTGGAGTTACTTCTTTTTGGCGGCTTCGGCGGCAGCTTTGGCGGTCTGTTCCTGAGCTGCACTGAGTTCCGGGTTTGGTTTGGCATCCACTTCGATTTCACCGCGGATCCAGCGGACGGCCGTGGTGATGGAACTGAGGTAACGTTCGTCGGCCCAGGAAGATTCGTTGTGGCCGAGGTTATTGAAATAGACGCGTCCTTGTCCGCAATTCTTGATCCACGCAACGGGGACGTGATAGGGCATGGACGGATTACATTTGGCCATGTCAAGGCTCATCAGCACGCGAACTTTTTCCGGCTGCCAGTTCTTGTACTGATAGATTTCGTCACGAATGGTGAATTCGGCACCAAAGGATTTCATGAGCGGATTCTCTGGCTCATGCACGCGAATAGTAACGGTGTTACCGGCGTTCCATGGGTGACCGTTGAAGGTTCCGCCGACCATGTCCCAGTAGGGCTTGTAGTCGCCCCAGGTGTCCGCTGCGGAATGGAATCCGAGGAATCCGTGTCCTTTGGTGGTGAGCCATTCGCCGAAAAAGTAATCACGATCCGCTTCGGCGATTGGAAGCGAGCCAGTGGTGTAGAACATCACGATGTCATAGTTTTTCAGGTTGTCTTTTGTGAAGTCAGCGGCGGCATCCTGGGTACAATCGACCTTGAAGAGTCCGGTTTTTTCGCCGAGCTGAATCATGGCGAGTTCTGAGACGGCAAGTTTGTCGGTGGGGCGACTGACACTGCCGTGTTTAAAGCCGACGCTTTGAGTGAGCATCAGAACGCGGGATTTGGGCTTGTCGTCTGCCTGCAGGGGCGGCGCAAGGAAGCCGGAAACAACCATGGCCAGCAGGAGTAAACCGGAACTCAGACGCATGTGGATTCTCCGCAAGAAGCGAGGTGGGAAGCGAAGCGGCCCGGCAGGAATGCCGGGCCGCGGTGCGGGAGGCAGCCTGCATTCTGCAGGGCCGACGGACGAAATTCCAGGCACTACGGCCTTGCAGCAGCCAGCTGAAGCATGAAATTCTGGAGTCGGGCGGCCATTTCGTTGCCGTTCGGAGCAAGTCCTGCCTGAATCATGGCGTTCGCGTGCAGCTGCAGACCACATTCGCGGAGGAATTCGCTGTTGCCGGGATTACCGCTGAGCTCTGCAAGTCGTTTCACAAGGGGCGATGACGGATTGACTTCGAGGATCATGCGGCGCATTTCGAAGTCGGGGGCGTTCATTCTGAGTATTCGCTGCATGGTGGTGCTCATTGAACCTTCGGCATTCACGAGGCAGCAGACGCTGTCTGTGAGGCGATCAGAACGGCGAACGTCCTGGACCTGACCGCCCAGAGCCTCCTTAAGGACTTCGATCAGCCGATCAAAACCTTCGGGCACGGCAGCCTGAGAATCTGCGTCGGCGGATTTGTCGGCGGTCTGTTCGTCTGTCGTGGCCGCGGGAAGTTTCAGGTCAGCAGAATCGATGGAGACGATTGATTTGTCGCGGAACGTTCCGATGGCTGAGAGAACGTATTCGTCGGCGGGGTCAGTGAGCAGCAGCACTTCAAGGTTGCGTTTGCGGAAAACTTCGAGGTTGGGATCGCGAAGCACGGTCGAGTGATCCGTGCCGCAGGCGTAGAAGATTTGTTCCTGAGTCGCGGGGGCGCGGTCGCAGTACTCGTTGAGTGACACGGTCTGGCTGGTTCCGGCACTGGTGGTGGACGCAAACCGCAGCAATGTGGCGACGCGATCGCGATTGCCGTCGGCGTGGTTCACGCCTTCCCTGAAAATGATACCGAACTCCTCGTAGAACTTTTCGTAGCTCTCGCGATTTTCTTCCGCGAGTGAATCGAGGTGATCGAGCACTCTGCGGGTGATCACTTTCTGCATGCGACGGAAATTCGTGTTGTCCTGGAGGGCTTCCCGGGAAACGTTCAGCGGGAGGTCGGCAGAATCGACGATACCGCGGAGGAATCGCAGGTAGTCGGGCAGCAGGTCGCGGTTGTCATTCTGCACCAGAATCCGCCGTGCACACAGATGCAGACCATGATCAGTCCGGCCAAAGCCCATGCGTTCGAGGTTGGCGTCAGGGCAATAGAGGACGCTGTGGAACTGAAACGGTGAATCGGCCGACAGGTGCAGGTGCCAGATCGGTTTCTGACCGGGATAGTTGGTGAGGTACTCGAAGAAATTCTGGTACTGTTCCGCTGTGACGCTGCTTTTGGGCTCCAGCCAGATTGGTGGCTGATCATTGATGTGTTCAGACTGCAGGTGAATCGGGTGCGGCACGAATGTGGAGTATTTGCGGATGATGTAGCGGAGCCGCACCGGGTCGGTGAATTCGTCGAGCCCTTCCTTCAGGTGCAGACGAATGCTGGTGCCTCGTTCGACGGGGGCCTCAGCTGGAGTGACCGTGAAGCTGCCATCACCGGTGGACTCCCACCTCCATCCGGATTGCTCGGAGTCGCTGCGCGAAAGCACTTCGACTTTGTCTGCGAGCATAAATGCGGAATAAAAACCGACCCCGAATTTGCCGATGAGCGACAGATCCGGGCTGCCTTCGCCCTGCTTCTGCTGCTGAGCTCGCTGGAGGAATTCGAGCGACCCGCTGCGAGCGATGGTGCCAAGATTTGCAATCAGCTCGCTCTGCGTCATCCCGATACCGTTGTCGCGAATGACCAGAACACGCGAATCCTTGTCCGGTTCGACGTCGATCCTCAGGTCGGTCGCCACAGCACCGCCGTGCGTCAGCTGCTGAAAGCGGAGTTTATCGAGAGCGTCGGAGGCGTTGGAAATGAGCTCGCGAATGGTGATTTCGCGATTCTGGTACAGCGAATGCGAAAGCAGCTGCAGCAGCTGACGGATCTCGGCCTGAAACGAATACTGCTGAACCTGTGCGTCGGCAGACATGAACGACCTTCCGTAAGAGAACATCCTGCATGACTTTTGTTGCAAAACAGCAGACTGCCATATTGGCAGCCTGTCGCTCGATGCATAATGTGTAGCAAATGCAGTGCCAGAACGTTGTGCGCGGTTGGAGATCAGCCGCCGATGTTCTCCGGAATTCAATCGGCAGCGAAAACTGCCCTGGCGAATTCGCGGTGCAGTTTCCCGAATTTCCCGCCTGCCAATCCGACGGTGTCTCTGGGAATTTCGTTCCAGCCCGTTACCATACCGGGAATAAGACTGGGGCCTGAATGAAGTGGCCTGCTGATTAAATTCTGTACTCCCGGAGCTCCTCATGGACCAGGACGAAATTCTGCTCGACGCCGAAGAACGAATGGAGAAAGCAGTCAACGTGCTCCTGAATGCACTCAAAGGCATTCGCACGGGCCGAGCGAACCCGGGCCTTGTTGATTCGGTTCGTGTCGAATACTACGGTTCACCCACCCCCCTGAAACAAATCGCCAACATCAGCTGTCCCGAACCCCAGCAGATCCTCATTCGCCCCTTTGATGGATCGACGCTCGACGCGATTGCCCGTGGGATCATCGCCAGCGAACTGGGCATGGTGCCGAACAACGACGGTCGCGTGATCCGACTTAACGTCCCGCCGCTCTCAACAGAGCGCCGCAAGCAGATGGTTTCCCGCATCCGCGAACTTGCCGAGGAGGCCCGGGTGGCCATCCGCAACGTACGCCGCGACGCAAACAAGCACGCCGACACGGCGGAAAAAGAAAAGACCATGTCCGAGGACGACTCGAAGGCCACCAAAGAGCAGGTTCAGGAGCTGACAAAGAAGTACGAAGGCCTCGTCAACGAGAAAGCGGCCTCCCGCGAAAAAGAAGTCATGGAAAACTAGTTCCACCCTCCCAATTCACTCTTCAGGGGTTCGCCATGCTGCAACAGGACCGTCGCCATTTTCTCGCCACCGCTGCTGCCGGGATGTTCTCCGTGCCAGCCGCGCCCAGCGTCTATGCCGCCATGGCGACCGCGTCCGCTCGTCCAGCGTCCGAATCAGCCATGAAGTTCGGGCTTGTCACGTACCTGTGGGGCCAGGACATGGACCTTCCCACAGTGATTGACGCCTGTGCCAGATCGGGACTGGGGGGTGTCGAACTTCGCACGGAACATAAGCACGGTGTCGAACCCAGCCTCACCAAAGCTCAGCGACAGGAAGTCCGCAAGCGGTTTGCCGACAGCCCTGTCACGCTCGTTGGTTATGGTTCCAACGCCCAGTTTCACGAAAACGACCCTGCCAAAGTCAAAGCCAACATTGAATTGGCCAAACAGTACGTTCAGCTGATGCACGACTGCGGCGGATCGGGCGTGAAGGTCAAGCCCAACAGCTTTGTCAAGGACGTTCCGCGGGAAAAAACCATCGAACAGATCGGCAGGGCGCTCAACGAAATCGCAGCGTACGGCCAACAGTACGGTCAGCAGATCCGCGTCGAAGTGCACGGGGCAGGCACCAGCGAACTTCCGGTGATGAAGGCAATCTTTGACGTCGCCGACCACCCCAATGTCGCCGTCTGCTGGAACTCAAATCCCGAAGACCTCAAGGGCGACGGACTCGAACACAACTTCCGCCTCGTCTCCGGCCGCTTCGGCAGAACCGCTCACGTTCGCGAACTCACCGGCACCGACTACCCGTGGCAACAGCTCTTCGCGCTGTTTCGTGACATTCGCTACGACGGCTGGGTACTGCTGGAAGCGCGGGGCAACCCGGCTGACAAGGTCGCCGCTCTGATCGAACAGCGTCAGGCCTTCGAAAAGCTGGTTGCCGGCTGATTCAGGCCGACGCCCGTCGAAAGGGCCGAAAGGAGAGCTGCCTTGGCTGCAGGAATTTCCATCCGCCGACAGCTGATGGTGCCCCTGCTGGCAGGTTTCTTCGTGGTTGTCTCCGGTATCTCCGGTGTTTCCGCATGGCTGCAGTCATCCCGTGCAAGCGCCGAACTGGAACGCCGTCAGGACGAAGCCGTGCAGGTGCTGGAAGACGCAGCATGGCCATTCACCACCTCAGTGCTCAAACAAATCTCCGGACTGACCGGGCAGGATATCGTTGTCCAGGAACCTTCAACCGGTGCAATTCTGTCTTCACTGCCCACGGTCCCGGCCGAAATCGAAGCGCTGTTGCAGGGACCACCGGTGACCATGACCGGACGATCGGCTGCGTTCGAGCTGCAAAGCGGTTCCAGCCGTTACCGCGTACGGTTTGTGAATCCGCGATGGCAGCCCCAGGCAAGGCTCCTCGTGCTTCTCTCACAGCAAACACGCGACGAAGCCCGCTGGAACGCGGTCTGGCCTCCGGCTCTGATCGGAGGCGCCGCGATGCTGGCCATTCTGCCATGGCTCATCACCATCACCGGACGCTGGTCCGCACGGCTCAGGGACATTCAGCGGCAGGTGGCTGAAATCGCTCGCAGCGAGGTCGGCACGGCATCCGCAGCAGCAGCAGCGCCGCCGGTTCATGGGGATGAGCTGGCGGCACTCGTCGATGACGTGCACGCGCTCGGCGAACGCCTGCAGACGCTCAAAGAACAGCTTTTGGGGACCGAACGCGAACAGCTCATCGCGCAGCTTGTGCAGGGGTTCGCGCACCAGTTTCGCAACGGACTCTCCGGGATCTCGCTGGCACTGCAGCTGCACCTGAGCCGCTGTCGATCCTCCGATGACCGATCACTGCAGATTCTCCAGCGACAACTGCAGCTGCTGGAGACCGAAGTCCGCGGTCTTTTGTCGCTCGATCGTCGCGCCGAAGGCACGTTCGCCCCCCTGAATCTCGTCACGCTGCTGCAGGACTGCGTGCTGCTTGTCGAACCCTCCATCGAACATCATGGGCTGCAACTGGAAATGATGGCCCCGGCCAGCGTGTTCGTTTCCGGGATTCGAGACAGTCTGCGAGCGGCGTGTGTGAACCTGCTGCAGAATGCCGTGGAAGCGGCCGGGCCCGGTGGCCGCATCCGAGTTCAGCTGCTGGCCGAATCGGGGCGTGCCATCATTCGTATTGCTGACAATGGCCCCGGCCCTGCACCTGAGGTGGCTGAACGAATGCAGCAGGCCTTCGTAACAACGAAACCCGAGGGCATCGGACTGGGACTGGCCATCGTCACCGCAGTGGCTCGCGATCACCACGGTTCGCTCGGCTGGCGGCGCGACCACGAATGGACCGTGATGGAACTCAATCTCCCGGAATGTACCGGAATCGGCGGTGTTGCATGAGTCGGGTCTTGATCATTGACGATGAACCTGCACTCTGCTGGAGCCTTGCAGAAGCTCTGAAGCAGTCCGGGCACACCGTGCAGACGGCCGGTTCTGTGGAACAATCGAGGCAGCGTTTCGCGGCTTTTGAGCCGGACGTGATCGCAGTTGATGTGCGTCTTCCCGGTATTGACGGGCTGACGGCACTCTCAGAATGGCGACGCCAGCGTCCCGATGTTCCTGTGATTGTCATGACGGCCTTTGGTGACCTGCCCACTGCCGCCCGGGCTTTCGCCGAAGGCGCCTTCGAATATCTCGTCAAGCCGTTTCATCTGGATGCGTTCACCGAGGTGATCGTCCGAGCTTTGCAGCGCGAGCCACTGGCTGCCGCCGAGAGCTTCGGTGCCTCCGACTCCGAACTTACCGGACGCAGCGCAGCCATGCAGGCCGTTTATCGACAGCTGGCACTCGTCGCGCCGACTCCCTTCCCGGTACTGCTGCTGGGAGAAACCGGTACTGGCAAGGAACTGGCTGCCCGCGCCATCCATCGGCACAGTCGAGTTGCCGCAGGGCCGTGGATTACGGTCTGCCCCGCGGCGCTGAATCCCACGCTGATCGAAAGCGAACTCTTCGGACACGTGCGTGGTGCCTTTACAGGGGCTCAGGAAGCCCGCACCGGACTCTTTGAAGCCGCTGCCGGCGGCACACTGTTCCTCGATGAAATCGCCGATACACCGCTTGCCGTGCAGGTGAAACTTCTGCGGGTTCTTGAAACACGCCGGTTCAACCCGGTAGGCAGCGGAGAAGAGCGAACAACCAATGCCAGATTTCTCGCCGCCACCCACCGTAACCTGCCACAGATGATTGCCGCCGGCACGTTTCGTGAAGACCTCTACCACAGACTGAGCGCGTTCACAGTGCAGCTGCCGCCGCTCAGAGACCGCCTCGAAGATCTGCCGCTGCTCGTCGAACGACTGATCTCACTCACCGGTGATTCGCTCCGGCCTGCCAGCGTTTCACCGGATCTGATCACGGCGCTCGCACAGCGACCATGGGCGGGGAATGTTCGAGAACTTCGCAATGCAGTCGATCACGCACTCGTCATGGCTCGCGGACGAATGCTGCGCGCAGAACATCTGCCGCCCGTGATTTCCGCGTCAGCTCCAAATGCCGATCAGAAACTTGCAGAAGCCATCTCGCTGTGGGTCCGCAGTCAGCTGGATGCTGGCTGTGACCACCTTCCGGAAGGCCTCTACGCCATCGTCCACCAGCACCTCGATGCTGCATTCCTGCCTGCCGTGCTCCGACTGACTCAACAAAATCGCACGGCCGCCGCTCGAATCCTTGGACTCGATCGCGCAACACTTCGCAGCAGGCTCAAGGCAATCAGCGGATCTGAAACACAAAGTGAAGACGACTGAACATGCGGGCACCCGGAAGACCGCTGAACGGCCGCCTCACGCGTACTGAATGCTCCATGCCGGACGTGGTACTGAACTGAGTATACCAGAGAGAATCGCCATGGTTTCTTCAGGCTTCAGTCCCGGGACAAGGTTGCGAAAGGCAATCCGCGGCTGGAGTGAACCCGAGTACAGCAGGTTGCTGCCGCCACTTCCGTTCACCACACCGGAGAATCGCACCGACACGTTTTCACCAAGTGCAAACTTGTCACTGCCGCCTCCCAGTACAACATCAAGCCGTCCCAGCTGCAGCTGATCCGCGACTGTGCGACTTGCCGCAGCACCCGTTCGCATGGTCAGAGTCCCGACGACGTTGACGTTCTGCAATGCCTGAGACTCGACTTCAGACATCAGCAGACCGCGTCCGGCCCGAACATTGCCCAACGCAGCCACGTCGATTCCTCGGGAGCCGTTCACTGTGATGTCACGCCCCGCTTCGGCCGTGAGCAGCGTCAGCTGATCGTCGCCGATTCCAGGTTCCAGATGAATGTCCCGACCGGCTCGCAGACGCTGCGTATTCGGCTGAGCCGTGTTGTTCACGATTCCCCTGAAGCTGTCAGGAAACGCAAGCGCGTCCGCGGCGATCACATCATTGTCCATAAACAGCATCGTGTCTCCACCACTGCCCGTTCTGACGATGATGTCGCGATTAACCACGACACTGGCAGTGTTCTGCAGCGTCCACACAACTCGATCGTCTCCACTGCCCGCATCGATGCTCACGTCGTTGCCAATACGAACATCCGCGTCGTAACCGGCGATTTCCAGAAAGTCATCACCATCGCCCAGCTGCACGCTGAAGTCCCGCGAAATTGACACGTCACTCTGAAACCGAACTCGCAGTGTGTCGTCGCCGCCACGAAGATTCACTGCCACGCTGCGAATGCGGGACGTCAGCGGCAGATTCAGAACATCAGCAGTCCGCGACTGCCCAGCCATCCGAAATTTTGTGCCCGTCTCCCATCCACTGACCTGCAAGTTATCGCCGCTGATGTCCACGACGACAAAGTTAGCCGCAGCATCTCCACTGATCGTGACTTCGCCGGAACGCGAGACACCCACTGTTACAACCCCCGCCGAATAAGGCAGCGAAATCACCTGAGGCACGAGTAATACCGGCGGCTGAGTTTCCGCAGTCATCGCCACCACAGGCTCGGCAAAAGCCGCCGCAGGCAGCTGACGATGCTCCAAACTCTGCACCTCCACAGCCCCCACCGCAACAGTGGACATTCGTGATCGACGAAGGCGATTTCCGCGATGCATAACTAACTCTCCGAATTCGAAACGAACAGGCGTCAGACACCTCCCACTGGCCAATCAAGGCTAACGCTAGTCGCAGAGCCCGGTCCGGATCCAGAGGAGTCCGGTCAATCAGCGACTGAATCTGGACACTTTACAGAATTCAAATGAAAGGGACTGGCAAGCCCTGCCGAAGTGAGGTCAAAGCGTGCCGGACGGGGGGGCCTTTGCCCGCAGGCTGCCGCCAGGCGGCTAAGATTGCGAGCGGTCGGGCGGAAGCCCCCGGCTGTGTTTCGCACCGAAGGTGCGCGCGCTGTCAACTGCCTTGGCAGGTCTTTTGCA
>Ga0172373_10003633_pt1 | contig 22381 bp, 17 predicted proteins | sample Lak10m_2_FD_114546 | JGI IMG/M metagenome (GOLD analysis project Ga0172373, IMG submission 114546) | Freshwater microbial communities from Kabuno Bay, South-Kivu, Congo - kab_092012_10m | ecosystem: Environmental > Aquatic > Freshwater > Lake | place: Democratic Republic of the Congo...
CCGAAGCCGAAGCCGTCCTCGATCAGGACTCTCAGCCCTGGTCGATGCGCCAGCGAGTCTTCGATGCAATCCGCTCCAAGGATTTTGACTCAGCACTCCGGATCGCCGAACGACTGCTTCGCCCCCAGCCCAACCAACCCGACGACCTCGTCCGGTTGCAAATGCTCGATCCACTGCCAGCCGAACTCGCCCGGGGTTCCACCAACCATCTCGCAAAACTAACCGAACTTGTGCGTCTGCAGCTCCAGCTCTCCCCCACCAGCCTTGCTCTCAAACGGTTCCTCGCAGCATGTCACACCGCCTCCAATCAAACCGACGAAGCCATCCCCCTGCTCGAAGACCTCTTCAAATCCCAACCCAACGACCAGCAAATCTCCATCCGACTCGCCTCGCTCTACTCCCAGTCCTCTTCCTCCTCCGATCCCGACAGCCTCTCCAAACTGCGCACCATCTCAAAGGCGAACCCCGACAATCACGTGCTGAAATTCCAGCTCGCCAAATCCCTCGCTCAACAGGGTCAGATCACCGAAGCACGTGCCCTCGCCCAGGAGCTCGAAGCTCTTAACCCTAACCCCGGTCCCGAATCGGACTACGCCTCCCAAATCCGCTTCGCGATCGGCGATTTCAAAGAGGCTCTCCTACACCACGAAGCCAACGATAATACTCCACCCCAGCGGATGGCTTGGATGTCCCCAAAATGGCCACGCGTGCGCAAAGCGCTCGGTCTCCCCGACCCCAATCCCGACATCGACCTCAATTCCCCCGATGCCGAAATGCTCATTCAGCAACGACTCAGCCTCCTCGGTTCCACCTCACAATCCATCGAGCAAGCGGTCGCTTGGCTCCAAAAACTGCTCGGTTCCCCCGTCCCCGCAATCCGGAAACAGTCGATGCTCCACGTCCTGAAGCAGCCGTTCTATTCTCACGATCGTATCGACCTCTGGCTCCAAACCCTCAACGCGTGGAGCGAAAAGCATCCCGACGAATCCTGGTTCCTCATGGACCAGATCTTCATGTTGTCGAATCAACAGCTCCCCTCCCCAATGCTCGACCTCATCCAAAAAATGGAGAGGCAGGGATCGGACAATCGCTTTGGGCCGCTCACATTCCATAAAGCGAGAGCCTACGAGATGCTCGATCAAATCCCCCAAGCTATCGCAGCTCTCACCAATCAACCGCCACAAATCCAAGCCTCTCCCACGACCCTCAGCCAACTCATTGGGCTCCACCTGCGTCAAGGCAACACCAACGCCGCCCTCTCCCACTACCAAAATCTCAAAGACTCCATACCCCAACAACGCCCCTCCCCTAATACCCTCTGGACCGTCCGCGAACTCGCCTCCGTCGCCATTGACTTAGGCGATCTCCCCGCCATCACCAACCTGATCTCCTCCGCGCTCGATCAACCCCAGGACCAACGCTACGGCATGTCGGACTTCTCCATGCCAAACCCGCTCCGAGCTGAACTGCTCGAATTCGCAGGTCGCCACCAGGAAGCCGAACAGGAAAATGCCACGTTCACTCCTTGGTTCCCCAACCCCCAACAGAACTCGGCTCTCAAATCATTCTCCGACCACCCCCAGGTTCCACCCCTCATATTCCCTGACATCAACGGCCAGCCCATCGACACCACCTCGTGGATCTCCCCCGTCACCCTCGTGGCCCTCGAAACCAGTTTCTTCGATGCTCCCCAAAGACAATGGGGCCAAATCGAATCCGCGTGGGAATCTCTCGGCTCAAACGTCGTCCGCGTCGTGCTCCTCCAAACGCCTCAGTCCGATGTTGGGGCCGCTCGCCTCTGCCTGCTCGAATCTCAAAAACCGTTCCAATCCGGGTTCCCACCCAAACCTCTGCTCGATTTCTTCGGCCCCGCCGAAAACCCCATGTCCCTTTTCCTCATTGATGCCCAGCGTCGTGTCCGAAAACGGTTCTCTCTCTACAATCAAAATAGCCTGATCGAAGTCGCCCGCGAAATCGCCCTCGAACACGATCTCCCACCTCAAGCCTCCCGATCTGACCTGCTCCAAGCGACCACACATACCAACGCCATCGTCCGAAACGAAGCCATCACCCGCCTACTTCATCACCCTCAACCGCTGAACCTGGAGGAATCTCAGCGGATCGCCCAAAAGTCGAACGACCGGGACTTGCAGCTTCTCCGCCCTCACCTCGCACGCCTTGCCCTCGACTCCGACCAATTCGAAACCGCCCTATCCTGGGCTTCCCCCAATCCGAATCAACCCCAGACCCATCAGGTTTTGACCCCGATCGCCGCCCAAGCTCTGCGTGGCCTGAAACGCCCCAAGGAAGCCGAATCACTACTCCTCAATCTTGAATCAAACGCAATCCACGCCGCAAATTCACCCTACACCAGCCCAGCCTCGCTGGCCCGGCTTTCTAGGTTCTATGCCGAAAATGCGCTGAGCCCAGAACGCACGATGCTTTATGCCACCAATGCCTATACGCTAGCCCCAGGACTGCCCTCCACCCAAGTAGCTCTCGCTCGCGCCCTCCTTCACAACCACCTTCCCTCCCAAGCCCTCTCCAATCTCGTCCTCGGTGCCTCCTTCCCCATCGCCACTCTCAACCAAGCCGAGGATGCTTGGCACGAGTTGCTCAAGCTCGCCAAAACGGATCTCGTTCCCGCCAGTCACTGGCAGAATGCGCTTTCATCCCTCCAGCAGTCCGCATCCAATACCCTCGGATCCCGACCCATCGCCCAAGCTCTCCTTAGTGGCCTCTTCCGAGCCCGCAGGGACGCCACCACAGCAGACCAACTCTGGCTCCAAACCGGTTTCATCCCCAATCCCTCCTGGTCCCACCTCCCCATCTCACCGCCCCAAGACTCCACAAACCTACTCGATACCGCCTTCATCGAAGAAACGTCGAAAAACCTATCCACCAACGTCACATCCCTCACGACCGCGAACTCAACCGCCTGGATGGCTTCAGCTGCCGACCTCACCGATGGCCTCACCACCACCCCCTCATCGCCGCCCAACACGCTCTCCGAAAAGGTCTGCTACTCGCTTGCTATCCTCAACCACCCCACAGGCGGCCAAGCCCTCCTGAAATTTGGTGCCCACGATCGCTCACGCATCTGGCTCAACGGCCAAAAGATCCTCGACCAACCCTACCATCGAAATCGTCGACTCGACCAAGATCAAGTTCCCATCCACCTCAAACCAGGGCGCAACCAGATCCTAGTCAAATCGGTGACCAAATCCAACTCCCGAGGCTTCTATCTGCGCATCACCCCACCCTGACAGCATACAAAACCTACTGATAATCAGGCCCCCTAGACTTTGCGCTTGGCTGAACCTCACACAGCCCTAAACTTGTGGGCCTAAACTTGAAAACGACTGTCGAAACGCACGAAGATCAGCCGTAGACGGGATGCGAAGGTCATGACCAATCACGCGAAATACAGTTCATGCGCTTCAATCGGAATCTCGAATGTCCTGATCGCCAGTTCACCAACAGGATCCGCTCCCCCCACCTCACACAGCTAGGACGAAGACTCACTTCCGCATGAAAAACGTGGTTTACATGGACATCGAAACCCAAAAATCCGCCGATGAAGTGGGTGGGTGGGACAAAATCCGCGATATGCGTGTCAGCGTTGCGGTCACCTATAGCACCGCCAGGGGTTCCTACAAAATCTACCCCGAATCCCAAGTCAACGATCTCATCCAAGAACTCTCCCGCGCCGATCTCGTCGTTGGTTTTAATATCCTCCGCTTCGATTACGAAGTCCTCCACGGTTACACCGTCTTCGATCTCTCCCAACTCCCAACCCTCGATATGCTGGTTGAGCTCCAAGCAAAACTTCAACACCGCCTCTCCCTCGACTCCGTAGCCGCAGCAACCCTCGGCGTCGAAAAGACCTCCGAAGGCCTCCAGGCCATCAAATGGTGGAAAGAAGGAAAACTCCTGGAGATCGCCGAATACTGCTGCTTCGACGTCAAAATAACCAAGCTCGTCCACGAATACGGAGCCACCAATAAACAACTCTTCTACAAGAATCGGTTCGGCTCAACACTCTCCGTTGCCGTCGGCTGGTAACCGCGCCTTGACAGCACTTTCAAAATCCCCAGGGTCGTCGACGTCCCTGCCGACTCCCCAAACAGGACGGCGGACTTTCCAGTTCGCCTTACCCACCCTACTTCTTGGCTTGATTCGCTTTCCGCAGCCGATTTGAAAGTTCCAGCGAAATGTTGCGCATCACCACCATCCCGAGATGGGGCTCGTGATGCACAAGGTTATTGAAGGCCGAACGTTGCACCACTAACAAAATACTCGCTTGCCCAGCCACCGCGTGCGCTCCCCGCGCTGCACCATCCAAAAAGGCTTGCTCACCAAAAATCTGACCGTTCCCTACCGACGCAATCGGCTTGCCCCCCTCCTCCAAAACAATATCGATCTGCCCACGCATCACTACGTAAGCCTCATTCCCCATGTCGCCACGACTAAAAATCCTCTCGCCCGGCCGATAAAGCTTCTGCGTAAACAGTCTCGCAATCTTCCTCAACTCCCCATCTCCAAGGCCCTCAAAAATGGGCAACCCTCGCAATAAGTTGATGATCGCTAACCCGATCTTTTGGTCGTTAAAGTTTTGGTCGACGATCTTCAGAATCGTCTTCGCATGGGTCGTCGCTTGGTGGCTCTCCAAGGAATACAGCATGTTCAACTTCACCATCTTCACCACGTCAACATGGGTCGCCCCCTTGCTGTAAAACGCCGGTAGATAGGCCACCGGAACAAAACCAAGCTGCTCCGCGCTCTTCAAAAGTCGAGGAGCCGACATCAATATATCCGCCTCCACGTAGACCGCGTTCAACTGCTCCTGCGCTTGCTTCATCACATGCTGCAGCATCGCGCCCAAAGAAACATCATCTAACGAGAACGAGTCAATCAGCCGAACACAACGATCCCGCTCGTCAAAGTAGAACGACATCCCTGCGACCACTTGGTTGTCCTTCTGACCCAAGCACGCCTGAAAGCCCCCTCCAGCCTGGGTTCGGAAAAATCCCTGCCCCGCATTATACCCTCCCGATACCTCCACAGGCGGATTCGCCGACTCAGACTGCATCTTCCACAGCTCGAAATCATCCGAAGTCGCACTCTGAAATTGTAGATCAGTCTTGAGCGGATATCCCGTAGCGCCGTCCCGAACCGCTGCCGGAACCGCAAATTGCAAATGCCCAAGCACCGCCGCCGCGAGCTCACTCACTTGGGGCAACGACTCCGATACCGGCTGTCGTGCCACCACGTCCCCTCGACCGAAGTTCAAATAGAATAAACAGCCCTCCCGAGACTTCAAAACGTGCTTGAAGGGCTGAAATCCAGCGCAAACATACCCTAGCTTCTCCAGCAAAACCTGCTGCGCATTGTCCGAGGCCAGCACTCGAATCACCACCACCAAGCCTTTCACCGACGCCTGCTCATGGGCTTTCAACAGCAAAGCTTCCGCCGAACCGTTCGTAAAACTCTCAGGCCTAAAGATGTTGCGACCAATGTTCGCAATCGGGTTTTGGTTCGCCGCCTGAGCCGGAAGAAATCCTAGGCTCGCATGAAGCTGGCCGTTCACCTCCGCAGCCCACGTCTCCAACCCCCCAGCACCACCTAACTCCTGCTCCGCCCAATGCAGGTCGTAAACCGTCCGGTCAGAGTAGTCCTCCCCCAAATTGGCCTTGAGTAACTCAATCCACTTCGAAGCATCAGCGGCCGCGAGTTTGCGTATTAAAGTTCCCATGTTGATTACCCCACACCAACTTCCAAACCCTCAGATCACAAGCACAATCGCAGCCTGGGACAGGGCTTTCTGGTGAAGTGGCTCGCGCCCAACCATGTCGTGAAAATGGTGCCCGCGACAGGACTTGAACCTGTACGATGTTACTCACTAGAACCTGAATCTAGCGCGTCTGCCAATTCCGCCACGCGGGCACTTCCGTCGAGCGTCTAGCCAGTCGATGACCAGACACTACCAAAGCCTCCCTCTAAGACGCAAGAGCCCAATTCGCCTTCCACTCAATCTCCATGGCTCTTCCAAAGTCCCTGGGACCGCCGGCATGAGACGATTTTCGCCCCCTGCCAAAACCTCAGGCTCAGGCTCAAAAGCTCCGACTGCTCGCTCCAAGCCTCCGAAACAGCCCCGCTCAGTCCCTCAACTAAACCGACCCTAGAATCCTCCAGCGTTGCCCCCCCCCACGCTTCCACTACCGTACACACCGCCGCAGCCGCGCAGGTGATTACAATGCAGTTAAAGGTCGGGATCTTTTTGAGAGGTCACACCACCGTCAGCTCCCCCCCTCCTCTTCCCTCGCCTTCTACCCCCTTATGCTTCGCTACTCCCAACTACATCACCCACACCCCGCCCCATTCATTGCCTCTCAGCCATCTCCACTCTCATGCCCCTACACCGCAGTGTCCCTTCCTCCGCACAGGCCACACTATTTTGCGTGATTCTCACGCGATTTGCGTGAGATTTTACCGTGTTTTCACGTTCGCAACGTTGTCATTCACAAAGCATTGCCTAAAAGGCCCTGGCACCTCGAATGCTCCTCTGTCATCCTGAAAAATTCGTTGACACTCAATTCCGTTTGTTTAGAGTTCGCGAACCGTAACCCAACACAATTAGCACTAAAACTATGAACCAGTTTCGGAAATATAAGGTCGGAGCCTTCACGCTCATTGAGCTCTTGGTCGTTATCGCGATCATCGCCATCTTGGCCGGAATGCTCCTCCCTGCCTTGGCCAAAGCCAAAGCCAAAGCCCAACGCATTAAGTGCGTCAACAACCTGAAGAACGTCGGCCTGTCCTTCCGTATCTTCGCCACCGATAACGGTGACCAGTTCCCCTTCAATATCTCCACAAACCAAGGTGGTTCCGCTGAGTTCATCCCGACGGCGAACACCTCCGGCACCAAAGATCTCAATACCTACCTCCACTTCGCCGCGCTCTCCAATGAGTTGAGCACCCCGAAGATCGTCATCTGCCCCAGCGATAGCAACGGCCGCGTCGAAGCCCGCAGCTTCGCCGGTGGCACCGCCACAGACGCCTACAAGAACAACAAGAATGTCAGCTACTTCGTGGGTCTCGAAACCGACGAAACCCGCCCTCAGATGTTGCTCTCTGGTGACCGCAATATCACCAACGCTCAAAACCGCGCCACCTCGGCCAAGAACCAAATCATCCTCTTCAAGACCAACATCGTTGGCGCAGTCGATGGTAACGCCGGTTACGACAAGAACATCCACCAGACCCAAGGAAACGTGGTTATGGCTGACGGCAGCGTCCAGCAGTTCAATGGCTCCCGCCTCCGCGAAGCCTTCCGCAGCTCGGATGACTTGAACAACAAGCTCTCGATCCCTGGCGATAGCTTGAACTAATTAAGTCCAAGCCATCCTCGATCTCTTCAAAGGGCACCTTCGGGTGCCCTTTTTCTTTTCTCCTCCGCTCAATCGATTCCACCCCACCACCGCCGCCGCCACCACAAACAAACCGGGCTCAGCATCGTCATTAAGCGGTTTCCCGCGAGGTCGTCGATGTTTCCAGAATAATCTGCTTCAAGTCCGTCCGCGGACGAAATGCGGTGTAATGCTCAAGCTTGGTCATACTCGGCTTCCGTCTCTGCATGTCCTCAAACCCCGGCGCATACGCCTCTGAGTAGGGCTTAAACTCAATCTCCGAACCGGATCGCATCGTCTCAATGACTCGCTTCGCCAATTCCAAGATCGTCACCTCCTCCGTCGATCCAATGTTGAAGACCTCCCCTCGCGCCCGCCCATCCCTCGATAGTCGCACCAACGCCTCCACCGTATCCTTCACATAGCAGAAACACCGACTCTGCCCCCCATCTCCATAAACTCGAACCGCCACCCCTCTCCTCGCCGCTTCAATAAACCGAGGCAAAACCATCCCAAAAGCACCCGTCTGCCGAGGTCCCACGGTGTTGAATAATCGAGCCACGGTCACTGGTAACCCTCGCTCCCGCATGTAAGCCATCGCCAAAAACTCGTCCATTAGCTTCGAACACGCATAGCTCCATCGCCCCAAATTCGGTGGCCCGATTAATAAATCGTCCCCTTCAGAAAACTCCGCCTTCTGGCTCTTCCCATAAACCTCCGAAGTCGATGTCAAAAGCACAGGCGTTCCCAGCCGACCCGCCGCAGAGAGTATAGCCTCCGTTTCCTTCAAATTAGTCTCAATCGTCCGAATCGGGCTGTTCACCACCAACTCCACCCCTACTGCGGCCGCCAAATGGAAAACACCCTGAGCCCCACTCACGATCCTCCCCAATTCAGGATCTTCCGACACCTTTCCCATTCGGATCTCCAACCCAGGGTGTCCTTCGCACGCCATCAGGTTCCTTCGAGAACCCGTCGAACAATCGTCAATCACCACCACCGACAATCCATCCTCAAGCAAACGCTCCACAAGATGTGATCCGATGAATCCAGCTCCCCCAGTCACCACCACAGGGCGAGGATCGATTCGGTTGCCAAACGAGGTCTTCGAAGCAGAAGCGTCACTGTCACTCATAGGTTCTTGCTCCTATTCAACTCCTAGATTCCCCTCAAGGCCATCCCGAAACACAGCAAGATTCACGTCAGCGTCGTTTCAAAGTCCCTGGCACCGCCGGCATCCACCATGCTCCCTGGGAGCGCCGGCACCCTTGCCGGCCATCCCCACCCCTGGGGGGACATTCCTGTCCGCCTTCCCCCCAAGCAGCGGGTTGGAAAACCCGCTCTTCCTTAGCCTCCAATCGATTTTCGCCCCCAGTCAGACCCTCGGGCTCACCGTCGCATCCCATCGCATCCCATCGCATCCCGTCCCTCGACGTTGAAACAGCCCCAAGCTTCACGCGTATCTAAAGGTGTTCCCATCGCCCCCCCTCGACTCAACCACCACCAACCTCTCCCTACCTCCCATCATTCAAATACCCTCGCCAAAGCCTCTGCCAAACGCTGCCGATACTCAGGCTTCGAAATCAGCACCGCCTCCGTGCGGTGCGATAAATACCCGCCTTCCACCAGCACCGCAGGACAGTTTTGGTTCCTCAATACCGCCGGATAGCGCGCCCGTCTTAATCCTCGATCCGCAACCCCAGCTCCTTTGATCATGGCATGATGTACCCGCATCCCTAATCGAGTATTATCATCGTCAAATCGATTGTTAACACACTCCACATCCGGCCGGTCGCTCTGATCCCGCTGCAAATGCGACGCCATTCCAACCGGAGTCAAACAATACGCCTCAAGCCCCGATTGGGTATGGGTCGACTCCGCGTTGAAATGCAAACTGACAAAGAATCCTGCCCCCACAGAATTCGCCAATGCGATGCGATCCTCCACTGCCACATCCACATCGTTGGTCCGTGTCATCACCACATTCCAACCCTTCGCCTTCAACAACTTGGACAACCTCAATCCCCAATCCAACGTAAATTCCTTCTCGAGCCGACCATCCACCACACTCCGCGTGCCCAAACTCCGACCTCCGTGCCCCGCATCAACCACCACAACTCGTTTCCCTAGCTTAACCCCAAAACTCGGCTCCAATAATGGACGACAAAGTTTAGCTAAATCCAGACTCTGTAACTCCAAATCCCCCCGGGCAGTTAGCCTCGGTGGTGTCGAAAGCCAAAAGGAGGCACCTTCCCATCGACCCACCATTGACCCAGCCCGAAAACTCATCAATCCATGCGGCGTCGACCAAACATACTCCCCCTGAAGCATTCTCATTGGCTCCAATTTCAACTCGTTCGTCACAGCCCAAGTCCCCACCGAAGTCCAGACGCTACGAACCGGTGTGTTGGTCACGATCCCCATCGCCTCAGGTTTGGGTGCCGGCACCAAGACCGGGGCGAAAACACCCGTCGACGGCGGAACAACAACCGCCGGCCCTGGTCGCAGCGACTCAACTGCCGACGGCACTCGATGGCCTTGAGGTTCCTCATAAATCGGAGTCACCCCCAACGGGGCAGCCCGCCGTCTCGCCCCACACCCCCCCGTCAGCAAAAGCACCATGCCGAGTGTCCACACTAAAACCCATCGCTTGTTACGCTCTCGCACCCGGCAACTCTCCTCACCCGATCTCTTCCAAACAAGCAAGATGTCCTTCCCCGACATTTTTCTCACCCAACTACCCCACCCCCACAGCACCCAACCTAAACCGTAGCGAGGCAGCAGGAGCTCAACGCAAAGACGGAAACGCGTAATGATGCTGAGCCGGGACAAGGAAATCTCAATCCGTCGCAGGGGAGACTTCACACACCACCAGTGCCCCCTAAACTCCACGGAGCTACATTCAATTCCTCAGCGCCTCCATCCCTCCGCGCCTTTGCGTTAAAACCCTTCTGAATTGTTTCGGCGAACTCACCCTCCCGAGAACCGTGTTGCGCAGCCTCCAATATTGCTCCAATTTCTCCCCCGACATTTAAAGTGTGAGAATCCTCATCGCCATCACCGGTGCCAGTGGTTCGATCTATGCCCAGCGCTTGCTGGACTCGATCGATCCCACCCTCCACGAGGTTCATCTGGTCCAAAGCCAATACGCCGCCGCCGTATTGTCCGAGGAACTCCCTGAGGGTCTCCGCATCCCAAAGGGCGTCGCCTCCCACGGGCTGAAAAGCATGAACGTCCCCTTCGTCAGCGGTTCCAATGCCTTCGATGTCATGATCGTCATCCCTTGCAGCATGGGAACCCTCGGTCGAATCGCTCACGGCCTCAGCTCCGATGTCCTCCTCCGCGCCGCCGATGTCATGCTCAAGGAAAAACGCAAACTCATCCTGGTCCCACGGGAAACCCCCATCAGCCTCGTTCACGTCAAGAATTTCGAACTGCTCCTCCTCGCCGGCGCAACTCTCATCCCCGCCAATCCGTCGTTCTATAACCGCCCCAAAACGATCGAACAGGTCGCGGACACCGTCGTTGCAAGGGTCCTGGATCACGCAGGCCTCCCTCAAACCCTCATGCCTCGTTGGAAGGACGAACAAGATTGACCTCACGCCATGGCGATCACTCACCACATCCGAAACTACGCCGAGTTCGTAAAAATCTCCCACACGCTCTTCGCCCTCCCGTTTGCCCTCGCCTCCATGCTCGTCGCTTCCCGCGATTCAAGAGGCTGGCCCGGCTGGAAGACCTTCCTCCTCATCCTCACCGCCATGACCGGTGCACGAACCTGCGCCATGGCGTTTAACCGAATCGTCGACCGCCGCTTCGATGGGCTCAATCCTCGAACCTCTAATCGCCACCTCCCCGCAGGCAAAATCTCCCTACCCGCCGCAATCTCCATCTGCATCGGCGGTGCCACCACCCTCGTCGCCTCAGCCTACTTCCTAAACCCCCTCTGCTTCTATCTTTCTCCCATAGCGCTTTTCCTTGTCTGCTTCTACTCGCTCACGAAACGGTTCACAGACTACACCCATGTATGGCTCGGCCTCGCACTCGGCCTTTCCCCAATCGGAGCATGGCTAGCCGTCCACGGCTCCATCCAGTTTCTCCCTTGGAAACAAAGCATCATCCTGCCCACCATCCTAGCCCTCGCAGTCGTCTTCTGGCTCATCGGGTTCGATATCATTTATGCACTCCAAGACTACGAGTTCGATCGCAAACACGGCCTCCGGTCCGTCGTCGTCGCTTGGGGGCCCAAAAACGCTCTCAAAGCCGCTTTCCTATCCCACATGCTCATGTGGGGTCTCCTCGGGGTGTTCGGTTTGCTGTGCCGATTTCGTATCGCCTACTTCGTCGGGATCGTCATCATCCTGCTCTGCCTCCTCCTAGAACACTGGCTCGCTCGACGTCGTAGCGCCGACTGGGTCAGTATCGCGTTTTTCAAATTAAATGTGCTGATCAGCCTGGTATTCCTCATCGCAACGGCAACCGAAATCATCTTCCCATGGGTCCGATTCAAACTGGTATGAGTCTCGCCGTTCAAGGTAGTGGCCTCGAAACCATCTACGAAAAGGTCCGTGCCAATGGCCGTATCTCCGAATCCGAGGCGCTTCAGCTCCTCACCTCCAAGAACCTAAATGCAGTCGGGGCCATCGCAGATCTCGCCAACCAGAGGCTCAACGGTCTCAGGGCAAGCTACATCCTTAATCGCTACATCAACTACTCCAATTACTGCATCCTCAGCTGCCAGTTCTGCGCTTTCTCCAAGAAAAAACGCGATGCAGATGGCTTCCAGTTGTCCGTGCCCGAAATCGTAGACAAAGCCAAAGCCACCCTCGCCGTAGGAATCACAGAGCTCCATATCGTCGGCGGCCTCCACCCTTCTCTCCCGCTCTCGTTCTACGTCGAAATGCTCCAAGCCCTCAAACAGCTCTCCCCCCATCTCACTCTCAAGTGTTTCACCGCCATCGAAATCCTTCACCTCGCCTGGCTCGCACGCAAATCCGTCCCCGATACGCTTCAGCTCCTCAAATCAGCAGGTCTCGACTCTCTCACCGGCGGCGGAGCAGAAATCTTCCGCAAAGAGGTCCGCTCCGCGATCGCTAAAGGAAAGGAGTCTGCTGAGGAATACCTAGACGTCCACCGTCAGTGGCATCGCCTCGGCGGACAAAGCACCTGCACCATGCTCTATGGCCATATCGAGTCCCCAGAAGATCGGGTCGATCACCTCAGCCAACTCCGTAAGCTCCAAGACGAAACCCACGGCTTCACCGCCTTCATCCCTCTCGCCTATCAGCCCGGTGATAACCAACTCCCCATCGAGCATCCCCCCACCGGCTTCGATTCGCTCCGCACCATCGCCACCAGCCGCATCTTTCTAGACAACTTCCCACACATCACCGCCTACTGGGTCGGTCTCGGCACCAAGCTCGCCCAAATTGCACTGCACTACGGTGCCGATGATCTCCACGGCACCATTCACGAAGAACACATCTTCCACATGGCCGGCGCGACCTCGCCTCAGTCCCAAACCGAGGCCGATCTGCTCCGCGCCATCCGAGAGACCGGTCGAACCCCAGTCCAAAGGGATACCTTCTATAGGCTGATCCGCGCACACGGACCTCACCCCGCCTAACCCATGCCCGAATCCTCAGATTTTCCAAAACTCAGACTCGCTCAACCCGAATCGCCCGAGGAACTCGCTCGTCGCTTCGAACGGGAACGACGCGCTCTCGACCTCCAACGTGAGTCCCGCCTAGCCGAACCCTCCGAATCCTTCCGCATCGGCTCCGTCCCCTACCTCAATGCCGTCCCCCTCACCCGCGGCCTCGAAGACGATCTCGTCCTCCAACCTCCTTCCAAACTCGCAGAATGGCTCGCCAGCGGAAAACTCGACGCCGCTCTCGTCAGCATCGTCGAGGTGATTCTCAAAGATCAGTACGACGTCCTCGATGGCATCGGGATCTGCTCCCTAGGCGAAGTTCAAAGTGTCCTGCTTGCTCATAAATCCCCACTCGAACAAATAACAACCGTCCACTGCGACCCCGCCTCCCTCACCAGTATCTGCCTTCTCAAAGTCCTGCTCGCAGAACGCGGCATCCGCCCAACCTTCCTTCCTCTACCGTCCTACGAGATCGACCAACTCCCCGAAACCGCTCTCGTCATCGGAGACCCTGCCATCGATATCCTCCGAGCACCTCACCGCTCCCACGCAATCTGGGATCTCGGTGCCGCGTGGTACGAACTCACCTCCCTCCCCTTCGTCTACGCCATCTGGGCTCTCCGCCGCGGTATCCCCAATGCCGCTCTCCGTAGGCAGCTCCAAGAGGCTCGCGACTTCGGACTGGATACCCTGGATTCCATCATTCACTCCCGCTCCGAATACGATCTCGACTTCCGCCGTGATTACCTCGGCTGGCATATTCACTACCACCTGGGCTCCGACGAATTGCGCGGCATCGCTCGGTTCATGGAACTGATCCAAAAACATCAGATCAGCCCCGTGTTCCAACCTCGTTGGGTCTCCTAATCCCTGCCCATGAACCGTCCTCTGCGCCCTCCGCTGTAGGCCGCGTGCCCCAACGCGGCGTGGCGGCCCGTCTCTCCGGTTCATGGACCCAGTGGGCGAGGTTTAGCCTCGAGGCAATCTCCTCCGGTTCAGCTGCTCGCGCTCGTGTACCGTCGCATCGACACGTTCCACACCCACTGCGACACCGCAAAACACACACACGTCAACCCCAACAGGAGCAGCACCATCCACCCCGAGCTCAATTTCCCAACCAAAACCCGCGCCGGCACGTTCGAGACGAGCAGCATCGGAAGCACAAACGTGAAGACCGTCTTAAACCCTCCTCGAAACACCTCATCCGGCATCCGCGCAATGTTGAATAGGTTGTAATACCCCCAAATAATCCCCTGCGCCCGCACCGTCCAAAAACTGACGCTGGCCATGATAAACATCAAAGAGTAATGCACCATCACCCCAACGCCACACAGCAGTAGATAACCCAAAATCTGCACCATCGACGGTTCCAGTCTCAGCTGCTGAGTCGCATACCCAACCACCACCAGCGCGCTCGCCGCATTCACGAAAGAACCCAAATCCACATGCCGCAACGAAAGCAAAAATCGCGAGCTGGCAGGGAGTAATAAGATAAAATCCAACCGCCCCATCCTCACGTGCTCCGAGAGTTGAGTGCAGTTGTTGAAAAAGAAGGCCGTGAAAAGCTGCTGGATAAAGTGGCTCGTCCCCATCAACAAAACCACCTCCCACTTCGACCACGAAGCAATGTGGTCCGTATGTAAATACATTACTTGGATAAAACCCAGGTGCAACACAAACCACAGGAGCTCAACCACAATCCACAAAAGAAAATTAATCTTAAACCCCATCTCCCGAATGATCGAGTTCCTCCACAACGCCGCATAAATCTGCCCGTAGCGCGTCATCACTCGCACCAACCCTCCTCCTCCGCTGCTTCTTCCGCCGTTCTCCATACCTCGTCTCCCTCTTACCCTCCCGATGCCGTATAACGTCGAATACCCCGCCTCCACACCCATCGGGCCGTCAGATACGCAATACCCACCCAAACCGTCTGCATCGCCAGCCCCCCAATCAGTTCCGCCCCCTGCGCCCGCCCTAAATATATGCTGACCGGAAAAAACATTTCATAGGGGAATGGCGTATATCGCAAAACCTCCCGCACCCCCATAGGCAAAATGTCCAATGGAAAGAGTTGCCCCCCCGCCAATGCTTCAAAGGCAAATAGGATGAAGATAAACGTCGAAACCTCCATCACCCAAAATGCCAAAAGCGCCATCGTGTAAGAGATGAAGAATTGCAACAGCCCCGCCAACAGCGTCGAAATCAAAAACAATCCCATCGTCCCCGCATCCGCAGGCAACTCCAAAAACTCACGCTTGAAGTAGATGAAGATCGCGATCGGTATCAACGCAAACGCGCTGTAGATCATGCGCCCACCACAATACAGCGTCAGCCGATAACTCAGATAGTCAATCGGCTTCAAAAGAAATTGGCTGATGTTCCCGTCCTTGATGTCCGCCGCAATCTGCCAATCGTCCTCCGCCACCGCCGTCAACCCGTCCACGATCGTCACAATCAGATAATACGAGACCATCTGACCATACAAGTATCCCTCCACGTTCCCTCCCACCCCTTTCCCCGCGTAAATCGCTTGCCACATGAACAGCGTGGCCGTCAACGGGATCAAACCAAAACAGGCGCGCACCAGAAAGTTCACACGGTAAACCAATGTGTTCTGGACGCCTATGTTCAGGACATGAAGGTATTTGCTCATCCACCTCACTCGCCAACCACCCAACGCGGACCGCATCCTACCGATCTCACCCCCAAGCGCAACCCGCCGTTTCACTCCTCGTCGATCGTGCCCCACAACAGCCATGCCTACCACGCACGGCAGCGGAGAGCTACTTGAGTCTTGCCTCCCCGACCCTCACCCCATTAGAACAACCCCGTGATACCACGCAGCCCCGCCCCCCTCGACACCCCCATCAAACCTCCCCTATCTCCGAGCCTGCATCGTTATCTCTATTTCACAGCCGCCTGCTCCGGTGCGGCCATCATGATCATCGAAATCCTCGGTGCCAAATTGCTCACTCCCTACTTCGGTTCCTCCCATTTCGTCTGGACTGCCCAAATCGCCGTAACGCTCGCCTCCCTCGCCTCCGGCTACTTCCTCGGTGGCAAATTCGTCGATCGCTCAGCCTCCCTCCATCGCATCTACGGGGTCATCCTCGCCGCCGCTCTCTACCTCGCCGCCTCCCTGCCCTTCATCCAAGCCCTCTGCCAACAGTGTCTCTCCATGTCGCTCCCCGTCGGTAGTCTCCTCGCAGCAATCGCTCTCTTCTTCGTCCCCCTCGCACTGCTCGCCATGGTCGGCCCCTTCCTCGTCAAAGTGTTCTTCGCTTCCGAGGCCCAAATCGGCCGCGCCGTCGGTAAACTCAGCGCGCTCAGCACACTCGGGAGCCTCATCGGCACCCTGCTCATCGGTTACGTCCTGCTCCCGCTCGCCCCAAACTCCGTCACACTCTTCGCCACCGCCTCCCTTCTCGCCTCTCTTGCCCTCGTTTATTTCCTCGCCTGGCACAGAAAACTAACCCCAACTGCCTTAAGTCTCTGCGCCCTCACCACCCTCTCCGGCCTCGCCGGCGTCCGCATCGATCTCATCACTCGCTTCGAAGGCTTCCAAGTCGTCGCACGCAAAAATTCAAACTTCGGCGGCATCCATGTCGTCGAAACCTCCTACGGAATCCGCTACTATCTCAACGATTTCCTCACCCAGAATAGCTACAATCCCAAATCCCACGAAAGCGATTCTCTCTTTACCTTCATGCTCCGCGAACTCGCTCGCTGCTACACAACAAATCTCAACCGCTCGCTCTGCATCGGAATGGGCGTCGGCATCGTGCCCATGCAGCTCGCCGCCCAAGGCTCAAAGGTCGATGTCGTCGAAATCAACCCCGATATCGTTCCCATCGCCCAACAGTTCTTCGGGTTCGATCCCTCCAAACTCAGCCTCCACATCGGTGACGGTCGGCAGTTCCTCAATCAAACCTCCTCAAAATACGACGCCCTCGTCCTCGATGCCTTTCTCGGTGACTCCTCACCCTCCCATCTCCTCACCGTCGAAGCCTTCACCTCCATGCGCCGCTGCCTCACCGACGCCGGGGTGCTTGTCATCAATTCCTTCGGTAGCTTCGAAACCGGCAAAGACTTCTTCCTCGCCTCGCTCGAACAAACCTTGCGAAAGTGTTTCACCGATGTACGGATCCACGCCTCCGGCAACGGCAACGTCTTCTTCGTCGCATCCCCCACTCGCCTCAACCCGACCCGAACCCCTGACTTCTCCTCCATGCCCGCCTCCGTACGTCCCGACGCCCACCGCGCCTGGGAAAGTCAAGGGGCCACCATCCCCTCCCACGGCCTCGTCCTCACCGACGACTTCAACCCCGTCGAATACCACGACGCCAAAAACCGCGAAGAATTCCGTCGCCTCCTCGCCTCCTCCATGCGCCGACAGTAAGACCCCTGAGGAACTCGTCTTAAAAAGCGTTAGTTCAAAACGTGGATTTCACTTTCCGTTCCTCCGGCCCTTGCTCCGCCTCGGTGGCGGTTGGATGGCTAAAAAGGACCATGGAACCGCGTTGAGATTCGCAAAGGCCCGGATTCGAAACCTCACTTAAGCCCAGGTCGTTTCTCCGGCGGAACGTAACCACGATGCCACGTGAGTTGCCATAACCGATCCAATGGCACGGCCTCAACATGCCCATCAAAAAATGACACGTTCACAGCCCCCGGTAGCACTTGGTCGCCCGGAAATTGCTCAGGAACCGGTGACGGTCGACGCCCATGCCTCGGTAACGCGATCGTTCGCATATCCCCAGCCATCGACGACGTGCCCCCGTTCACCAAACTCAACGGCGGTAAATCCGTCGCCCTCGGCGCAACCCACCACTCCGTTCCGTCCGTCGTCACAGGCGTCAACCCCGGGCTCACAATCTCATCCTTACGATCGTACAAGAATTGTGGCGAGAGAATGGGCGATGGGATCCGCAAGAGCTGCGACCCTCCCAAAAGCCAGATGTTGAAGGCGAAGCTTCCCGCCCGCCCTGCATTCACTCCCCCACCATTCCCCACCATCCGGATCCCACGAAAATGACCACGCACTTGGTCCCACGAAGGCACCGACCACGCCTGTGAAATCGTTCCGCTTCGCGCCGGCAAAAAACCCCTGGCCCCTGGGGCAAACTTCGCTGGAGCCGACGGACAAATCCACCCTTGGTCCGCTAACCCCACTTTGTCAGAAAACCATTGAGCCACATCCGCCTCCCCTAAGGACTCGCTCACATCATCCAGATTCATGGAATAAGCCATGCGAATCTGGCGCTGGTTCCCCAAGCACACCACAGAACGCCCCTTCTCCTTCGCCTTGCTCAAGGCCGGCAATAGCATCCCAGCCAAAATCGCGATGATCGCAATCACAACCAAAAGCTCGATCAACGTAAATGCCTCACCCCTCCCATGTGCCCGAAAGCATAAGCGCAAAGCCTTAGGCCTTTTTTGTAGTCTTCGCATGCGAGACTCCTAAATCTCCCACTCCATGCAAAATGTCGAGGCGAATACCCAAGAATCCAGGATCATATACCGAGGATTCCTCCGACGGAACTCCTTGACGCAACGATCCAATCACCCTGCAATAAGCATCGTCTTCGCACCGCATCAAGGCGGGTGAACATCCTTATACTATCATGAGCGATCCCAAAGAACGCGCTGTACACAAAACCATCCCCCCCGACGAGGATCCAAACTCCTCTCTCCCTACCATCATTGTCCGCCCCGGTGAGGCAGACCGTCTGATCGCAGGCCACCCCTGGCTCTACAAGGGATCCATCCTGCGATTCACCCGCCCCGCTTCCGACGGCGAAGTGGTCCAAGTCAAAGACCACCGCCAACGTCTGCTGGGCTCCGGTTTCTACAACTCCAAATCGAAAATCGCTGTGCGACTGCTCGCCGATGCACGGATATCGGCCGACCCCCAATTCTTCCGCGACCGAATCCACGCTGCACTCGCCCTCCGAAAACGCGTCATGCCCAATGCCTCAAGCTTCCGCGTCGTCAACGCCGAAGCCGACTTCATGAGCGGCCTCATCGTGGATAAGTATGAGGATGTGGTGGTCATCCAAATCTCCTCGCTCGGCATGGATCAACGAAAGGAATTGATCGTCGATGCGATCCACGCAGCGCTAAAACCACGCCTCATCCTGGAACGAAGCGAAGCCGCAGCCAGACGATTCGAAGGCCTCGAGGAGTCTATCCGTGTGCTCAAAGGAAATCTACAAGCGCCTATCGAAGAGCTCAATCTCTCGACCTTGATGAACGACCTACGCTTCGAAGTGGCTTGGTCCGCTGGCCACAAAACAGGCCTCTACCTCGATCAACAATCCAATTACCTCGCCTCCGCGCGCTGGGCTCCAGGAGCACAGGTTCTCGATTGTTTCTCCTTCCTCGGTGGATTCGCACTCCACGCCGCCCGAGCCAACGCGGCGCACGTCCACTGCCTCGACCAAAGTGCGGAGGCTATCACCGCAGCCGCCCGCAATGCATCCCTAAACGGACTATCCGAAAAGTGCTCTTTCGAAAACGCCAACGTTTTCGACTGGCTCAAAGCCCAAACTCAAACCCGCCTCAACGAAAAAATCCTGCCCCGCTTCGATCTCATCATACTCGATCCCCCCTCCTTCACCCGGACTAGGGAGTCCGTTCCAGACGCACTCCGAGGATACAAGGAGATCCACATTCGCGCCCTCAAACTCCTCAAATCCTCGGGCACGCTGCTGACGTATTGCTGCTCCCACCACGTCGATCGCGATACGTTCGAGGAGGTCGTAATGAGTGCAGCGTTCGACGCTCGACGCATCCTCCGACGAGTCGATACATTCGGCCAATCCCCCGATCACCCGGTCATCCCGACCATCCCCGAGACCGAATACCTCAAGGGCTTCGCGTTCGAGATCGCACGCTGAACAACCTCACCCTCAAATAGGCCTGCCCTGAGCTTACCACCATGGCAGGCTGTCCCACATTCAGTCGCACGGTTCCCTCCTTGCCCTGACCGGAGGGACTCAGGGGGGGTTAAAAAAGATGCGGAACAAATCGGCTCGTGTCTCGGGTGATCAATCCCGAGTCTTCTCGAATTCCTAACCCCGCCGCCTCGTTGCCCACAATCCACACTCCCATCACAGGTCGGTTTCCTCCAAAATCGCCCACCCGCGCCCGCGCCTGATACACGAAACCTTCCTCCCCGTAATCCCCACCCACCGCTGCGATCTCTTCTCCCCCTTCGTAAATTGCAACGTTCGAGCCTTCCCGACTGAGCTTCGGTTTCCTTACAAAGCTCCCACCCAAGTTACTGGGTTCCTCGTAGCACGGAAGTAGGTTCGGATGACCCGGATTCAATTCCCACAGGATCGGGAGCAATCCCTTATTGCTTAGTAACATCTTCCAGCAGGGCTCAACAAAACAGGTTCCTGATTCTTCCAAGTAGCCCCCAAACTCTTCAGCCCACATCCACTCCCACGGATACAGCTTGAAAGCATGTGTCACAACCTGCTCGTCCTGATCCACAAAATGCTTTCGAATCGGATGCCAGCCCAACTCTTCAATGGCCGTCCGCTTCGTCACCAAACCAGCCTGGTGACACGTGTCCTGAAGATACAAAATGGTTTGCTCATCCTCCGCGTGGTCCCGAACCGCCGAAAAATGCACCCGACCAAACCCAGCCCCCTTCCACATCTCAATCAATCGCTCGTGAATGGAGTTGAACTGGTCAGACATCGGAAATTGTTCACGCAGCCAAAACCACTGAACCACAGATGCCTCAACTAGGGCCGTCGGCGTGTCAGCGTTATACTCCAGCAGCTTGGGCGGCCCACTGCCATCGTAGGCTAGATCAAACCGACCGTAGAGACTGAAGTCCTCCCGCTCCCATGACTTCACTAAACTGCTCACCGCAGCTTCGGGTATGCTCAGTCTCTCCCACCATCCCGCCTCGACCACCTTTTGTGCCGCCGTCATACAGAGCTCGTGAAGCTCGTTGCCAGCCCCCTCCAACACGTCTACCTCAGCCCCCGAAAACTGATAGTAAGCCGACTCGTCCCAATAAGGTCCCTGCTCGTGGGTGTGATACGTCAAACCCAAAGCTTCGACCCTAGAACTCCAATCCGGACGGCAAATTGTAGCACACCGTTGCATAACCACCACCTCAAGCCCCCGTGGAACGGGAAGAACTGCCAAACCCACCCCTCGTCACTCCAGTTCGCGTAGCCGCCTTCTGCTGCGCTCGCGCACTCTCCACCGCTTGCGGCAACGGCTTCGAATGAAGCTCAGAAGAAGGATTCGGCTCAGGACTCCATCCACCCCCGTGATAATAGCCCCTCCCAGGCATGTAAAAATTAAAAGGATGTGAATACCAAGCACGGTAGGGGGCATGGTAATATCCAGCCCCAGGAACATACTGATTGTTCGTGTAAGTATTCTCCGCAGCCAACACGATCCCCGGCTCCTGCCGACTACACCCCGTCCCCGCAAAAACACCCCCGACAAACGCCCCCGTCATCACCAATCGAATGGTCTGGCTTCGCTTCATCGAGGTGCGAGGAAAGGTGACGATCCCCCTCAGTTCATCCAAGAATCGCGGCGGCTATGATCACGCACGCCCCCAAGATCACAGCCGCCCCAATAATGGCCGCCGCAACATTACGGTTCTCAAAAATCTCCCGATGCAGATGCCCAGGGGTGAAGAGGTCGAATAGCTTGTAGCTCACCACAGCCAATAGAACTCCAACCAGACTGAACAAGACCGTCAATCCAACCGCGCCTCCCACTGTCGTCGCATGCCAACCGTCCGATGGGGTCTGAGCCTCCACCACCAAACCGTTCAGTAAAATGCATGCGATCAGGACGCGACGTAAGATCGGTGTGGGCTTCATATCAAGAGGTGTCGTTGTTCTCAAGGGACGCTGGTCACAGTAGAATCCTGCAGCTGGATCCTCAATTGGAAATTCCTGGGCGATTTCCACAGCATGGATTCTAGAACTTTGTAAACCCCGGCAACCCCTCCACACCAACCGAGCATCAAGTCCTAACCCTAGCTCACCGGCGGAAACTCAGCCCCCCGCATGGTAGCCCACGGTGCCTCTGTGGAGACGTCCACTATCCCCGGTTCCGCAGCTTCCGAAGGTGACAGGATGGCCAAAAAAACCAACTTTTCATCGAACGGATTGTAAGTCCCATGAACCTCGCCCATAGGAACAAATGCCATTTCACCCGGCCCCAATATCCGATGCTGGGAGCCGACCCACTGCTCAGCTCGCCCAGAGATAATAAAAATCAATTCCTCACGTGTCGGATGCGTATGGAAGGGATGCGAACGAAACGGGTC
>Ga0172373_10003634_pt1 | contig 22363 bp, 15 predicted proteins | sample Lak10m_2_FD_114546 | JGI IMG/M metagenome (GOLD analysis project Ga0172373, IMG submission 114546) | Freshwater microbial communities from Kabuno Bay, South-Kivu, Congo - kab_092012_10m | ecosystem: Environmental > Aquatic > Freshwater > Lake | place: Democratic Republic of the Congo...
CTCGACGAAAGCAAGGGCCGGCTGCTCGATGTCGCCACTGCCAATGCGACGATTGACGAAATCGCCAGCACCATGCGTGACGCGCTGCTGAACTGGCCCGCGCGTGTTGCGGGCGTGATTGCCGCCGAACTCGGTGTTGAGCCCCATTTGCTGCAAACCATCCTGCAGCAGCACATCAATGAGCTTCTGACGGAGGCTTCCGATCGCTTCGACCCTCCCGGCATCGGCGGCGAGCGAGAGCCGCACACGTGAGCATGTGCGCCGCCGTGCCGGGGCCATGCTGCGCATGCGGGGCCATTTCCCAGGTGACGAGGCGGCGATGAAGCTGCTATACCTTGTTCTCAATCGGGCGGCCGAAGAATGGAAGCGACCGCCGCGCGAGTGGTACAAGGCCAAAATCCAGTTCGCCTTCCTATTCGGCGATAGGTTCGTGGTCTGATGATCGAAAACGACCCCGCGCACAAATTTACCGATAGGCCCGTTCAAGAAGAACGGCTTGCGCAGCCCAATCTAAGTCCGCGCCGCGCGTCTTGACACTAACCAAATGCCAGCCGCATGGTCAGGAAGATTGGTCAGGAAACCGGGACCGTTACAGTCGGTGAGGTTCCGATCGTGGCCGCCTCCGCTACTCACGACACCTCCACCACCAAGGGGGCTGATGCTAAGACGAAACCTGCTCGGCGCCGCGGCGATCCCACATCCTGGAAATTCTGCTATGGTGAATCCTTCCGTGCTTGCAAACCCGAACCGCCTCCAAGGCGCGTCGGCCTTAGCACCCCTTATCTGGCTTGGAGGTCCGTCTTGCCCGCCCCCGACATGGCAGCACCCATATCATCAGATGCGGCGAAGCTCCGCGCGCTGATTCTCAGTAAACTCACCTACCAGCTTGGCAAAGCAGCGGCCGATGCCAGCGACCGCGACTGGTTCGTGGCGACTGCGTTGGCGGTCCGGGACGGCATCGTCGACAGTTTCCTGCGCCAGATGGGCGTTGGGCCATCCGGAAGTGGCAAGCAGATCTACTATTTCTCCCTGGAATTCCTGATTGGCCGGCTGCTGAGGGAGAATATCCACAATCTCGGCCTGAGCGAGACGGTGCAGGAAGCGCTGGCGGGACTTGGCATTGTGCTCGACCAGGCGCGGCTCTCGGAACCCGACGCAGCGCTCGGCAATGGCGGGCTCGGCCGGCTGGCGGCCTGCTTCTTGGAAACCATGTCCTCGCTTGGCATCCCGGCCTTTGGTTACGGCATCCGCTACGATCACGGCCTCTTCCAGCAGGTCATTCGGGATGGCTGGCAGCAGGAATACCCTGAGCATTGGCTGTCGTTTGGGAATCCATGGGAGTTCGCCCGGCCTGAAATCGCTCACCCGATCGGCTTCGGCGGAGAGGTGACCCTCGAGGCCCAGGCCGACGGGACCGAGCGTCATGTGTGGCGACCGGATGAGACGGTGACGGCCGTCGCCTACGATACCCCCGTGGTCGGCGCGCCTGGTGGGCGGGTGAACACCCTCCGCCTATGGCGCGCCCGCGCGCCGGACCCGCTTAGGCTAGACGCCTTCAACCGCGGCGACCACGTTGGCGCCTTGTCGGAACAGGTCCGGTCTGAGGCGATCTCCAAGATCCTATATCCCAGCGACGACAGCTCGGCCGGCCAGGAATTGCGCCTGCGGCAGGAATACTTCTTCTCCTCTGCCGCGCTGCAGGATCTGCTGCGCCGCGACCTCCGGGAAGATCGCGACCTTGCCAGCCTGCCCGACCGCGTTGCGATCCAGCTCAACGACACGCATCCCGCGATTGCGGTGCCCGAGCTGATGCGCCTGTTGGTTGATGTGCACGACGTGCCGTGGGCCGAGGCCTGGCGCATCACCACCGGCTGTGTCTCCTACACCAATCACACGCTGCTACCGGAGGCGCTAGAATCCTGGCCCGTGACGCTGATGGAGCGCCTGCTGCCGCGGCACATGCAGATCATCTATCGTATCAACGCCGAGCACCTGGACGCCGTTCGGGAAAGACACCCGCTCGACGACCGGCTCCTCGCCTCGGTCTCGCTGACAGACGAGAACCACGGTCGGCGCGTCCGCATGGGTCACCTTGCCTTCATCGGCTCGCACCATGTGAACGGTGTTTCCGCGCTGCATACCGACCTGATGCGGCGCACTGTCTTCAGCGACCTCAACAGCCTGCATCCGGGGCGCATCGTCAACAAGACCAACGGCATCTCCTTCCGCCGGTGGCTGCAACAGTGCAACCCCGGCCTGACGGCGCTCCTGGTCGAGGCGCTGGGCCCGCGCGTGCTGACCGATCCAATGGCGCTCAGCGACCTGCGCAGCCTGGCGGAGGATGCCGCATTCCGCGGCCGATTCGCCGCCATCAAGCGCGCCAACAAGGAGGCGCTGGCGGCGATGGTCCAGAGCCAGGTCGGTGTGCGCGTCGACCCGGCGGCGATGTTCGACGTGCAGATCAAGCGCATCCACGAGTACAAGCGCCAACTGCTCAACGTGCTGCAGACCGTCGCGCTCTATGACATGATCCGGTCCCAGCCGATGCGCGACTGGACGCCGCAGGTAAAGATCTTCGCCGGCAAGGCGGCGCCGGGCTATGCGCGGGCGAAGCTGATCATCAAGCTTGCCTGGGATGTGGCCCGTGTCATTAACCGCGATCCCGCCGTGCGGGAGCTGCTGAAGGTGGTGTTCTTGCCGAACTACAATGTCTCCGCCGCCGAGGTAATCGTCCCGGCCTCCGACTTATCCGAGCAGATCTCGACAGCCGGCATGGAGGCTTCCGGCACCGGCAACATGAAGCTGGCGCTGAACGGTGCGCTGACCATTGGCACGCTGGACGGCGCTACGGTCGAGATGGCCGAGCATATCGGCGCTGAGCACATGTTCCTCTTCGGCCTGTCGGCCGAGGAGGTGACCAGGCGCCGCGCCGAGAGCTGGAGCGGCACGACGGCCATCGACGCTTCCCTCAATCTTGCTGAGACGCTGGAGGCGATCGACAGCGGCGTCTTCTCCCGCGACGATCCCAGCCGCTACCGCGACCTAGTTGACTCTCTGCGAGGCAATGACTGGTTCATGGTGGCGGCTGATTTCAACTCCTATCTCGCGGCCCAGGCGCGTGCTGCCGCGCTCTATCGTATACCAGAGGCTTGGCGCCGCGCCGCGGTGCTCAACAGCGCGGGGATGGGGTGGTTCTCCTCCGATCGCTCCATCGCCGAGTATGCCGCCGAAATCTGGGGGATCCCGCAAGCGTCATGACAGGATGGCGGGCCCGGGACGATACGGTCGCCGACCTTCTCGCGGGGCGCCATGGCGACCCCTTCGCCCTGCTCGGACCGCATGCGGCTCCGGGCGGCATCGTACTTCGCGCCTTCATCCCCGGCGCCGAGACGCTCGAGGTGCTGCGGCAGGGCGCGGCGCCGGTCATCCTGGACCGGCGCGACCCGGAGGGCTTCTTCGAGGGTGTCCTGCCCGGTGCTGCCCTGCCGCTGCGCTACCGGCTGCGTGCGACCCGCAGCGATGCCACCTGGGAGTTCGACGATCCCTATGGCATTGGCCCGACCCTCGGCCCTCTCGACGACCATCTGCTGGTCGAGGGGACGCACACCCGGCTTTTTGACCGCCTAGGCGCGCATCCCTGCCTGCATGACGGGCTGGCCGGGGTGAGCTTCGCGGTCTGGGCGCCCGAGGCGCTGCGCGTTTCCGTTGTTGGCGATTTTAACGCCTGGGATGGACGGCGCCACGCCATGCGCAAGCGCGTCGCTTCCGGCTTGTGGGAGATCTTCCTGCCCGGGGTCGCGGAGGGGGCGCGCTACAAGTACGAGATCCTCGGCCGCCACGGGCAGGTCGTGCCGCTCAAGGCCGACCCCCTGGGTTTCGCGGCGGAGCTACGTCCCGCCACCGCCTCCGTCGTCTGCCGCACCGACGACTTCGCCTGGACCGACGCCGCTTGGCTGGCAGCGCGAGCCGCTACCGATGCCCGCCGGGCGCCGCTCTCTATCTACGAGGTCCATGCCGGGTCCTGGCGTCGGCATCCCGATGGCCGCTTCTACACCTGGGACGAGTTGGCGGAAGCGCTGATCCCCTATGTCGTTGATCTCGGCTTCACGCATATTGAGCTGATGCCCGTCACCGAGCATCCCCTCGATGCCTCCTGGGGCTACCAGCCGCTCGGCCTCTACGCCGTCACTGCGCGGCACGGCCCGCCCGAGGGCCTCGCTAGACTGATCGACCGCGCCCATGCGGCTGGCGTCGGGGTGATCCTCGACTGGGTGCCGGCGCATTTCCCGACCGACGCCCCTGGGCTCGCTTGCTTCGACGGCGGCCCGCTTTACGAGCACCCCGATCCGCGGCGCGGCTTCCAGCCGGGCTGGGGCACCGCAGTCTATGATTTCGGCCGGCGGGAGGTCGCCGCCTACCTGGCCGCCAGTGCCAGCTTCTGGCTCGGGCGATACCACGCGGATGGGCTGAGGGTGGATGCCGTCTCCTCCATGCTGCATCTCGACTACGGCCGGGGTCCCGATGCCTGGCTGCCGAACCCGGACGGATCGAACATCAACCACGATGCCGTTGCCATGTTGCGGCAGATGAACGCCCTGGTCGCTGCCGAGCATCCCGGCGCCATCACGGCGGCCGAGGAAGCCTCCGCCTGGCCTGGCGTGACCGCCGCACCGAGGCCAGGTGGCCAGGGTCTCGGCTTCGGCTTCAAGTGGAACATGGGGTGGATGAACGACACGCTGCGCTTCATCGCCAAGGAGCCGGTGCATCGCCGCTGGCACCACGACCTTGTCACATTCGGCATGATGTACGCCTGGAATGAGGCCTTCATCCTGCCGCTCAGCCACGACGAGGTGGTGCACGGCAAGGGCACGCTGCTCGGCCGCCTGCCCGGCACAGATGCCGAGCGCTTCGCCACCTTGCGCTGCACCTATGCGCTGATGTGGGGCCATCCAGGCAAGAAGCTGCTGTTTATGGGCCAGGAATTCGGCCCCTGGCGCGAATGGTCCGAGGCCCGGGAACTTGACTGGCGGCTGCTGCAGTACGCCCCGCATCGCGGGCTCCAGACCCTGGTGCGCGACCTCAATAGGCTGCACGGCAGGTGTTCCGCCCTGCACGCGCGCGACACCGAGCCCGAAGGCTTCCGCTGGATCGACCCCGACGATGCGGAACGCTCCGTCTTTTCCTGGCTGCGCTTCGATGGCAGTGGTGGCCCGCCGGTGGCGGTTATCTGCAATTTTGTCCCGGTGGCGCGGCCTGGCTATCGGATTGGCCTGCCAGCGGCCGGAGCCTGGCGGCAGATCCTAGACACTGATGCACACCGCTATGGCGGCACTAGGGCTGACGCACCGGACCATATCCTGGCCGTGCCAGTGCCGCTGCATGGGCTGCCGGCCTCGGCCGCGCTTGACCTCGCGCCGCTATCGGCGATTTATCTCGAACCGCTTTACTGGCAGGCTGCGAAACGGGCATGATGTATGCTGGCACGCCGCTCGAAGTGGGACGTGCCCGACACGAGGACGTCCATGGCAGACCCCTACTCGATCAGCAACGCGCCCTATGCCCGCAGCACGCTTGCCTTCGTCCTTGCGGGCGGGCGCGGTAGTCGGCTCTTGGAACTCACCGACCGCCGGGCCAAGCCGGCGGTTTATTTCGGCGGCAAGTCGCGCATTATCGATTTTGCGCTGTCTAACGCCATAAACTCCGGCATCCGTCGCGTCGCCGTGGCGACGCAATATAAGGCGCACAGCCTGATCCGCCACCTGCAGCGTGGCTGGAGCTTCCTGCGACCAGAACGCAACGAGACGTTGGACGTGCTGCCGGCTAGCCAGCGCGTCCCCGGGCGCGACACCTATCTCGGCACCGCGGATGCCGTGTACCAGAACCTTGACATCATCGAGGACTACCACTGCCGCCACATCGTTGTGCTGGCCGGCGACCACATCTACAAAATGGACTACGAGCCGATGCTCGCCCAGCACGTCGAGACCGGTGCTGACGTTACGGTTGGCTGCATCACCGTGCCGCGGATGGAGGCGAAGGGCTTCGGCGTGATGGCGGTGGACGGGTCCGACCGCATCGTTGACTTCGTCGAGAAGCCGCCCGACCCGCCAGCCATGCCGGATGATCCGGACCGGTCTCTCGCCTCCATGGGCATCTACGTCTTCGACACCGGCTACCTGGCGAAACTGCTGCGGGAGGACGCCGTCAACACGCACTCCAGCCACGATTTCGGTGCCGACCTCATCCCATTGATCGTCCGGCACGGCCGCGCCTTCGCGCACCGCTTCGAACGCTCCTGCGTGAGGTCCGGTGCGGAAGTCCTGCCCTATTGGCGAGATGTCGGCACGCTGGACGCTTACTGGCGGGCCAATATCGACCTGACCGACATCGTCCCCGACCTCGATCTTTATGACCGCGCTTGGCCGATCTGGACCCATGCCGAGGTCACGCCGCCGGCGAAGTTCGTGCATGACGAGGTTGGACGCCGCGGTGAGGCGATCTCGTCCCTTATCTCCGGCGGCTGCATCGTCTCTGGAGCTCGGGCGCTGCATTCGCTGTTGTTCACCAGCGTGCATCTACACTCCTACGCCGAGCTGGAGGGTGCCGTGCTGCTGCCGATGGTCGATGTGGGCCAGGGTGCGCGCCTCAGGAATGTTGTGGTCGATCGCGGCGTGCGTATCCCGCCGGGCCTCGTGGTTGGCGAGGACCCGCAGGCCGACACTGCGCGCTTCCGCCGCACCGAAGCCGGCGTCTGCCTGATCACCCAGGAGATGGTGGACGCCCTTGGCTGAAGCGCCGCTCCGCGTCCTGGCGGTCTCATCTGAGCTGTTCCCGCTCGTGAAGACAGGCGGCCTGGCCGATGCCGCCGGCGCCCTCCCGCTGGCCCTGGCTCCTGAGGGCGTCGCCGTCGACAGCCTGCTGCCGGGCTACCCGGCCGTCCGGCGCGCGCTGACCTCCGCGACCACTGTGGCGACCCTGCCGGACCTTTTCGGCGCCGGGGCGCGCATCCTGGCGGCACGGCACGGTGGCCTTTCCTTGCGGGTGCTCGATGCGCCTCATCTGTTCGACCGACCCGGCGGGCCCTACCAGGGGCAGGACGGTCGTGACTGGCCGGACAATGCGCTACGCTTCGCCGCCCTCAGCCGCGCCGCTGCCGCGCTGGTGCTGCAGGAGGGCCACAACGCGTTGCACGCGCATGACTGGCAGGCCGGGCTGGCACCGGCCTACCTCCACTTCGCCCCGCGTCGCGTGCCCAGCCTTTTTACCATCCACAATCTCGCCTTCCAGGGGCGCTACCCGGCGGCGCTCGTGCCTGCACTCGGCCTGCCGCCGGAGGCGATGGCGGTGGACGGCATCGAATACTATGGCGGCATCGGCTTCCTGAAGGCGGGGCTCTGGTTCGCCGACGCCATCAACACCGTCTCGCCGAGCTATGCCGAGGAGATCCTTACGCCTGAGGGCGGCATGGGCCTAGACGGGCTGCTGCGCGGCCGTGCCGGCGCGCTTCACGGCATCCTTAACGGCCTTGATTCCGAAAGCTGGAACCCAGCAACCGATCCCGATCTTGCGGCGCGCTTTGATGCCGTCGATCCAACGCCGCGCGCGGTGAACAAGGCGGCGCTCCGTGCGCGCGCCGGGCTAACGGCGGCGCCGGCGGCCCCGCTTATCGCCTTTGTCGGCCGGCTGACATGGCAGAAGGGCGCGGACCTGCTGCTGCAGGCGCTGCCCGTGCTGCTGGAGCAGGGAGCGCAGCTCTTTATCCTCGGCAGCGGCGAGGCCGGGCTTGAAGCCGCCTGCCGCGCCGCCGCCGAAGCGCATCCAGGGCAGGTCGCCAGCGTCATCAGCTTCGACGAGGGGCTGGCGCGGCTCACCTATGGCGGCGCCGATGCGCTGGTGGTGCCCTCCCGCTTCGAACCCTGCGGCCTCGCCCAGCTTGCAGCGCTGCGCTATGGCGCGCCGCCTGTCGTCGCCCGCACGGGCGGCCTTTCCGACACCGTCATCGATGCCAGCCCGATGGCGCTGGCCGCGGGTGTCGCGACGGGCGTGCAGTTCGCCCCAGGTAGCGCGGTGGCTCTGATGGCGGCACTGCGGCGGACCTTACAGCTGATCCGCGACCCTGTATCTTGGGACCGCATACGGAACAATGCCATGGCGACCGACGTCTCCTGGGGCCCCTCGGCGCGGCGCTATGCGGCGCTGCTGCGGGGGATCGCCGCGCGGCATGAATGAGGGCGCGGCGGAGCCGCTCGGCGTCCATTTCCTTGGCCATGGCGCCCAGGTCGCCATCCCGGCGCCCGGTGTCGAGGCACTGGAAATCTGCGTCTTCGAGGGCGAGCGGGAGGTGGCGCGCCATCGTCTGCTCGGCCGCACCGGCGAGGTGATTCACGGCGTGGTGCCGGGTCTTGGTGAGGGCAGTCGCTACGGGCTGCGCGCGCATGGTCCCTGGGACCCGGCGCGTGGACTGCGCTGCAATCCGGCGAAGCTGCTGCTTGACCCCTGGGCGCGGGCGATTGACCGGCCCTTCGCGCTGCATCCTGCGCTGTTCGACGCCGACATGGCGCCCGATGCGACGGACAGCGCGCCCTTCATGCCGAAGGCGGTGCTGATGCCGCTACTGCCGCCGGCCGCGCCCTGCTCGCTGCCGCCGGGACCGCGCGTGATCTACGAACTGCACGTGCGCGGCTTCACACGCCTGCATCCCGACATCCCGGAGCGGATCCGTGGCACCTTCGCGGGCCTCGCGCATCCTGCCGCGATCGCGCATCTCCGGCGCCTGGGCATTACGCATGTGGAACTGATGCCCTCCGCAAGCTGGGTCGATGAGCGTCACCTGCCCCCGATCGGCCTTGCCAATTATTGGGGGTACAATCCGATCGGCTTTCTCGCGCCCGATCCGCGCCTGGCCCCGGGCGGCATGGGGGAGGTGCGCGCCGCCGTCGCCGCGCTACAGACGGCGGGGATCGGCGTGATCCTCGACATCGTGCTGAACCATAGCGGCGAAAGCGACGAGGCCGGGCCGACGCTCTCGCTGCGCGGCCTTGGCGATGCTGCCTGGTATCGCGTGCTCCCCGATGCGCCCGGGCGCTACGCCAACGAAACTGGCTGCGGTAACAGCCTGGCGCTGGACCGCCCCTGGCCGCTGCGCCTCGCGATGGACGCGATGCGGCACTGGGTGAGCCAGGCGGGGCTGGATGGGCTGCGCCTAGACCTTGCGACCACGCTGGGCCGGCGCGACAACGGCTTCGACGCCGATGCGCCGCTTCTGCTGGCGATGCGCCAAGACCCGGTGCTGCGCGACCGGCTGATCATCGCCGAGCCATGGGATCTCGGCCCAGATGGTCATCGCCTCGGCGCCTTTCCGCCCGGCTGGGGCGAGTGGAACGACGGCTTCCGCGACGATGTGCGCCGCTTCTGGAGGGGCGATGGCGGCATGCTCGGTGCCCTGGCAACGCGGCTCGCGGGATCGCGCGACATCTTCGCCGAGCGCGCGTCAACGGATTCGGTCAACTTCGTCACGGCGCATGATGGCTTTACCCTCGCCGACTTGGTCAGCCATACGGGCCGCCACAACAACGCCAATGGCGAGCAGGGACGTGATGGAGCTGGGGAGAACTATTCCTGGAATTGCGGCGTGGAAGGTACGACCGATGATCCTGCCGTCACAGCCGATCGTAGCGCCGATGCGCGGGCGCTGCTGGCGACGCTGCTTGCCGCGCGCGGTACGCCGATGCTGGGGATGGGCGACGAAGCCGGGCGTAGCCAGGGCGGCAACAACAATGCCTATTGCCAGGACAATCCCCTCTCCTGGTTCGACTGGGAGGGCGCCGATGCGGCGCTTGTCGGCTTCGCGGCCCGGCTGGTCGCGGCACGGCGCGCGCACCCGGCATTGCATGGGGCACGCCCGCTGACCGGCGAGCCCGACCAGGTTGGCACGCCGGATGTGCTCTGGCTTCGCCTCGACGGTGCAGCGATGCAGGAGGTGGACTGGCATGCGCCGGACGCGCGCAGCCTGGCCATGCTGCTGGCCGTGCCGGAGGATCGCGCGCTGGTCGTCGTGCATGGTGCGGTGCATGCCGTCGAGCTTCACCTGCCGGAGCCGCGCTGGGGCCAGGCCTGGTACCTCCTGGCCGACAGCGCCGCACCCGAGCGTGTGGGGCCGGTGGGGGCGCGCTTGGCTGCCGCACCACGCTCCGTCCTTCTGCTGGCGGAGCGACCGCGCGCGCCGCGCCCGCGCGACACTGCCGATCCCGCCCTGCTGGCACGTCTGGCCCAAGCTGCCGGCGTCGCCACGGATTGGCACGACTTATCGGGTCGCCGCACTGAGGTGCCGGACACCACCCTGCGCGCAATCCTGGGCGCGCTGGGATTGCCCGCGGAGACGGCCGCTCAAGCGCGGGAGAGCTTGGCCCATCGTCGCTCCTTGGCGCTGGCGCCGATGCCTGCGGCAGGCACCTGCCAGCCTTTGCCTCCGGGGCGCCACTACGCAGTTGTCGCGCAGACCTTCGGCCTGCGCCACGCGACGGACCAGGGCATCGGTGACTACACCGCCCTGGCACAGCTTGCGGTCGCCGCCGGCACCAACGGCGCCACGCTGGTCGGACTAAGCCCGCCGCATGCACTGATGCCCGTTGGGCGGGAGCGCGCAAGCCCCTATCAGCCCTCGGATCGCCGCTTCCTCGAGCCGGTGCTGCTGGACGTGACGGCCATCTCGGACCTGCCCGCAGTAAAGACCGCACTGGAACACGAGGCCGGGCTCTTCGCCACGCTGCGCAAAGGCGTGCTGGTGGACTACGCGACGGTCTGGGCGGCCAAGCGCCGCGTATTGGCCGCGGCGTGGGAGACATGGCCCAGCGACGATGCCAGCTTCGCCGCTTTCTGCGGTGCCGGCGGTAGCGCGTTGGAAGACTTTGCCACCTTCGCCGCGCTGGCCGAAAGACACGGCAGCAACGACCATCGCGCTTGGGGCCCTGGCCACGCGCACCCCGGCGACAGCGCCGTCGTAGCGTTCCGCGCGAGCGACCCCAAGGCCATCGGTTTTCATGCCTTCCTGCAATTCCTCTGCGACCGGCAGCTCGCTGCTGCCGCCGCGGCAGGACCCGGGCTGTACCGCGACTTGGCCGTTGGTTCTGCGCCGGATGGGGCCGAGATCTGGTCGCAGCCCGACGCCTTCCTGCGCGGCTTTTCGATCGGCGCGCCGCCCGATCCGTTCGCACCACAGGGCCAAGTCTGGGGCTTGCCGGTACCGAACCCACATGTCTCGGCCGCCGACGGCCATGCCGGGTTCGGCAGGCTGCTGGCGGCGAACATGCGCCACGCGCGGGCGCTGCGCCTCGATCACGTCATGGGGCTGGAGCGGCTCTTTGTCGTGCCCGATGGCGCGCCCGGGCAGGCGGGCTGCTACCTCTCCTTCGATGGGGCGGGGATGCTTGGCCTGTTGGCGCGAGAGAGCCGGGCGGCGGGCTGCGCTGTGATCGGCGAGGCCTTGGGTACCGTGCCGGAGGGCATGACCGGACGCCTCGAAGCCGCCGGTGTCGCGGCCTATCGCGTCCTGTGGTTCGAGCGTGAGGGCGATGGCTTCCGAGCACCGAAAACCTGGCCCATGGCTGCAGCTGCTTGCATCTCTACCCACGACCTCGCACCGCTGGCGGGCTGGTGGGAGGGTACAGACATTGCCGAACGCGCCTCGCTTGGACTGTTGGACGCTAATGGCAACGCAGCGGCGCTGGAGACGCGCGCGGCCGATCGCGTCCAATTGCTGCGGGCAGTCGGACGTGCGGATCCTGTCTTCACCCCTGGGCTGGCAGCGGCGATCCATGCCTTCGTGGCGGCAAGCCGGGCATCCCTGATGCTGGTGCAGGCCGAGGATCTCGTGGCGGAGCGCATCGGTATCAATCTGCCCGGGACCGATAGCGAGCGTCCCAATTGGCGCCGCCGGCTGACTGTGGAGGTATCGCAAGTCTTTGCAGGAGATTTCGCCGTTGCGATCCTCCAGGCAGTGGCGGCAGCACGGCCAGGGAGTACGGAAGCGGCATTGCCCTGAGCATTTTCAAACAAAGAAATTCCACTGGCGCACAAACACCCCATTGCCGCCCCGTCGTGCCAAGACGGGGCGCGTTGACGGCATGACCTGCCCCCCGAAAGTTCCCTGATGCTGACGTAGAGTCTGCCCGAATTTTTAAAGAAGCAGGAGGCAGGGCTGGCGACGGCGGATGTCTGTCGCAAATACGGCCTTAGCCCTGCGACCTTCTACAAGCTGAAGGCCAAGTTTGGTGGGCTTGAAGTATCTGATGCGCGCCGGTTGCGACAGCTTGAAGATGAGAACCTGAAGCTGAAGCGTCTGCTTGCGGAAGCGATGCTGGATAATACGGTTTTGAAGGATCTTTTGGGAAAACCCTGACGACACCGATGGCGCGGCGGGAGGCGGCGCTGAAGGCGGTGCGGGATCATGAACTCTCGCAACGCCGTGCCTGCCTCCTGGTCGGTGTTGATCCGAAGACGGTGCGGCGCGAATGCCTGCCGGACCATCCGGAAATCCGCCATGAGATGGGTGAAATTGCCAAGCGGAGGCGCCGGTTTGGCTATCGGCGTATTGGTATCATGCTGGAACGCAAGGGCATGGTGATGAACCATAAGAAGCTTTATCGCCTGTATCGGGAAGAAGGCCTGGCTGTCCGGCGCAGAAGGGGACGCAAGCGTGCCCAGGGCAGCCGTACGCCAATGCCTGAAGCGCTGGCGCCAAACGAGCGCTGGTCGTTGGATTTCCTGTCCGATACTTTTGGTGCCTCGCGGCGCTTTCGTATTTTTGCCGTGAATGATGATTGCTGCCGCGAAAACTTGGGCCTGATTGCCGACGCCAGTTTTCCTGGTGCGCGTGTTACGCGTGAATTGGACGCGCTGGTCAGGGTCTACGGTAAGCCATTGAGCATCATCAGTGACAACGGCACGGAGCTTACCAGCCGGGCAGTACTGGCTTGGGCGCAGAAAAACGGCGTGGCATGGCACTATATTGATCCCGGCAAGCCGCAGCAGAACCCATTCATTGAAAGCTTTAACGGAAGCCTGCGCGATGAATGCCTGAATGAGGAGATGTTTGAAAGCCTGGCAGACGCTCGACGCAGTTTGGCATGCGGGCGCTATGACTACAACAACGTCAGGCCGCATTCCTCACTGGGCAACCGGACGCCCGCAGAAGCGCGCCGAGCGCTTGAGCTATTTGGGGGCTCCGCGCCCGGCGCGCTTGCGAAGGACAGTGCCAGCCACTATCACCAATCCAGGCTCTCGTTATGACTGAGGGACGCTAGGGGGGCAGGTCAAGCACAATACTCCCCACATTTTAGGCCCGGTAGGGGGGCGGTGGGGTGCGGGGCTTTGGCAAAAATCGCAGGCGGCGGGGCTCGCCCGCGCGCACGCATCATTCCCCGGCATGCTTTCGGTCCGGATCAATCACCACCCTCTCAATCCTTGTAATCGGGCCGCCGTTCTCGCCCGTCAATTCCACCCCGGACTTTTCGTGCAACCCGATTCTATTCAGCACGGCGAGGGCAGCTTGCAGGGCGCGCGGGTCTTCCGGGTTTCGGGCTATGCCGATCACGGTTTGAATTGCCAGGGGGGCGGCGTCTTCCAGCGCAGCGTGGGCGCGGGCGGCGATGGCACCTTCGGTATCATCCAAGGCAAGAAGAATGCTGCGCAACATCGCTGATCCCCCCAAACGCATCACGGCTCAAACTATTCACTGGCTTGTATCCGCATTTATCCAAGATTTCCACCGCAGGGCTCACGAGCCATGCCTGAGCCTGCCGCCAACAATGGTGTGCGTTACCTTGGTGCCGCGAATTTCCGCCCCATCCATCGCGAGAATGTCGCGATCAAGCACTGCCATATCCGCAAGCTTGCCAAGTTCCAGTGTTCCCTTGGTGTTTTCCTCCCGCTGCGCCCAGGCGCCAAGGCGCGTATAGGCAGCCAAGGCTTCAAAAGGCGTCACCGCTTCGCCCGCGTAAAGATCAGTGCCTTGGCTTGTCCTACGACTGATCATGGCCGCCATGGCAGTGAAGGGATTGGCACGACACACCGCGAAATCAGAATGGCCGGGCGCCGGTATCCCGGCATCAATCAGGCTACGATGCGGCCACATATGGCGCATGGCATCGGCACCACGATTGGCAACATAGGCTTCGCCCAATTCATCCATGAAGCCCGTGGCACTTGAATCGACAAAGCCGCCACGCTTGAGCCGCGCAAGGATCGGTGGCGTCACGTAACAGCAATGCTCAACACGCATGCGATGATCCGCAACAGGATGCGCGGCAAGCACCGCTTCCATCACATCCAGCGCGAAATCAATGCCGCGATCGCCCACACCTTCAATCATGACCTGCAAGCCGGCGCGATGGGCTTCTGTGGCGCGTGCAATCAGATCTTCCTTCTCATAAAGCAACATGCCGGTATTCGGTATCGGCTCACCAGGAACGGCGGCGCCAATATAGGGTTCCCAATAGGCTGCCGTACGGCCAGAAGTTGAACAATCAGGGCACCATTCCACACCAATCAGCCGCAGCCATTCATCGCCAAAGCCTGATTGAATGCCGGCGCTGATTAGGCTTGGGATCAGGCCCTCATCACGGCCGCTTGCGATGATGCCCATGCGCATGCGCCAAAGCCCCTCGCGCTGCATGGCCTGATAGGCGCGGATCGCCTTGCGCGGTGTCAGCGAATTGGCGACCGAGGTGATGCCATGGCGCAGGCATTCATCCTGCACCAGCTCCATCCCCTCCATGATGGCGCGGTCATCATCCGTGCCATGCAGCGCATTCAGAAAAATATGCGCCGCGGTTTCCCTGACGAGGCCGGTAAAGGCGCCGGACTTGGGGTCTCGATCAAAGGCGCCAAAGGGGGGATCAGCGGCATCTGCCGGGATATTGCACGCGGCAAAGGCCGCACGATTCGCGAGACCCAAATGCCCATCGGTGCGCAGGATGAAGATGCGTCGCCCGGCTGCCGCCGCATCCAATTCATCAAGCGTTGGATAGCCGCCGGAAGCGCGTTCATTCAGCCGATAAAACCCGGCCCAGGCATTGGCGGGCAGGGCGCTACAGACCTTGTTGATGGTTGCCAATAAGTCGCTTCTGGTCTGCACCCGATCCGGCGATACAAGGGTCCATTTGCGCAGCCGCACGGCATAGGCATCTGGGTGGGCATGGCTTTCGACGATACCAGGAATGACCCTCTGGCCGGCAGCATCAAGGATTTTCGTGCCAGGCCCGGCCATGCTGCGCACGCTTGCCGTATCCCCCAAGGCGACAATGCGACCATCATGGGCGGCCAATGCCTCAACCTCTCGTCCGGCGGCATCCATGGTGGCGATACGGCCATTCAGCAGCAGAAAATCGGGGTTCATCGCGCGACCCTCTTTGGAAGAGCCCTGAATGGCAGAATTGATACCCTTCACAGGGACATTGCCTTCCATCCGGGGACGTGTTGGACTTCCCTCCAGCTTCACGCCCTTAGGTCCATGGCGCAAGGGGAAAGCCTGCGCCGTGCAACATCGGAGAAAGACGCATGCAAAGCTTTCAACAGGATTGCATTGAACTGGCGTTACAGAAGTGGCGCCGCGGGCAGGTTTCCCGGCGCGGCCTGATGGCTGGGCTTGCCGCACTCGGCGCCTTGCCTGCCTTTGGTGATGGCGCGCAGGCTCAGGCGCAGCGCCAATTGGTCATTGTGAACTGGGGCGGCATCGCCAATGATGGGTTTGGCCGCTTTTATGGCGATCCCTTCATGGCCGACAATGCCGGCTGGCGCGTGCTGCAGGACAGCACTGGGCCATCAGCGGGCCGCATCCGTTCCATGGTGGAAAGCGGGCGCGTTACCTGGGATTTATGCGATTCCTCGGCCTCATCCTCCAACCTCTTGGGCCGCCAGAATCTTGTGACGCGCGTTGATTATTCGGTTGTGAACCGAGAAAATGTGATCGGTCCAGGCTTTGCCTTGGAATTCGGTGCTGCGCCCTATTCCTTCAGCAGTGTGCTTGCCTATGACAGCGCGAAATTCCCACAAGGCGGGCCGACCAACTGGGCGGATTTCTGGGATTTGCGGCGCTTCCCCGGAACGCGTCTGATGCGGCGCGATGCGCTGGGATCACTGGATGCCGCGCAAATGGCACTGGGCAAGGATCCGGCCAATCTCTATCCGCTTGATGTGCGCGCCTGTTTGCGCAAGGTGCAGGAATTGCGGCGCAATGCGGTGTTCTGGAATAGCGGCAGCGAAAGCGAGCAATTCCTTCGCACCGGGGAAGCGGTGATGGGCCAGATCTGGCATACGCGCGCATCGGTGCTGGAACGCGAAACCAATGGCCGCATCAAATTCATTTGGCCTCAGGGGCTTTTGCAGGCGGGTATTTTCGTCATTCCGCGCGGCAATGTGGGTGGTGAAATGGCGCATCGCCTATTGGCCTCCATGCTGGCCAAGCCGGAACCGCAGGTTGGTCTTTTGGGCTTCCTGGGCAATGGCCCGACCAATCCGCGCGCGGCAGCGCTGGTACCGGCGGAGCTGCGGCGCTTTAACCCGACCGATCCCGAGAATGCGCGCGTGCAGGTGGTATTGGATGGCAATTGGTGGGGCCAGAATTACCAGCAGGCAAATGCCGATTACATTGATACCATCATCGGCTGATCCTGCTTTGCTTTAGCCGGGCACAAGCGTGTTGATGGTCGTGAAATCTGGGGGGGAAACAGCCCTTGCCGAATGGCAGGGCTGCTTTGCTGAATTTCTGCCTGGATTAACGCTGCGCTGGTGGGATGATCCGTCCCTTGATCCTACGGCCATTGATTACGCACTCGTCTGGGCGCCAGAGGCCGGGCGCTTGCGTCGCTTCACTAATTTGAAGGCGATATTCGGTGCCGGCGCCGGTGTTGACCTGATCACGTCTGATCCCGATTGGCCAAGCCATGTACCCTTAGTGCGCTGCGTGCCACCTGAAGCTGGGCAGCGCATGGCAGAATATGTGATCTGGGCGGCACTCAGCATTGTGCGTGATGCGCGGCGCATGGTTTTGGCACAGCAATCCGGCCTTTGGGATGAATTTGAACCAGCGCGGACAGCGCGGGATTATCGCCTTGGCATCATGGGCCTTGGAGAGATTGGTCAAGCGGTGGCGCAAGCTGTGCGGGCAGTCGGGTTTCAGGTGCAAGGCTGGTCTCGTAGCCCCAAGAATCTGCCTGGTATCCGCTGCTTCGCGGGCGCGGATGAACGCGATGCGTTTCTCGCCAGCACCGATATTCTTGTCTGCCTATTGCCGGCTACGCCTGAAACGGCGGGCATGATTGCCGCGCCTTTAATGTCACGCCTACCGAAAGGTGCCTCACTCATTCAGGTCGGGCGCGGGATGCATCACGATATGGCCGATATTCTGGCCGCGCTTGATGCAGGCCAGCTTGCCGGCGCCATCATGGATGTTTTTGATCAGGAGCCCTTGCCCGCGGATCATCCCGCCTGGCGGCATCCGCGCATCACGATTTCACCGCATAACGCCAGCACCCCCACGCGGCGGGAAAGGGCGCGCTTCATTGCCGACGCCATCCAGGCGCTGCACCGTGGCGAAACGCTTTCCTGCCTTTATGACCCGAAACGAGGCTATTGATGCCCCTGCCGCCCCCACCCGTGAAACCGGACCCGAACCATATCGCAACCGAACAGGAATTGCGTGAGGATCTGGCCGCTGCGTATCGCCTGATTGCGCATTTTGGCATGACTGATCTGGTGTTCACACATCTTTCGGTGCGGCTGCCATGTGCGGGGCATCGCTTTTTGGTCAATCCCTATGGCCTGCTTTTTGAGGAAATCACCGCTTCAAGCCTGGTGGCTGTTGATGCAGAAGGCGAGCCCTTGCAGCAGACAAGCTGGCCCGTGAATCCAGCGGGCTTCGTGATCCATTCGGCCGTGCATTTGCATCGTGCGGATGCAGTTTGCGTGATGCATACCCATACGCTTGCGGGTATGGCGGTGGCAGCCCAGCAGGGCGGGCTTTTGCCGCTCAATCAAATGAGCATGGAATTTCACGAAAGAGTGGCGCTGCATGATTATGAAGGCATCGCCGCCGATGATAATTTGAGTGAACGCGAAAGATTGGTGCGTGATCTTGGCGATAGGCCCTGCATGATCCTGCGCCACCATGGGCTTTTGACGGTTGGGCGCAGCGTCGCGGAAGCGTTTTATTGGATGTATTATCTTGAACAGGCCTGCCGCATTCAATTGGCCGCGCAATCATCCGGCGCGCCTTTGGCGATCCCATCGCAGGATGTTGTGGAACGCGCGCGGGATCAATTCGGCACGGGCCCCACCAAGGGATGGCTGCCCTGGCAAGCCTTGCGCCGCAAGCTGGATCGCGAAGCGCCGGATTATCGTTCATGAGCGAAGCCGCCGGCCATGCGCTGCAGATACGCGGCCTGACCAAGCGTTATGGCGATTTCACCGCCGTTGATTCTGTTTCGCTTGATATTGAACGCGGTGAGTTTCTCACGCTGCTTGGGCCAAGCGGATCAGGCAAAACCACCATCCTCATGGCGGTGGCCGGTTTTGTTCTGCCGAATGAAGGCAGTATTCTGCTGGATGGTAATGACATCACCGCCCTGCCGCCAGAGCGGCGCAATTTCGGCATGGTTTTTCAGGGTTATGCACTTTTTCCGCATATGAGCGTTGCGGAAAATGTTGCCTTTCCGTTGCGTGTCCGCGGCCTGTCTCGTGCGGCGCGGGACGAGAAGGTGCGTGCAGCGCTGGATTTGGTGCAGCTTTCAAGCTTTGCCGAACGCCTGCCGCGCCAACTTTCCGGCGGCCAACAGCAGCGTGTCGCGTTGGCGCGTGCATTGGTTTTTGATCCGGCACTCCTGCTGCTGGATGAACCGCTTTCCGCGCTTGATAAGAAATTGCGCGCCGAATTGCAGGAAGAGCTGAAATCCCTCCATCGCCGTGTTGGTCGTACCTTCATCAATGTGACGCATGACCAGGAAGAAGCACTGTCCCTTTCGGATCGTATCGCCATTCTCAATCACGGTCGCTTGATCCAGCATGGGCCTGCCGCCTTTCTCTATGAAAACCCACGCACGCGCTTTGTTGCGGATTTTCTTGGCAAGTCCAATTTCATTCAGGCGAATATCACACGCCGCGAAGACCATCACGTAATCCTGCGCGTGGGTGATACTGAATTGCGCCAATATGCGATGGCCATTCCAGGCAATACAGAAACGGTTCTGCTCTCACTCCGCCCGGAACGCATCAGATTGCTCAAGCCAGGCGAAGGCGCAGAAAATGAGGTGGAGGCCCATATCCGTTCCTGGTCCTATCTCGGCAGCGGCTTTTCGATTGTCGCGGGCCTTGCCGGTATTGGCGATATTCGCGTCAATGCCCCTGCCAATCATGCCCATGAGGCGCTTCGGGATGGTGCGCCCATTCGGCTCGGCTGGGACGCAGATGCCGCGAAGCCGGTGCAGGAGGATACGTAATGCGGCGTGCCAGTTTCGGTTGGTGGCTGCTGATCCTTCCAGCTTTTCTGCTGTTACTTGGCTTTTATGTTGCCCCCATCGTGAAGGTCTTGCTGATCAGCTTCACTGATCCTGAACCGGGGCTGCAAAATTACGAGCGGCTATTCACATCCGCATCGGTGCAGCGTGTCATTCTGACAACCTTGCGCATCTGCCTGATCACAACCGCCTTGGCGCTGCTGCTTGGCTATGCCTTGGCTTATGCGATTACCAAGGCAAGCCCCCAGGCCAAGCGTTGGTGGCTGCTTGCGGTGCTGGTGCCGCTTTGGATTTCAGTGCTGGTGCGCGCTTTCGCTTGGGTGACGCTGCTGCGCCGGCAGGGGCTTGTAAACAATACGCTGATGGAAATCGGCATCATTCAGGAACCGCTGCAATTGGTCTGGAATGAACTTGGGATCATCATCGGCATGGTGCATTACATGGTGCCCTTCGCGGTGCTGCCGATGCTCGCTTCCATGCAGGAAATTGACCCAAGACTGCTGGCCGCAGCCCGCGGTCTTGGCGCTTCACGGCGAGAGGTGTTCTTGCGCGTCTTCCTGCCGCTCAGCAAACCGGGCGTTATTGCGGCTGCGGTGCTGGTGTTCATTTTCTCGCTTGGCTTTTACATCACCCCCGCGATCCTGGGTGGTGGCAAGACACTCATGGTGGCGGAATGGATCAGCCTGCAAATCCTTGACCTGATCCGTTGGGGCCTTGGCACCATGATGGCGACGATGCTTGTGCTGACCATCCTGGTGACACTCGCCATCTTCTCCCGCCTGGTGAATCTGAAACGCGTCTTTGGGATGGGGGGCTGAGGCATGGATGGCAGCTATTCCCCCGGTCGTTCTGCGCGGCTTTTGGCGTAGTCAACGGCACTTTATCTTGTGCTGCCCATCCTGATCATCCTGCCGGTTTCGCTCACCGATCAACGTTTTCTCTCCTTGCCGCAGGAAAGCCTCAGCTTCAGACATCTCGCGACGGTGCTTGGTTCGCCCGAATGGCTGCATTCCATCTGGCAATCCTTCATCATTGCCGTTGCCTCCACCATCCTGTCCGTGGTGGTTGGAACTCTTTGCGCTATTGGCTGCTGGCGCATTTCAACCCGTGCGACGGAATTGATCCGGGCGCTGATGCTGCTGCCGCTGATCATTCCATCCATTGTCTACGCCATCGGGCTTTATCGGTATTTCGGCCCGCTTGATTTGCTGGATCGCTTTTTGGGTGTGGTGATCGCGCATGGCGTAACCGGTGTGCCTTATGTCGTTATCACCGTTTCCACCGCGCTCGCGGCGTTTGACCCGCGGTTGGAACAGGCCGCGCGCGGCATGGGGGCGTCTCTGTCCCAGACGCTGCGCTGGGTGATCCTGCCCCGTATTGCGCCTGGAATTTTCTCGGGTGGTATTTTTGCCTTCATCCATTCCTGGGATGAACTGGTCATGGTGCTTTTCATCGCAAGCCGCGATGTCTTCACCCTGCCGCGACGCATCTGGGATGGCATCAATGAAAATGTTGATCCCGCCATCGCAGCCGTCGCCATGATCCTCATCCTGTTCACCTTGCTTTTGCTGTTGCTGGATCAATTCATGCGACGCAGACGTGAAACCTGACGACGCCAACCATTCGGAGGAACCATCATGTCCCGCGCCATGAGCGAATTCGACCATCGCTACAATATGCTGATTGAACGCTTTGCCAGCGAAGCAGAGCCGGTCTTCAACAGTGAGTCGGAACAGAAATTCGGCTGGGGGCGTCGCTGGGGGTGCAATTCCGATGTGGGGCGCCTGCGCATGGTGCTGATGCATCGCCCTGGTGAGGAAATGCGTGTGCTGGAAGGTTTGCCGCTGATCCCGGAACTCGGCGCCTATGGTGATCCCAAGACAGGCGCCTATTGGCGGGGAGAGGTGATCCCAAGCCTTGCTGAACAGCAAGCGCAGCATGACGCCCTGGTGGCTGCGCTGCGTGAAGAAGGCGTGGAGGTTGTGCTGATCAACAAGGCCGCCCCTGGTCGCCATAAATCAATCTACACGCGCGATTCCTGCATTGCGATTGATGGTGGCGCGATTGTGACACGCATGGGGCCGCGTATTCGCCGAGGTGAGGAACAGCCCGTCACCCAAACACTCGCCGCGATTGGCCTGCCCATTCTGCGCACCATTCATGGCAGCGGCCTGGTGGAAGGCGGTTCCTTTGCTTATCTGCGGCCGGATGTTGCGGTGATTGGCGTTTCATCCCGCGTGAATGAAGAAGGCGCGCGGCAGCTTGAAGAAGTGCTGGCGGTACAGGGCACGCGGCTTATTCGGGTGCAGATCCCCGGCTATCGGCTGCATATTGATGGCGCGCTCGTGATGTTGAGCCATGATGTGGCGCTGGTGAATCCCGTGACGCTTCCCTTTGTTTTCATGGAAGAATTGAAGAAGCTCGGCATTCGCATGATCGCGCTTAATCATGAAGACCCATCCTGGGCGGTGAATTGTCTGGCCGTGGCACCCGGGCGCGTGTTGATGAGTGACAAGGTTGGTCAGCGTACACAAGAAGCGCTTGATAAGGCTGGTATCAGCATAAGGCTGATCGCTTATGACAAGGTCTCACTTGGCGGTGGCGGCATTCACTGTTCCACGGCACCGCTTATTCGTGATCCGGTGTGACAGCGATAACCGGGTTGGGTTGAACGGAAAGCCCCGCCTTACATGTTGCGCCAATTGGGCTTGCGCTTTTCGGCGAAGGCTTTCGGGCCTTCGATGTAATCCTGGCTGTCGCGATTGCGCGCCTGCGCCGGATACATGGTGCCAATCGCCTGCGCGAGGCTTTCCTCATCAAGCCCCGCATAAACCGCCTGTTTGGAAGCGCGGATC
>Ga0172373_10003635_pt1 | contig 22361 bp, 19 predicted proteins | sample Lak10m_2_FD_114546 | JGI IMG/M metagenome (GOLD analysis project Ga0172373, IMG submission 114546) | Freshwater microbial communities from Kabuno Bay, South-Kivu, Congo - kab_092012_10m | ecosystem: Environmental > Aquatic > Freshwater > Lake | place: Democratic Republic of the Congo...
GGGCTGTCGGGAAAGGACTCGAGGGCGGCCAGGGCCTCGCGGCTGAAATCCCGAGCGCGGCTCCGGGCATAATCCACGCCGCCACGCTCCACGGCGAAGCGCGCCACGCGGCCCAGGTCCCCCATGCGCGGACGGGTGATGAGGCGTTTCATCTCGCGAACTTCGCCGGCACTGCTCTGGCTGAAGGCGTGCAGCAGCGGAAGGGTGATCTTGCGCTCTTTGAGGTCTCCACCCACGGGTTTGCCGATGAGGCTGGCGCTGCCCGTGTAGTCCAATAGGTCGTCCTGGATCTGGAAGGCCACGCCCAGGGCCTCGCCGAAAGCCCGCAGGGAGTCCACCTGTTCGTCCGTCGCGCCGCCGGACATGCCTCCCAGCACACAGGCCGCCGCAACCAGGGCGCCGGTTTTGTTGGAGACCATGCGGTAGTAGGTCTCCTCGTCCATGTCCAGATTCTTGCTGCGCGCCGCCTGGTCCAGCTCTCCCTTGGCCAGGCGCCGGGCCGTGCGGGCCAGCACCTCGAAGACACGCCCATCGCCGCACTCCAACATGGAGAGAAGGCTGTTGGCCAAGAGGTAATCCCCGAAGAGCACGCTGATCTTGTTGCCGAAAATGGAATTGAGACTGGGCAGTCCACGCCGGCGGTCGCTGTTGTCCACCACATCGTCGTGCATGAGGGTGGCGTTGTGCAGGAGTTCCACCACCACGGCGGCGAAGTGGGTGCGCTCGTTGCACTCCCCCAGAAGGCGGGCGCTGAGGTAGGTAAGGGTGGGACGCAGGAGTTTTCCCCGGCGGCCCGACAGGAAACGGATCACCTGATCCACGATGGGTGTCTTGCCCGTCTTGATGGCGTTGTCGTAGCGCCGGCAGAACTCCGCCAACTCGGGCTTCACCAGCTCCTGCACATCCTCCAGGCGCATGGGTTTTATCCCACCAGCTTGAGAAAACGGCGCTTGCCCACCTTGAGCACGGCTCCCGCGTGGGTGGCATCCAGCACCAGGGCCTCATCCGTGATGCGCGCGCCGTCCAGGCTCACCGCGCCCTGGCGCACCAGTTTCCGCGCCTCGCCCTTGCTGGCGGCAAGGCCACAGGCGGCCATGAGGTCGATGAGGTTCATGGAAGCCGTCAGGCGGTGCTCCTCCACCTCGTCAGGCAGGCCGCCCTGACGGAACATGGCGTCGAACTCCGCCTCCGCCGCCTGCGCCTGCTCCTGGTCATGGTAGAGGCGCACCAGCTCGCGGCCCAGGCGCCGCTTCAGGCGACTGGGGTTCTCGCCCGCATCAAGGGAGGCCTGGATGGCGTCCAGCTCCCCGGCGGGAAGATCCGTGGCCAAACGGAACCAGCGCAGGATGAGGGCGTCGGGAATGCTCATGGTGCGGCCGAAGATGTCCCGGGGCGTGTCACACACTCCCACATAGTTCCCCAGGCTCTTGGACATCTTCTGCACGCCGTCCGTGCCCTCAAGGATGGGCATGGTGAGGATCACCTGGGGCTCCTGCCCGTAGGCCTCCTGCAGCGTGCGACCCACCAGCAGGTTGAAGGTCTGGTCCGTGCCGCCCAATTCCACATCGGCCTTCAGCGCCACGCTGTCGTAGCCCTGCACCAGCGGATAGAGCATTTCCATCAGGGTGATGGGCGTCTGCTCCTGGTAGCGGCGGCGGAAATCCTCGCGCTCCAGCAGCCGGGCGATGGTGTAGCGGCTGGTGAGGCGGATGAAGTCGTCGATGTGCATGGGGCTGAACCACTCGCTGTTGAAACGGATCTGCGTCCGCTCCGGGTCCAGCAGCTTGAAAATCTGCACCTTGTAGGTCTCGGCGTTGGCCAGCACCTCCTCCTTGGAGAGTGCCCGCCGGGTCTTGGACTTGCCGGTGGGGTCGCCGATCATGCCGGTGAAATCCCCAATGAGGAAGACCACCGTGTGCCCCAGCCGCTGGAATGCGCGCAGCTTGTTGATGACCACGGCGTGCCCGATGTGCAGATCCGGCGCGCTGGGATCGGCACCGAACTTCACCACCAGGGGCTTGCCCGTGGCGTGCGATCTCTCCAGCTTCTTGGCCAGTTCGCCTTCGGGAAGAATTTCCGCCGCGCCGCTGCGAATCTCGGCCAGCTGCTCCTCGACGGGGGGGAAGAGACTCACCGCTGGTTCCTTTCCTTCATGATGCGCTTGATGTCACGATCCGCCTCGCGCTTGGAGACATCGGCGCGCTTGTCGGCTTTGTGCTTGCCCGTCACCAGGGCCAGGCGGCACTTCACCAGGTGCTTCTTCCAGTAGAGGGCCAGCGGCACCAGCGTGCGGCCTTCCCCCTCCACTTCCCGGGCGATCTTGCGGATCTCGGCGGCGTGCAGCAGCAGTTTGCGCTGGCGTGTCTCCTCGTGGGCGCCCACCGTGCCTTTGGCGTAGGGCGAGATGTGCATGCCCACGACGAAAATCTCGCCGCCCACCACCCGTGCCCAGGCCTCCTTGAGGCTGGCGCGGCCCTCCCGGCAGCTCTTCACCTCCGTGCCGCACAGAGAGATGCCCGCCTCCCAGGTCTGCACGATGTGGTAGTCGAAGCGCGCGCGGCGGTTCTGGGCGATGGTGCGGAATTCCTCCGCCACTTTTTTCTTGGTGGACATGGGTGCTACTTGCCCGCCGCCTTGCCGAAGTACTCCTTCACCCGCGCCACCACCTCGCGGTAGTCCACGGCCTCGGTCACCGGCACCTTGGCCTTGCCCGCCAGGGTGGTGAAGAGCTTGTCCTTGTTGCCGCCCGCCAGCACCAACACCTGGCTGGCCGCGGGCACCACCGGCGTGATGAAGGGATCGGAGAGGGGGCCGCGACGGGCTTCCCGTCCCACATGCAGACAGAGAATGGGGACTTTGAGGGCCTTGGCCTTCTGCAGCAGCGCCTTCACGCGCGTCAGTTCCGCATCGGTGGCGTTCTTGGCCTCGCCCAGGCCTTTGGAGCTTCCGCCCACCACCAGCACCAGCGTCTTCACCCCGGCAAGGGAATCCGCCGTGAAGCGGCTTGAGGCGCGGGCCTTGGTCACGCCGGCGTTCTTGAAGAACTGACGGGCCAGCAGAAGATCGCTGCTCTGGCCGGCGGTGGTGATCACCACGGGCTCGCTGAATTGCGTGGCGGCGCGAACCGCGTCAAGACCGGACGGCATCCAGCCCAGGAGGACGAGGAAGACAAGTCGCATGGATTCCCACCTTTGATTGGGCCTCAAGGTAGGAAATGGCAGGGCCCTTGCGGGCGCGGGTCGGGCTGGCCGGGCTTCAGCAGCCGCCCGCTGGCGTGGCAAAGGCCAGCACATGGCCCCAGGCGTCAAGAGCATAACCCGCTTCATCGCCCCAGGAGCGTGGCCGTACTTCGTCCAGCAGGGTGGCGCCCGCTCCCAACGCGCGTTCCAGCATGGACTGCGGATCCTCCACCATCAGGTAGAGTTCCGCCCGCACCATCCCGGACTCCGCAAAGGCGCGGGAAAGTGTCGGCAGCAGGCGCCGCATTCCCGCCTCGGGCATGAGCCCCAGGAGCAGACCACCCGGCAGATCGAACTCGCTCATGCCGGGCACATGCAGGCAAGGGGCCTTTTGCAGCACCTGCTCCCAGAAGCGCCGGGCCTCTTCCTGATCCGGCACATGGAGGATGACCATGCTGCGCATCAGCGCGCGCTCCCCGTGGGCGTGGTCGGCGCGGCCACCAGCTCCTTGTAAAGGTCCAGCGTACGCGTGGCCATGGCCCGTGGCGCAAAGGTGCCTCTGACCCAGGCGGGACCGGCGGCTCCCAGCCGCTTGCGCAGGACGCCATCCCCAAGCAGCAGATGCAGGCCCTCCACCAAGGCATCCGCACTCCCGGGCTCCACCAGCCACCCTGTCTCCCCATGGCGCACGCCTTCCGGGATGCCTCCCGCGCGCGTGGCCAGCACGGGCACGCCCAGGGCCTGCGCCAGCAGGGCCACGCTGCCAAGGCCCTCCTCCCGGGAGGGCATGACGAAGAGATTCAGTGCTCCCAGGAAGGCGGCAGGCTGACTGGGCAGGGTGTGGAAGCGCACAGCTCCTTCAAGTCCCTCCTGGCGGGACAGGCGACGCAACGGGAGCTCCTCCGCGCCCTCGCCCGCCAGGTGCAGCACCAGGCCAGGGTGATCCACCAGCAGCCTGGGCAGGGCCTGGAGCACGAGATCCAGACCCTTGTGGTGGCGGAAGTGGCCCATGAAGCCCAGCACCGGCGCCCCCTCCAGAGGCATGGGCGCGGGACGCTCCTCCGGCCACAGGGCCGCGCTGTGCACAGTCTCCAGACGAGGCACGCGGCCCCCGGGCCAGGTGAGCGAACGCAAGCGGCGGCGGATCTCTTCCGACACGCACAGGACCAGCGATGCGGCGCCCAGTCGGCGCAATCCGGAAGGGCCCGGAGTGTCGGGAATGCGGCGATGGGCCACCGTGGGCAAGGCCCCCGCTCCCGCCAGTGCCTGGGTGGCGCGCCCGGTGTGGGCGTGCACCACATCCACCGCGGAGCGCAGCCCCCTCACCTTCAAGGCCGCCAGGGGCCACAAGGCTCCCGGCAGCAAATGCAGGCGCGCGGGAGGCAACAAGGGCCGCAGACGCCGCTCCAGCTCGCTGCCGCGCCGCACCAGGGCGTGGTTCTCGAGCCCCAGCGCCTCCAGCTCGCGGACCAGGAGCCAGGTCTGCCCCTCGCCACCACCCCAGGCGTCCTGATCGTTGATGTGGAGAATGCGGGGCTCAGCCACGGTCCTGGTCCAGCCAGGCTTCCATGAGCTTGGCTTGTTTGAGGAAGACATAGAAGGCCGCCACGGCGCTGATCACCAGACCGCGTCTGCCCATGAGCAGGCCGCCCTCCAGCACGAACATGCGCAGGAACTTCCATGGGGGATCCAGCAGCAGCTTGATCAGCGAAGGCCGACGGCCCAGCCGCTGCTGTTCCAGCGCGAGCTGCCCCGTGTAGCGGTTGATCTTTTCCACATGGTGGGCCAGGTTCTGGTAGGGCCAGTGCAGGATGGGCGTGGCCATGGGCCGCACATGCAGGCCAGGCCCCTCCACCCGGTCGTGCACCCAGGAACCGGCGAAGCGCGCCGTCCGGCGGTTGAAGAGGCGGGTGGCGCCGTCCTTGCGCCAGCCCGTCCAGTCCACCCAGCCGCCCAGGTACCAGTTGCGCCGCCGGAAGCGCCCCGCGCTGGCGGCGTCTGACCAGGGAAAGCGGGCCAACTCGGACTCCAGCCCCGCGTCAAGGGCCTCGTCGGCGTCCAGGCTGAGCAGCCAGTCGTGGGACGCGGCATCCACCGCCACATTCTTCTGCAGAACATGGCTCTGGAACTCGTGCACGAGGACGCGCGCGCCGGCCTCCTCCGCCACCCGCCGGGCCTCCGTGCTGTGGCGGGAGTCCAGCACCACCAGCAGTTCGGCGCAACAGGGTGCCAGGCTGGCCAGGCAGGCGGCCAGCCGCTGCTCCTCGTCCCGGGCGATGACGATGCCGCTCAGGGGCGGCCGCATGGTGGCGCCCGTGGCCAAGCCTAGGCCTCGCCGCCCTTCAGGCTTTGGCGCAGGGCCTTGCGGCGCTCATTCTCATCCAAAAGGGACTTGCGCATGCGCAGGCTCTCCGGCGTCACCTCCAGGAATTCGTCGTCGGCCAGGAACTCCAGGCATTCCTCCAGGCTGAAGACGATGGGCGGCGCGATGCGCATGGCGCGGTCGCTGCCCGAGGCGCGCATGTTGGTGAGCTTTTTCCCCTTCTGCACATTGACGACGATGTCGTCCTCGCGGCAGTGCTCGCCCAGCACCTGCCCCGTGTAGCAGCGGTCTCCCGGGGCGACGAAGAAACGGCCGCGGTCCTGCAGGGCGTCGATGGAATAGGCCACCGCCTCGCCCTCCGCCATGGACACCAGGCTGCCGCTAAGACGGCCGGGGATGCTGCCCTTGAAGAACTCGTACTGCAGGAAGCGGTGGTAGAGCACGATCTCGCCGCCCGTGGCGCGCAGCATGCGGCTGCGGAAACCAATCAGGCCACGGCTGGGCATGTGGAATTCCAGCTTGGTGCGTGTCTCGCCGGGTTCCATCTTCAACATCTCCCCACGGCGCTGGGCAACGGTCTCGATGACGGAGCCCACATAGGCGTTGGCCACATCCACGGTGAGGATCTCCACCGGCTCGGCCTTTTTGCCGTTGATCTCCTTGTAGATCACGCGGGGCTGGCCCACCATGAATTCGTAACCCTCCCGGCGCATGTTCTCCATGAGGATGCTCAGGTGCAGGATGCCCCGGCCGCTGACCTTGAAGGCGTCCGCCGCGCCCGTGTCCTCCACGCGCAGAGCCATGTCACGCTCGGTCTCCTTGCGCAGGCGGTCCCGCAGCTGGCGGCTGGTGACGAAGCGCCCCTCCTGACCGTAGAAGGGGCTGGTGTTCACCATGAATGTCATGCTCAGGGTGGGTTCGTCCATGGCGATGATGGGCAGTGGTTCGCTCAGCTCCAGGTCCGCCACCGTATCGCCGATGTCCACGCCCTCCAGGCCGATGATGGCGCAGATCTCGCCACAGCCGGCTTCCGCGCACTCCCGCCGCCCCAGGTTGTCGAAGACGAGGAGCTGGCGCACCTGACGGGTCTGGCGGCTGCCGTCGCGCTTCATGAGAGCCACGGTTTCGCCGGAGTGCACGGTGCCACGGAAGACGCGGCCAATGCCGATGCGGCCCACATAGTCACTGTAGTCCAGCGCCGTGACGAGCAACTGCAAGGGGCCCTCCTGGACCTCCGGGGCGGGGATTTCGTCCAGGATGCAGTCCAGCAGGGGCGAGAGATCGCCCCGCGCGTCGTTCAGGTGGCGCACGGCCCACCCGCTGCGTCCCGCAGCAAAGACCACCGGAAAGTCCATCTGGCGATCGTCGGCGCCCAGGTCCAGGAAGAGTTCGAAGACCTCGTCCACCACTTCCAGCGGACGGGCGTTGTCCCGGTCCATTTTGTTGATGACGACGATGGGCTTCAGGTGCAATTGCAGGGCCTTCTGCAGCACGAAGCGCGTCTGGGGCATGGGGCCTTCGAAGGCGTCCACCAGCAGGAGCACGCCGTCGGCCATTTTGAGCACGCGCTCCACCTCGCCGCCGAAGTCCGCGTGGCCCGGCGTATCGATGAGGTTGATGCGCACATCCCGCCACTCCACCGCGAGATTCTTGCTGATGATGGTGATGCCGCGCTCGCGCTCCAGGTCGTTGGAGTCCATCAGGCGCTCGCGCACCACCTGATTGTCACGGAAGACGTGGCACTGCTTGAGAATCTCGTCCACCAGTGTGGTTTTGCCGTGGTCCACATGGGCGATGATGGCGACATTGCGAATAGCCATGAAGTCCTTCTTGCTGGAGTAGTCGTTCCCAACCCTTTCCCAAACCGTTCTCGTACTCGTTCCCGAGCCTCGTCATCGCACCTCGATCCCAAACATCATCCCTGCCGTCGAGACTTGAATACGAGACTCGCGTGATCACCTCGCGAGGGATGCGGCCGCGAGAAAGGTAGAGATTCACCTCCCGTAAAGCCCGGGGACCGCTCCCACCGGGGGGCATGAAAAGGGGCCCCGGCATGACCGGCGCCCCTGCCTGGGACGGGTTTCCCTCCTCAGCCCTCTGGCTGCGCCTCCACGGCACCGGCACTCTCCATGGCATGGTACATGCGGTCGATGAGTTCCTGGTAGCGGTTCTGGATCACCCGGCGGCGCAGTTTGAGCGTGGGCGTGATCTCGCCTGCCGCCTCGCTGAAGAGCTCGGGCAGGAGGGTGAAGCGGCGCACCATTTCGTGGCGGGCCAACTCCTGGCTTTGGGCCTCCACACGGCGTCGCACCAGTTCTACGATTTCCGGCAGGGTGAGCAGGTGCTCGCGGCTCTCGAAGTGCAGGCCGTGCTCCCGGGCGAACAGCTCCAGGCGATCGAAGACGGGCACGATGAGGGCGGTGATGCACTTGCGCCCATCCCCCACCGCCGCCGCCTGCTCGATATAGAGATCCCGCGACAGAAGGGCCTCGATGCGCTGGGGGGCGATGTTCTTCCCCTGGCTGGTGACAATGAGGTCCTTGATGCGGTCCGTGATGCACAGGTAGCCGTCCCCGTCCAGCACACCCACATCCCCGGTGCGGAACCACTCGCCTTCAAAGGCCAGGGCCGTGGCGCCGGGACGATTCCAGTAGCCCTGGAAGACATTTCGGCCGCGCACGAGAATCTCGCCCGTGGCGTCGTCCATGCGGATTTCACAGCCCGGCACCGCGCGCCCCACCGTGCCGGCCTTGTACTCGGCGGGCCGGTTGCAGGTGACGATGGGGCTGGTTTCCGTCAGCCCATAGCCCTGACAAATGGGCAGGCCCGCCGCCAGGAAGAAGTCCTCCACTTCCCGGTCAAGGGCCGCGCCTCCACTCACCAGCAGGCGCTTGTCCCCACCCACCGCAGCGCGCAGCTTGCCAAGCACCAGACGATCCGCCAGGGCGTGGCGCAGGCGCAGGCCCAGGGTTGGCGGCTGGCCGGCCAGCCTGCTGCGGCCCATCTCCATGCCGGCGCGCATGGCAAAGTGGAAAAGCCGCTGGCGCAAGGGAGGAGCCGTGTTCACGCGGTCCAGCACGGTTTGGCGAATCTTCTCGAAGAGGCGGGGCACGCTCACCATCACCGTGGGCCGCACCTCGCGCAGCATGGCGGGCACCTGCGGCATCTCCTCCACGGAGACGATCTCCGCTCCGCGCGTGAGAAGGTAGGCGCTCCACACGCGCTCGAAGATGTGCCCCAGGGGAAGGAAGCTCAAGCTGCGGTCTTCCGGCCCCACATCGAAGAAACGGTCCACGGTGGCGCACTGGTGCAGAAGATTGGCGTGGCTGAGCATGACGCCCTTTGGCTCGCCGGTGGTGCCTGATGTGTAGATGAGGGTCACCGTGTCCTGGGGGAGGATCTCTTCCACGCCACGCGCCACGGCCTGCACATCCTCTTCCCGGGCAGGGGCGGCCAGCAGGTCCTGCAGACGCACCTCCCCCGGAAGCGCCGTCGCGTCCTCGTCCAGCAGAAGGAGTCCGCGCAGACCCAGGCTCTCCACCACGCTGCGTGCCAGCTCCACCTGGCGCGCGCCGCCCACCGCCAGCCAGGTGGCGCCGGCATCCTCAAAGACCTCCGCCGCCTGGGTGGCCGTTGAGGATGTGTAGACGGGCACGGGAAGGACGCGCAAGCGCATGAGCGCCGTGTCCATCAGGGTCCACTCCGGACGGTTGGGACTCCAGATGCCCACGCGATCCCCTGGACGGATGCCAAGTCCGTGCATGGCGGCCGCCAGGCGGTGCCAGCGCTCATGGAATTGGGCATAAGTCCAGCACTGCCACTTGCCCTGACGCTGGATGCGCTGGGCCGGGCGGGCGGCGTGCCGCGCCAGGGCGGCTTCCAGCAGCGTGACGACGTTGTCCATGGTGCTCCGAAGCTTGGATCTGCTGACGCAAAGCTAACAAAGGCAAATGCCGGAGCCATGCCGCAGGACCTGCGGGAGTCTGGAGTGTGGTGAGACTCTTCAGCGCTTGCGGCGCGACGGGGAGGGGGCGGATTCCGCCAGGCGACGCTCCGCTTCCCGGGCCTGGCTCAGCAGGGCCTCCAGGTCCATGGCATCCGGTTCGCGCTGGCTGAGGACCTCCAGCGTGCGCACCGCCAGCGCGGGATAGCCCTGTTGCAGGTAAATGGCGGCCAGGCGGCGAGTCATCATGGAGCGGGGATCGAAGAGGTCGGCATCCCGGGGGGATTTGCGCGGCGTGCTCTCGCTGGACAGGCGCAGGGGGCGTGTGAGGCTGGACAGGCGTTCCGCCTGCTCCTGCAACTGCCGGTCGCGCTGGGGCGAGGGCGGCGGCTCAGGCCCGGACACCTCTCCCTCCTCGTCCGCATCCTGCAGGGGATCGCCTTCCGCAGACGCAAGCCGGGGTTCCTCCACCTGAAGGAGCTGGAAGGGGGAGAGCTCAGCATCCGCCGCAGGAATTGAATCCACCACCGGTGGCTCAAGCCCAGCATCGGGCAAGGGCGCACATTCACCGGCCAGGGCTGAAGCGGAATCCGGAGTCTCTCCTTCCCTGGCAAGAGTGTCCGCAAGATCAAGCGACGGCGAGCTTGTCTCCTCCGTGGCGGGCGTCACCGCGCCGTGAGCGTGGCGGTCCAGCAAACGGCGGAACTGCTCCTCCCGGCGGGCGGCCTCCACCGCCGTGGGACGCAGGGCCTGCTCGTAATCCGCCGTGCGCCGCAGGCCGCTCTTGTCCATTTCGTTGTTCAGGCGGGGACTGAATTGGTCCAGCTCCCAGGCCGAGCGCAGCACCTCCAGGTGGCGCACAGAATCGTCCCCGGTGGTGTGCAACAAGTGAAGCCAGGCGGCGTGGATGCCCGGCAAGCGATGGCACAGTTCTTCCCACAGGGCGGTGGCGGCGGTCTCGTCGCCTTCCCGCTGCGCCAGCTCGGCCTTCACCAACAGCCCGTCCGTGGACTGGGTGAAAGGCTCCGGATGGCGGCGCACCAGCGCGGCGGCCTCCCGCAGACGGCCGGCGTCCAGCAACAGGCTGGCCATGCGCGGCATGAGCCATGGGCGACGGGAGGACTCCCGCCTCAACTGGCGCAACTGCGCCTCAAGGTGCTGGCGCAACACGCTCACCAGTCCGCCACCAGTTGCTGGTTGATGGCCTCCACCAGCTTGCGGGCCGCCTCGGCAATGGCGTCCGCGCGGGTGGGGCTGCCGTTGGGGTCGTAGGTGCCCCACTCGGAAAAGTCCTTCTGCCACAATTGGCGATCCTCCACGCGGTCCAGGAATTCCCCGCGCAGCCGAATGGTGAGGCGCACCTGGGATGTCACCTCATCCTGATTGTAGGCGAAGGGCGCCTCGCTGATCTGGGTGAAGGAGAGAACGAGGCGGCTGTCCGCCCGCCCCTCGTCCGTCACGCGCAGGAGGCCGTCGCGCATGAAGCGCGCCATCACCAGCTCGCCCAGGTCTTCCGCAACGCCGAACTCCGCCGTCTCGTTCACGATGGCGGGAATGGCCACCGTGCGCAGGTGGGGAGGCAGGCTGCCCTTGAAGGAATAGCTGCAGGCGCCGCACAGGGCAAGTGCCGCCATCAGGCCCATGACGAGAAGAAACGGGGCGCGCTGCTTCACAGCTCGTGCTTCCTGATTTTGCGGTAGAGGGTACGCTCGCTCATGCCCAGGTTGCGGGCGGCGCGCTGACGGTTGCCGCCGTGTTCCGCCAGCACCTCGCGGATGTGGTCGCGCTCCAGCTCGTCCACGCTCATGTCCGCCAGATGATAGTGGTCCCCCACCTGGCGCTGTTGCTCGATTTGCTGCTGCAGCAGGCTCTTGATGTCCCCAAGCTCGCGCTGCAGGTAGTAGAACATGGTCTGCAGCATCTCCAGGCTCAAGGGAGGCCGCTCCTCCTCCGCGGGACGCAGGGCGGGCAAGTGGGCGCTGCTGCCTTCGGCCATCAAGCGCGACCGCAGGAGACGGCCGTCCACCGGCCCGCCACCCGCCATGATCACCAGGGATTCCACAAGGTTCTTCAACTCGCGCACATTGCCCTGCCAGTAGTGGCCGCTGAGCAGATCCAGCGCCTCTTGATCGAAGTGCGCTGGCGGCAGGCCATTGGCCTGGCAAAAGCGCGTGGCGAAGGTCCAGGCCAGCTCCGGGATGTCCTCCCGGCGTTCGCGCAGGGGCGGCAGGTGCACGGCCACGGCCTTCAGCCGGAAATAGAGATCCTGCCGAAAGCGACCGCGGGCGCTCTCTTGTGCCAGGTCCCGATTTGTGGCCGCCACCACGCGCACATTGACGCGGATGGTGCTCTGGCCGCCCACGCGCATGAACTCGCCCGTCTCCAGCACGCGCAGGATCTTCACCTGGGTGAAAAGGGGCATTTCACCGATCTCGTCCAGGAAGATGGTGCCGCCGTCGGCCAGCTCGAACATGCCCTTGCGCTGGCGGTCGGCCCCCGTGAAGGCGCCCTTCTCGTGCCCGAAAATCTCCGATTCGAAGATGCCCTCGGGAATGGCGCCGCAATTCACGGTGATGAGCGGCCCTCCGGCCCGGCGACTGTTGCTGTGGATGGCCCGGGCGACCAGCTCCTTGCCCGTGCCTGATTCTCCCGTGATGAGCACGGAGAGATCCGTGGGCGCCACCTGGCGGATGAGGGCCGCCACCTGCTCCATGGCCGGACCCATGCCGGCCATGCCCACGCTGGCCAGGCCCTCAAGCATGGGTGCACACTCCGCCGCCGTGCTGGATGGAGGTCGCGCCAGTCATGCCCCCTCGTGCTCCCCGCTGATGCGCTTAGACCTGGAACCGCGCCCTGAACCAGTCCGCCGTGCGGCGGATGCCCTCGGCGAAGTCCACCCTGGGCTCCCAACCCAGCAGCTCCCTTGTGCCGCTCCAGTCCAGGCAACTGGTCATCTGCTCGCCGGCGAGGGCAGGCCCGTGGGGGGCCTCCCGCCCGCTGCCCAATGCGGCGGCCAGCAGCTCATAGAGGCGGTTCACATCCGTCTCCACACCTGTGCCCACATTGGCCGCGCCACCGCAGTCCGAGGCAAGGGCGAGCACATTGGCCCGCGCCACATCCTCCACGAAAACATAGTCGCGGGTCTGGGTGCCGGGACCGTTGATCTGCAGGGGCAGGTCCTCCAGCAGGCGTCGCGCGAAAATGGCCACCACGCCGGCCTCGCCGTGGGGATTCTGCCGGGGGCCGTAGACATTGCCGTAGCGCAGGGCGAAAGTGCTCAGCCCCATGATCTCGCGGTAGTAGTAGAGGTATTTCTCCACCGAGAACTTGGTGATGCCATAAGGGCTGATGGGCTTGCACTCGGCGCCCACGGGGGTGGGCCGCTGCTCCGTGTCCCCGTAGATGGCTCCGCCCGTGGAGCTGAACACGAAGCGCTTCACGCCGGTGCGGCGGGCCGCCTCGAGCACATTCAGCGTGCCCAGGATGTTCACGCCGGCGTCGAAGACAGGATTCTCCACGCTCTTGCGCACATCAATCTGCGCAGCGCAGTGCATGAGGGCCTCGAATCGCCACTCCGCCAGGACCTGCAAGACCTTTTCGTCGGCGATGCTCATGCGCAGGATCTCCGCCTCCGGGTTGAGGTTCTCCTCGCGCCCGGTGCTGAAATCGTCCATCACCACCACCTGGTGACCCTCCGCCACCAGCAGGTCCACGGTGGTGGAGCCAATGAAGCCCGCGCCGCCCGTCACCAGAATCCTCATGCGCCAATGTCCTTTCGGTAATGGCCGCCACGCAGGCGCAGGCCGCCCATGGCCTGCAGCGCCCGCACGCGGGCCTCTTCCACGGTCCCACCGCAGGCGGTCAAGCCCAGTACGCGTCCGCCTGCGCTGAGCAGGCGATCGTCCACGCCCCGGGCGCTGCCCGCCAGGAAGACCTGCAGGTGGGATCGGCCCGCCAGGCCTTCAAGGCCTTCGATGAGATCCCCCGTGCGCACTGGCCCGGGGTAACCCTCGGCTGCCAGCACCACGCAAACGGCGGTGCGGGTCAGCGCCTGGGCGGGCAAGCCCGCGGGCAAGCCCTTTCCAGTGGCCACGCGCCAGAAGAGATCGGCCAGATCCACTCCCTCATCCAGCGCTGGCATGAGGGCCTGGGTCTCCGGATCTCCAAATCGGCAGTTGAATTCCATCACGCGGGGGCCCTGGGCGGTGAGCATGAGTCCGATGAAGAGCACGCCCCGGTAGGGCCGTCCCTCCTCCGCCATGCCGCGCAGCACAGGTTCCAGCACATCCGCCCGCACCTGGTCGAGCAGTTCCGGCGTGGTCAAGGGCCCAGGCGCCACCGCGCCCATGCCACCCGTATTGGGACCGCGATCCCCTTCGCCCACGCGCTTGTGATCCCGGGCACTGCCAAGAATCCAGCCCTGCTGCCCATCGCACAGCGCGAAGACCGAGAGTTCCGGCCCCTGCAGGCGTTCCTCGACAACCACGGTGGATCCCGCCTGGCCAAAGGATCCTCCGGCCAGCATGCCCACCACTCCGTCCCGGGCCTCCGCCAGACTGTCCGGCAGGATCACGCCCTTGCCCGCGGCCAGGCCGCTGGCCTTGATCACCACGGGCCAGGGGGCCTCGTCCAGGAAGGCGAGGGCTTCCTCGGCGAGGGAAAAAACCCGGAACTCCGCCGTGGGAATCCCTTGCCGCTGCATGAAGGCCTTGGACCAGGCCTTGGAACCCTCCAACTCGGCGGCCAGCCGGCTCGGCCCGAAGGCGGCAATGCCGGCAGCCTCCAGCTCGTCCACCAGCCCGTCCACCAGCGGTTGCTCAGGCCCCACCACCACCAGGTCCGCCTGCTCCTGTTTGCAGCAGGCGATGACGGCGGAGGCGTCCTGCACACTCAGTCCGGAAACGCGACGACCCCAGGCTTCCATGCCTGGATTGCCGGGTGCCAGCAGCAGCTCGCCACAGGCGGCGCTTCGGCTCAAGCGCCAGGCCAGGGCAGCCTCTCGGCCCCCGCCCCCGATGAGCAGCACTTTCAACATGCTCAGAGCTCCACGCCCTGCTTCTTGAGATAGCGCGCGGGACCCGCCAGGAAGGCGGCCCAGTCCTCGTGCTCACGCAGGCGGGGGTAAAGGTCCTTGCCCGCCAGGATCTCCACGCCCTCGTCCAGCCACGCTCGCGCCTTGCGGTTCTTTTGCATGGCGCGGGCAAGCCACAGATAGGCGTCCTGGTACTCCTCCAGCGCGTCGTGGATCATGCCGCGCTCGAAGGCCAGCACATGGGGCTCCAGGCTGTAGCGACGGTTCATGAAGTCCAGGATGCGCTTGGCCTCGTTGGTGGCCGTGCGTTTGAGCAGCATCTGCAGGTAGAGCACGGTGGTGTGCTTCATGGTGCGCCAGTCCCGGCGGTCCTTGGTGGAGTCGTCCACCTTGAAAGGGCGGAAGAAGGCTTCCCGCGCCGCCTCGTACATGCCCTTGCGCTCGGCGATGATGAGTTCGATCAAGCACACCTGCCAGTTGTCCTTGAGCTCCTTGTAGGGCTCGAGATCCTTCTGGACAACGGAGGGCTTCTCCTTCAGCGCCCGGGCCTCCAGGGCAGGACCCGCCTGCTTCTCCCAGGTGGCGAGCAACTGCTTCATCTCCGCCGCGTCAGGGTGCTCGGGCTTGCCGGTCTTGAGCGCCCAGGTCCACCACCCCTTCAGGGCGGCATCCGTTGCGGTCAGCATCATCAGGATCTTCCTCCGCTTGTTGTCGCATCATCGGAGCGCCCCGCCGCGCTGACACTCCGTTCCCGGCGCCCCTGAAGGCGCCGCATGGCCCGGGCGGCCTCCTGCCGGCCCCGGGTCTTGGCCTGCAGGCGGGTCTCGCTCTGCCGGCCACTCGCATCCAGCGTGACTGGCGCGGGCCCCTCCTCCGCCTCCAGGGCGCGCAGACGATCGCGCAGGCGGGCCGCCTCCTCGAAGTCCAGCCGACCGGCGGCCTCCTCCATGAGCAGCGTGAGCAGCTCCCGGTCCCGGCACTCCTCCAGTTCCTGGGCGTAGAGGGCGGCACTCTCCGCCGCCTTGCGCGGACCGCCCTCACGCTCGTACTCGCCTATGCGCCGCGCCTCGTCCAGCACCGTGGTGGTGGCGCGGATCTCCGCCGCCGTTTTCACCACCGAGCGCGGCGTCACGCCGTGTTCCTCGTTCCAGGCGGCCTGCACCCCGCGGCGGCGCGCCGTCTCGGCCATCACGATGGCCATGGCCGGGCTGACGGTGTCGGCGTAGAAGATCACGCGGCCCTCCTGGTGACGGGCGGCGCGGCCCGTGATCTGGAACAGGCTGCGCGCGCTGCGCAGGAAACCCTCTTTGTCCGCGTCAAGCACGGCCACCAGACTCACCTCGGGCAGATCCCGCCCTTCGCGCAGAAGGTTCACGCCCACCAGCACATCGTAGACGCCCAGGCGCAGGTCGCGCAGCAGCTCCACCCGACGCATGCTCTCGATGTCGCTGTGCAGATAGCGCACACGGATGCCACGGCGACCGAGGAAGGCGGCCAGATCCTCCGCCATGCGTTTGGTGAGGGTGGTCACCAGCACGCGGTCCCCGCGCTCCGTGCACAGGCGGATTTCCGCCGCAAGGTCCTCCACCTGACCCTCCACCGGGCGCTGTTCGATCTGGGGATCTAGCAGGCCGGTGGGGCGGATGAGCTGTTCCACATAGACGCCGCCGGATCGCTCCAGCTCGTAGTCGCCGGGCGTGGCACTCACATAGAGCAGGTCCCGGGCCAGCTCCTCGAACTCGTCGAAGGTGAGGGGACGGTTGTCCAGGGCGCTGGGCAGTCGGAAGCCGTGCTCCACCAGCGTCTCCTTGCGCATGCGGTCGCCCCTGAACATGGCGCGCAACTGGGGCAGGGTGACATGGCTCTCGTCCACCACCACCAGCAGGTCCTCGGGAAAGTAATCCAGCAGACAGGAGGGCCGTGTGTGCGGCGCCCGTCCATCCAGGTGGCGGCTGTAGTTCTCGATGCCCGAACAATAGCCGATCTCGCGCATCATCTCCAGATCGAAGCGCGTGCGCTGGCGCAGGCGGTGGGCCTCCACGCTCTTGCCCAGGCCCTCGAGCCTGGCCAGCCGCTCCTCCAGCTCCGCCTCGATGGTGGCGGCGGCGCGCTCAAGGCCCGGCTGGTCGGTGACGAAGTGCTTGGCGGGGTAGATGGCGGCGCCGTTCTTCTCGCCCACCACTTCACCGGTGAGCGGCTTGATGATCTGGATGCGCTCGATCTCGTCGCCGTAGGTGTCCACGCGCAGGGCCGTCTCCTCGTAGGCGGGCTGGATCTCCAGCACATCGCCGTTCACGCGGAAGGTGCCACGCTCCAGGCTCATGGCCGCCCGCGTGTAGTGGATGTCCACCAGTCGGCGCAGAAGTTCGCGCCGTTCAATGCGCTGCCCGCGCCGCAGCACCACCAGGCCCTTGCGGTACTCCTCGGGGTTGCCCAGGCCGTAGATGGCGCTCACGCTGGCCACGATCACCACATCGCGCCGTTCGATGAGGGAACTGGTGGCCTTCAGGCGCAGACGATCGATCTCCGCGTTGATGGCCGAGTCCTTCTCGATGTAGGTGTCGCTGGCGGGCAGGTAGGCCTCGGGCTGATAGTAGTCGTAGTAGCTGATGAAGAATTCCACCGCGTTGCGCGGGAAGAAGCCCTTGAACTCGCCATAGAGTTGGGCCGCCAGGGTCTTGTTGTGGGAGAGCACGAGGGTGGGGCGGTTCAGTCGGGCGATGGTCTGGGCCACGGTGAAGGTCTTGCCCGAACCCGTCACACCCAGCAAAACCTGGGAGCGGTGGGCGCCAAGCCCGGGTTCGCCATTGAAGCCCTGCACCAGTTGGGCAATGGCATCCCCCTGATCTCCGCAGGGCGCGAAATCGCTGACCAGGGTGAAGGACTCGCTCATGCACAACTTTCTGCAATGGACGCACATTGCCTCGTGGTGACAAGGGCCGTGTGTCCGCTCTTGACCGTGTATTTCCTTGCGCGCCATGAAGTTAGCACTCCGGGCGCAGGCTCGAAAGGGTCTGTCAGCTTTGGCATGGCCTGTCAGGAAGAGGGTCGGTCCTCAAAAGCCGGGCAGCTTCTCCGGGCAAGGATCTTGGCCGCCCTTTTCCGTGCGGCAGAGGTGGATCTCCTTCAGCCATTCGGCCCAGCGCACCACCTGTCCCTCGGTGGCCATGCCGTGACGGCTGTAGAGCTCCACGGTGAAGAGATCGTCCCGCCCCTGCAGCAGAAGTTGCAGCACTGAAAAGGGTGGCTGGGCGCCGGCGCAGGTGTAGAGCACCAGGCGACGGGGGGCGATGAGCGAGTCGGCCATCCACAGGCGGGCGCGCACATCCGGGCAATCGCTGGAGAGCTTGCGGCCGAAGAGGTGCTGCACGCGCTCCAGGTCGGCGTTCCACAAGTCACGCATGGTGGTGACGGTGGCAAAATCGAAACCCGGGCCAGCCAGGGAATCCTCCCGGGCATAGGAGCGTGTCACCACATGGGCGTCCGCCTGGCGTTCCAGGAAGCGCCAGGGCTCGTCTTCGGGAAAGCGGAAGACAGGCTTCTCGTCCCGGTTCTCCACCCGGCGGGCGTCCCGGGCCCGCTGGGGCTCGGGCTTCAGGTCGACGGCCCGGGCAAAGAGCAGAGGCAGCAGGGCCAGTGCGGCAAGCACGCCAAGGGATCGGAACGAAGGGAACATGGAGACTCTCCTCTTTGCCCCAATGTAGGAAGGTGCCCGCCGGTCCTTTGCTAAGATGCGCCTGCGAGTCGGCCCCTACAGCTTCAGGAAACGCCATGCCGCGCCACCTTACCATCCGCATGCCACTGGCCCTGGCACTCTGCCTGGCCCTGATCCCCTTGCTTCATGCCCATACCGCCTCAGCCGCCACCGATGGCCCCGGAGCCGTGGTGGCGGCCCATCCCCTGGCAGCGGAGGCGGGCGCCGCCGTGCTGCGTGAGGGAGGCAGCGCCGCCGATGCCACGGTGGCGGTGGCCCTGGTGCTGGCGGTGGTGGAACCCCAGGCCTCGGGCCTTGGCGGGGGCGGTTTCGCCCTGGTACGCCGTCCCGACGGCGCCTTCGAGAGCCTGGATTTCCGCGAAATGGCTCCAGCGGCGCTGGATCCCACTCGGTTCTTCGATCCTGCCGACAGCCTGCACGCCGCCCGCAGCCGGGGCGGCACGGCGGTGGCCATCCCCGGCACGCCCGCCGGCCTGGCCCTGCTCCACCAGCGTCACGGCCGTCTGCCCCTGGCACGCCTGGCCGCGCCGGCCATCCAGTTGGCCCGGGAGGGCTTTCCGGTCAGCCGCAGCCTGAGCACGCTCATCGCCGAGCGCGCCGAACTCTTCCTCAGCGATTCCTCCTTCGCCTCCCTCTTCCTCGTTGACGGCCTGCCGCCCATGGAAGGCGACAGCCTGCGCAACCCCGCTCTGGCACGGGTGCTGGAAGAGATCGCCGCCGAGGGCTTCGACGCGGTGTTCGCCCACCACGGAGCCGCACTGTCCCAGGCCGTGCGGGATGCCGGCGGTTGGCTGAGCGAGGCCGATCTGGCGGGCTACAAGGCCGTGGTGCGCGATCCCGTGCGCAGCCAATGGCGGGGCATGGAACTGGTGGGCGCCTCGCCACCCGCCAGCGGAGCCCTGGCCACCATGCAGGCCTTGGAGATCCTCGAGGCCCTGGATCTGGCGGCCATGACGGAGCCCGCGCGCCTGCATGTGACGGCGGAAGCCCTGCGCAAGGCCCTGCGCGACCGGGCCGCCCGCTGCGCGGATCCTGCCTTCTACACCACGCCGGTGGACAGCCTGCTGGACGAAGGTCTGGCGCGCCTGGCACTGGCGCAAATCCATCCCGACGGCATCCACGCCGTGTGGCCCGTGCTGGGCTCCCGTCCTGTGTGGGAAGAAGAGCCTGGCCAGTCCCCGCGGGACAAGGGCAACACCACGCACATCTCCGTGTGGGACGGCGAGGGTGGCGTGGTCAGCCTCACCCAGAGCATCAACTACTTCTTCGGCGCCGGCGTGATGGCCGACGGCATCCTGCTCAACAACCAGGTGGACGACTTCAGCTGGGACGATGGCAGCCCCAACCTGCCCGAGCCGGGCAAGCGGCCACGCAGCAGCATGGCGCCCATGATCGTGCAGCAAGGCGGGCAGCCGCTCCTCTGCCTGGGCACGCCGGGCGGCCTGCGCATTCCCTCCACCATGACGGGCCTGCTCATCCGCCACCTGCAATTGGGGGAAGGCCTGCAGCAGGCGATCGAAGCGCCGCGCTGCTATCCCGCCGGCAGCACCCTGGTCATCGAACCGCGCCTTGAAGCTTCCACCACCTCGGCGCTGGAGGCCATCGGCTACCGTCTCTATCCCATGGGTCCCATGGATCCCTTCTTTGGTGGTGCCCACGGCATCCGCCGCAACGCGAACGGAAGTCTCAGTGGTGCCGCCGATCCCCGCCGGGACGGCTCCGCCGTGCTGGTGGAGCCGCGTCCGTGACGGAAGGACGCGCGGCCCTGGGCCTTCTGGCGCTCTGGCTGGCATTGGCCGGAATCCTGCCCGCGGCCTTCACCGTCGAGCAGGTGCGCCGTGCCGAGGCCCGATGGATGGAGGCCAGCGGCTGGGTGCTGGCCCAGCGCCGGGCCAACGGGTCCTGGCAGGCGGAGTTGGACCCCGCCCTGAGCGGCCTCATCGGTCACGAGGAGGGCATCTTCACCACTTCCCTTGGCCAACTGGAGGCCAAGCAAAGTGCCGCCCAGAGCGGTTGGTGCCGCGTGGTCGCCTGCCTGCTGGACAGCCTGCAGGTGGACGCCGCGGACACGGTGGCCGTCACCATGACGGGTTCCTTCCCCGGCATCAACCTGGCCGTGCTCCTCACACTGGAGGCCGGCAGGATTCCCTATCGCTGCGTGTCCAGCCTGGGCGCCTCCACCTATGGCGCCAACGACAGCACCTACAACTGGCCCCAGGTGGAGGGCTGGCTGCGGCGGCGTGGCATCCTTCGCCGTGGCTCCGTGGCCATCACACCGGGGGGCAGCGGCGACCGGCTCAACGGGCACGGACTGGACGCGTTGCGCGCCGCCGAGGCGGCCCTGCGCCCCCACGACGCCAGCCTGCATCCCGCCAGTCTCATGCAGGCGGTGGAACTGCGCCGGGAAGTGCTGGGGCCGCGCTCCTCCCTCGCCCTCTTCATCAATGTGGGCGGAAGCCATCCCGTGCTGGGCGGCAACGATTTCGGCCGCCAGATGCCAGGTGGCCTGCTGGGCGAGGGTGGCGGAGGCCCCGCCGCCGGGGGCGAGGAGGCCGGCACCACGGGCGTGATGCAACTCTACTGGCAGGAAGGTCTGCCCGTCCTGCACTTCAGCGACATCGTGCGCCTGGCCCGGGAGTGGGGCCTGCCCGCTCCACCAGCAGAGGCCGCCACGCCGGCGGACCTGGCGAAAGACTGCCGCCGCCCACCTGTTGCGCCGCCCGCCAAGAAGTCTCCAAAGCGAGGAAAGGGCCGATGAGTCTCTGGCCCCTGGGCCTCATGCTGGTCCTCTTCATCGTGCTCTTCAGCCGCCCGCGTTGGCCGCTGGGATTGGCACTGGCGACAGCGGCCCTTGGCGGAGGCCTGCTCATGGGCGTTCCCCTGGGCACCGCCACCCAGGGATCGCTGCCAGAGCCGGGCAGCGCCATCTGGCGCCACCTGGTTGAGGGTGCTTTCGTCTACATCGACCCCATGCTCATCATGGTGGCGGCCTTCTTCTTCATGAATGTGATCCGGGAGAACGGCCTCCTGGCGGCGCTCACCTGGTGGATCCTGCGCGGACTTGGCCGCCATCCCGCCCTGCTCTCCATGGCCCTTGCTCTCTTTGTTGCCTTCCCCGGCATGCTCACCGGACTCAGCACGGCCAGCGTGCTCACCACGGGAGCCATCGCCGCGCCCCCCTTGCGCCGCATGGGACTGGACGCCCGGCGCACGGGCGCCTTCATCGCCGTGGCGGCCATCCTGGGCGTGGTGGCGCCACCCGTGAACCTGCCTGCCATGATCATATGCGCCGGGGTGGACATGCCCTACCTGGGTTTTGTGCTGCCCCTGCTGGTGCTCTGCCTGCCCCTGCTGGCCCTGTCCTCCCTGTGGCTGGCCTGGGGTGCCCTGCGCAGGGGTGACGCCGCCGCCGCGCTGGAGGAGGTGGACCAGGGGCCCATCCTGCGCCACGGACTGCGCCTGCTCCTTCCATTGGTGGTGATCGTGCTGCTCATGTCCGGCCCGCGCCTCTTCCCCGCGTGGTGGCCCTCCCTGGGCATGCCGCTGGTTCTCCTGCTGGGCGCCCTGGCCGGTCTGCTCACGGGTGATGCCGTGAAGCCGTGGCCGGCGGCGGAGAGCGCCCTGCGCCAGGCCCTGCCGGTGATGGGCATCCTGGCGGGAGTAGGATCCTTCATCCAGATCCTCACCCTCACGGGCCAGCGCGGCGATCTGGTGCTCACGGTGCTGCAGTTGCCCGCCTGGGCGGCGTGGCTGGGCATCGCCATCTCCCTGCCCGCCTTTGGCGCCGTGTCCGCTCTGGGCAGCGCCAGCGTGCTGGGCGTGCCCTTCCTGCTGGCCCTGCTGGGCAAGCCGGAGATCTGGGTGTGCAGTGGCCTCTCCCTCCTGGCGGCCCTGGGCGACCTTATGCCCCCCGCCAGCCTGGCCTGCAATTTCGCCGCCCAGGTGACAGGCGAGAAGAACTACTTCGCGGTGGCCCGCCGCACCATTGGCCCCGCCCTGGTGGCGGTGCTGTGGGCCCTGGCGGTGATGGCGGCGAGCCCGTGGCTGGCCCGCCTGACAGGAGGAGGCTGAGATGGCCACCCTGCTCTTCTGGTGCTACTGGACCTTGGCCCTCATGGTGGGACTGGGACTGCTGCGGCTCCTGTGGACCAGCCGGGACTGGCGCGAAC
>Ga0172373_10003638_pt1 | contig 22351 bp, 23 predicted proteins | sample Lak10m_2_FD_114546 | JGI IMG/M metagenome (GOLD analysis project Ga0172373, IMG submission 114546) | Freshwater microbial communities from Kabuno Bay, South-Kivu, Congo - kab_092012_10m | ecosystem: Environmental > Aquatic > Freshwater > Lake | place: Democratic Republic of the Congo...
GCTTTAGGATTTAAAAGCGTAGCAAACAATAATTCACGTGGGCGAATAGTTGGTTGATTTAATGCCACTTGTTGATTCGCTGTACGCCAAAGCTTAATCGCCAAATACAAAATATAGCCAGCGCTCATTAATTTTAAAAAGGTGGGAAGTAATGGTAAAGCTGTTGATACTTTGCCAATCAACATACCCCAAGCTGTTATAGCAACGATATAACCTAATGCTTCAGCTGGAATAAGTAAAAGTGATTTGCGTATACCAACCTGAACACCAGATGATGCCAATAATGTGTTGGTTGGGCCAGGAGTAAATAATATGGTTATAACTAAACCAATGAAAAACCATGAAATCATTGAATGACCTCACTAAAGGATTCTCTGAGATTAATTCAATTACAATTTTATAGCAAAAAAATAACTGTAAGCACTTATAACGTTAATTTCACTACTATTATTTAACTATTTATTTTATTTCATCTTTATAAATTTCAAGTAGCTCACTACTGAACAGTCACCTAGATATCTGTGTATATTTAAAGTACGATTACCGTGAATTTTTGAATAACATTTTACTGATTGGATTAAGATTTAGCATGAAATTTAAGCTAAGCCTAAGCAAAAAGTGCTATTTTATAATCAGTTGATCACACTATTTCCATTCTTCTACTCGCCAATATTTTATGCCTAAGCAATTTTTTCATAAGTGGCTTCCTTCATCAGAGAAAGTTGCTCAACTCAAGTTTATGCGCATTTTTGGGCAAAGTACCTTAAATCCTTTACTTTGGTATGTGAATCGTCACTCTATCGCCAAAGCGATGTTTATTGGTACCTTTTGGGGCATATTACCTGTACCTTTCCATAGTTTATTTATTATTCTGACAATCCTATGGTTTGAGGTTAATTTGCCGATCGGACTGTGTATGGCATGGCTGACCAATCCTCTCACTGTAGTTCCTATACTTTATTTAGGCTTTTGGTTTGGAACTAAGATTTATCATGTCAATATGATTGATCAAGAGATGTTATTGGGTGTGCTACATCAAATCATCAATTGGTTAAAAAACTTTGGACATGGACATATAGACTTGAGTCTGGCAAAAATCTTAATTTCAGGTTTGGTGATAGAAGCCATTCTGTTTGCTTTATTGTTTTATTGTGCAACTCACCTCTTATGGCGCTGGTTTGTTATAAAAAGTTGGAAAAATAGAATTCAAAATAATCAAGAAGAAATCATGTAGCTGATTTCTTCTAAATCTTTAGTTTTTATCCAATTGTTGTTTCATGTATTGTTCAACCACATCAAGTACATAGTCCTGACATGCCTCACCCGTAGCAGGATTATATGCACCATTGTTGGTAATATTATTAGATAAAATTCTTATACCTAAAAATGGAACATTAAACTGTTGTGCAATCTGTGCGACGGAAGCTGCCTCCATTTCCTCTACAGAAGTTTGATAATTAGTATGGAAAAACTGGATTCGATCCAGCTCATTATTCCAAACATCTGCTGAACCAATCGTTCCCTCAACCACATTCCCTTTGCTATAAGAAGCTTTTGCTTTATGTGCAGCGATCAGTAACTGTTGATCACCTTCAAATTTGCGTATCGCAATCGGTTCAGGGTCAGACTCATCTTCTGGTAACACATCAAATGCCTCTGTCCATGCCAATGAGTTTGAACCGCCTCCTATCGGTAATCTTGGTGTTCTAAACGCACCAATATTTGTCGTGTATTTGCCTAATACAATATCAAACACGTTTAAAGCAGGATCATGCCCGCCTGATGTACCTTGGTTAATAATTGCAATTGGTTTATATCGCTCAATTGCAAGTGCTGTAGCTGCGGCAGAATTACTCATGCCCATACGTGTTTTGGACACGATCACTGGATAACTTTTATAAGTTCCTTTCCAAAACTTCCATCCACCCACTGTTTCAACACTGACGTTATCTAATTTTGATGCCATACGTTCAGATTCGACAGGTAAAGCACCTTGGATCACGATGGGTTGTAATTTAGTTTCTAATTGCTCTGTCTCTTTTGGAGAATCATCACCATTACAAGCACTCAGTAAAAATGCACTACATAATCCCAGAATACTTACAGCTCTTTTGACGGACTTCATATCATCACTCGAAAATAAAATAGTGATGAAGCAACTCTCATGCCATATTTTACCAAACGATATATTTAAAACATTAAACAAAGAAAAGCCCAACGGAATGTTGGGCCGAACTTAAAAACAACCATCAATTAGAAAATGCGCTTGTCATCTCTCTGACGTTTTGGAAGTTTTTCCATCTGTTTTAAGATACTTTCCGCAATATTGATATAGCTTTCAGAAGCGACATCTTGTGCGATGACACTTGGTTTACCATTATCGGCATTCTCTCTGATTTTTGCATCTAAAGGTAAACGACCTAGTAAAGGTATGTCATATTGTTCAGAAAGCTGATCACCACCACCCGTACCAAATATTTGCTCTTCATGTCCACAGTTAGAACAAACATGTGTTGACATATTCTCAATCACACCGAGTACAGGAATATTCACTTTATTGAATAATTCAATCCCTTTGACAGCATCCATTAAGGCAACATTTTGCGGTGTAGTAACAATTACCGCACCAGTCACTGGGATACGCTGTGCAAGCGTTAATTGAATATCGCCAGTACCTGGTGGCATGTCGATAACCAATATATCCAAATCTGGCCACAGAGTTTGATTAAATAACTGCATCAATGCGCCAGTTGCTTTAGGGCCACGCCATGCTACAGGAGTGTTATGCGCACCAATCAAATGACCGATTGAAATCACGGCCATACCATAAGCATCTAAAGGAACAAAATGTTCATTTTCAATCTGAGGTGTGCGACCAGCATTGCCCAACATAGTTGGAATACTTGGACCATAAATATCTGCATCCAACACCCCAACTTTTAAACCGAGTTTTTGCAATCCGAGCGCAAGATTCACAGTTGTGGTTGATTTACCTACACCACCTTTACCCGACGAAACCAAGATTACGTTTTGAATACGTGGATGTGGAGCAACATCTCGTTGTTGTGGCGCAGCTTTCTCAATCGGAGGATTATTTGGGTCTGCTTCAGCTTTCGGAGATGCATCCATTACTGGAGGAAGCTTGGTGTTTTGTGCTTTTGGCTTAGATGAACAACTATGTCCCGCCTCGCCATGGGCAGCATGTTTCTGCTGAATAATATGCAGATTGAGTTCTTGGATACCACACTTTTCTAAGGCATCTGCAAGTTCATCATGGATTTGTTGTAAATGATCTTTTTCTTCAGGAAATGTATTGATCGTGAGCTGTAGGATGCGACCTTGAACATTGACTTGGCTGATACGCTCTTTCAAGGCATTTTCAGAGTTTGGAAGAATATAATTTTGAAGGACTGTTTGGATTTCATCTTCCTTTACTTCTTGCGCAGGCGAAAAAACGGATTTTAAGGAAGAAAGCCACGACATTTTGTACTCCAAAAACTGATCATACTCACTGAATGTGGTTAGTTTAGCAGTATTGAAGATTCGACGCTCATATCAAAGACCGTAATTGCTCGATTTTATGTCGAAATTTATCTTTGTCTATCAGCGTCGATTGTTAAAGCTTTATCGTGATTAACCTTTGAATTTATTGATCGTATCAGTGGCAGCTTTCTTTAAATCATCTAACTTGCTGCTAGCTTGAGCTTTCAGATCATCAAATTTTGCAGCTGCCTCATCTTTTAACTCAACTGCTTTGGCTTTTGCATCTTCTAATTTATGCGTTGCCTCTTCTTTTAAGTAATCTAATTTCTCTTTGGCAGCATGTTGAGTATCCGCCAGTTTTTCTTTTAACTCATCTGCTTTAGCTGATAATGCAGCTTTACTTTCACCGTATTGATCGCTTGCATTGGTCTTTAAATCATCTAAAGCTTGCTCGCCTTTTTGCTTCAACTCATTGGCTTTATCTTTAGCTTGCCGTAAATCAGCTTTAGTTTGATCAATATCTTTCGCTGCGAAGTTTTTTACATCCTCTACAGTTTCCTGACCTTTTTGTTTGATGTCACTTCCAAGCTCGCTGACTTTATCTTTAGCCTGCTGAAAGTCTGCTTTGGTTTGCTCTAAATCTTTTGCTGCGAACTGTTTTAACTGATCAATTTTGTCATTACTCATGTCCTTGTTCCTCTTGTTATTTCGTAAAAGCTGTCGTTGATTTCTATTACAGTTATACAAGATTCTGCCTACACTTATCGTGTTTGCTGCAAATTGAAACAAATGGGATACAGGATGATTCAAATTTATTGCTGATTAATAACCATTTGAATTTTCATATATAAAAATCATATAAATGCATAACACAACTAAATTACTTGATACGAGCAGACTGCTGAATCTCATACAATACATGCCAACTTAATGGATGATCTTTAGCTAGAGCAGGATGTTGAAATTCTGCTAATTTTCTCATCCCTAAGCTTTGCATAAGCGCTTGCGAACGCAGATTTTCTAAAGTGGTAAAAGACACAACAGCTTCAAGCTGCAAATGATTAAAAGCAAAATCTAAGGCTGCATTTGCTGCTTCTTTTGCATAACCTTTGCCCCAAAATGCTTGATCTAAGCGCCAGCCAATTTCAACACAGGGTGAAAATGAAAACTGTTTGGGTTGATCATGTAATCCTACCAAGCCTATCAATTGCTGAGTCTGTTTTAATTCTACTGCCCAAAAGCCCCAACCTTGTTTTTCAATAATTGCTTTTAATTTATCTATATATGCATCGCTTTCAGCGCGAGTTAAAACTTTTGGAAAATGCCGCATAACCTCTGGATTAGCACTCATCTCTGCAAAAGGTAAATAATCCGTGTCTCGCCATTGGCGTAAAATCAGTCTTGGTATTTCGATCATTTTTAGAACCATTAAATTTGTATTAAAAACTATTCACAATATAGAGAATTAGATCAGATATACTTTTGCGCTATCGTGAAATTAACCTGACTTATAAAGCTTTATATATGAATGAAAATGAACTTCTAGAAATTCAAAATGAACTGCAAGCTCAACAAAAGCGCCTGAACTATATTCTTTCGAGCAAACGAAGAATCCAAAGTATGATTGATTCTTTTGAAGGTGATTTGGCAGAACAATTACTTCCTGTCATTCATAATGAAAACAACGATTATGCTGGAATCGCAACAAGTTTGGCACTTTCAATTTGTTGGAAATTTTCAAAAGTTGAATTCCCAAAGACCGTTCATTGGTGCAGTGAATTAAGTATTAGCGACCTACAAGTTAAAGATGAATTTACCGCTGTAATTAAAGCTCAGGCTTGGTTAGGTACTTTAGGAAGTGATGAACTTTGGCAAACGCCACTCTTTGCCGAAATTACAGTTGATCCCAAAACCAATAGTTTAAAAAGCTATCACATCCATTTCTTGTCTAAAGGGAAAATCATCTCTTTAAGAAAGAACTCTAAGCAAAGTGTTACCGTTAAGCAGATGCAAAGTATGTAATCCTTTGGGATACATACTTTTTTTTAATCAAAATAAGATCATGTTCTTCTTTTGATTTACTTTATTCATCACAAAATAACAACTGTTCGCCCCCATACAACTCAAAGCTAAAATCGGCAGCATCATGAAATACATCACAACACCAATTGTTAAAGTTGAAAAGTCAATGTGGTTCACTTGATCTTCGAACAGGATCATTAAGACCAGTAAAGCCCAAGCAATTAAGATCACAAAACTTATTTTTAAAAACTGGTATAAATCAAAAATCTGAGTGGGTAATTTCAATACTGCAAAAACAATCAGATAAAAGATCAAAGCCAAAACGATGAGTATTGGGGTCAAATACATCATAACTTCCATGCCATCACTGACTACATGAAGCAGATGATTCTGTCGATAATTTAAGAACAAACAAAATGGAATCACAAAACTAAAAACAGAAACTAAACTGGCTGAGACTGATGAAAAAACTAATGACCAAGACCTCATTTTTATTTTCCTCTCTTTGATATTGTTATTATTCTCGATCAAACAGATGTACTTTGATTGAAGCCAAAGTGAAGCTTGTATGAAGTTTCAAAATAAGATTCCCTTCAGGCTAAAAAGATTTCACCGATTCCCTTGTGCAAGTCGCTCTTAAGTCATGTAAAATCATCCACCTTGTAAATACGAATGAGAGAACAATATCCGTGCGTAAAATTTTAGTCACCAATGCCCTTCCTTATGCCAATGGTCCTATCCATATGGGTCACTTACTCGGTTATATCCAAGCAGATATTTGGGTTCGTGCGATGCGTGCAATGGGTCATGACGTGACTTACGTATGTGCGGATGATGCTCATGGTACAGCGATCATGTTACGTGCTGAAGCGAATGGCATCAGCCCTGAAGCGCAAATTGCCAATGTTCAGAAAGAACACATTCGTGATTTTGATGGTTTTGGTGTGCATTTCGATCATTATGATTCAACCCATAGCGATGCAAACAAAGCACGTGCATCTGAGATTTATATTAAAAACCGTGAAGCAGGCAATATCGCTGTTCGCCCTGTCACACAATTGTTTGATCCTGAAAAAGGCATGTTCTTGTCTGATCGTTTCATTAAAGGCACGTGCCCGAAATGTAAAGCAGAAGATCAATATGGCGACTCATGTGAAGTCTGCGGTACAACTTATAACGCGACTGAGTTATTAAACCCACGCTCAACATTGAGTGGTGCAACGCCAGTTGAGAAATCATCAGATCACTATTTCTTTAAACTACCGAATTTCTCAGAATACTTACAGAAATGGACACGTGATCAAGGTCGTTTACCATTGTCTATTGCCAACAAGCTAGATGAATGGTTTGAATCGGGTTTATCAGATTGGGATATTTCGCGTGATGCGCCTTATTTCGGTTTTGAAATTCCAGATGCTCCAAACAAATATTTCTATGTTTGGGTAGACGCTCCGATTGGTTATATGTCGAGTTTTGAAAACTACATCAAAACTAAACGTCCTGATCTAAGCTTTGATGATTTCTGGAAAAAAGACAGCGATAAAGAAGTTTATCACTTCATTGGTAAAGACATTGTTTACTTCCATGCACTGTTCTGGCCTGCAATGCTTGAAGGTGCGAACTACCGCACGCCATCTGGTTTATTCGTAAATGGTTTCTTGACGGTGAACGGTCAGAAGATGTCAAAATCTCGCGGCACATTCATCAAAGCTGAAACTTATTTACAGCACTTGAACCCAGAATATTTACGTTATTACTTTGCGTCTAAGCTTTCTGACAAAGTTGAAGATTCGGATTTGAATTTGGATGACTTCGTTCAGAAAGTGAATTCTGACCTTGTCGGTAAAGTGGTAAATATTGCCAGCCGTTGTGCAAAATTCATTAACAGCAATTTCAATAATACGCTTTCAAACACATGCGCTGAACCTGAATTGGTTCAAAGCTTTATTGATGCGGGCGATTCAATTGCTCAAGCCTATGAAGCACGTGAATTCTCTGCTGCTATTCGTGAAATCATGGCTCTTGCTGACAAAGCGAATCAATATATTGATGAGAAAAAACCGTGGGCGCTTGCGAAGCAAGAAGGTCAAGAACAACAAGTTCATGATGTTTGCTCAGTTGGTATCAACTTATTCCGTCAACTTGCAATTTACTTAGCTCCAGTGCTTCCAACACTTGCGGCTCAAGTACAGTCTTTCTTACAACTTGAAAGCTTTGACTTTGCATCACGTCAGCAAATCCTCGTTGCACACGAAATTGCTCAATTCCAACCGCTTATGCAGCGTGTTGATCCTAAAGCAGTTGCAGCGATGGTTGATGCATCGAAAGACTCATTAGCTGCTGCGGCAGAAGCACCAAAAGTAGAAAAGAAAAAAGAGAAGAAAGCTGAGAAAAAACCTGAACCTAAAGTGGGTGAAGCTGAAATTATTGGTATTGAAGACTTTATGAAAGTTGACCTACGTGTAGCTGAAGTTTTAGAAGCTTCAACTGTCGAGGGTTCTGATAAATTACTTCAACTCACTTTAAATGTTGGTGAAGCTGAACCACGCAATGTGTTTAGTGGCATTCGTGAGTTCTATCAGCCCGAAGACTTAAAAGGCAAATTGGTGGTGATGGTCGCTAATCTTGCACCTCGTAAAATGCGTTTTGGTATTTCTAACGGTATGGTACTTGCCGCAGGTAATGGTGAAGGTGTTTGGGTGATCTCACCTGAATCTGGCGCTAAAGCTGGTGATAAAGTGTCTTAAGATTTAAAAATGCTAAACAAGAAAAGCCTCTACTGATGTAGGGGTTTTTTATCATTATTGAAAATTAAAAATTTGAGGGAAAAATGAGTTTAGTCAATCCTATACAGCAATTATTAGATACGACCCAAAAAGTAAGGGAATTAAAATTAAAAAAATACGAATTTCAAGGTTTAGGGAATGAATTAGCAAGTTCTCAGATAGAGTTAATGGCTAAATATAATAGATCTAAGGGTATGAAACATACTCGTGATTTAGGTAATCGTCGAGAAGAAATACTTCGTAAATATTTATTAAAGAGCAATTTAATACCCTCTAAATGCCGAATAAGTCAATTAAGTTCTCGTGTGACTGATACGAATGGAAATTACTCCCGTGAACTTGATATTCTTCTTTCTAATAATGATGAAAATATTATATTAATGAAAAGAGGTGAGTCTCTGGAAGTTCACCCAATTGAAAATACATATGGAACAATTCAAGTCAAATCAAAATTTAATCTAAAAGAGTTAAAGTCAGCCTTTGAGAATATTGCTTCATATAAAAAGCTCAGAAAAAATTTAACTGACCAAAAACCTGAACACTCCAATGAAGGATTTGGAGTTATTTTTTTCTATATAACAGACATGACTAATCTTGAGCTAACTGATCACATCAATAATGTCAAAGCTGAATACACATCAGATTTACTACCAAATGCTATATTTATTTTAAATCATGGCCATTTTTTACCAATCTATCAAAATCAAACGTTATTGTTAACAGATGCAATAAAAGAAGTTACTTCAGATAATATTAATTATTATTGCAATCCTAACCATAATGATCACTTATACCATTTTCATAATATTTTATTATATTTATTGAGAAAAACTAGAATAAGCCTTGTAGAAATATCCAGTTACTACAATATAGGTAATATTGATTTTAGTAGTAATATTTCTTTTAAATTTGATGCAGGAGAATTCTTAGAGTTAGCAATATGTAAAAAACATAGATCACCTACAGAAGTTGAATATTTAAGAGAAATTAATAGCCAAAACCTAGAAAAAATATTTCAAAATATTGCAACAAGTCAATTCGTAGATGAGGGGCTTTTAATAGCTAATCGACAATCGAGTTCATTGGTAAAAGTTTATAACCCTGAAAACTTAGAATTACAAAAACTATTAAAATATGAAAATGGTTTTTTAGCATATGAAAAAATTACTATTAATAAGCTAGGCAATAAATTCCATGTACTATTGCCCCATTACTATATTCAAAAAGAAAACCTGTTCGAGGATTGTCCTCAATGTAAAAAAAATGAAAAAACTAAAGCTAATAGAGCTTTAGCTAAACTTAAACCTTAGTCTCCTCGTCAAACCTATCCTCTCCCTTAGGGAGAGGATGCTTCAATAAAATTTGTAAATTTATATAAGTATGGTAAAAAATGTATTCTTTTAGAACTTATAAAAATTCCTATGAAAAAAACAGCCCTACTTCTTTCTATCTCATTCTTGAGCAGCATCCCTTTACTGAGCCATGCAGAAACAAGCAAAACTCTGCCGATCATTGAACAACAAAAACAAGTTGCAGGCTACTATCAATATCAAGCAGGTGATGTACAAATCACTGCACTGCTCGATGGTACAAACTTTATGTCGCCAAACTTGTTTAAAGACATACCGCAACAACAAGTCCAAGAAATCTTAAAAAAATACTATGCTGATCAAGAGAAAGGTATACAGACCTCAGTGAATGCCTTCCTCGTTAATACAGGAAAATCTCTGGTATTAGTGGATAGCGGTGCAGCGAGTTGTTTCGGCTCACATTTAGGTTCAGTGTTAACCAATCTAAAAGCATCAGGCTATCAACCTGAACAAGTTGATACCATTCTACTCACACATCTACACCCCGATCATGTCTGCGGCATCAGTAAAGACGGGAAAGCCAACTTTCCAAATGCAACCGTATATGTTTCTAGTGACGAAGCCGATTATTGGTTAGATACCAAACAGGCAGCCAAGCTTCCAAAAGATAAACAAGCCAATTACTCAGGTACGGTTGAGAAAATTAAACAAGCGATTGCGCCTTACCAAGCCAAACAACGCTTTAAAACTTATAAACTCGGTGATGACATTCATGGTTTTAAAGTCATTAACACGGCGGGACATACACCAGGGCATTTTAGCTATGAGCTAAAAACCAAAGATGAAAACGTGGTGTTTATTGGAGATATCGTACATTCACATACTGTGCAATTTGATAAGCCTGAAACGGCAATTGAATACGATATAGACCCGAAAAAAGCCGTTGAAACGCGTTTAAAGCAATTCGCTGATTTTGCTAAAAACGGACAAACCATTGCCGCTCCACATTTACCGTTCCCCGGCATTGGACATATTTATTCAGCAGATGGAAAGAGCTATCAATGGATTCCTGTACATTTTAAAGATTAAGACAAATGAGCTGATTTTAGGCAATAAAAAAGCGACTTCCATAGTCGCTTTTTTACGGTATCACTTCATTCCAAAGATCAACTTCAATCCAAGCAAGGTCATGACACCACCTGCGATACGATCAAAAACAGCTTTAGATTTTAAATAAACTTTACGTGGTCCTTCTGCTGACAATGCAACAGCCACTAGCGAATACCAACCTGCATCAATAAAGAAACACAAAATTGGCAACACCACATAGAAATAAGTTGGAATTTCTTTAGGTAATAAAGCAGTAAAAATACTGGCAAGCACGATTGCAATTTTAGGATTACTCAACTGCGTGATAAGACCTAAACGAAAAGCTTGTGCATAGCTCATGTTATGAACTGCACCCTCCGTTGATGCCATTGGTTCTTTAGCATGTTTAATAATTTTATATGCGAGCCAAAGTAAATACAGACCACCAAAGATTTTTAAAGCCAAATATGCTGAAGGCACTGCAAGTAAGATCGCCTGTAATCCCATCACAGCTAGAAAACCAAACAACGCTGCACCCGTACCTGTGCCAAGCGCAGTAAATAAACCATGTTTACGTGAAATCGCAATCGAGTTTTTTGCAACATAAATAAATGTCGGACCAGGGCTAATCGCACCTAACATCAATGCCAATGTAATCGAGCCTAAAATCAATATTGATTCCAAGATAAACCTCAAAATTAGAATAATTTTCTAGCAAATATTTTATGCGAAAAAGACTCATACAAGATACTATTTTTTACAAATCACAGTGCATAGATAAAATCTTACAATTCAACAAATTAATTAAAAACAATAATAACAATCAAATAACTTATATAAAAAAACCATCAAAAATACAGAGCCAAGATGAACTATTAAATAAAAAACCAATCATCTACATTTCTTATTTAGCCAGCTAAAAGATTAAGTATTTACTCCACTATTTCACTATTTTAAATAATAAAAATCACCTTATAGATTCATTAAGCATTGTTAATTAGCCAAAACCGATCAGACTCGCTGCCACATTGATTGCAACCGCCAAAATCACGGTATTAAAAATAAAAGCTAAAACACAATGAAAAATATTCAGATGTCTAAGCTGTGAGTTAGTAATAGAAACATCTGCGGTTTGTGCAGAAGTGCCAATGATATAGCTGAAATAGACAAAATCGAGATAATCAGGTTGATCTGTTTTTGGAAAATCCAATCCCTCATCGACTTGACGGCTTTTCGCAAGATAATAGTCATGTGCATAATGGATAGCGAACAAGGTATGCAGTAATAGCCACGATGAGAAAATAGTTCCTATCGTTAGCAAGATCAGAATCGTTTTAATGATTGCTTGATCTTTGGGAACATGACTGAGTTGCACAGCAATCGAAATAAAACAAACAACAATTGCGATTAAAGCAACCGTAAGTATCATCCACTTCCCTTCATCTTGTTGCTTTGCTCGTTCTAAGATGTGTTCTGGATCTAAACGCCACATCATCTTTAGGATCATAAACAGATATAGCCAGATGGCAGTATTCCAGCCAATTTGTAGCCGTGTCGCCCAATGCCATGAGCTGAATGTTTGCAGCACAAAAAAGATAACGAAGCCCAAAGCAAAAGTTGCGGATAAGTATGGACGATGTTTTAAACCACGAAAAAATCGATGCATAAAGGCTTGCATATAAAACCTACCTTAAAATTTTCAAAATCAAATTGTTTTATTTTTTAATACGATAAGTTTGTTGCTACACAAACCAATTTACCCCTATTACTCAATATAAACAAATCAGATATCGATCGTTTATTTACATCGGACAAGTTTGTCCGTTAAATAACTCTTATCCAATTTATACCTAGCAAGTTCAATAATGAATAAACGTGTTCAACAAGCTGCTCATAACCGCGAGGAATTGCTTCATGCAGCAGAAGAGGTATTTCGGGCTCAAGGTGTACATGTGCCATTACAAGCGATTATTGATCATGCAGGCGTAGGACGAGCAACCTTTTATCGTAATTTCTCAGATCGCAAAGCACTCATGTTTGCCCTACTGGACCAAGCGATGATGCGCTTAGAACAGAGAGCATCCGCTCTACTCGAATATAATGATGGTTTTATTCGTTTGATTGAAGGGCATATTGAACAACTCCCTCATCTGATCGTACTGATTGATTACTGGCGTATCATTGATCGCCAAGACCCAATCATGCTAAACATTTATGAGCGACGAGATAAAGCATTACAACCTTTAATTGATAAAGCCATAGAGCATCAATTATGTCGCCCTGATCTGACCCCACAAGACTTTGGCATGATTACGGCGATCTTAGGCTCTTCGTTTCAAGGGCATCCTGCTTCTGATCAAGTACGACTGGCAAAACGTGCAATAGAATTATTATTAAACGGCATCAAAATTTAGTTCGAGGAATAATATGGATAACAGCCCTCGCTATCTTGAAACTCCACCCGATTGGTCAGCCGATGAACGCCCTACGCTTCCCGGCTCTCCTGCGGCTATCGCACATGCAAAGCCAAAACGTTTTGCATATTTCTTTATTGGGCTATTTATTTGTATTGCTGCAAGTTTAAGCAATGGTTTTATCATCGCTAATTTACCGATTTTCCAAGGTGAATATGGTCTTACACCATCACAAGCTGCTTGGTTACCTGCCGCCTATGTGATGGCAAATGTCAGTTCAAATTTAATTCTGTTTAAAGCTCGGCAGCAATATGGCTTACGTCTATTTTCAGAAATTGGCTTATTAGTATTCATCGGTGTATTGGTCTTACACATCTTTGTCAAAACCTATGAAATGGCTTTATTTGTCCGCTTTATTGCAGGTTTAGCCGCTGCTCCACTTAGCTCATTGGGTATGTATTACACCATGCAAGCTTTTGGTAAAGCAGATATGGCAAAAGGGATTTATTTGGCTTTCGGCTTTCAGCAACTTGGTTTGCCTTTGGCTTGGATTATCTCGCCGTTTTTACTAAGCGCCAATCAATGGGATGTGATTTATACCTTTGAACTGGGTTTGGCAATTTGTTGTTTTGCAATGGTGGTAGCTTTAAAGCTGCCTCGAAGTATGCGTCTCGCGGTTTTTGAGAAACAAGACTTTTTTACCTTTGCACTGCTCGCTCCGGGTTTCGCCTGCCTGTGTATCGTATTAACACAAGGGCCTATTCACTGGTGGTTTGATAGCCCTTGGTTAGCCTATACCTTGATCGTCGGTTTTTGTTTAATTGTGTTTGGTTTGACTTATGAACATTATCGTCGCAATCCACTGATCATGACACGTTGGTTGGCGACAGGCGATCTTTTGAGTTTCATCGTCAGTGCCTTTGCGCTCAGACTATTAATGTCTGAACAAAGCTACGCTGCGGTCAATTTTCTAAAAACTGTTGGTATGGGTCCTGATCAATTTGTTCCGCTTTATGTGGTTATTTTCTGTGGAACGATTGCAGGTTCAGTATTTAGTGCGCTGACATTTCATCGTGATCGCTTAATTTTAAATTTATTTCTGGCTGAAGTTTTAATTCTGATCGCCTGTGCTTTGGATTATCACCTGACCAGTGATGTACGACCTGCAAACTTTTATCGAAGCCAGTTCTTGGTGAGTTTTGCAGGGGGCGTATTTATTGGTCCACTGCTATTGATGGGTTTTATGCGTACCTTACAACGTGGTCCTCAATATGTCGTGACCTTTATTGTATTGTTCTCAGCCACACAAAACTTTGGTGGTTTAGTCGGTTCATCATTTTTCAATACCTATCAGCAACGCCACACTTATGATTATAAAGTTGAGATTAGTAGCAATCTTGATCCTACCGATCCTCTCGTCGCACAGCGTTTGCAAAGTTATCAACACAGTTCAATGCTCACAACGAATGACCCTGTTTTACAAAACAATCAAGCCCTACAGAATTTAAATAAGGTGGTGACTCGTGAAGCTCAGGTTCGTGCCTACAACGATGTGATTGCCTTAAATGGCATCTTTGCCGTTATTTTGCTGCTTTGGGGCTTATTTAAATATGCTCGGAATAAGTACAAAACCCGTAGAAGCTTGCAAACAGCAAATTAATTTTTATTGTATTTGATTGAGAAAAAATTATGTCTGAACAAGAGAAACCTGAAAGCTCCAAGATCGAAAACGCTGAGCAGAATAATCATGCTCAGTCTGACAAAGCAGTTGAGTCCGTGCCTAAAATGCCACCACCGCCTCCACCTACAACCAGTAAATTGATTAAAACTAAACGCTCAACCTTATGGTGGATGGCTTTAGTATTAATCGTGGGGATTACCATTATTTTATGGGCGTGGCGAATTGGTCCATTTCACACAGCGATTGAACAAACTGACAACAGCTATGTGAAAGGCAAAACCACCATTCTTTCCTCACAGATTAATGGCTATATCAAAGATGTATTGATCAAGGACTTTGATCAGGTCAAACAAGGTCAGGTGTTGCTGCATATTGATGCAACCACCTATAATCAAAAAGTCACGCAGGCTGTCTCAGGTGTAGAACAAGCAGAAAATAGTCTAGCCAATCAAACTCAAGCCATCGCCCAACGACAAGCTGATGTGGTTGCAGCACAAGCCAAACTTGATCAAGTCAAAGCGCAATACGACTTATCCATCGCACAACTCAAACGCTATCAGCAACTTGGAGATAGCGGTGCAGCATCAAAATCTGAACAGGATAAAGCGGCTGCGGATGCACAAAATAATCTAGCTTTGCTCAAACAAGCGCAGGCGAATATCCTCGTTGCACAAGAAGCATTAAAAACGGCACAAGTCGCGCAAGCTGGACTAAGAGCACAAGTGAATAGTGCTCAAGCGCAATTGGATCAAGCCAATACCACAAAGGATTACAGCACGATTGTTGCACCATTAGATGGTCAACTCGGTGAGGTCAATCCACGAGTAGGTCAATACGTGGCGGCAGGAACACAATTATTGTATTTAATCCCGAAACAAACATGGGTGATTGCGAACTTTAAAGAAACGCAAATTGCCAATATGAAAATTGGGCAAAAAGCGTATTTTACTGTGGATGCCATGAATCATCAGAAATTCACAGGACATGTAGAGCAAATTTCCCCTGCAGCTGGTTCCGAATTTAGCGTACTAAAACCTGATAATGCCACAGGTAACTTTACTAAAGTGGTGCAACGGATTGCAGTGCGTATTGCGATAGATCCAAACCAAAAAGGCATCGAAAATTTACGTCCTGGTATGTCCGTGATTAGCTCGGTAGATACCGACTCTTAATGCAGCACTGACATTCTCAATCAAATACATTTACAATGTGATCAAATCCAATTTTTGTTTATTCCAATGTTTGATCACATTGCTTTTCCAACTCCTTATCAAACATTAGACCTTCCCTTTCCTGTGCAATTGACAGTGAAACGTCTTGATCTCATTCACCCTCAGATTTCAGGGAATAAATTTTATAAACTGAAATACAATCTACTCGAAGCTAAGCAACAAAATTTAAATCAAGTACTGACTTTTGGCGGGGCTTACTCTAATCACATCGCTGCAACAGCATATGCAGCACATTATTTTGGTTTTCAAAGTATTGGCATTATTCGGGGTGAAGAGTTAGCTAAACAAGCGTTCAATCCAACCCTGCAAACCGCACAAGATTTTGGTATGCAACTGCATTTTGTCAGTCGAGCTGAATACCGACTTCGCCATGAACTTGAGTATTTACAACAATTAAAACAGCGTTATCCAAATACTTGGATTATTCCAGAAGGCGGGACTAATCAACTTGCGATACAAGGCACGAAAGAAATTCTGTCTGCTGATGATCGAGAAAATTATGATGTGATTTGTTGTGCTGTCGGTACAGGTGGCACGATTGCAGGGATCATCGAAAGTAGTTCAGCTCAGCAGCATATTTTAGGCTTTTCGGCACTTAAAGGTGATTTTCTCAAGTACGATATTCAACAATGGACCAATAAAACCAACTGGTCTTTAACAGATGAATATTGTTGTGGTGGTTATGCCAAAACCAATTCTGAACTGCTGCAATTTATGCAGCAATTCGAACAACAATATGCTGTTCCACTAGAGCAAATCTATACAGCTAAGATGATGATGGGATTATTTGATTTAATTCAACAAGGGCACTTCCCTGTGAATACGAGAATCTTAGCGATTCATACAGGTGGGCTACAAGGACGCATAAAATAAAAGTCACCCTGAAGTGACTTTTTGATCTACTGATTCTAACGGCTTAAAACCATCCATCACCGATTGGTTTATTATCCATAAACACCACAAGACCTTTTACGATGCGATAAATAAACCAAATCGACACCGCAAACAAGATTGGAATGCCGATGAGGACAAATGACAGTACGAAACCAATCACAGCACCAATTAACGTGAACCAAAAGGTTTTGATTTGCCATTCAAAATGGCTCGCCAACCACGTACCTTGTACTTCATTTCGTTTCATATAGTTCATGATGACAGCTGCAATACTGGTCAAACCCACAAAAATACTGGCTGCATATAAACCATAGGCAATTAAAGTATATTGTCTTAGTTGATCTTGGTTGTTCGGCTGAATATCGTTTAAAAATGTTTTATCGTTCATTATTTTTTACCCCTCTATAGAATTCAACTTTATAGCATGCCTTGATTTTAAAGGCATATTTTTTAATCAAACAATCGACATACTCAAAAGGCTTTAAATCTTCTATAATTTCCCGCTTTTCGTATTCTATCGAGTAATGCTCATGGTTCATCAAGTTGATGTGGTTGTTTTAGGTGCAGGTGCATCGGGCTTGATGTTAGCTGCTGAAGCAGGCAAACGTGGACGTTCAGTCGTCGTACTTGAAAAAGCCAATAAAGTCGGTAAAAAAATTCTGATGTCAGGTGGTGGTAAATGCAACTTCACCAATTTAGAAGTGGAGCCTTCCAACTATCTTTCAGAAAATCCTCATTTTGTGATTTCAGCCTTAACAAGATATACCAATTGGGATTTTATTGGTTTGGTCTGTGAATATGGCATTGAATACGAAGAACGTAAACATGGTCAGCTCTTCACGTTGAAAGGCTCTAAAGAAATTCTTGAATTGTTACTTTCAGAATGTAGCAAATCAAAGCACGTTGAAATTCAAACACACTGCGAAGTTGAACAGGTAAAAAATAAAGCAGATTCAGGTTTTATTATTGAAACCAATCAAGGCACTTATCACTGTGAGTCGTTAGTAGTTGCCACTGGTGGTTTATCGATTCCAACATTAGGCGGTTCAGGTTTTGGCTATGAACTGGCAAAGCAGTTCGGACATCATGTATTTCCAACCCGCGCTGGTCTTGTTCCCTTTACTTTTTCAGATCAGTTTAAAGAGGTAACCACTCGCTTAAGTGGTAATGCATTAGATGCAACCTTGATCAACGATCGTCATCAATTTACTGAAGCACTTTTATTTACCCATCGCGGTTTAAGTGGTCCAAGCTCCTTGCAACTATCCAATTATTGGCATGTTGGAGAAAGTTTTAAAATAGACTTTTTCCCAAGCCAAGATTTATTGGATTTTTTCAAAGCCAAGAAAAAATCACAACCTAAAGTTCTACTCAGAACTTTACTGAATGAGTTCACTGCAAAAAGTATCGTTATTGAGTTACAGCAACTCATTTGGGCGGATCACAGTGAAACTTCGATTGGCAATATCAGTGATGCTCAACTGGAGCACATTGCAACACAACTACATGCTTATGCTGTAAAACCTTCAGGAACTGAGGGATATCGTACTGCTGAAGTGACTCTCGGTGGTGTAGATACCAGTGAGGTATCCTCCAAAACCATGGAAAGTAAAAAACAAAAAGGCTTGTATTTTATTGGAGAGGTTCTCGATGTAACAGGTCATCTTGGGGGATATAACTTCCAATGGGCGTGGTCATCAGCTCAAGCCGCTGCTCAATTCGTCTAGAAAATTCAAATTGAGCAGATCATTTGATGAACTAAGAGTGATGCTCAGGAGAATTCGCTGCTTCAACAGAAGAGGATTGCGAGCTATTTGATGTTGATTTTTCTTTGCTCGTGCCAGACTTTGCGATTACGAATTTATATGCACTTGCCAAAAATCCTACGGTGATTCCAGCAATAATAATCGGTGCAAATACGCGGTTAGGCTTCTTCATTTAATTCTCCTATAGACTTTTTATTTATTGAAAAAACAAAACGACCACCCTGTTAAGAGTGGTCGAATTGATCAAAAAAATCAAAGATTATTTTTTCTATTCATCTGAATATGGAGATGAAGGAGGAGTTGGATTGCTATTGGTACTGATTGTAGGTTGATTTTGATGAATTGGATTTGGTTGCTTAGCTTCGGTTTTTGCTTTATCCAATAAATCTGTCAATAAACGTTCAGCAGGTTGACGACCGCCTAAACCAAATGCCAATGCAAAAGCAACTGCAACAGAACCCAACGTCAAACCAAATGCCAAGTTAACGATCGAATCGGCAATACCCATTGCTTTTAGACCCATCGCAATGACTAAGCCCATGATCAAAATGCGAACTAGATTACCTAACCAACGTGAGCTGTTGTATTCACCACGTTGCACGACATTCGCAACCACATTTGCAAGCCAAAAACCGATGACCAAGATCACAGCACCGAGTAAAATGTCTGCACCGAATTGGATAAACATGGCAATCAAGCCACTCACCTGTTCTAAACCTAAGCGATTCGCTGCTTCAGAAACAGCAAATAACATAGTAAAGAACACGATCAAATAGCCAACGATATCAGAAACACGTGTTTGTCCAAGAAAACGTTGTACATCCAGTTTCATCGGAACTTCGTCAACACCAGCACCTGATATTAATTCAGCGACCAAACGTCCAACGAATCTCGATACCACATAAGCCACGATTAAAATCAATCCAGCCGCGATAATTTGTGGAATTGCATGCATGATTTCATTCAACATCGCTGTTGCTGGTTGTGAAATTGCTTCAACACCCAATGCTTCAAATGCCACAATTAATGCTGTGATGATAATAATTGCAAATACAAATGAACCTAAGAATTTAGAAACACTTGAATTTTTAAATAATCCGATCTTTTCTGCTTGAGCCTGTAAACCTAAGCTATTGGTTAAGCCCTCAACAATACCACGAACGATTTTCGCTAAAATGTAACCAACAAAAATGATTACGCCTGTAATGAATAGATTCGGTAAGAATGCAATTGCTTCATTCACCATATTCTGTACAGGAACAAGTAGCCCAGTTAAACCGAGAATAGATAAAACAATCGGCAAGAATAATAATAGAACTAACCAATAAAAGATCTCAGCAATATTACTGCTCAGTGAACTAACACCAACTTCACTACTTAACTTATCGTCTAACTGAGTTTTGGATAATACATTGGTCAAGCCTACACGTACCAAACGTGCAACAATCCAACCAATAAATCCGACGGCAACAGCAGCTAACAGATTTGGAATATAAGCCAGTACACGACCAACCATATTGCTAAATGGATCGCTTACACCACTAATATTTAAGACATTTAATGCACCAACAACGGCCAAAATCATCACAAACCAAAATACAAGTTTGGAGATGAGACTTTCTATATTGGGCGCTCTACCAGTCGCCGATGACAATTTATGATTGGTATCAAATTTTTGTAATAACTTTTTCACGCCTGCTGCAATCACTAGGGCAATAATCCAACCCACCAGTAGAATAACAATTGCGGCTAATATTGGCTGAAATTGATCCCAATAATACATTGCATCAAATCTCCCTCTTTGGGATGGATCACTAAAAATTTCATTCATATCTTGTTATCCTTTTATGTGTTTTTTAAGTCAAATACAGCTACCCATACTCATTCTGTTAAGAGAACATCACGAATGGATATCTAGACCATAATTTTTGTTTAATTCTCAATCAACGAACAGCATCACTAATACAACAAAAATTACGCATAATTTTGCAAAAAAAGCCCATTAGTTCACACCAATGAGCTCGTTAAATCGATTAGGTTTGGTCTAAGATAGATTGCTTACGCATTTAAAAGGACCGAGTGCAACTGTGACATGATCACTTGTGCAGTAGGTTTATTCGAATGGTCTGCAACCATAAAAATTAACAATGCTAGCAAGAACAGCCCTACGATAATGAGCATATAGACTGGTAATTTCCTTTTCCTTGCTATTTCTTCTTTACTGGCCACATGAGGCTGTGGCTTACTAAAATCATGCATCATAGTTTGCCCTCATCCTTTTATTGCTTAGACCTTTATATTAGCAATGGACTGTGTTGCATTGTGTGACAAAGCTTCGCACTATCGTTGTTTTGTTTGCATAACTCTACTTTTTATTATTTGCATTCTTGTATAAAATATAGGCGGTTTAGAAAATGATAAAAATAAGCTATAATCCTCTGTCACGTTTCTGTTCTGTTTTTAATTACTGTATGTCCTATAGCCAACAAAGTGTTTCTCTAGATTTAGACACTGATGTCACACATCAATGTTTTTTACATCACACACGCGATGAACATTTGATTGGTATTATCGAGTTTAATAAACCAAGCTATATTTTAAAATGGGGTGATCTAGAATATTTTCGTCGACGTACTGAAGAATTCTCGGTTATGCCCTTACCCGATTGCATTAATGCAATGATTATCGATATTCGGAATGTACAACCATTTCTCGATAATGAAGTTCCGATTTTACCTTGGCGCTTACTTGAAGAAGATTGCCCAGTTCGACTGGTTGTTCCCCATGATCGCTTAGAGCACTACACTGGACTTTTTGAGCCCACATGGCTGAATACAGATGTTGATACCGCAATTCAAGAAATCCGCGAATTTATGGATATGTTTGTTCACTAATAACATATCCATGCGTACCTATTACCAATAGTTCTCTACAGCAATATTTCCCTCACCACGACGATTCATTGTCAGTCCACGTTGTTTTAATGCATCCTTGGTATCTTCTACCATTTGTGGATTACCACATAACATCACATGGCTAGTAGCAGGATTGAGTGATAGGCCAACCACTTTTTCTAGCTCACCATTTTCAATCAAAATAGGTAAACGATCATGTAGGGTCGCATTTGGATCACGGGTAATAATTGGTACAAATTTGAACCCTGTATGCCCTTCACCAAAGCTCTCAGCAATCTCTTGTATACGATCTACATAAGCCAGTTCAGCTATAGATCTCACACTATATATAAGATGAATATGCTGATATTTCGTCCACGTTTCAAAGTCTTGGAGCATAGATAAAAAGGGAGCCAATCCAGTACCTGTGGCTAATAACCATAAATCATGAGCTAAAGGCAATTGATAGCGAGCTAAAGTTAGATACCCATACGCAGTTTTGTCGAGATATAACTCATCATCGACTTCAAGATGTTGAAGGTTTGAAGTAAACGCACCATCAGGTACAACGATAGAAAAGAATTCCAGATTTTCATCAAAAGGTGAAGAAACGACTGAATATGCACGAACCACCAATTCACCATTTACCATCAACCCAATACGAGCAAATTGACCTGCTGTAAATTTAAAATGGGCGGGTCTCGTCATCGTGAAACTAAAAAGATTGTGAGCCCAACGATGTACAGATAAAACCTTTTCTACGGTAAATTTTTCAATTGA
>Ga0172373_10003639_pt1 | contig 22343 bp, 17 predicted proteins | sample Lak10m_2_FD_114546 | JGI IMG/M metagenome (GOLD analysis project Ga0172373, IMG submission 114546) | Freshwater microbial communities from Kabuno Bay, South-Kivu, Congo - kab_092012_10m | ecosystem: Environmental > Aquatic > Freshwater > Lake | place: Democratic Republic of the Congo...
ACGGCCACCGGCACCGGCGCGGGGCGCGTCCCCGTCGGCGGACGGGGCAGGTTCGCCGCGACCGGCGCCGTCGGCACGGGCGCGGGGGCGGCCCGGGGCGCCGCCACGGGGGCCGGCGCCGGCGCTGCCGGAGGGGCCTTGGTGCTCATGCCCTGCATGCCGCCGTCGCGGACGTGCTTGAAGACCGACATCGTGATGGCCTTCAGCGTCTCGACGACGCCGATGCCCTTGAACGCCGACGCCTCGAAGTACGGGACCCTGCGATCGTTCAGCGCCTGCTCGAGGTCCTGGACACTGAGACAGTCCGGAAGATCTCTTTTGTTGTACTGCAGGACCATCGGAATGGTCGCGTAATCCAGGCCATTCGCCTTGAGGTTGCGCTTGAGGTCGAGGAGGCTGTCCTTGTTCTGGTCCAGCATGTAGCGCTGGCTGTCGGCGACGAAGACGAGGCCGTCGGCGCCCTGCAGCACCATCTTGCGCGTCTCGGCGTAGTAGGGCTGCCCTGGCACCGTGAACGAGCGGACGACGAAGTCGAAGCCGGCAATCTTGCCGAGCTTCACCGGCAGGAAGTCGAAGTAGATCGTGCGGTCGGTCTCGGTCGCGACGCTGACGAGCTCGGACTTCATCTGCGGGCGCATCAGCTCGTGCACCTTCTGCAGGTTTGTCGTCTTTCCGCACATACCGGGACCGTAGAAGACGATCTTTGCGGTTATCTCTTTGGTCGCCGGGCTGAAGTAGACCACTGCGTCGCTCCCGTCGTGCTGTCGTCGTCTGGGGACCGCGCGGAGCCTAGCGGTGCCCGGGCGCCGACGCCAATCGTCGACCCACTCCTGGACCATGTAGGACCCTGTAGGCGCTGGCGCACACCGCCACCGCACCGTCTTGCGGGTCGCCGGCCACATCAGCACGATGCGCCGCGTGAAGTCGGGTGCGCCGTTCCTGTTGGTCCTGCTCGTCGTCGTGCCGGCCCTGCTGTGGCTGCTGGCTCGCGACACCCGCCTGCGCCGCCTGCGCCTCGCCCGGCTCGTCCACCTCGGCCTCATGTCGACGCTCGTCGCCGGCGCCTCGGAGGCGCACCGTCGTCGCCGTGGCGTCTTCGCCGTCGTCGCCGTCGTCGCCCTCGCGCTCGCGGCGGCGGTGCCGCTGTGGCCGGCCGCTCCGCGCCTGCTGCCCCGCCAGGGCCTCGACGTCCTCTTCGTCATCGACGTCTCGCGCTCGATGCGCGCCCGTGATGTGCGGCCGGATCGCCTCGAGCGGGCGAAGGCCGAGATCAGCGCCGCCCTCGATGGCCTCGCCGAACACCGCGTCGGCATCGTCGCCTTCGCCGGCAGCGCCTTCGTGCAGTGCCCGCTGACGACGGACATGGAGGCCGTGCGCCTGTTCCTCGGCGACCTGTCGCCCGAGAGCGTGCCCCAGGGCGGCAGCGCCCTGTCGGCCGGCCTCGAGGTCGCCAGAAACGCCTTCCTCGCCGAGGACGAGGCGGCCGGTCGTGTCGGCAGCACCAGCGAGGCCGGCAAGGCCGGGCGCGTCATCGTCGTCGTCTCCGACGGCGAAGACCACGCGCTGCTCGAGGGCGCCGACGGCGAGGGGCTCAAGCCCGTCGGCGAAGCGCTCAAGGGCCTCGGCGCCAGCGTCGTCGTGATCGGCGTCGGCAGCACGCTCGGTGAGCCCATCCCCGTCACGAACCCGAGCGGCGAGGTCACCGGCTACCTGCGCGACCGCCGCAACCAGCCCGTCGTCACGCGCATGAGCCCGGAGATCCTCGGCCGCGTCGCCACCGATCTCGATGGCACGTTTGTCGACGGCACCGCCGCCGCCGACCTCGGCCTGCACGAGGTCTTTGCCCGCATCGCCGCCCTCGAGAAGCGCGAGCTGGAGGCCCGCACCGTCGTCGACTACGCCGACGCCTCGTGGCCGTTCCTGCTCGTCGCGCTCGTCGGCCTGCTCGCCTGGCTCCTCGGCTCGGAGCGGGCCCGCGCCGCGGAGGTCCCGTGAACGTCGTCGTCGCCCTCGCCCTCGTCGTCGCCGCCGCCAGCGACGCCCCGGTTGTGACCGGCGCGGCTGGCGACACGCCCGTCTTCACGCGCGATGAGCCGAACCTCGCCGCGGGCCGCCGCGCCCTCCTCGCCGACGACGTCGACACCGCCATCGAGCGCTTCCGCCGCGCCGCCACCAGTACCGATACCGAGCGCGCCGTCGTCGAGTACGACGTCGGCCAGGCCCTGACGATGCGGGCCCTTGCCGCCGCGAAGGCTGCGCAGCACGCCGCTCCCGCGGGCGCGTCGCCCGGTGACGCCGGACCGCCGGCGCCGCCCCCTCCACCCGACGTCGAGGACGCCATCGCCGCGTTCGATCGCGCCGCCACACTGGCCCGCGAGCCGCGCCTCGTGAGCGAGGCCCGCCTCGCCGCCGGCAACGCCGCCCTCGTCGGCGGCAAGCTCGATGACGCCATCGGCCAACTGCGACGAGCCCTCGTCGCCGACCCGCGCAACGAGCGGGCCCGGCGCAACCTCCAGCGCGCCCTCACCATGAAGCAGCAGCAGCCCCCGCCGCCCCCGCAGGAGGGTGGCGACGGCGACCAGAAGGACGGCGACAAGAAAGACGGCGAACAGAAGGACGGCCAGCAGCAGCAGCACGGCGACAAGAAGGACGGCCAGCAGCAGCAGGACGGCGACAAGAAGGACGGCCAGCAGCAGCAGGACGGCGACAAGAAGGACGGCCAGCAGCAGGACGGCGACAAGAAGGACGGCCAGCAGCAGCAGGACGGCGACAAGAAGGACGACCAGCAGCAGCAGGACGGCGACAAGAAGGACGAGCAGCCGCAGCCCGCCGACGGCGAGGATCCGAAAAAGGGTCAGGCGCCGGCGCCGAAGCCGAAGCCGACGTCGAAGGAAGAGGCCCGTCGTTTGCTGCAGGGCCTGCGCTCGCGCGAGCGTCCGCTGTCGCCCCTCGAGATGCGCGGCACCGAGCAGCGCCCACCGGCCACCGCCGGGAAGGACTGGTGATGCGCGCCTTGTGTGCCGCCCTGCTCGTCCTCGTGTCTTCGTCGGCGCTGGCGGCGCCGCTCGGCCTGCGGATGACGACGAACGCCACGACGGTGCGCGAGGGTGACAGCTTCCAGCTCGACGTCGTGCTCACGGTGGACGGCCAGGATGCCGTCGACGAGTTCGACCTGCCCGACCTCACCGACTTCAGCGTCCTGCAGGAGAGCGAGGCCCAGGGCGCGAGCATCCACATCGTCGGCGGCCGCCGCCGCGTCGTCGTCGAGCATCGCCGGAGCTTCGTGCTGAAGGCGACCGAGCCGGGCACGAAGCAGATCGGCGAGGCGGTCGCGCGCCTCGACGGCTCCACCGCCCGCGCCGCGCCCATCACCATCCGCGTCATCCCGACCAGGCCCGCGCCGGCACCAACGCCCGCGCTGTCGTCGACATCCGACGCCGTGCCGGTGACGCCAGAGCCTGAGGCCGCGCCATCGACGATGGCGGAGCCTGGCGCCCGCTTCGGCGACGAGCTGCCGCGCATCTTCGCCGAGCTGCGGGCCGACAAGCGCCGCGCCTTCGTCGGCGAGCAGATCACGCTGCTGGGCGAGGTCTACAGCCAGGTGCCGCTCGGCCAGTACCCGCGCGTGCCCGGCCAGAAACCGCCCGGCTTCGTCTGCCTGCCCCTCGACGACGGCACGCGCCTGCAGGCCACCCAGCGCGTCCTCGGCGGCCGCAGCTACTACGTCTACCCCGTCAGCCGCGACGCCATCTTCACCACCAGGGTCGGGCGCGTGACCCTCGCCCCCCTCGAGCTCGAGGTGACGCCAGCGGGCTCGTTCTTCTCCCGCACGCAGGATGTCCGGCTGAAGTCGGCCCCCGTCGAGCTCGAGATCGTGGCCTTGCCCGAGCCCGTGCCACCGGACTTCCAGCCCGAGAACGTCGGCCGCCTCGAGCTGCGGGCGACGGCGCGGCCGACGGCGGTGAAGCCAGGCGAGCCGTTCACCCTCGCCGTCGAGGTCGTCGGCTGGGGCAATCCCGACGCCTTCGTGCTGCCGCGCTGGGCCGGCGACGGCGACGCGCGGCTGTTTCCGCCGACGACGAAGCGGGAGCGACGCGATCAAGAGGGCCTGATCGCGGGCCGCGTCATCGAGGAGACTCTCGTCCAGTCAGGTCGACCGGGGCGCATCACGATCCCCCCGCTGCAGATGGTCGTCTTCGATCCGTCGGAGGGCCGCTTCGTTACGAAGAGCACCGCGCCGCTGACGGTGGTCGTCGGTGGCGGCCCCGCCGTCGCCGCCAATGGTGCCGCCACCCCGACGAAGCGGCAGCTCATCGGCCATGGCGCCCGTCCCCTCGCCCTCGACATCGACCCGCGGGGCAGCGCCGCCTTCGCCCACGCCCCGGGGATCGGTGCCGTCATCGGCGCCGTCGGCGTCCTCGTTGGCGTCGTGGGCCGACTGCGTCGTCGTCGCGAAGACAGCGCCGCCGGACAGCAGGCCCGCCGCCGCGCCGAGCGCGCCGCCGCCGCCGCCGCCGCCCGTGACGCCGTCGACGTCGGCGCCGCCCACCGCCTGCTGCTCGACGCGCTCGCCGAGCGCTGCGGCAGCGACGTGCGGGCCTGTGAGTCCGCCCAGCTGCCCGACACGCTCGTAGAGCGCGGCCTCGGGGCGGGGCTCGCTGCCCGCGTCGCCCGCGCCATCGTCGCCGGTGAGGCCGCCCGCTTCGCCCCCGGCGGTCAGAAGGCCGAGGCCGTCACAGAGCTGCTCGCCTGCCTCGCCGTCGTCGACGACGAGGCCGGGAGATCCGCATGAGGCTCGCCCCCCTCATCGCCGTCGTCTGCCTCGCCGCGAGCGCCGGACGTGCGAGCGATCCCCGCGTGAAGGAGGCCGAGCGCCTCGCCGCCCACGGCGAGCTCGAGGCCGCGCGCGCCCAGCTGCAGACGATCCACGACGAGCTGCGGGCCAGCGGTGCCGAGACGTCGGCGGCGCTGCACTACAACCTCGGCACGCTCGCCCTGGGCGTCGACGCCGTCGGCGACGCCGTGCTCCACCTCGCCGCCGCCGCCCGCCGGGCCCCGCTCGACGACGACATCCGCCACAACCTCGACACCGCGCTCGCCCGCCGCGCCGATCAGGTGAGCGCCGGTGCCACCCGGGCCCCGGGCGCGCGCCTGCCCGCCGGACCGATCCGCCTCGCCTTCGGCATCGCCGTCGCCCTCCTCGGCGTCGTCGTCGCCCTCGCCGGCGCCGGCCGCGGTCGCATCGCCAGCGTGGGCCGTCGCCTGCTGCCGGCAGGCGCGCTCTTCGTCGTCGCCTCCGCAGGGCTGCTCGCGTTGCGCTGGCGCGCCGACGCCGACGCCGTCGCCGTCGTCATGGGGGATACCGAGGCCCGGCCCCAGCCCGACGCCACCGCCACGGGCTTCGGCGTCCACGCCGGCCTCACCGGCGTCGTCATCGCCGAGCAGCAGGGCTTCGTGCGCCTGCGCCTCGAGAACGGCGTCGACGTGTGGGTCGCGCGCGACGCAATCCAGCTCGTCCCCTGAATGACGAACGCCGTCGTCGAGCACCTCCTCGAAGACGGCGCCATCGACCCGGACGAAGGCGTCAGGTGTCGCCGGTCTGACGGGGACCGCCGGTCCCCTCCGGCCCCACCACCGAGGTCACGCGCGGCCGCGTGAGGACCTTCTGGGCGACCCGGCGAACGTCGTCGAGCGTCACGGCCGCCAGCTTCTCCTGGTGCGCCCGGTGCGCGAGGTGGCCGAGTCCGTAGAGGGCGTTGAGGCTCATCGTCGTCGAGCGGGCGCCCGAGCGCTGCAGGCCGATCGCGTGGCTGCCGAGCAGGTAGCGCCGGGCCCGATCGAGCTCCGCCGCCGTCAGCCCGTGGTCGACGAGGCCCTTGAGGATGCCGTCGATGCCCTCGAGGGCGCGGTCGACCTTGTCGGGGCTCGTGCCCATGTAGACCGAGAACGAGCCGGGCTCGAGCCCGTCGACGGCGTAGGCGGCCACCGAGTAGCAGAGGCTCTGTTTGTCGCGCAGCTCGAGGAACAGCCGACCGCCCTGCCCCGACAGCGCCGACACGAGCACTTCGAGGGCGAAGCGGTCGTCGTCGACGAGGCGCAGACCCGTCGTGCCGGTGACGAGGTGGGCCTGGGCCCGATCGCGCACCAGCCGTGCGACGCGCGGCGCGTCGGGCATCGGCTCGACCGCCGGCGACGGCGACGCCGCGGTGTCGTCGTCGGCGAGGTTCTCGTCGACGAAGGACAGCACGCGGTCGACGTCGATGTCGCCGACGAAGCTCAGCACGGCGCCCTTCGCGCGGGCACGCTGGCGCCAGAAGGCCTTGAGGCCCTCGGAGTTCGCGGCCTTCACGCTGTCGGGTGTGCCGAGGAGGTCGCGGCGATACGGGTGCGCCTTCCAGAGGGTCCGGTTGAAGAGGTCGAACGCGAGGCCGGCGGGGTTGTCGGCGCGCGCGCGGATGTCCTCGAGGGTGTGCAGCTTCTGGCGCTCCAGCTCGTCGGTGCTGAAGCCGACGCTGTTGAAGACATCGAAGAAGAGCTCGAGGCCGCTTTGCAGGTGCGGGGTCAGGATCGTCTGGCGGATGCCGAAGGAGTTGCGGCCCGCGAAGCCGTCGAGGCCGCCGGCGGTGCGGTCGAGGTACTCCGCGATCTCGACGGCGCTGCGGGTGGCGGTGCCCTTGCTCAGGAGCTCGGCGCACAGCTGCGACCAGCCGCTCGTGGCGTCGTCCTCGGCGCGCAGGCCGCCGAGCCACGCCGCGCGGATGGCGACGATGGGGTTCGTCGGGTCCTGCTCGACGATGACGGTGGCACCGCGCACCTTCTCGCAGACGATGCGGTCCTTCACCTGCGACGTGCGTCGCACACGCGGCCGCAGCGCTTCGTACGCGAGGGCCTTCAGCGTCGCCGGCTCGACGCGGGCGGCCTCGTCCTTCGGCACCAGCGCGACGACGGTGGCCTGCGACGGGTCGAAGATGCGGCGGGCGGCGGCGACGATGTCGTCGACGCTGACGGCCTGGACCTGCCGCTGGTACTCGGCCTCGAAGGTCGGGTCGTTCGTGAGGAGCTGCCAGGTGCCGAGGCGGCGGGCGAGGCCCTCCACGGTCTCGCGCTGGTAGACCATGTCGGCGGCGAGGATGGCCTTCGCCTTCTCGACCTCCTGCGGTGACACGCCGTCCTGCAGCCGGCGCAGCTCGTGGCCGATGGCGGCAAGGGCCGGGGCGAGGTTGTCGTGGCGCAGGGTGGCGCCGACGACGAAAAGGCCGGGGTCCTTCGGCGTGTAGGCGTAGGCGTAGGTCTCGTTGGCGAGCTTCTGCTCGCGCTTGACGCTGCGGGTGAGCCGCGAGCTCTCGCCGGTGCCGAGGATGACGCTGAGGACGTCGAGGGCCGGCGTGCGCGGGTCGAGCAGCGAGGGCCCGCGGAAGCCGATGGCCAGGTGGCTCTCCTCGACGTCGTCGACGAGGCCGGCGACGCGGAGGCCGTCCTGCACGGGCTCGACGGGGCGGGGCGGCAGCTGTCGCGCGCCGGGCTTCGCGTCGGCGAAGGCCTTCTCGACGGCAGCGCAGGCGACGTCGGCGTCGACGTCACCGACGACGACGACCGTCAGGCGGTCGGCCCGGTAGTGGGCATCGAAGAAGCGCGCCACGTGCTCGCGGGTGAAGCCGGCGACGACGTCGCGGTAGCCGATGACGGGGCGGTGGTAGGGATGGGCGTTGAACGCCGTCGAGAACATGGCCTTGCTGACGCGCGAGCCCGGCGAGTCCTCGGAGCGCTTGATCTCCTCGAGGATGACCTCGAGCTCACGGCCGAGCTCGTCCTTGTCGAAGGCCGAGTGCTGGACGGCGTCGGCGAGGACGTCGAGGCCGGTGGCGAAGAAGTCCTTCGCGATGACGACGTGGTAGACGGTCTGGTCGTAGCTGGTCCAGGCGTTGATCTCGCCGCCGGAGGCCTCGACCTCGGCCGCGATCTGTCCGACGCCGCGGCGGACCACGCCGTCCTTCAGTGTGCCCTTGAAGAGCATGTGCTCGTGGACGTGGGCGAGGCCGGCCTCCTCGGCGGTCTCGTCGGCCGAGCCGACACCGACCCAGACCTGGATGGCGACGACGGGCGCGGCCCGGCTCTCGAGCGCGAGGACCGTGAGGCCCGACGGCAGGACGCGCTTCACGAGACGATGACCGGTGCTGGAACCAAACGTATCGAGCATCCCGTCGTCGTAGCGGTGAACGCCCGCCGTCGCAACTTTGCGCGCCCCGCCGCGCGGGCCGTCAGGGCCGGTCGATGACGCCGCAGCCGTTCCCGCAGGGGTCGATGATCGTGCCGTCGGCGAAGAAGGCCTTCATCTGCGCGATGGCCTCCGGCGTCCGGCGCACGCTGTCATGGACGAAGGTGGCCTCGGGGAAGTCGGCGGTGTTCTCGAACGAGGGGTCGAGGCCGTAGTCGAAGGTGTAGATGCCGCTGCCGCCCGCCACGGGCGCCGTCGACGTCGTGAGGCCGAACGGGGCGGCGATGGCCGACGGCTCGATCCACGGCACGCCGAGGGCCCGGGCGTGGATGAACGCCCCGAGGTTCGGCACCTGGCTGTCGGCGCGGCCGATCTGCAGCAGGACCTGGCGCCCGCCGGCGCCGCTGTCGGGCCCCTCGGGCAGTGCGTTGTCGAGGGTGAAGGGCGACCACGCCACCGGATCGAAGCGTTCGAAGCCGCGCTGCAGCTGGGCCGCAAGCAGCTGCTGGTCGAGGGGGTCGGGCAGGCTCGAGTCGAGGAACAGCAGGAAGCCGGCGAAGGGCCGGGCCCGGAACATCATATGGGCGAAGCCGGCGCCACCGACCTGGAGCACGCTGCGACGGACGCGCGCGTTCACCGTCGACATGACGCCGCCGAGGATGTGCCCCTGCGAGATGCCGAGGTGGACCATGTCGACGCCGTCGACGACGACGGCATTGGCGTTGCTGACGCCGCCCTGCTCGACGGTGCCGGGGCCGCTCGCCGGCCGACGGAAGGGCGCAAGCGCGGCGTTGCCCTCGACGGTGAGGTCGTCGAGGCCGCCGGCCGCGATGAGCTCCGACAGCGTGATCCAGTTCATCATCGCCTGCGGCAGCCGCTCACCGAAGCGCAGCGACTCGGCGACGTTCTCGCCGAGGCTCGTCGACACGACGCCGATGTCCTCGGTGGACATGCCGAGCCAGTCGATGCCGAAGAGCACCCGCCCCGTCTCGTTGGCGATGCGCCGGACCGCGGAGGACTCCGCCTCGCTGCGCGCCCCGAAGAAGCCGTGACCGAACAGCAGGGGCCGCCCCGGCGCGAAGCCATCGCGCACCGAAGCCGGGACGATCACCGTGACCTCGAACGTCGTCGTGCCATCGAGCCGGACGAGGCCGGCGTCGTCGCGCGCGAGGATGGCGCCCGCCTCGTCGCCGTCGACGACGCGGGGCCCCGTCACGCGCAGCTCGATGGCCCGCCACGACAGCTCCGGCGCGTCGTCGAAGACGCGGGCGAGCTGGTCGCCCTCGAAGAAGCCCTCGACGGTGACGACGGGCGGCACCCGCGCCAGCTCCTCGAGCACGAGGGTCCGCGCGCGGCTGAGGTCGGCGATGACGTGGGCGTCGCTGCCGGTCGTGAAGTCCCAGGCGAGCTGGAGTTCCTCGCGAGCGAGGCCGTCGTCGACGATGACCGGGAAGACGTCGGCCTCGTAGCGGTCGAGCAGCGGCGACAGGATCGGGTCTTCGCCGACGGCGGCGTCGCCGTCGCGCAGGCGTCGGAAGCTCTCGGGCACCGGGATGGCGCCATCGACGCCGGCGACGCCGCTGACGGCGACGATGTAGCGGGTCTCGGGATCGAGCTTCACGAGGGGCCGCAGGATGAGGGCCTCCCGCGCCGCCGACGTCGCGCGCGGGTCGACGTCGACGAAGAAGGGCACGCGGGCGCCATCGCTCGCCCGCATCAAGGCGATGGGAAAGCCGGGCGCCGTCGTCGCCGCGGGATCGTCGGCGAGGCCGGGCAGGCTCGTCGGGTCGACGGCGACGCCGAAGCTCCACACGATGGGCGGCAATCGCGAGAAGCCGTCCTGGGGCAGAAACGTCGTCGGGTTCGCCGACAGACCCGTGCTCGTGAGCAGCGCGGCCTCACCGGAGATCTCGATGCGCCGGCCCGACGGCAGCGAGGGGTCGGCGACGAGGAAGTGGTCCGACGGATAGGGCAGGCCACAGTGCACGTCGGCGAGCAGCGGGTTGCAGCCCGGCGGGATCGCGAGCGGCTCGACGGGCGCAGGGCATCCGGTCAGCAGCGTGACGACGACGGCGAGAGGGAGTCCGATGCTGGCGGCGATACCGTGACGCATCGGTCAATGATGCCCCGGCCGGGCCGCCGGTCAAGCGTCGACGCTGACACCGCGCGTCAACGCTCGACGTCGATGGGCCAGTCCCGCCCCGCTGCTGCCGGCGGCCGCACCCGCTCGACGAGCACGCGGGTGAGCAGGCGATAGACGGCCCGGGTCGTCTCGTCGTCGAGGACGGCGAGGTGCCGGGCCACGGTGGCGACGTCGCCGCGGGCCACCGGGCCGGTCAGCGCGCTCGACAGCGGCGTCGTCATCGCCCGCGTCGCCGTCGACGACAGCAGGCGCGCGAGGGCCTCCCGGGCGACCTCGCCGTCGATGCCGATGCGCTGCAGCTCGTCGACGCCCAGCTGCAGCAGCGCGGTCGCGAGGTTGCCGGCGATCACGGCGGCAGCGTGGTAGCGGGCGCGGTCGGCGTCGCGCACACGCGCGGGCGAGAGCCGCAGCCGTCGGGCCAGCGCCTCGAGGACGGCCTCGTCGTCGTCGACGTCGGCGTCGCAGGCGCACAGGCAGCCTGCGGGGACGGGCGTGGTGCCGTCGAGCGACGCGAGGGGATGAAACACGCCGCGTCGACGGTGCCCGCCAAGCACCTCGCGACCGAGGCTGCCTGCGACGTGGGCGATGATCGGCGCGCCCGCCGCGGTCACGGCCGCCGCCACCTTCGCGATGGCGCCGTCGGCGACCGCGACGAGGACGACGTCGACGTCGGCGTCGATGAAAATCGCGCCGCGGCTCGAGACCGCGCGGGCCCGCACGCTGGCCCGCCGCAGCGAGGCCAGCAGCGACCCGGCGGCCCGCCCGCCACCGACGACCACGACGACGGGGCGGCGCAGTGCGCGGGCCATCAGATGTCTTCCGGCAGACCGTCGATGTCCACCTGGCGCAGCGCGAGGCGCACGATCTGGCTGCGGCTCGTCTTTCGATGGCCCTTCTGGCGGGCGAGCTTCAGGAGCGCGTCGAGGCGGGCGACGTCCTCCTCGTAGAACGAGAAGGTCACGAGGCGGAACGTGCGGCCCTCGGGAAGGGGCTGACGCCCCCGCGATCGGGCCTTCTTTGCCGACGACGTCGTGGTCGGCACGGGCGTGGGCGGCGTCGAGGCGTAGAACGCGTCGCTGTCGGGGCCCGCCGGCGACAGCTCCACGGCGAAAAGGTCCTGGCCGCCGTCGTCGTCGAGGGGGTTGTCGCCGAGGCCCAGCTCCCGATCCCGCTCGTGTTCCCGGATCGGTGCCCGCGTCGGCCGATCGCCGACGGAGCCGCCGGGGCCACGGCGCACGGCCACTATCCGGCCCTCTGGAGCTTCGCGGCCTCCTCGCGCGCGATCATCTCGGCGCGGGCGGCAATGGTCTCGACGACGACGCGGTAGTCCTCGGCGCCGGTGCTGTGCGGGTCGTGCTCGAAGATGGTCTTTCTGTGGCTCGGCGCCTCCTTGAGCTTCGTGTTCTGCCGGATGGGCGGCAGGCACAGGTCGCCGAAGTGCTTCTTGAGGGCCTCGAGGGAGTCGCGGCAGATCTTGGCGCGGGCATCGTAGAAGGTCGGGACGACGCCGCCGACCTTCACGGTGTGGCCGAGGTGGGCGTGGACGTTCTTCAACGTCTTGAGCACCTGCTTCACGCCGATCAGGCTGAGGTAGTCGCAGGCGACGGGGATGATGACCTCGTCGACGGCGCACAGGGCGTTCTGGTTGATGAGGCTCAGGCTCGGCGCGCAGTCGATGATGATGTGCGTGTAGCCGCCGAGGCTCTTGCCGGCGCCGTCGAGGCGACGTGAGAGGACCGCGCCGCGGCCCGGGTGCTGGGCGAGCTTGATCTCGGCGGCGGCGAGGCTGTCGTCGCTGCACAGGACGTCGAAGGTGTTGCCGATGGGCACGACGGCCTCGTCGACGGTCACCTGGTCCATGAGCACGTGGTAGAGCGTGTGCTGCGCCTTGAGGCCCAGCGAATGGCCGACGTTGCCCTGGGCGTCGGCGTCGATGAGCAGCACGCGACCGCCGCGCTCGGCGAGCCCGGCGGCGAGGTTCACCGACGTCGTCGTCTTGCCGGTGCCGCCCTTCTGGTTGAGCACCGCCACGCGGTATGGACGGGCCGGAACCGGCGCCGGCGCCGGTGCAGGGGCGCTCGCCGTCGTCGACGATGCGGCTTTGCAGGCCTCGGAGCAGAGGGTGCGCGTCGTGCCGTCGGGCTGACGCGAGGCCTGCCAGGCGTAGGTCACCGTGAAGGTCTTGCCGCAGACGCTGCAGCTGGCGCCGGCGGCGGTCTGGCCGGCCCGACACGGCAGCGAGCAATATGCCCGTGGCCCTGCGGCGGTCTGCTCGAGCTGGTAGCTCATGCGGGGCTGGAAGGTCTTGCCGCACACACTGCAGGTGGCGGGCGGTCGCTCGGTGGGCGTCGGCGGAGTCGTCGTCATCGGTGGCGGATCCTACCAGAGAACCGCGCGCACCGGCGATGTGTTCGCGTCGATCCGCGGCCGGGGCGCGCGACCGGCTACAGCGTTCGCGGCAGCAGCGTGAAGACCTTCGTGAGGAAGAAGTCCACGAGCACCACCATGATGCTGACGTTGACGACGGTGCGCGTGGTGGCGCGGCCGACGCCCTCGGTGCCCTGCCCGCAGGTGAGGCCCTCGTGGCAGCCGATGATCGCGATGCCGAAGCCGAAGAAGTACGGCTTGATGAAGCCCGAGATGAAGTCCATCGACTGGATGGTGGTGATCGCGGACTTGTAGAAAAGGGTCGGCGACACATCGAACGACACGTAGCTGATGAGCAGGCCGCCGCAGATGCCGACGATGTCGGCGAAGAGGGCCACGAAGGGCAGCATCAGCGTCGCCGCCAGCACGCGCGGGACCACGAGCTTCTTCACCGGGTCGGCGCCGAGGGCGCGGATCGCGTCGACCTGCTCGGTGACGCGCATCGAGCCGATCTCGGCGGCGATGCCGGCGCCGACACGGCCGCCGACGACGAGGGCCGTGAACACCGGGCCCAGCTCGCGCATGATCGACAGGGACACGACCTTGCCGATGTAGGGGACGGCGCCCATCGTCTGGAGCGTGAGGCCGAACTGGAGCGCGAAGACGAGGCCGACGAAGAACAGGATGAGCAGGGCCACCGGCATCGAGCGGGTGCCGATGGCCTCGCACTGCTCGATGAAGGCCCGCACCCCGAGCGGCGGCCGCACGACGACACGGAAGAACGACCACGACAGCTTCGACAGCATGCCGAGGTAGGTGAGTGCCTCACGGACCTCCTCGCCGATGCGGGCGGCGAGGGCCTCGCTGTGCTCCGCCGTATGCGAGACGACGGCGACCGGCACCTGCGACAGCGTCGACAAGGACGTGAGGCCGGGGCCGCTGCTGGCCTCCCGCTCGTCGGGCGGCGGTGACTGCGTCGCGCGCGGTTCCTGCTGCGTGTCCACGATCCGACCGTACCCCAGCCCGCCGGTGGCGTCGACGGGCTGCCGCGGTCGGCCGGGCCCGGCCCCCTTCGCCAGGTGCGACCGACGTCAGCGGACCGAGAACTCGCAGGCGCCGAGGCCATCCACTCGGACGCGGACGTGGTCGCCGGCGTCGAGGGCGATGGCCGCCGTCGCGCCGCCGGTCATCACGATCATGCCGGCCTTGAGCTTCTCGCCGAGGGGCGCGAGCTGGTTCGCCAGCGCCGCGAGGGAGCGCGCGGGGTGGTCGTAGATGGCGGCCGACGAGCCGATCTCGGCGACGACGCCGTTCTTCTCCATCACCATGCCGAGGTTGCCGGCGTCGAAGTCGCGGGGCCGCACGACGGTGCCAAGCACGAAGCGCGACGACGAGCCGTTGTCGGCGACGACGTCCTCGAGGGTGAACTGGAAGTTCTGGTAGCGCGAGTCGATGAGTTCGAGGGCGCAGCAGACGCCGTCGACCGCCAGCAGGGCCTGGGCCGGCGTCACCGGCCCCTCGAGGTCGCGACCAAGGAGGTAGGCCACCTCGGGCTCGACGCGGGGGTGGATGTGGGCGCTGCGCTCGACGACGCCGCCGTCCTCGAGGATCATGCTGCGGGTGAGGTGCCCGTAGATCGGGACCTCGACGCCCATCTGCTGCATCTTCGCCCGCGACGTGAGCCCCATCTTGAGGCCGACGAGGGTGTCGCCCCGCAGCCGGCGCAGGGCGATGCCGGCCCGCTGGATGCGGTAGGCGTCGGCGAGCGAGAACGGCTGCTCGGCGGTGAGCTTCGGGATGGCCCGGACCTGCACGACGGCGTCGTCGAGGCGGGCGGCGAAGGCGTCGAGGACGTCGGCGGCGAGGTCGTTTCCGGCTGCGTGCATGAGCGACGGGCTAGCACTCCTGCGGCGTGGTACGAAGTCCCCATGTCTCCCGTCTCGCCGATCCGCCTGAAGTCCCTCGTCGAGCAGAGCGCGGTCCTCGAGCTCGAGCCGGTCGACGGCGTCGCCGTCCGCCTGCCGGTCCGCCTGCGCCTGCTGGAGGCCCGGGCCACCCTCGAGCCCGCCGACGCCGAGATCCACCCCGACGACCTCATCACCCTGACGGCGCCCCTGCCCGCGGGGACGGCCCACGCCGAGCTCATCCCCCAGGGCCGGGGACTGCGCAGCCGCCTCGCCCAGCTCCGCGAGCAGAAGCTCGGTGTCGCCGCCCTCGACGACGCCTTCCTCATCCACTGTGACGACGACGGCCACTCGACGCTGCGGCGCTGCGCCGGTGAGCTGCAGGCCCTGCTGCCCTGCCCGCCGACGGGGCGGATCCACCTCGGACCGAACCAGCTCGTGGTCACCTGGGGCCTCGATCGGCTCGACGCCGTCGCCCACCTCTGGGAGCGCGTCCACGCGCTGCGCATCGGGGCCTGATGCGCCACGTCGTCGCCCTCCTCGTCGTCATCGCCGGCCTTGCGGCCCCGCCGGTCCGCGCCGATGTCGAGCTGCCGATCCCGCCCGTCACCCAGGCGACCCATGTGTGGTGCTGGATCGCCGTCGGTGAGATGGTCTTTCGCGCCTTCGACGTCCCCGCCGTCAACGAGCACTACCAGTGCGGCGTCGTGGGCGCCGTCGCCATCGGCACCGCGCGCGACGCCTGCGCCCGGGACTGCCGTCGCTGCGTCGTCCCCGGCGGCGACGCCACGACGGTGATGGGCATGCTCGTCGAATACCCGAGACGGGTCTCGATGCTGCAGGGGACGCGGGTGCCGCGGCTCTTCGTCGCCCACGCCGGCGCCCTCTCCCCCGACGAGCTGCGTCGCGAACTCGACGGCGGCCGCCCCGTCGTCGCCGGCATCAATCCGGGTGGTCGCCCGGCGGCCTTCGCCGCGTCGGCCCACGTCGCCCTCATCATCGGCTACCGCACCGTCGACGACACCCTCTGGCTGATCGTCAACGACCCCTATCCCTTCGCGCCGCAGACCTGGCCCGACCCGTACCTCGCCGTCGGCGCGACGAAGCTGGCCCCCGGCCGCTACGCCCTCCCGTACCGGCGCTACACGGAGCAGCTCGGCTGGGTCGAGAGCTTCCTCGTCCGCAAAGACGGCGACCACGTCACCGACGGGCGGCGCTGTCTGGCGTCGACGCCGCTGTCGCAGACGACCTGCCCGGCCGCTCCCCTGCAGAATCCCGGCGAGCCGTGCGCCTGCGGCATCGCCCGCGGCGTCGTCGTCGACGGAGGCCCCTGATGCTCGTGCACCCGCTGACCCGCGCGCCGCTGTCGCGCCTGCGGGGCCGCCAGACCGGCGCCGCCCGCGCCGGCGGAGACACCATCCTCGTCGTCGACGGCGTGCCGGTGCTGCTGCCCGATCCGGTGACGTGGTGCGCCCGCCACCGCGACGCCGTGATTGCCGCGGTCGCGACGCTCGGGGGCGACGTGGGTGCCGTCGTCGCTGCCGTCGACGCCGTGGTGGGCGACGCCCGCCAGGCCGGGGCGCCATTTGTCGATGACTTCACGCCCGAGGAGGCCCGCGACGCGCCGCCGCCGCACCTCGTCGACGCGGACCTGCAGGACCTGCTCGACGACGGCGACACCCCGCTCGCCTTCCTCGCCCGCCACATCCCCGCCGGCGACACCATCGTCGAGCTGGGCCCGGGCGCCGGCGGCCTGTCGGCGCTGCTCGCCCCTCGGGCGAAGAAGCGGCTCGTCGTCGCCGATCTCTCGCTGCGCTCGGTCCTGCTGGCGCGACGGGCGGGTGGTCCGCGCGCGCTCGGCGTCGTCGCCGACGCCTGCGCCCTGCCCATCGGCGACGGCGCCGCCGATGTCATCGTCGCCGAGAACGTCGTCGACGTCGTCGACGACGCCGACGCGATGTTGGCGGGCATCCACCGCGCACTCCGGCGTGGCGGCACGCTGGCCCTGACGACCCCGGGGCCAGAGCTCGACGGCGGCGACGACATCGACGCTCGTGTGGAGGCCGCGGGCTTCCGCATCGACAACGTGGTCGACGGACTGCGCTGGCCGCGGGTGCACGGCCGCCGCCATGTCGAGATATGGACCTGCCGCGGCCTGATCGCGCGGCGGCGCTGACGTCGTCGTCAGCGCGCAGGCGCGGCGAGGCGCAGGGTGCGGTGCTCCTCGCGATCGCGCAGGTGCCGCCACGTGGCCGTGCCCTCATTGAGCACGTAGTCGTGCTTCCAGTCCTGCCAGTGCTCGGCGAGCTGTTCGATCGCGTCGAGGAGCAACGCGAACTCCTCCTCGTCGGTGGCCGGCGAGAAGCTGATCCGCACCCAACCGGGCTTCTCGGCCTCGGCGCCCTGATCGAGCGCACAGCGGATCTCGAAGCTGCGGGCCTCGGAGATGCCGAGCAGCTCGTGTCCGTAGCTGCCCGCGCACATGCAGCCGCCGCGGGTCTGGATGCCGAAGCGGTCCGACAACATGCGTGCTGCGAGATTGTGATGGAGCTTGCCCTCGTCGATGACGAGGCTGACGATGCCGAGGCGCTCGGCATCGAGGTCGCCGAGGATGTGCAGCTTCGGGTGGTGACGCCAGCGGGCGATGGCCTGCCGCACCCAATGGGCCTCCAGCGCGCGGATGCGCTCGGGACCGATCAGCTCCTTGAGCTGGAAGGCGAGGTGGGCGCGGATGACGCCGACGATGTCGGGCGTGCCGCCCTCCTCCCGGCTCGTGAGATCGCTCGTGTACTTCCAGTCCCACGGCGACGTGTAGACCACCGTGCCACCACCCGGCTCGACGGGGACGCGGCTGCGGAACAGGCGACGGTTCGCAACGAGGAGGCCGGGCGCCTGGGGGCCGCCGAGGTACTTGTGGACGCTTATGAAGACGGCGTCCTTGCGGGTTGCGGGATCACTGCCGCGCATCACGATGGGCAGGTAAGGCGCGGCGGCGGCGTAGTCGAAGCAGGCGTAGCCGCCGTGGGCATGCATCACGCGGGCGAGGGCGTCGGCGTCGTTGATGATGCCGGTGACGTTCGAGGCCGCGCTGAAGGAGCCGATCTTCAGCGGGCGGTTCTTGTGCTTCGGGTCGGACAGGACGTTGTCGAGTTCGGCCGCCGACACGCGACCGTGGGCATCGAACCCCACCATGACGACGTCGGCGATGCTTTCGCGCCACGGCAGATCGTTGCTGTGGTGTTCCATGCGCGAGATGACGACGAGGGGTCGGTCCTCGGCACGGATCTGCTTCTTCAGGTGCAGGACGCGATCGATGGGCTCGGGCACGAGGATGCCAATGCAGCGCACGAGCTTGTTGATGGCGCCGGTGGCCCCAGAGCCCGTAAAGATGACGACGTCGTCGTCGCCGGCGCCGACGTGGCGACGGGCAGCTTCATGGGCCGCCTCGTAGAGGCCCGTCATGTAGCCGCCGGTGGCGCTCGCCTCGGTGTGGGTGTTGGCCATGAAGGGCAACACCTGCTCACGGATCGTGTCCTCGATGGGCGCAAATGGCAGTCCCGAGGCGGTGTAGTCGAAGTAGCGCTTCGGCACCGGCCCATTGGGCGTGCGGATGACGGCGTCACGACCGACGACGCTGCGGCGGACCCACTCGATGAGCTCATCGTGGACGAGGGCGGCGGCGTTGTCCGTCGGCGTCATCGCAGCTGTGACAGGCATTCGTCCCTCGCGCAAAGAAGAAGAGATCAGCGGACCCCGGAGCCCACGACGTGCAGGTGCATCGTGTTGCTGCGCTGCTTCGACGACAGCGGCAGCTTGGTGACGACGACGACGGTGTCGCCGTCCTGGGCGAGGCCCTGGCGGACGAGGATCCGGTCCATCGTCGCAAACAGCTCCTCGGAGTTCGACGGGGGCTCGATGACCTCGGAGTTGATGCCCCAGGCAAACGCCAGCCGACGCTGCTCGACCGCCGACGGCACCAGCGCGAGGACGGGCGCGGTGGAGCGGTAGTCGGAGACGAGGCGGGCGGTGTTTCCCGACGTCGAGTAACAGACGATCGCCTTCGCCGAGAGTTCCTTGGCGGCGCGGACCGCCGCCTGGGCCACGGCGTTCTGGAAGTCCTGGGCCTCGGTGGCGAGCAGGAAGTCGAGACGGTTGTAGCGGGCGCGGGGGCTGCGCTCGGCTTCGGCGACGATCTTCGACATGATCTCGACGACGCGGGCCGGGTGGCGGCCGCTCGCCGTCTCGGCCGACAGCATCACCGCGTCGGCGCCGTCGAGGACGGCGTTGGCGACGTCGGAAGCCTCGGCGCGCGTCGGCCGCGGGTTCGTGATCATGCTCTCGAGCATCTGCGTGGCGACGATGACGATCTTGCCGCGGCGGTTGGCCTCCTCGACGATCATCTTCTGCAGTGTCGGCACCTGCTCGGTGGGCATCTCGACGCCGAGGTCGCCGCGAGCGACCATCACGCCGTCGGATTCCTCGAGGATGCCCTCGATCTCCTCGATGGCCTGGGGCTTCTCGAGCTTGGCAATGACGAGGGGACGGCTCTTCGCGTGGGCGAGTTCGCGGCGGAGCATGCGCACGTCAGCGCGGGTGCGGACAAACGACAGCGCGACGGCGTCGACGCCGACCTCGGCGCCGAAGTGGGCGTCGCGGATGTCCTTCTCGGTCATCGACGGCGCCGACACGTCGGAGTTCGGCAGGTTGATGCCCTTCTTGTCCTTGAGGAGGCCGCCGTGGATGACGCGGCAGCGCACATCGCGCTCATCCTTCGACAAGACCTCAAGGGTCATATTGCCGTCGTCCAGCAGGATGAGTTCACCGGGCTTCACGTCGCGGGGCAGCGACTTGTAGAGGGTGCCGAAGCGCTCGGCGGTGCCAAGGATGTCGTCGATCGTGATGATCGTCTCCTTGCCCTCCTCGAGCATCACGCCGTTGCCCTCCATCTTCAGGCAGCGGATCTTCGGACCCTGCAGGTCCTGCATGATCGCGACGGGCTTGCCGACAGCGCCAGCGGCGGCGCGCACGCGGTTGACGAGGGCGCGGTGGAAGTCGTGATCGCCGTGCGAGAAATTCAGGCGGGCGACGTCGAGGCCGGTGCGGATCAGCTCCTCGATGGCCGTCTGGCTCTCGCTGCTGGGGCCCAGGGTGCAGACGATCTTCGCGCGACGCATTGGCGACTCCTGTCGACGGCGATGGCCGTCCATGACGTCGGTGGCGCTACCATGCGTTCCGGGCACCGCCAAGCGCGCAGGATGGGGTCGCCAACGCCAGCGGGAGGCGCTACCACCCCGGCGTTGCCATCGGAGGTCGGCCCATGTCCCGCCTGACACATCGCGTTATCGCCACTGTTTTCGCCCTCGGCGTCCTGCCCGCCTGCCCCTTCTGTGAAGACGTCAACGCGTTCCTGCCCCAGGGCGAGCTCGCGCCGGCCGTCCTCGACCTCGGGCCCGTGACGAGCGGCGCCACCTGCACGGCGAAGTTTGTACTGAAGAACAGCGGCAACGCCGACCTCTCCGTCGTCGCCAACTCCGCGCGCCTGATCGACACCGACGGCGACTTCACCATCCTGCGCGTGCCGTCCCTCGTCCGCCTTGGCGCCAGCGAGGACCTCGACGTCCAGTACGTCGCCGGCGACGCCGTCGGTGAGCGTGAGGGCACCGGCGTCGAGCTGCAGACCAACGACGCCGACGCCGACGGCTTCCTGCGCGCCACCGTCACCGCTTTCGTCACCGGCGAGGCCGTCGGTCTCGCGAAGGCCGCCTGTGCAGGCGAAGACGGCGCCAGCGTCACCCCCTGCACCCAGCTCGACTTCGGCGCGGTGCCGATCGGCAACCCCATCGACCCCATCGAGACCCGCGCCGGCGTGAACCTCACCGTCGAGGTCATCAACGACGGAAACAAGGACCTCAGCCTGCAGGGCGCCGTCGTCAGCGGCAGCGGCGACTTCGCCGTCGTCTCCGTCCGCCGTGGCAGCCAGGTCCTCACGCCGCCGCAGGTCATCCCGCCGGGCCGCTCGGGCGACTGCGGCGAGCCCACGGGCGCCGACAACAAGCTCCTCGTCGACGTGCGCTTCGCCCCCACCGCGATCGGCGCCGCCGTCGGCACGCTGCAGATCCTCACCGACGGCGCCGAGGGCAGCCTCATCGAGGTCGCCCTGTCGGGTCAGGGCGCCGACACCAACATCATCACCAACCCCGAGATCGTCGTCTTCGGCGACGTCCCCGAGGGCAGCGTCGGCACCGAGAGCGTGCTCGTGCAGAACACCGGCACCGACAACGCCAGCGTCAACGAGAGCTGCATCGACGTCGACGGCGACGACACCTGCGACGGCCTCTGCACCGGCGCCGACGCCGACGTGACCCACGAGGGCACGCTCCGCTGCGCGGTCTTCAAGACCGACGGCAGCCGCGACGGCAAGGGCTTCGTGCTGTCGCCCACCGACGCCGCCGTCGGCGGCGACGACGAGCGCACCATCGAGATCGAGTGGTCGCCGTCGTCGGCCACGCCGGCCATCCCATCGACGGCCCAGCTGCTCTTGAAGAGCAACATCAAGAACAACAAGGTCTTCAAGGTCGGCATTGCCGGCGGCAACATCGGCATCCTCGACGTCACGTCGCCCACGCCCTGCGGCGTCGACCTGTGCGTGCAGGCCTCCGGCGACGCCGCCGACGTCGGCACCTGGACCGGCAGCACGACGCTGACCCTCACCAACACCGGCACGGCCACGCTGACGCTCGGCGCGATCGCCGCGTCGTCGGACACGCCGGCCACCATCGCCGACGACTGGACCATCGGCGCCCCCGCCACGACGTCGTTGGCCCCCGGCGCGTCGACGACGCTGACGCTCGACTACGCCAACTCCGCCAACGACGCCAACGGCAACGACGGCTTCAACCTGATCATCGAGCACAACGGCGTCCTCGGCAGCACGCTGGCGTCGATCCGCATCCTGCCGCCCACCTGAAGGGCGCCCTGTGACTTCCACGTCGACGACGACGACGACGACGACGCCCCTGGACTACGAAGGGCAGCGCGGACCACCGGTCCGCGCTTTCCTTTTTCTCGCCATTGGCGTGCTCTCGGTGGGCGCCGCCGCCGTGCTCGTGCGCCTCGCCGACGCCCATCCCCTCACGGCCTGCCTCGTGCGCCTCGGGCTCGGCGCCGTCGTCCTCGTTGTGGCGGCGCGGGTGCGGGGGCGGCCGTTTCCGCGGGGCCGCGACGCCGTCCGCGCCGTCGTCGCCGGTGTCCTGCTCGCCGCGCACTTCGCGCTGTGGATCGGGTCGTTGTCGTTGACGACGGTGACGGCGAGCGTCGTGCTCGTCTGCCTGCAGCCGGTGTTCGTCGCCGTCGGCGGCGCCGTCCTGCTGCGGGAGCGGGTCTCGCTGCCAGTCGCCGCCGGCATCGGTATCGCGCTTGCCGGCGCCGTCGTCATCGCCACCGACGGCGGCGCCACGGTGCGCCCCGGGGCACAGCCCATCGTCGGCAACGCCCTCGCCCTCGCCGGCGCCGTCGCCATCGCGGCCTATGTCCTCGCCCTGCGCGGCCAGCAGAGCGACGTCCTCGCCACCGCCGCCGTGATCACGTCGACGGCAGCGCTCGTGACGCTGCCGGCCGTCCTGGTGGCCGGGGCGCCGGTGTGGCCGCCGTCGTCGACGTCGGCGCTGTGGCTGCTGGCCCTCGCGCTCGGGCCGCAGGTCATCGGGCACACCGC
>Ga0172373_10003640_pt1 | contig 22342 bp, 28 predicted proteins | sample Lak10m_2_FD_114546 | JGI IMG/M metagenome (GOLD analysis project Ga0172373, IMG submission 114546) | Freshwater microbial communities from Kabuno Bay, South-Kivu, Congo - kab_092012_10m | ecosystem: Environmental > Aquatic > Freshwater > Lake | place: Democratic Republic of the Congo...
AAATGGTCAAGCGCCACCTGAAGCTGCGTTACGTCCGCTACGTCGACGACATGGTAATGGTCCACTCCGACCCCAAGGTGCTGCTGGCCGCCACTGACGCGATACGGGCGCACCTGGCCGGCCTCGGCCTGCGCCTGGCTGAGAGCAAGACCTTCGTGGCGCCGGTCGAGAAGGGCGTCGATTTCGTCGGCCACGTCATTCGCCCGCATCGGCGCTCCGCCCGGCCGAAGACCCACCGCGTCGCCCTGGCGCGGATCTCCACCATGCCGAAGGCCGCGGTACCCGACAGCGCCACGTCCTATCTCGGCCTGTTCCGCCATTCCGGCAGCCGCGCGCAGATCTCCGCCATCGGCCGTGTCGCTGTTCGGCGTGGGTTCCGGGTGGACCGGGATCTGACCAAGATAACCATCAAGCCCAGGAGAGGCGCCATGAGCAGCCGCAACCCCATGCTGGCCAAGGTCCATATCGCCAAGAAGGAACTGGGCCTCGACGACGAGACCTATCGCGACATCCTGGTGCGGGTCACCGGCAAGAGCAGCTCGGCCGGCCTGTCCGACCGCCAGCTCGACGCCGTGCTGGCCGAGTTCAAGCGCCTGGGATGGAAGCCCAAGAAGTCGGCGGCGCCGCACCGCCCGGCCTCCGCCAAGCCGCACGTCCGCAAGGTGTTCGCCATCTGGGAGGACATTTGCCGCCAGGGCATCCCCGTCATCGCCAACCGGGCCGGCCTCTCCGCCTTCGTCCAGCGCATGACGAAGACCGAGCAGCGGCCCGCCGGCCTGTCCGACCCCGAATGGCTGTCGCCCGCCGAGGCCAACCGCGTCATCGAGGGCCTGAAGGCGTGGCGCGCCCGCGAGCTGGCCAAGCGAGGGCGGCAATGAGGGGGCCGGGCAAGGGCTGCAAGCGCAAGGGTGACGTCGCCACCACCCAGATTGTCGTTCGGTTCGACGACGACACCTTCGCGCAGATCCGGGAGCGTGCTCTCGCCGACGAGACCAGCATCGCGGAACAGATCCGCACCCTGGTCGAGTGGGGACTGGAAGCGGAGCGGCAATCACAATGACCGAGATCGTCCTCGATGGCGTGCTGGGAGAGATCCAGGCGGTAGCGGGCCTCGCCGCCTCCCTGCAGATCTGCGCCGTCAAGGGCGGCGGCCCGGCCTATTTCTGCTCGGAGGAGCGGCTGACCGAGGACAACTGGCTTGTGCAGGCGGTGGGCTGGGAGGCGGCGCGGCTGCTGGCCCGCGAGTTCGGCGGCCGGGCCAACCCTCAGCTCAAGATCCCGCTCGGCCCCGCCGGGTCGCGGCGCAAGCAGTGGGCCGCGATCCGCAAGATGCTGGCCGAGGGCAAGTCAGCCATCGAGATCGCCCGCACCCTGGGTGTGGACGAAAAGACGGTGCGTCGCCACCGCACCGGCAAGAGCGGCAAGAACCGCCCTTCCGACCCGCGCCAGGGGTCGTTCCTGTAGGGGACTTGACCGCAGCCTCGGTTCCCCCGATCCTCTCAACACCGTTCCATACATCCCCTGAAGGTCCGCGACGGGCATTTGCCCGGATAAAAACCCGCACGCGGACACGGCACCTTCGCTGGAGATTTCCACCAGCGAGGGCCACATGTCGGACGCCACCAGAGCCCCATACACCTTCTCCCAGCGGTCGCTCGACCGCCTCGCCAACTGCGACGAGCGGCTGCGGCGGGTGATGACGGCCGCCCTGGAGGGTGCGCCGTCCGACTTCACCATCCTGTGCGGCCACCGCACCGAAGCCGAGCAGGCCGCCGCGTGCGCCGCCGGCAACAGCAAGACCCCCTGGCCCAAGTCCAAGCACAACTGCCTGCCGGCGCGGGCGGTGGACGTGGCCCCCTATCCCATCGACTGGAAGGACACCGAGCGGTTCCACCGGCTGGCCCAGCACATCATGGAGGTGGCGGCCGAGATGGGGGTGCGGCTGCGCTGGGGCGGCGACTTCAACATGAACGGCAAGGCCGACGACAAGTTCGTCGACATGCCGCATTTCGAGCTGCTGGAGGGCTGACCATGTCCGCCATCCTTATCCGTCACGCCTGGATCTTGGCCGCGCTGCTCGTCATCGCGGTGGGAAGCCTGGGCTATTTCGTGCCGCGTGCCGGCGCCGTCACCGCCGCCCTGCTGGCGGGTCTCGGCTTCACCATCCTCGGTGCCGGGTGGTGGATCGGGCGCAACGCCAGTCTCGACAGCAGCGAGGGCTTCACCGCCCTGGCCATGATCGTCGTGGCGGGCGGCCTGATCGTCCTCGGTGCGGTGGCGGGCGTCGCCGCCTGGATCGGCTGGTGAGGTGACCATGGACCCGATTAGCGCAGCCCTGGGCCTCGTTTCGTTCGCCGCTCCCTATGTGGGGAAGTGGCTGTTCGGCGACGAGGGCAAACAGGTCGCCAAGCAGGTGGTCGACACCGCCCAGAAGATCACCGGCACCAGCACGCCCGAAGCCGCCGAGGCGGCGATCCGCGCCAACCCCGAGCTGCTGGCCCAGTTCCAGACCCATCTGGCCAGCATCAACGCCGACCTGGAGAAGGCGTATCTGGCCGACCGCCAGAGTGCCCGCGCCCGTGACGTGGAACTGGCCAAGGCCGGGCGGAGCAACCATCGAGCCGACCTGATGGTCGGCGCCGTGGTCGTCGGCCTGATCGCCTGCATCGGCGTGCTCGCCTTCTACCGCCAGAGCGTGCCCGGCGAGGTGGTCGGCATCCTGTCCACCATCGCCGGCATCTTCGGTTCCTGCCTCAAGGATGCGTTCGCCTTCGAGTTCGGCAGTTCGCGCGGGAGCAAGGAAAAGGACGATCTGCTGGCCAAGGCTCTGGGGGGAAAGTGATGGACGTCGCACTCACCGATATCAAGGACATGGCCGCCGTGGTCGCCGGTGTCGGCGGCCTGGTCGCCTCGGCGGTGCTGTGGCGGCTCAAGGGGGAGTTCGCCACCAAAGCCGACATGAAGGCCACCCAGGACCGCCTGGACGAGGTCGAGACCGACGTCGCCGAGATCAAGGTCCGCATGACCACGCTGCCCGACCACGAGGACATGACCGAGCTGAAGACCCGGCTGGCCAGCGTCGAGGGCAGTGTCCGCGTCGTCTCCACCGAATTGGCCGGCCTGCGGGAAGTGATGGAGCGCATCGAGCGCCCCCTCAACCTGCTGGTCGAGCACCACATGAAGGGGGATCGGTGATGAGCTTCCGCGACGACTGGATCGCCTCGCGCCGGCTGTTCGTGCTGCGGCTGCTAGTCGAGGTCGGCGGCGAGGCCAACGAGGGCGTCATCTACAAGGCGATCACCAAGGGCGGCTTCGCCCAGGACAGCCGCGACGACCTGCGCCAGGATCTCGATCATCTGAAGAAGACCGGCTGCACCACCGAGGAATGGCTCAACGACAGCCTGCGGGTGGTGAAGGTGACCGAACGCGGCGAAGACGCCGCCTATGGCCGCGTCGACGTCGCCGGGGTCGAACGCTCGCGCTGGGACCGCTGACGCTATGGTCAAGCCATCCAGCATCGACCGGCTGCCCCAGGAAGTCCGCGACGAGATCGGCAAGCTGCGCCGTCAGGGCCGCACCATTGACGAAATCCTGGGCAAGCTGCGCGAGCTGCTGCCCGAGGATCAACAGCCATCGCGCTCGGCGCTGGGACGTCATGTCAAGAGGGTCGAGGTTCTGGCCGAGCGGATCAAGGTCGCCGACGCCATGGCGGATCGCCTGGTCGGAGACCTGAAGGACGATGGCGGCGACAAGATCATGCGCGCCAACGCGCGGCTCTTGGGCAGTGCCGTCTTCGACCTGCTGTCGGCCGTCGAGGACGGCGAGGCGGTGACGCTCGACCCCAAGGACGCGAAGGCGCTGTCCGAGGCGCTGCGCAACATCTCGACCGCGCAGAAGAACCATGCCGAGTTCGCCTCCCAGATCCGCGCCGCCGCCCGCAAGGAAGCGGAAGAGGAGATGCGTCGCAAGCTGGACGAGGCTTCGGCCAAGGGCGGCTTCGACGCCGAGGCGGCGGAGGAGGCCCGGCGCATCCTCGGGTTCGGCTGATGGCCGACGAGACCGCTCCCCTCATCAACTTCCTGCCCTATCAGCGGCGCTGGCTGGAGGACAAGGCCCGCTTCAAGATCGGGATGTTCTCGCGCCAGTCGGGCAAGACCTTCACCACCTGCGCCGAGATCGTCGACGACTGCATCCAGGCCGAGATCAAGGGGCAGCGGATGCGGTGGGTGATCCTGTCGCGCGGCGAGCGCCAAGCCGCCGAGGCGATGGACGAGGCCATCAAGCCGTTCTGCAAGGCGTTCTATTCGGTCTATGAGAGCCTGCTGAGAGGCAAGCGGGCGCCCGAGTTCTCGACCGAGGAATTCGTCGTCGCCCAGGCGGACGGCCCGCCGGTGATCTACAAGGCGCTGGAGGTGCGGTTCCCCTCGGGATCGCGCATCACGGCGTTGCCGGCCAACCCCGACACAGCGCGCGGCTATTCCGCCAACGTCTTCCTCGACGAGTTCGCCTTCCACAAGGACAGCAGGGCGATCTGGAAGGCGCTGTTCCCGGTGATCTCCAAGGCCGGCCTGCGCCTGCGCATCACGTCCACGCCCAACGGCAAGGACAACAAGTTCTACGAGTTGTGGACGGCCCGGGCGGCTTCGCCGCCGAACTCAAACAATAGCGCGCAAGGCGCGCGGGACGAGACCTGGAGCCGGCACGAGGTTTCCATCCATCAGGCGGTGGCCCAGGGCCTCGACCGCAACATCGACGAGCTGCGCTCCGCCCTCAACGACGAGGACGCCTGGGCGCAGGAATACGAGCTGCAGTTCCTGGAAGAGGCGTCGGCCTGGCTGTCCTACGACCTGATCATGGCCTGCGAGCACACGGACGCCGGCCGTCCCGAGTTGTACCAGGGCGGCGACGTCTACATCGGCAACGACATCGCCCGGCGCCGCGACCTATGGGTCGCCTGGGTGTGGGAGATGGTCGGCGACGTGCTGTGGACGCGCGAGATCGTCGAGGCCAAGGGGATCAGCTTCGCCGAGCAGGACGCCATCCTGGACGAGCTGGAACGCCGGTATCGGATGCGCCGGGTGGCGATGGATCAGACCGGCATGGGCGAGAAGCCGGTCGAGGACGCGCAGCGCCGCTACGGCGCCCACCGGGTCGAGGGCGTGCTGCTGACCGGCGCCACCCCCTTGAACGTCGCCACCTTCGCCCGCCAAGCATTCGAGGACCGCCGCGTCCGCATCCCCGCCGGCAACGTCGTGTTGCGGGCCGACCTGCACAAGATCAAGAAGGTGGTCGGCGCCACCGGCGCGCCCCGCCTGGTCGCCGACCGCGACGGCGATGGCCACGCCGACCGCGCCTGGGCCTGCTTCCTCGGCATCGCCTCGGCCGACAGCGGCATCCAGCCGCCGGCCGGCGCCTCGGTCGAAGCCGACGAGGACACCTATCGCCCCGACCGTCCAGGCCCGCAGGCGGCCCTGCTTGGCCGGCCTAATTTCGGCATCAGCAAAGGAGGCCCGCGATGGGCAAGATGAGCCTGTGGCGGCGCGCGGGGGCCGCCCTGTCGGTCCTGTGGCGCGGCATGGAGCCGGCCGCCGAGCCGAAGGACCGCCCGGGGGCGTTCCGCGAGGCGGTGGGCGTGTCCATCGACGCCGACGAGGCCGATTGGCGTCCGCTGACCGGCGACGAGCGGCGCGACCTGTCGCCCCTGTCCAAGGCGCGGATGCGCGAGATCGCCTATTACCTCTGGCGGGCCAACCCGCTGGGCAACCGCACCGTCGAGCTGCCGCTGGCCTATCTGCTGGCCGAGGGCATCAAGCTGGTGGTCGAGGACGAGGCTGCGCAGGGCTGGCTCGACGCCTTCTGGCGCGACCCCATCAACAAGATGGGGACCAACCTGCCCAAGATGATGCGCGAGCTGGCCATGTACGGCGAGCAGTGCTGGCCCACCTTCGTCAACGAGATCTCGGGCGCGGTGCGCCTGGGCTATCTTGATCCCGGCATGATCGCCACGGTGTTGCGCGATCCCGACAACGGCCGCCAGCCCATCGGCGTGGTGACCAGGCGGGACGCCAAGGGGCGGGTGAAGAAATACCGGGTGATCGTCAACGGCATCGACGACGAGCTGTTCTCGAAGCGCACCCGCGAGATCCGCGCCAACGACTTCCGCGATGGGGAGTGCTTCTACTTCACGGTCAACGACCTGCAGAATGGCGACGGCCATTCCGATCTGCTGCCGCTTTCGGACTGGATCGACGGCTACGACCAGTTCCTGTTCGGCGAACTGGAGCGCACGCTGTCATCGCGTGCCTTCGTGTGGGATGTGACGCTGAAGGGGGCGACACCGGAAGAGGTCAACGCCCGCGCGGGCAAAATCACCCCGCCCAAGCCGGCCAGCGTGCGAGTCCACAACGACAGCGAAATCTGGGACACCGTCTCCGCCGATCTGAAGGCGTCGGACAGCACCGAGATCGGGCGGCTGTTCCGCAACCACGTCCTGGGCGGCGGCACCATCCCCGAGCACTGGTACGGCGGCGGCAGCGACGTCAACCGCTCGACCGGCGACAGCATGTCCGAGCCCACCTTCAAGATATTCTCGATGCGCCAGCAGGTCATCAAGGCGATCCTGGAGGAGATCGGCACCTATGTGGTGCGCAGCCGCCTGCTGGCCGAAAGCGGCAAGGAACCCGATCCTGCCGACGCGGCCTACCACGTCAAGGCCGAGTTCCCCGAGATGGTGGCGCGGGACACCACCCGCTATGCCAGCGCCCTGCAGCAGGTGGTGGCCGCCGCCGTGGGAGCCTCCGACCGGGGCCTGATCACCGAAGAGCTGGCGGTGCGGCTTATCCAGAGCGTCGCCTCGCGTCTGGGCGTGGACTTCGACGCCAAGGCCGAGCTGGAGGCGGCCCGACAGGAGGCCGAGACCAAGTCCGAGCGCGACCTGTTCGCCGATCCGCCGCCGCCCCTTGGCAAGCAGGCCCAGGCCAGCAGGGCGGGTGCCGGAGCCGCCGAGCAGCCCGAGGATAATGGCCAAGCCGGGGCCTGATCGTGGCCGGGCCGATGGAACCGTTCGAGCAAAACGCCCACGCGGTCTGGAACGAGGCCGTGGCGATCCAGGTGGACACGGCTGGCGAGATCGTCCGCCAGCTCAAACTCACGCTGGAGCGCATTGACGCGCTGACCGCCGCCCAGCCCACCGACTGGCAGCAATGGTATCTGCCCCAACTCCGCCGCGAGGTGGAGCAGGCCATCGTCCAGTTCGGGGAGAAGAGCGGCGACGTCATGGCGGCCGGCGCCGAGGCGAGCTGGGCCAAGGGCGTCGAGCTGGTCGACCAGCCCCTGGCCGAAGGCCCTGGCGGCTCTGCCGCCAATCTGAACAATGGCGCGGGACGCGCGGGCGGCAGTAAGCCGGGCATCCGGCTGGAGGGCATGGTGCCGCGCCTCGACCGGGGCCAGTTGCTCGCCATGCAGCACTTCATGACGTCCAAGATGAAGGACGTCTCGACCGTGGTGGCCAACCGGGTCAACCAGGAGCTGGGGCTGGTGGTGACCGGCCTCAACACGCCGGCCGAGGCCACCACCGCGATCCAGGGGCTGTTGGGCGGCGCCGTTCGCCGCCGGGCGCTGACCATCGTCCGCACCGAACTGGGCAGGGCCTTCTCGACAGCCACTCAGGGACGCATGGAGCAGGCCAGGAAGGCGGGTGTCTCGGGCCTCAAGAAGCAGTGGCGCCGGTCGGGCAAGCTCCATTCCCGGCGCACCCACGACCTGGCCGACGGCCAGATCCGCGAGGTCGACGAGCCGTTCCTGGTCGGCGGCGAGAAGATCATGTTCCCCCGCGACCCCAAGGCCAGCCCGAAGAACACCGTCAACTGCGGCTGCACCCAGCTCCCCTACATGGATCACTGGCAGGTGACCCATAAGGGCGAAAAGCCCTTCACCGACGACGAGCTGGCGGGCAGCCGGGCCAAGCGGGACATCCAGCAGATCCGCGATATGCCGGCTCTGGCCAGCGGCGGTGGCGCTGAAAAAGGAAGCGGCTGGCAGACGGCGCCGCGCCCCGTCATGGCGCCCGAGGATCTGGCGCTGCGCACCCAGGTACTGGCCGCCGCGTCGGCCGATGGATCGGCCGGCGAGCACCTGGCCGCCCGCAATCTGGTGGACGGGCGGGAGTGGCCGCCGGTCACCTCGGGCATGCGCTATCGGGTGACCCTGCCGGCGGACCTGAAGTTGGTGGTGGAAAAGGCGGACGCCCAGGTCCACATCCATCACGACCATCCCGACAGCACATCCTTCAGTTCCGCCGACATGGGGGTGCTGCACGATTTCCCCGGCATCGCAACCAGCTATGTGCATGGGCATGACGGGACGGTCTTTTCGGCCGCCAGGACGGAGGGACGCTACACCAAGGCGCTCGATACGGAAGTCGCCGAGGCGGTGAAGCAGTCTCTGGCCAGCGCGGTGAAGGCCGGAAGGCTGTGGTCGCGGGAGGCGTCGGAGTTCCGCCGCCATGCCATCAACGAGGCGATGGCCCGAGCGGGCGTGTTGGACTACAATGTGCAGTGGAGCCCCGACGTGGAAGTGCGGTGGAACTCCGCCAGGATCGTGATCGAAGGTGCCATCGATGCCGGAAAACAAGCAGCACAAGAATGGATCGGCGGTGGACGATGAGCCGGTGGCGTTCGTCGAGACGCCAGGGCCGTTCGACCCCATCGACGAGCTGCGCGCCTTCCTGGCCGACCTGCCCGGCATGGGCCTGTCGCCCCGTCAGGAGGCGGAGGCCCGCGAGGAGGTCGAAGACGCTCTCGCCTTCCGGCTGGCCAACCCACTGCCCGGCGATCCGGCCGTCGCCGCCGTCGGCGCAGCCGACAGACCAAATGATGGCGGCTTCGCCGCCGACCACGCAGCCGAATAGCCGTCAACCCTCCCCTTTTTCCGGTCTCGCGCTACCGCGTTCAGGGAACGCCATATCCCTTCGGGGCGCCCCTATCCCCGCCGAGATAGCCTGAAAGGGCTGCTGGGGCCTCTTACGGCCTCTTATGCGCCTCTTAGAACCGGGGTCTCGACCAAGGTCTAAATCGGACGCCGGATGTCGGGGGAAGGATACGACAGCGGGCATTTGTCCGAATTAAACAGACCATCCGCTTCGTCCAGTCTCGCGATCATCACCCAGCGCGGTGATCGACGCAACAGCGAGGACGAACGATGGCCAAGGCCCCGACCAAGGGCGGCGAGGACGCCGCCGATCCCCAGAACGAGGTGAAGCAGCCGGCCGAGGCGCCCAAGCCCGAGGCCAAGCAGCCCGACCCGCAGCATGGCGAGGCCGTCACCGACGCTGCCCAGGCCGCCGCTCTGGTGGGCATCGCGCCCGACCAGGTGTTCGCCTTTCGCCTCTTCGAGACCAAGGTCGTGGTGGTGACCATCGCCGGCCAGAAGCTGGAGGCCGCGCTGTGAACTGGGCGACGATCAAGGCGCTGCTGGAAGCGGCCGGCGTCAATGGCGTGCCGCTGACCGGCGGCTCCGCCGCCAATCCCTTTGATGGCGAAGAATTCGCCGAGGCCAAGGGCGACATGCTGGCGCTGGCCCGCCTGGTACGCGGCGCCCTGGAGAAGAAGTACGAGGCCGAGGGCCGCCGCGACACCTGGGCCGATCTGGAGGCGCTGTTCGCCGACCGCGTGGTGGCCCGCGAGGACGGCAAGCTGGTGGCCTATCCCTTCACCGTCGGCGACGACGACAAGGTCACCCTGGGCGCCGCCCAGCCGGTCGAGCAGACCTTCGCCATCGCGGCGCCCGCCACTCCCGCCAACCCGCCGGCCCCTCTGCCGACCGGCGCCATCATCGAGGCGGTGGCCGCCAAGGACGGGGAGGCCGGTACCCGCTTCAAGGTGCGGATCGTGCAGGCCGGTTTGTCGGGCAACGCCAACTTCTACTCCGATATCGTGCTGCGCGAGGCCGCGCCGCTGTTCGAGGGCGTGCGCGTCTTCGTCAAGGCCGACCAGGAGCATCTGGCCCGCGCCGCCACCGGCAAGGACGTCCGCAACCTGGTCGGCAAGATCACAGACGTCACCTTCGTCGAGGGTTCCGCCCCCGACACCGGCGAGTTGCAGGGCGTGCTGCACGTCCTCGACGCCGCCGGTGACATCGCGGCGCGCATGACCGAGGCGGTCAGCCGCAACATGGCCGACGTGTTCGGCCTGTCCATGGATGCCGACGGCACCGCCCGCATGGGCAAGGTCGGGGCCAAGCCGGCCCGCATCGCCACCAAGATCCTGAAGGTCCGTTCGGTCGACATCATCGTCGAGCCCGGGGCCGGCGGGGGGATCATCAACCTTATCGAAGCCCAGGAGGATCAGCTCTTGAACCGTGAACAGATCATCGCCCTGCTGGAGGCCAAGGGCCTGCTCGCGGGCAAGAACCCGGCCCAGATGTCGGAAGCCGACCTGACGGCCATTCTCACCGAGGCCGTCGGCACCAACCCGAACGGCGGCGAAGGCACCCGTGCCCTCCAAATCCCCGACGCGGCGGCCATCGCCCGCCAGGTGGACGCCCTGGTCGATGCCCGCGTCTATCTGCGCGAGGCGGTCGGCACCTCGCGCCTGCCCAAGGCGGCGCAGGACCGCGTGATCGCCCTGGTCGAGGCCAAAGGCAGTTTCACCCGTGCCGACGTGGACGCGGCGATCAAGGCCGAGCGCGAGTATGTGGCCGCCTTCACCGAGAGCGGCCGGGTGACCGGCCTGGGCGGCACCGCCCGCATCGAGGCCGGCGAGACCCGCGCCGAGAAGATCTCGGCCATGTTCGACGCCTTCTTCGACACCTCGCATACCGACCACCGCCATGCCCGGTCGTTCCGGGCCTGCTACGTGGAAGCCACCGGCGACGTCAACGTCACCGGACAGCTTCAGGACTGCGATCCGGTGCGGCTGTCCGAGGCGCTGAACTCGGCCAGCTTCGCCGAGGTGCTGGGCAACGCCATGACGCGGCGGATGATCGCCGACTACCGCGCCAAGTCCAATTACGACGTCTGGCGGCTGCTGACCGGCGACCCGGTCCCGATCAGCGACTTCCGCACCCAGGAACGCACCCGCTTCGGCGGCTATGGCGACCTGCCGGCGGTGGGCGAGAGCGATCCCTACATGCCGCTGACCTCGCCGTCCGACGAGAAGGCGGAGTACGCGGTGTCCAAGCGGGGCGGCACCGAAGAGCTGACGCTCGAAATGATCACCAACGACGACGTGGGCGCGGTGCGTCGCATCCCGACCAAGATGTCGCGGGCGGCCAAGCGCACGCTTGCCAAGTTCGTACTCGATTTCCTGCGCACCAACCCGACCATCTACGACGGCAAGGCCCTGTTCCACGCCGATCACGGCAATTTGGGCGCGGCGGTGCTGGCGTCGGCACCCCTGGCTGCAGGCCGGCTGGCCATGCTCAAGCAGGCGGAGATGGACAGCAACGACCCGCTGGGCATCGGGCCGAAGTACCTGTGGGTGTCGCCCGACAACGAGGAGACCGCTGTCGATCTGTTCCGGCGCACCACCGAGAACGACAAGAACTTCCAGCAGTCGCTGGCGCTGGAAGTGGTGCCGGTCTGGTACTGGAGCGACGTCAACGACTGGTGCCTGTCGGCCGACGTGATGGACATCCCGGTGGTCGAACTGGGCTTCCTGAACGGGTCGGAGGAGCCGCAGCTCTTCATTCAGGACAATCCGTCGGTGGGCTCGATGTTCACCCACGACAAGGTGACCTACAAGATCCGCCACATCTACGGCGGCAACGTGCTGGACTATCGCGGCCTCTACAAGGGTGTGGTGGCGTAAGTCCGTTTCCTGATCCCCGGGCGGCTTCTCCGCCGCCCGGGATGCTTCCACAGCCAGTCGAGGTTCCGTCATGTCCACCAACGTCCCCTCCGTCGCCACTCCCGGCGTCCAGGTCATCCCGATCCAGATCTCGGGCCAGGTCACCGCCGACACAGCCGGTGTGGCCCGGCTCAAGCTGCCCTTCGCCGCCAAGCTGCTGGGGGTCTCGGCCGCCGCGCGCGCCTCGGGCGGCACCACGCCGACGCTCACCGTCGATCTGAAGGCCGGCGCCAGCTCGCTGCTGTCGGCGCCGATCGCCGTCACCGCCGGCCAGGTGGCCGAGGGGGCGGTCGCCACGCCGGCCATCGCTGACGAGACCGTACTGACCGTCGATCTGGTCATCACCGGCACCAACCCGACCTGGAACGACATCACGGTGCTGCTGACCGTCGTGCGGGTCTGACCGGACAAGGGTCATGGTGCTCCAGGACTTCCAGACGCTGGTGGACCGCATGGTCCGCGCGGACGCCTCCTCGGTCACCACCAGCGACCGGGACGAGGCGATCCGCGCGGCCGTGGCCCGCTATTCCAAGGACCGGCCCCTCCTCAAGGTCGAGGACGTCGCCGCCGTCGGCGGACGCTTCCTCGGCCTGCCGGCGGGGTGGGCCGAGGGATGCGCCCTGGTGGAACTGGAGCACCCCATCGACGCCGATCCGCCGGCCCTCCTGACGACGGCGGAAGTGGCGGTCGAGACCGTACCCTCCGGTCAGCGGTTCCGGCTGCTGTTCTCGCTGAGCCCGGGCGACCAGGTCCGCGTGCGCTACACCGCGCCCCATGTGGTGGACGCCGACACCGACACCGTGCCGGCGGCCGACCGCGAGGCGGTTGCTGCCTGGGCCGGAGCCCATCTGCTCGACCAGCTCGCCGCCGAGAAGAGCGGCGACATCGACGCTTCCATCGGCGCCGCCAATGTCAGCCGCGCCACCCCCGCCCAGGAATATGCCGCGCGGGCCAAGGAATTGCGGCGGCGCTACCTGAACGGCCTGGGCATCGACCCCAACCGTGTGCCGCCGGCCGGCGCCGTGGTCGCCCTGCCGCCCAGCACCGACAACCTGGGCCGTCCGCGCCTCCTGCATCCCAGGGGGCTCAGATGAGCAAGGCGTTCTCGGCCACCGTCGACGGCGGCGACATCCGCCGTCTGGCGGAGATCATCCGCCAGGCGCCCGAGCTGGTGGAGGAGGAGCTGGCCGCCGGCATCTGGGAGGCGGAGCTGCTGCTGATGCGCGAGGCCCGCGAGCTGGCGCCGCGCACCGCCGGCACCCTGGCCGACAGCATCATCGCCCAGGCTCCAGAGCGCCAGGGCGGAACCGTGCTGGGCGTCGTCGCCTCGCCGCTGTCCTATGCCGCGCCGGTCGAGTTGGGCAGCAAGCCGCACATGCCGCCGTTGCAGCCGCTGATCGATTGGGTCGAGGCCAAGCTCGGCATCAAGGGGCCGAAGGGCGAAGAGGTGGCCCAGGCCATCCGCTGGAAGATCAAGGCCCACGGCACCAAGGGGCACTTCATGTTCAAGAGGGCGCTGGAAGGCAATCTCGACCAGATCCGTGCGATCCTCGGCAACCACGCTCGCGACGCCCTGGTCAAGCTCGGACTGGAGCCGATGTGATGGCCACCCTCGCCCAGATCCGCGCCGCCCTCGTCGCCAAACTGGAAGCCGTGCCCGGGGTGGGGCGCGTCCACGACCACCAGCCCTTTCTCAAGACAGAGAGCAAGCTGCGTGATCTGTACGTGGTCGACGGCAAGCTCCTGGGCTGGCACATCCGCCGGGTCGGCACCCGCGAGACCGCGCCTTTCGTGAGCCGCACCGTCGAGCGTCACCGCTGGCTGATCCAGGGCTTCATGGCCTTCGATGACACCGGCGCCTCCGAGCTGGCCTTCGACGACCTGGTCGAGGCGATCCGCGCCGCCTTCCGGGGCGACGAAAACCTGGGCGGGGTCGTCGCCGGCACCGCCGACGACGAGGCGGCCGGCGTGCAGGTCGAGGACAGCCTGCCCGTCATGTTCTGCGGCGTGCTGTGCCATTCCGCCCGCCTGATCCTGACCACCGAGAGCTATCACTAGGAGCCGCCCATGACGAAGATCACCGGAGGAGGCCGCTACGTGCTGACGGGCGGCAAGCTTGAACGGGTGGAAGACCCAACCCGGCCGCACGAGCAGGGCGACGCGCCCCGCGACGCGCGCGGCTTCCGCCTCGACCGTCCGACGTCAACCAGTTCGGGCGCGGCCGCCCCGCCAGCCCCGCGCCCCGCCGCCGCCGATCCGGCGCCGGTGACCAAGACCACCACCAGGAAGAAGGGAGGCGGCGATGCCGCTTAAGTTCCGCGACAAGACGCTGCTGGCCAAGGTCGAGACCGCCTATGGCCAGGACGCCGCCCCGACCGGCGCCGCCAACGCCATCCAGGTCATGGACGTCACCATCACGCCCCAGGACGGCGAGACGGTCACCCACGACTATGTGCGCCCCGACCTCGGCGCCCGCCCTCAGATCCCGGTCAACACCCATGTCAGCATGGAGTTCTCGGTGTCGGTGGCCGGTTCCGGCGCCGCCGGCACGGCGCCGGCCTACGGCCCGCTGCTGCGCGGCTGCGGCATGGCCGAGGTGATCTCGGCGTCCGCCTCCACCCAGGCAAGCCCGGCCACCAACGTCGGCACGCCGACCGGCACCTTCACCTATGTGGCCGCCGGTGCGTTTGCCGGCGTGGTGCCGCGCACGGTCCAGCTTACCTGCACCACCGGCGGCGGATCAGGGGTGGCGGCCTTCACCGTGTCGGCCCCGGCCGCTGGCCCCCACGCCGCCATCAACCAGACCGGCGTGGTGATGACCGACGCCACGCCTTTCGCCCTGGCCAACGGCGCCACCATCACGCCGACGGTGGGGACCAATTTCCAGGTTGGTGACACCTACACCATCGCCCTGGCCCCGGCCCATGTGAGCTACCAGCCGGTGGGCGAGGACGAGGAGAGCCTGACGCTCTACTTCAACATGGCCGGCAACCGCCACAAGGTGCTGGGCGCACGCGGATCAGTGGCCCCGGAATTCCAGGCCGGCCAGTTGCCGCGCTTCCGGTTCAAGGTCACCGGCCTCTATGTCGGCCCCGACGCTTCCGCCCAGCCGACCGTCACCCTGACGCCGTTCAAGGAGCCGGTGCCGGTCAACAACGCCAACACCCCCGACTTCACCATCCACGGCTATTCGGCGGTGCTGCGCTCGCTCACCCTTGATCTCGGTGTCCAGGCCCGCCACCGCGACTATCCCAACTCGGCGGCGGTGGTGATCGCCGACCGCGTGGGATCGGGCTCGGTGGTCATCGAGGCGCCGGCCATCTCGGACAAGGACTTCTTCGCCGCCGCCCTGCCGCCGGTGACCCTGGCGCCGCTGGCCCTGGTGCATGGCATCAGCGCCGGGAACATCGTCGCCGTCGTCGCGCCCAAGGTGCAGGTGATCAAGCCGCGCTACGGCGACGACCAGGGCATCGCCACGCTGGAGATGGACCTGGTGCCGACGCCCGACGCCGGCAACGACGAACTCGTCATCACGGTGATGTAGGGGGAACGCCATGTCGCTGCTGACCATCTTCGGCGCTCTGCTGACCCTGACCACCTTCATGCTGCTGGTGCTGAGCATCATCGTCCGCCTTGGGCGTCGCCAGCTCTCCTCGCGCATCGAGGAGATGGAACACCGGCTGGACATGGGCGCCGCCCAGGCTCGCGAGGCCCTGGCCGCCTACAAGCTGGAGGTGGCCAAGAGTTACGCCACCGTTGGCCTGGTCAAGGATAGCGAACGCCGTCTCACCGAACACCTGGTGCGCATCGAGGTGAAGCTCGACGCCGCGCGCCAGCCCAACTGACCCCACACCCGGAGACTTTCGATGCTGAAGCTGAAGACCGACCATTCCTATTCCTGGCCCGTCGTCGTGCAGATCCCGGCCGACGGCGGCAAATTCACCAAGGCCACCTTCGACGCCACCTTCAAGGTCATTCCCCAGGACCGCATCGACGGCATCCTGCGCGGCGGCAACGTCGACGCCGAGCTGCTGCGCGAGGTGACCGAGGGCTGGAAGGGCATCCAGGACGAGGACGGCAACGACCTGCCCTACAGCGAGGAGGCCCGCGAGAAGCTGCTGTCGGTGCCCTACGTGCGGGCGGCCCTGGTCGAGGCGTATCTCGACAGCCTTTCGGGGGCGCGGAGAAAAAACTGACCCTGGTGGCGCGCGCCTGGGCCGGGCAACGATCCGGCCGGGACGAGCGCGAGGAGGATCTGCGGGCCTTCGGGTTGCCCGAGGAGGAGATCGAGGGATGGCTTGGCCGGACGAGCGAGGAAGAGTGTATCGGCGTCCTGCCCTGGTGCTTTCCTTCCGTCGAGGTCTTCCTCGCCCTGTCCACCCAATGGCGTCGCGCCGGTCTTGCCGGCGTCGCCGTCGGCCTCGACTACGCCGCCGTGGCCCCGACGCTGTGGATGATGGGGCGGCGGCTGCCGCCTGCGCAGCGCGCCACCCTGTTCGAGGATCTGCAAGTCATGGAAGGGGCCGCCCTTGAGGTGATGTCCCGGCGCGGGTAACGCGCCAGACTTTAAGGGGGCGGCGGAGCCGCCGAGGAGGGACGGTTGAGCGACGTCGGCTACGGGATCAGGCTGAAAGGCGACGCCAACGGCTTCGTGGCGGAAAGCACGAAGGCCGAGAAGTCGCTGACCGGCGTCGCCCAAGCCGCCGAAAAGACCAGGAAGGTGGTCGAGGACGCGGCCGAAGCGGTGTCCGACCTGGCGACCGAGGCCGGCAAGGCGGCCACCGCCTCCGAGCAACTCGGCAAGGCCGAGGCCGGCGCGGCGGCGGCCGGCGAGAAGGCCGCCACCGCCACCAGGAAGACGGCGGAAGCGGCCAATGCGGCGGCCATCGGCACCCGCGACGCCTCGAAGGCGGTCGAGGTGCTGGGCAAGAGCCATGCCGTCACCGCCGTCGAGCAGCAGAAGGCCAACAGCGGCCTCCAGGAGCTGGGGCAGAGCCACGCCCTGGTGGTCAGGCGCACCGAGGCCACCACCACCGCCGTCAAGCTGCAGGCCCATCAGGTCACCAACCTGGGCTACCAGCTTCAGGACATGGCCGTCCAGTTGGCCGGCGGCCAGAGCCCGTTCCTGGTGATGATGCAGCAGGTGCCCCAAGCGGCCGGCGCGGTGGGCGGCTTCTCGACCCTGTTCCGCCTGGCCTTCAGCCCCGCCGTCCTGGGCGTGGTCGCGCCGCTGGCGCTGGTGGCGGGCGGGCTGTTCCTGGTGGGCCAGCGGGCGTCGACCATCAGCACCCAGACCCGCGAGCTGACCCAATCCCTGCGGGCGATGGGCAACGTCGCCGGGGTCAGCGCCGCCCAGCTCCGCCAGATCAGCATCGAGGCCGCGAACCAGGGGCCGTTCTCCCGCGACGAGAGCTATGCCGCCACCAAGGGGCTGCTGACCCACCGCCGGATCGCGGGCGACATGGTGCGCCAGGTCATGAACCTGTCGGTGGATTTCTCCGCCGCGACCTCGCAGGAGCTGGCCAAGGGAACCGAAATGCTGGCCCAGGCCCTGGAGAAGGGCTACGCCGGCATCAAGCAGCTCGACGAGCAGTTCGGCTCCCTGACCGAGGAGGAGATGCGGCAGATCCGCACGATGGCCGAGCATGGCCGCCAGGCCGAGGCCATGCAGATCGCCGTCGACGCCCTCAACCGCCGCTTCCAGGGTGCCGCCCGCGAGGGCATGAGCGAGGCCGCCAAGGCGCTGCACGATGTCGCCACCGCCTGGAACGACCTGCTCGACCGGCTGGCCAACTCCGACATCGTCCAGACCACCGCCCGGGGCATGGCCGCCACCGTCCAGTGGCTGTCGCGCCAGACGAAGGACGAGCAACCCGATATCGGCGCCCAGGTGGCGACGAAAAGCCGCCAGTTGATCGCGGCCGAGGCGCGGCTGGCAGAGCTGCGGTCGGGCCAAGGGGGCTGGAGCGCCGGCTACGGCATGCGCACCGACCTGGAGCTGCGCGAAACCCAGGCCACCGTCGAGCGGCTGCGGAAGGAAATCGACGACCTGGTCGACCGGGGCCGCGCCCAAGTGGCCGAACTGGAAGCCAGCGCGGTCAGGGCGCAGGCCGATGCCGGCAAGGCCGCCACCCTGCAGTCGGCCAAGGCCCTCGGCGACCTCAAGGATCAGATGGACAAGCAGCGCGCGGTCCTGGCGGCGCCGGCCCCCACCCGCGACCTGGTGCGCGCCCGCCAGCAGGCGGATGAGTTCGTCGGGGACAAGCAATTGGTTGGTGACGATGTACGGCAGGCCCAGTCCCTGATCGTCGGCGGGGCATCGGCGCAAGTATCCGCCGGGGCGCGCGACGCGGCCATCGCCGCCAAGCTGCAGGCCGATGCGCAAGCTGCCCTGGCCAAGGCCGCCGGCCAGTCGGCCGAGGCAGTGCGCCGTACATCCGTCGAGAACAAGATTGCCGCCTTCGCCTACCAGTATGCCGGCGCCGGGGTGAAGGAATATGCCGCCCAGCTCTGGCGCAGCTTTGATGCCGAGGAGGCGATGCGCCGGGCCGAGTGGACGCGCCAGGTCGATGCCCAAGTCACCGCCAACGACAATCTGGCCAAGGCGTATCGCGCCGGCACCGTCGCCGCCCTCGACAGCGCAGAACGGGAGAACGAGATCCGCGAAGTGATGGAGCGCACCGGAGCCGCCTACGAGCAGGCCGCCCAGGGCGTCGACCGCTTGCGCGTCTCCCGCAAGGCTCTCGACGCCGAGCGGGCGCTGTCCAGCCTCAAGCGCGATGTCGAGGACGCCGAGGCCCTGACCGGGGCGCTTCGCACCGCCGACCCGGCCGCCTCCCGTCGCGCCCAGATCGAAGCAGGGGCCCGCCGCTTCGCCAACGACAACCGGCTGTCCAACAACGACAACAAGGTCGCCGAGTTCCGCTCGCTGAAGGAGCGGGAGTACGCCGACCAGGTCAAGCGCTCGGCCATCGAGACCAACCGCGCCCAGGACGCCACTTTCCGGTACCGCGAGGCGATGGCCCAACTCAACGAGCAGCGGGCCACCGGCCTGCTGAGCGAAGACGCCTATGCCAAGCAGTGGACGCAGATCGAGCGCGAGAAGCTGGACGCCAGCAAGGAATTCGCTGACGGCGCCAAGCGCGCCCTGATGGACTATGCCGACGAGGCCGGCAACGCCGCCAAGCGGGCCGAGCGGGTGTTCTCGGGCGCCTTCCGCTCGATGGAGGACGCCCTCGTCCAGTTCGTCAAGACCGGCAAGCTGGACTTCGCCTCTCTCGCCGACAGCATCATCACCGACCTGATCCGCATGCAGGTGCAGGCCCAGATCACCGCGCCGCTGTCGGGGATGGCGAGCAGCTTCTTCGGCAGCCTGTTCGGAAACCAGGGGGTGCAGGTCTATGGCAGCGCCGCCGAGGTCGGGCCGTTCATGAGCGAGATGGCGCCGGCCGGCGTCAACCACACCGGCGGCATCGTCGGACGGTCCACCGTCACCCGGCACATCGACCACGCCATCTTCAACAACGCCGCCCGCTACCATGTCGGCGGCATCGTCGGCCTGAAGCCCGGCGAGTTCCCGATCATCGCCAACCGCAACGAGGAGGTGCTGACCGAGGACAACCCGCGCCACATCTTCAACGTCGCCCGCCAGCCCCGCATGGCGACGGGCGGAGGCGGCGGCGAGGTCAATCTCAGCGTCCAGGTGATCGACCAGCGCGGTTCCGACAGCCCGCCGGTGCAGGTCAGCCGCGAGCGCGGACCCGACGGCACGGCGCTGCTGCGCATCCTGATCCCGGCGATCCGCAAGGACGCCGCCCAGCGCGGCGACCTGTCGCAGGTGCTGGAGGGCACCTGGGACATCAGCCGCAAGAGGGGGCCGCGCTGATGGCGACCATCGTCTGGCCGGCCGATCTGCCGCAGGAAGTGCTGTTCGACGGATACGACGAGCAGCTTCCCAACGTCATGCTGCGCACCACGATGGATGCCGGCCCGGCCAAGGTGCGCCGCCGCTTCACCGCCGCCATCCGCACCATCAGCTTCAACATCGAGATGACCCGGGCGCAGGTGGTGCTGTTCGAGACGTTCTTCAACGACACTTTGAAGGGCGGTTCACTGGCCTTCGATTGGGTGCATCCGCGCACCCAGGCGGCCTGTACCTATCGCTTCACCCAGCCGCCGGGCATCCAGCTCGTCACCGGGGCGCTGTGCAAGGTGGCCTGCAAGATGGAGATCCTGCCGTGAGCCGGCAACTTTCCCAGGCCGCCCGCCGGGCCGTCTTCGCCCAGGAGACCGAGGAGGTCTTCACCCTGCTCGCCACCATCAGCCACGACGAACTGGCCGAGCCGATCCGGGTGGCCAACGACGTGGTGCCGGAGGACGCCAACGGGGCGAGACTGATCCCGAGCCGGGGCGCCAACTTCGTCTGCTACCCGTTCGACGTAGACCTGCCGGCCGACGACGGGGAAAGCATTTCCCAGGTGACGATTACCATCGACAACGTGGACCGCGAGATCATCCAGAAACTGCGGGCCATCCATAGCCCTTGCGCGGTGCGGCTGGAGGTGGTGCTGACGTCCAGTCCTGACATCGTGGAGGCCGGGCCTTTTGAGATGACCTTGAAGCAGGTCGAATACGACGCGCTGGTGATCTCGGGCACGCTGGCCTTCGAGGACTTCCTGACCCAGGCGTTTCCCGCCGACACCTACAACCCGGCGGATTACCCCGGCGTCCACTGACCCCAGCCGGCGGCAAGCGGGCAAATGTCCTGATTAAACGGGCGGCGGCTTTCAGGAAGGATGCCCTTATCCAGCCGCAGCTGCGGCCTGGTGTCAAGCAGCCGAGGCGCCCTGTGACCCAAGTTCCCGAGTGGACCGCCGACTATATCGGCCTGCCCTTCCGCGAGAAGGGGCGGGACCGTGACGGCCTGGATTGCTGGGGGCTGGTGCGGCTGGTGCTGGCCGAGCAGTTCGGCGTTCTGCTGCCGTCCTACGCTGACGACTACGCCTGCACGCTGGAGGTCTCTGAAAATGCACGTCTGATCTCCGGCCGGAAGGGTGACTGGTCAGAGGTGCCCGCCGGTGAAGAGCGTGCCGGAGACGTGCTGCTGCTGCGGATGGCCGGCCATGAATGTCATGTCGGCATCGTGGTCGCGCCGGGGATCATGCTGCACATCGAGGCCGGTCATGATGCCGTGTGGGATCGCTACCACGGTTTGCGGTGGAAGAACCGCGTCGTCGGTGCTTATCGCTGGGCGGCGGCACGATGACCCGCAGGCGTTCGTCCACACGCTGCAAGAATATTCCAGGCGGTCTCGCCCTGGGGCACGCCGAAAGCCGTCCTCACGCTACGCATCACGACGACCCCACCGGCGGGTGTTTCCTGGTGCAGAGTAGCCTCGTACAGGGGGAAGCGCGTCCAACCATCTTGATGGATGCCGGTGAGTGTGGCCGTTTGGGTCGCTTGGTCGACGATGAGGGTCGGTGCCGGACTGTTCGAGAAGGCACGGACAGTGCAGGAAGCGACGTCGATGTAGTTTCCAACGAATTGGCCGGAAAACACGGGGGCGGCACCTCGCATCTCCTCCATCGAGGTACATGCCCCCAACATGATCAGCAAGATCACAGCCAACCGTCTCATGGTCATCTCCTCGCGCGACACGCGACAATGGTAACGCCTTCGGTCGTGGGCGGTCCATCCATCCGATTGGTTGCCGCCCCCCATCCCTTTTCCTCAGGGTGCATCGACGTGATCCTGTCGGCCGGCGGTACGCTGGCCGACATACTGGCGGTCGCACAGCCCGACCAGCACCTGCGCCGCCATGCCAACATCTTCATTGGAGATCACAAGATAGCGCCTTGCTATTGGCGTAGCGTGCGGCCAAAGGCTGGGCAGGTGATCACCATTCGTGTGGTGCCGACCGGCGGCGGGGGGGGCGGCGGCGGGGGTAAGAGCCCGCTGAGGACCGTTTTGACAATTGCCGTGATGGCAGCCTCCATGGCCTTCGGCGCTGCACTCGGGGCGGCTATTCTCGGCGAGAGCCTCGCCAGCACCACTCTTTTCAGCCTCGGCGCATTGAATGTAACTGTCGGAAGCCTTGTCGGCGGCGCGATCATCAGCGTTGCCGGCACCCTGGCCATTAACGCCATTGTGCCGCCGCCGAAAGCCAGCGCGACCGACATGGGACGGCTGGGAGGCGGCATGGACCGCGCCAGCCCGGCACTGTCGATCACCGGCAGCTCCAATCAGCTCGACCCCTACGGCGTGGTGCCGCGCGTCTATGGACGGGTGCGGATGTTCCCGAAGAAGGCGGCCCGCGAATACACCGAGGTGGTGGGAAGCGACCAGTACCTGCGCTGCCTGTTCGATTTTGGATACGGCCCGCTGGATCTGTCCGAGATGCGGATCGGCGCCATCCCCATCGAGCAGTACGAAGGCGTCGAGCTGGAGGTGCGCCAGGGCTGGCCCGATGACGAGCCGGTCGGGCTTTACGCCAACAC
>Ga0172373_10003641_pt1 | contig 22341 bp, 15 predicted proteins | sample Lak10m_2_FD_114546 | JGI IMG/M metagenome (GOLD analysis project Ga0172373, IMG submission 114546) | Freshwater microbial communities from Kabuno Bay, South-Kivu, Congo - kab_092012_10m | ecosystem: Environmental > Aquatic > Freshwater > Lake | place: Democratic Republic of the Congo...
CCCCTTCACGGACCGCGCGGCCGCACGCCGCCGTCCGGCGCTCGTGGTCTCACGGTCCGCGCCGCTCGGCTCCGTCGTGGGGCACAGCGTGCTCGCGATGATCACCAGCGCCGCCCAGCCGCGCCGGGAAGTTACAGCGGGCGCACCGGCTGTCAACGCGATCCGGCGATGGCCGCGCGGTCGGTGGACGCAGCAGGGAGCAGGGCTCTTTAAGCCCATCCGATCGAATAGCCATGAGCCGTCCGCGCGGTGATGCGTCTGCGATCAGGGCACCAGCCGGGCGGCGGCGCGCGCCAGCTCGTCCAAGGTGCGCACCACCAGCACCTCGTCGCAGTGGCGCTCGAACAGCGGCATCTCGCTGTCGCCGAAGCCCCAGCCGTCGCGCTCCTCCGGGCAGATCCACAGCACGCGGTGCGCCTGCCGTCCCAGGTCCTCCAGCACCCAGGCGTTGGCCGGGTTGTGGTTGGAGCGGCCGTCGCCGATCACCAGCAGCGTCGTGCGCCGGCTGATCGCGCCCTTGAAGTCCTTGTGAAAAAGCCGCAGCGCGTGGCCGTAGTTGGAGTTGGCGGCGAGGCTGATCACCTTGCCGGCCACCGCACCCTCCACCGCCTCGTCGACCGTCGCCTGCTTGAGCAGCTGGGTCACCTCGCCCAGGTCGCTGACGAAGACGAACGTGCGCACCCGGGCGTAGAGCGCCTGCAGCGTGTGCAGGAACTGAAGCATCAGCCGGGAGACGTTGCGCACGCTGTCCGAGACGTCGCACAGCACCACCAGCTCGGGCCGCTGCGGCCGCTTGCTGCGAAACACCAGCCTGGCCGGCACGCCGCCCACCCCCAGATTGGCCCGCAGCGTCCGCCGCACATGCAGCTGCCCGCGCCGCTGACGCCGCCGACGGCGTGCCAGACGGCTCTTGAGCTTCTCGGCCAGCGCCTTGACGGCGTCGCGCATCCGCCGCAGCTCCTCGGGGCCCAGCGCGGTGATCGCCTTGTGCCGCTCGTCGCGCGCCGCCGGCGGAGGCCGCCGCAGCTCGAGCATCTCCTCCGCCACGCGGCGGGCTGTCTCCGTCACCGCATCGACCGCCTCGTCCAGTCGGCGCGACACCCGCTCGATGAGCCGCGGGTCCACCCCCTTGCGCTCCAGCGCCTCGGCCAGCAGCCGGAACTCCCGCGCCGCCTCACCCGCACCGGAGGCGGCCGCCACGCGGCGCCCGAAAAAGCCCACCTGCGCCTTGTCCTTGAGCCCCCCGAAGTCGACCTGCAGCGCCGCTGTCCGCAGCAGCCGCGCCACCACCCCCATCTGACCGCCGGCCAGCGCCGCCGCCATGCCACCGGCGCCCAGCGAGGAGAGCGCCTTGGCCAGCTCGGCCAGGTCGTCCATCGTCAGGTCGTCGAGCGACAAGCCGCGAGCCAGCGTCTCCTCCAGCCCCTCCAGCAGCCGCCCCACGGCGCCGAAGTAGAGCTCGAACAATCGGTCGAAGATCGGCGCGTCGGCACCCCGCTTGACGAGACAGGCCCGCAGCGCCCCGCGCACGGCGGCGCGATCCGCCATCGGCACCAGGCACAGCGCCTCGGCCGCCACGGCCAGCTCACCGGGCGAGACCCGCACGCCGTTCTGCCGCAGCAGGTCGGCAAACTCGATGAGCCGCACGTCCGTCACGCGGGCCGTATAGCGGCCGGCCCGGGCGGATGCACGCGGGAGAGCGTCCGGTGCAGGCAACCGACGCGGCCGGACGCGGCCGATCGCGCGTTGACGCCCAGCGGCCGCTGCCTCTACATTCGCGCGCTTTTTTCGCCTACCGGGGCCCCGACGCCGCATGCCCCGACGTTCTCCGGAGTGACCAGATGCTCGACGTCGTAGCCAAGGGTTTTCGCGCGGCCAAGCACAAGCTGACCGGCAAGGCGGAGCTGACCGAGGAGAACATCGACGAGGCGCTGCGGGAGATCCGCGTCTCGCTGCTGGAGGCGGACGTCGAGTTCGGCGTCGTCAAGAAGTTCATCGCCGACGTCAAGGAGAAGGCGCTGGGCGAGGTGGTGTCGGTCAAGGCGACCGCGCGCGGCGGCCGGCTGCTGCAGGCGGGCCCCGGCGACCACTTCATCAAGATCTGCCACGACGAGCTCGAGGCCCTGATGGGGCCTGTCGACACCTCGCTGCGGTTCAAGTCGGGCGCCGGCCCCACCGTCATCATGATGGTGGGCCTGCAGGGCTCCGGCAAGACGACCACCACCGGCAAGCTGGCGTCGTACCTGGGCCGCAAGGGGCGCAAGCCGCTGCTGGTGGCCGCCGACATCTACCGGCCGGCCGCCGTGCAGCAGCTGAAGGTGCTGGGCGAGAAGCTCAAGGTGCCTGTCCACAGCGTCGAGGGGGCCAGCCCGCTGGCGCTCTGCCAGGGCGGCATCGAGGCGGCCCGCCGGCTGGGGCGGGACGTCGTGGTGCTGGACACCGCCGGCCGGCTCGCCATCGACGAAGAGATGATGCAGGAGCTGGAGGCGATCCGGTTTCACTGCACGCCCGACAACACGCTGCTGGTCGTCGACGCGATGGTCGGCCAGGACGCCGTGCGGACAGCGGCCGAGTTCGACCGGCGGCTGACGATCGACGGCTTCGTGATGACCAAGCTGGACGGCGACGCGCGCGGCGGTGCGGCGCTCTCCATCAAGCAGGTGACAGGCAAGCCGATCAAGTTCCTCGGCACCGGCGAGAAGATGGACCGGCTGGAGGAGTTCCGTCCGGACGGCCTCGCGGGACGGATCCTCGGCTTCGGCGACGTCGTCGGCCTGATGAAGGAGTTCGAGGAGGTCGTCGACAAGGACCGCGCCGAGGCCGACGCGGAGAAGCTGCTCTCGGGCAACTTCAACATCGAGGACTTCGTCAACCAGATCCGCACCATTCGCAAGATGGGGCCGCTGAGCGAGCTGCTGGAGAAGTTCCCGCTGTTCGGCGAGCTGCCGGCGGGGGTCAAGTTCGACGACAGCGAGCTGACGAAGATCGAGGCGATGGTCGGCTCGATGACCACGCAGGAGAAGCGCAACCCGGCGCTGATCAACGCCTCGCGGGTGCGGCGCATCGCGCGCGGCTCCGGTCGCCAGCCGGCGGAGGTGCAGGCGCTGCTACAGCGGTTCCTGATGATGCGCAAGATGATGGGCCAGCTGGGTCAGGCCCCCGGCCTGCTGGGCAAGCTGCCCGGATTCAAGCAACTGGCCCAGCTGCAGAAGCTCCGCGGCATGGACATGAACGCGCTGATGGGCGAGATGATGTCGGGCGGCGGCATGCCCGGCATGCCCGGCATGGGCGGATTCCCCGGCATGGGTGGCCTTCCTGGCATGGCGGGCATGGGCGGGCGCGGGTTCCCGGGCTTCGGCAGCGGCGCCCCGGCGCTCTCCGACGCCGAGCGGCGCAAGATCGAGGAGCGTCGCAAGAAGGAAAAGGCCAACAAGAAGAAGAATCGGAAAAAGTAGAACTGAAGAAAGCAAGAGCCGGGCCAACCCGAAATCCTGCCATTGCGACGTCGCAATGACGCGAAATCGCGCATTCAGCCGTCGACCGGACGTCCCGATGAGACACTGATGCGACGCTGATGCGACGTCGCATCAGCGTCGCATCGCGTGTTCAGCCACCCCGGAGCCGGCCGACGTCAGCGCCGCACCAAGGGCGGCGATGCTGCTTTTCGTGCACAAAGTTTGAGATTTTTCGATGTTGCGACGTCGCAACATCACAATTTCGCGCATTTGGCCTCTCCGCCGCCGGCAAGGTCAGCCCCCGCCTCCGGTCTCCGTCGCACCGTCGATCGTCCGACGCCTGTGCCGATGCGACGCTGATGCGACGTCGCATCAGAGCGAAATCCTGCCATTCGGTTCGAAAATCGCGACGGGCCGGCGCCGCCCCTGGGTCAATGGCGCCTTTTCGGGCGCTGATTCCACGAAATCGTGCCATTGCGACGTCGCAATGACGCGAAATCGCGCATTCGGCCATCGGACGGACTCCTCGATGCGACGCTGATGCGACGTCGCAGCGCCCACCCCTCGCACCCTCTGACCGACGCGCGCACGATGCCAATTCGGCAGGCGCGGCGGCGGAATCTCCTTGTCGTGCGCGCCACTTTCGCTACCGTCGACGCCTCTCCGCAAGCCCCTGACGGGAGTGCTCATGTTGCGACGCGCGGCGCTGACCGCCCTGCTGCTCCTGACCGGCTGGATCGCCCCGCCCCGTGCATCGGCTGCTGCCGCCGAGACAACCTCCGGCCCCCTGCGCGTGGCGGTGCTCGACTTGAGCGCGTCGGTGGCGCCGGCGGAGCTGGCGGCAAGCCTCACGGGACTGGTGGCGAGCGAGCTGACCCGGCTGGGGATCTTCGACGTCATCAGCCGGGAGGAGATCCGCCAGATGCTGTCGCTGGAGCGGCAGCGGCAGGCGCTCGGCTGCGACAGCGGCGGCTGCGTGATCGAGCTGGGCGGTGCGCTCGGGGCCCGCTACCTCGTCGGCGGCAGCGTCTCGCTCGTCGGCGGCCGCTACGTGTTGACGATCGCACTGAGCGACGTCGAGCAGGCCAATGTGGTGGGACGTGCCTCCGAGTCGACGGAGGACGTCGCGCAGTTGGTGACACTGGCAGGCCGCGCCGTGCGGCTCATGGCGGAGCCGCTGCTCCGGGAGCGACTGGGCTCGCTGCTGCTGCGCTGCGCCGAGCACGGGGCCACGGTCAAGGTGGACGGCCGCATCGTCGGCACCACCCCGCTGCCGCGCAGTGCCATCCCGTACGGACCCCACCGACTGGAGGTGGAGAAGGCGGGGTTCATCACCGCCGCGGAGGACGTGACGATCCAGGGCAGCGGCACGCTCGAGCGGCAGATCACCCTGCTGCCCTCGCCTGACTTCCTGGAGGCGTACGAGACGAACGCGCGGCGCTGGCGCCTGGGGGCGTGGCTCTCGACCGCGGCGGCCGTGGGCGGCGCACTGACGGCCGGGTGGTTTCAACTGGAGCACCTGCGTCAGCTCGACCGGTACGAGGCGGCGCTGCCGGCCTACAAGGCGGGCGGACTGCTGGAGGCGCAGCACGCGGAGCTGCAGGCGACGCTGCAAAAGGCGGGAGACGATCTCTTTGCGGCGCAGCTCTCGGCGGCGCTCTCCGCCACGCTGGGAGCGGCGGCCGTCACCTTCTGGATCGTCGGCCCCGACCCGGACCGCTACGCCCCGTTGCGCGGCTTGATGGAGCCCTCCGCCCGGCCGATGTCGCTGCAGCTGCTCTCTCCCGCCGGGCTGGTGGCTCTCTCAGGGGTGTTGCCGTGATGCGTCGTCTCGTATCCGTCCTGCTCCCCCTGCTGCTCGCCGTCGCCTGCAGCCGCGAGGTGCCGCTCCTGCCGGCGTTCGTGCCGGCCCGGCCGCTGAGCCTCTCGCCCGCCACGCGCACCGTGAGCCCGTACGAGGCGGTCACCTTCGTCGCCCAGGGCGGCACCGGCAGCTGCAGCTTCTCGCTCTCCGACCCGGCCGCCGGCACGCTGGAGCCGCTGGACGATCGCACCGCCCGGCTCGTCGCGGCGGCGCAGCCCGGCCTGCGCGCCGTCGTCCTCGCCCGCGCCGGCGAAGCCACCGCGGAGGCCGCCATCACCATCGGCGCGGCGCTCGCCCTCCAGCCCGAGAGAGCCCGGGTCGCCCCCGGCGAGGAGCTCAGCTTTGTCGCCAGCGGCGGGCTGCCAGCGGCCGGCAACGCGCCGTACACCTTCGCGCTCGTGGAGGCGTTCGGCGGGTCGATCTCCGCCGAGGGCCGCTACACCGCCACGCCCACCGCCAACGTCACCGAGGTGGTGGAGGTCCGGGACGCCACCGGTGTCGCCGTCGCCCGCGCCCCCATCGCTGTCGGCGCCGCTGTCGCGCTCTCGGCCGACCTCACCGGCGTGCTGCCACCCCGCTCCGTCGTGCAGCTGAGCGCGACAGGCGGCGGCGGCGAATATCGCTTCACCTACGCGCCTGTCAGCGGCGACGGCGAGTCGATCGACGCACGCACCGGGCGGTTCCAGCTGGGCGGCTCCGGCAGCCGCCGCTACGTCGCCGAGGTGGTGGACCGCTGGCAGCAGCGTGCCACGCTCAACATCGATGTCGGGCCCGCCGTCGCGCTCACCCAGGCGGCCGGCGCCCTGCGGCCTGGGCAGCCGTCGCGCGTCATCGCCTCGGGCGGCAAGCCGCCGTACAAGTTCTTCTTCGCCGAGCGGGGCAACCGGAGCTTTGGCCAGGTGGACAAGTGGACCGGCGAGTACACCCCCGGCCCCAACGCCGGCACCCGCGACGTGCTGCGGGTCGTCGACAGCCTGGAGGCCGCCGCCGAGGTGACCGCCACCAGCGTCGGCCCGGCGCGGCTCGACTCGGGCGCCTCCTCCCGCTGCCTCGGCGCCGACCTCGACGCCGACGGCGCGCAGGAGGCGGTCTGGGCGCAGACCTACGACAGCTGCTGCAGCTGGCTGGCACAGGGGCGCATCACCACCGGCGGCCCCGGTCGGAGCACCGCGTCGTACCGACTGGCCCAGCCGCTGCGGGCGGTGGAGTCGGCCGATGTCGACGGCGACCGGCGTGACGATCTGCTCGCGCTCACCGACACGGGGCTGCTGCTGCTGCGCGGGCAGCACGATGGCAAGCTGGGTGCGCCCCAGCCGCTGCTCGCCCGCAGCGCAGGGGTCGCCGGCGCCAACGCCCTCGCCGTGGCGCGATCGGGCACCGACGTCGATCTCTACGTGGCGGTGGGCGCCTCGGCGCTCTGCGCGACGGGCGGCTGGGCGCAGGTGCATTTCGACGGCGCCGGCAGCCTCTCCACCAGCTGCGCCCAGACGTTCGTGCCGGCCGACCGACCGCAGGCGCTGGTGGCGGACGACCTCGACGGAGACGGCGCCGTGGACCTGGCATGGATCGACGCGGCCGGCACGCGGCTGGAGGTGCGGTACGGGCCGGACTTCGCCGCGGCGGGGTCGGTCGCCATGGGGGCGCGGCAGGCGTTCACGACGCCGACCGGCCAGCAGACGATCCCCCACGCGCTGCTGACGTGGCGACCGCCGGGCACGAGCCGATCGATCGTCATCATCGGCCTGCAGGACAGCAGCCTCGCGAACAACCACCTGATGACGGTGGCGCTGGCGGGCCGCACGCCGCTCACCCAGACGCTCGAGTGGGACCCGCCCGACTCCGCCGGTTTGATCGGCCTGACGCTGGCGCGGGCCACCGGCGACGCGGGCGTGCTGGTGCTGGGCTGGAACGGCAACGACAGCCAGCTGCGCGAGGCGCTGCTGCGACCCGACGCCACCCTGGAGAAGCACGAGGCGTGGTCGCCCACCGGCGATCTGGTGCAGTGCGCGGCGAGCGTCGATGTCGACGGCGACGGCGCGCAGGACCTGGTGAGCAACGACGCGACGCAGGAGGTGTCGCAGCTGCTGTACGGCGCCGGGGTGGACGGGTTCAACGCGCGGGTGGCCTTTGCGGGGCTGCGGCCGGCCGCCCCGCTGGTGACCGCCGACATGGACGGCGACGGGCGGGACGACGTCCTGACGCGCGGCGACGGCTTGGCGCTGCGTCATCTGGCGGGCATCGACGGCTGGCTGGCGCTGGGGGCCGAGAGCCGCGGCACGGCCGGCCCGATGGCCGACATCCTGGCTGTCGACCTGGACAACGATGGGCGACGCGATGCCGTCTTTGACGCCAGCGGCGAGGGGCTGGTGTGGCGGCCCGGGCTGCCCGGCGGGCTGCTCGACGCCGCGCAGGCTCTGGAGCCGGTCGATTGGCGCAGCGTCACCAACCCGCCACTGGAGCCGGTGATCGGCCACGCGACCGACCTGCTGGCGGCGTCGCTCTCCGGTGACGCTCCCGGCCCCGACCTGGTGGCGCTGCGGCAATTTCCCGATGTCTCGGACGCGAGCGAGTGGACGACGCGTGTCTGGGTGCGCAGCGCCTCGGGCGCCACCTACAGCGAGCGGGCACCGCTGGGGGTCTCGGCCGGTCGCTGCCGGGCCGCGGTGGCGGACGCCACGGGCGACCTGATCGACGACGCGCTGCTGCTCTGCTCGGGCGGCGGCAGTGTCGGTGCGACCAGCTTCGGGGCGGCGCAGGCGTTCGTCGCGCTGTCGTCGTCGTTCGTCAACAAGAGCCAGCCGATGACCAACAGCGCCCGACTCAACTACGGCGCCTGGTCGGCGATCTACACCTTCACGGCCGCCTCGGGGGCCGGCGTCGAGCTGTGGCCGCTCCGTTTGCCGGCGCATCTGGCGCCGTTCGTGGAGTCGGCCGCCAACCCGCTGTCGCCCACGGCCGCCGAGCGACGCGCCCACACGACCTGGGCGCTCTTTTCCGATCCGGAGTCGGCGACACCGCGCGCCGAGCTGGTGCAGGTCTCGCACGACGGCACGGCGCTGCGGGTGCAGGTGACGTCGATCGCCGTGCGGCCGGTGGCGGCGACGCTGGCCGATCTGGACGGGGACGCGCTGGTCGACGTGGCGATCCAGACGGCCGACCAGCGGCTGGTGACGCTGCGGGGGACCGGCGTGCTCTCCGCGCCCGGCGTCTTTCTCTCGGGGCAGCTGGTGGGCTCGGCCCGGCTGACGAGCGGCGACGGACCGGACGACTTGGTGACGCGCATCAACGACAGGCTGGTCGTTTACCGCAATGACGGCTCCGGCGGCTTTTGACAGACGCTGTTGCTTTTGACAGGCGGGCCGACACGGGATAGCGAGCCGCCGCGCTGATGACGATGCGACCGAGCCTCCGCAGGCCGGCGCCGGGAGCTGAAATGCAACGTGACACGGTGAAGTCGGGCTCCCTCATGCTGCTGACCCTCGCGGGCATCGTTGCGCTCGCGATCCCCGCCTGCGTCGACATGGAGGATCTCTCGAACGACGTACGAGACGACAGCGCCTGTACCGACAAGGGTGTCTACTGCGCACCCGAGGCAAGCTGCGTCGCCTTTGGCACGTCGTCCGAGTGCGTCTGCCCGCCGGGCACCTACGGCGACGGGCGCGTCGGCGAGGGCTACTTCGGCTGTGATGCAATTAATGGCGGCACGTCGAGTGGAGGTGAGACCTCGTCGAATTCCGGTGTCGCGACCGACACGGAGACGGACACCAGCGCCTCGAGCAGTGATGCAATCGATGACGCCGACAACGACGGCCTCTCGGACCGCATGGAGCGGCGCGAGGGGACCAACCCGAACAACCCTGACTCCGACAACGACGGGCTGCTCGACGGCGCGGAGGTGACGCTCGGAACCAGCCCGCTCGATGTGGACTCGGATGGCGACGGCCTCGGCGATGGCATGGAGGTCAACACCACCCACACCAACCCCTTGATGGCGGACTCCGACCTCGACGCCGACGAGATCCTCTACGACAAGGACAACTGCCCCAGGGACTTCAACCCGTTCCAGCTGGACGACGACGCCGATGGCATCGGCAACGCCTGCGAGATGCCCGACGTGCCGGAGGTGACGCCTGTCGGATCGACGCCGACCGCAGCGCCGGTGCTCGCCTGGAGCGACGAGTCCGAAAGCGGCGCAGTGGCGTATCAGGTGGAGGTTGCGACGGACGCCGCGTTCGCCTCGGCCGTCGCGCTGGAGGTTCGGACGACGAGCGTGCCACTCAAGACCGTCAAGAGCGACGCCGCCCCCGGCCTGTGGCGCTGGCGCGTCCGGGCGATCCACGCCAGCGAGTACGCCTCGGCGTGGAGTGGCGTCGACACCTTCACGCTGGCGCCGTAGGCAGGGCGGAGCGTCGGGGGCGCGTTGAGCACCGATCGAGAGGCGTCGCCAACGCCTTCGATCGAGCACTCAACGTGGCGCCGGTAGACGGGCTCGGATGCGAAGTCGAGACCGGCCTAAGCAGGACTTACGGCGATCGGCGCCCGTGAGTGCGGCTCAGCGGCCGTAGCCATCCAGCAGCGCCACGATCCGCTGCATCTCCGCGTCGTCCAGCACCACCGGCTCCTGCCCGATCGCTCGCGCGCGCAGGTACAGCTCGGCGACGTACTCCACCTCGGACGTCACCTCCAAGGCGTGGGGCAGATCGCGCCCGAAGGCGACCATTCCGTGGTTGGCCATCAAGCAGGCGCGGCGCCCCTCCAGCGCCTCCAGCACGTTGCGCGACAGCTCCGCCGTCCCGAAGGTGGCGTAGTCGGCGCAGCGCACCTGGGCGCCTCCCGCCACGGCCAGCATGTAATGCACCGCCGGCAGCGCGCGCCGATGCATCGACAACGCCGTCGCCGCCGGCGAGTGGACATGGACGATGGCTTGCGCATCCGGGCGGGCGGCGTAGATGTCCACATGAATGCGCCACTCGCTCGTCGGCTTGCGCTGACCCGGATGCGGCGTGCCGTCGGGCGTCAGCAGCACCAGGTCGTCGACCGTCATCGAGGCGTAGGGCAGCGCGCTCGGCGTCACCAGCACCCCGCCCGCCACCCGCACGCTCACGTTGCCGCTGCGTCCGTGCGTCAACCCCGAGCTGCCCAGCTGACGCGCCGCTGACAGCAGCGCCTCCCGCGCCGCCGACTCGCTCACGACCGCTCCGGGAAAAGTCCGCGCAGCCCGGCCTCGGTGGCGGCACAGGGACCGCGCTCCGTGATCAACGCCGTCACCAGCCGCGCCGGGGTCACGTCAAACGCGTCGTTGCGCACCGGAGAGCCGGCCGGCACCACCCGCACACGACGCAAGGCGCCGTCGGCGTCGACGCCCGTCACCGCCGCCAGCTCATCGCCGTGGCGCTGCTCGATCTCGATCTCCCGCAGGCCGTCGCGCACCGCGAAGTCGATGCTCGACGACGGCGCCGCCACGTAGAACGGCACCCCGTTGTCCTCGGCCGCCAGCGCCTTCAGGTAGGTGCCGATCTTGTTGCAGACATCCCCCGTGCGCGTCGTGCGGTCGGTGCCGACGATGCACAGGTCGACCAGCCCGTGCTGCATCAGGTGGCCGCCGCTGTTGTCCGACACGACGGTGTGCGCCACGCCGTGCTGCGCCAGCTCCCACGCCGTCAGGTAGCCCTGGCTGCGCGGCCGCGTCTCGTCCACCCACACATGCACGTCCAGTCCGGCGTCGACCGCAGCGTAAATGGGCGCCAGCGCCGTGCCATGATCGACCGTCGCCAGCCAGCCGGCGTTGCAATGGGTGAGCACGTTGATCCGCCCCGCCCCGGCGGCCAGCTCCTGAACGAGCCGGAGCCCATGCTCGCCGATGCGTCGGCAGCAGTCGACCTCCGCCTCCGCCAGCGCGCCGGCCGCTTGCCACGCGGCATCGGCCCGGCCCGAGGGCGCCACCGGTCGCAGCTGCGCCGCCAACGCATCCACCGCCCACGCGAGGTTGACGGCAGTCGGCCGCGTCGCCTTGAGCTGCTGCGCCCACGACGCCAGCGACACGTCATCCGCCGCCTGCCGCAGCCCCAGCGCCAGCCCGTAGGCGGCTGTCACACCGATCAGCGGCGCACCGCGCACCTGCATCGACGCGATCGCCCGGGCCGCGTCGTCCGCCGAGCGCAGCCGCACCGTCTCGAACCGATGCGGCAGCGCCACCTGGTCGATGATCACCGCCGCGTCGCCCTCCTCCCAAAGGCCACGACGCCACACGCCGTCGACGCGCATCTAATGGCCCTCGTACGCCAGGAGCGTGTCGACCGTCAGGCCGCGCGACTCCAGCCGCCGGCGCCCGCCCAGCTCGGGCAGGTCGACGACAAAGGCACACGCGTGCACCACCGCACCGCACCGCTCGACCAGCTTCAGCGCCGCCTCGGCCGTGCCACCGGTCGCCAGCAGATCGTCGACCAGCAGCACCCGCTCGCCCGCCTCCAGCGCGTCCTGGTGCAGCTCGACGCGGTCGGTGCCGTACTCCAGCTCGTAGCTTTGCTGGTACGTGGGACCAGGCAGCTTGCCCGCCTTGCGCACCGGGACAAACCCCACGCCCAGCTGGTGGGCGAGCGGCGCACCGAGGATGAACCCGCGCGCCTCGATCGCCACGACGCGGTCCACACCCTGCCCCGTGTAGCGGTTGACCAGCTCCCCCACCGCCACCCGCAGCCCGCGCGCATCGCGCAGCAGCGTCGTCACGTCGCGGAACTGGATGCCCGGCTTGGGATGGTCGGGGATGGTGCGGATCAGCTGCCGCAGCAGCGCGGCGTAGGGCGTCTCAGTCATTGTCCAGGCTCCCCAGGAGTCGTCCTGCCACCGCGTCCAGCCGCTGCAGCATGCCGGCGTCGCGCACCGAGGGGTGGGTCATCGCCGCGTGCTCGAGCGCGTGGTCGCACCCAGCCACGCAGGAGGCCATCCGGCCGCTCAGCATCGGCACGACGGTGCGGATGAGCGCCCGGGCCTTGTCGGCGTTGCCGTGCAGTACCCGGACCACGTCGGCCACCGAGACGGCATCGTGATGCGGATGCCAGCAGTCGTAGTCCGTCACCATCGCCACGGTGGCGTAACAGAGCTCCGCCTCGCGGGCCAGCTTGGCCTCGGGCATGTTGGTCATACCCACCACGCTGCAGCCCCACGAGCGGTAGAGCTCGCTCTCGGCCCGCGTGGAGAACTGCGGCCCCTCCATCACCAGATAGGAGCCGCCCTGCACCATCGGCAGCCGCAGCGCCTCGCCCGCCTCCTCCAGCGTCTCACGCAGCCGCCGGCAGACCGGCTCGGCCATCGAGACATGCGCGACGAACCCGGGCCCGAAGAAGCTCTTGTCGCGCGCGAAGGTGCGGTCGATGAACTGATCGACCAGCACCATCGTGCCCGGCGCCAGCTCCTCACGCAGCGAGCCGACCGCGCTCACCGAGATGATGTCGGTGACGCCCAGCCGCTTGAGCGCGTCGATGTTGGCGCGGTAGTTGATATCGCCCGGCAGCAGCCGGTGGCCGCGGCCATGCCGGGGCAGGAAGACGATCGGCTGACCATCCAGCTCGCCGGTCATCAGCTCGTCGCTCGGCTGCCCGAACGGGCTGTCGACGCGCTCCCAGCTGACATGGCTGAGGCCATCGAGCTGGTAGAGGCCACTGCCACCGATGATCGCCACCAACGGGCGGACGGAGGTCGTCATACGAGTGCTCCCTGGGCGCATCGTGCGCCGGAGCCGGCACCCTACGACACGGGTTGGCGGTCGACCATGCGTTATCTGCACGGCGGCGCGTCGATATCGACACCGCGGAGCACGTCGCGTCGGTTCGCGTGACGTGTCTACGTGCGCGAGACATCTGGGCGCCCCCGGCCCCTTGCCTGCCCGCCATGGCGCCCCCACCCTTGCCGCCGGGTGGCCTTGGCCGCCACGGAGGCGCGGATGCAGAGCGGCACGACGCGGCGGCGTGGCGAGGCGTGGCGGGTGACCCATCTGGTCAACTGCCTCGGATTGGGCGGCACGGAGCGACAGCTGGTGGAGCAGCTGCGCGCCGTCTCCGGGGTGGAGGCAGACCTCTGCGTGCTGCAAAAGACGGGCGAGTTCATGGAGCATGTCCGGGCGCTCGACCTGGAGCCGCAGGAGTTCCCGCTCAACGGCGGCCTGCTGCAGCTCAACACGGTGCGCCAGGCGACCCGTCTCGCGATCCACCTGCGTCGCAGCGGCAGCCGGCTGGTGCACTGCCACGACTACTACTCGAACCTGCTGGGTGTCGCGGCCGCGAGGCTCGCCGGGCTGCCGTGTCTCGTGAGTCGGCGCGATCTGGGGGCGTGGATCGGACCGGACAAGGCGCGCGTGCTGAGAATCGCCACCCGGGCGGCGAGCCATGTGCTGTGCAATGCCGGCGCGATCCACCGGGTGCTGCTGGACGAGGAGCGGCTGCCGGCCAGTCGCGTCACCGTGGTGCCCAACGGCCTCGACACGGCGCGGTTCGACCAAGCCGCCGGACGGCTCGAGCAGGATTGGCCGCTGCCGGTGGGCGCCGCGCCGATCTTCGTCATGGCCGGCAACATGAAGCACGCGCTCAAGGGCCATGCGGTGCTGCTGGAGGCGATGGCGCAGCTGCGCCGCGACCTCCCGAACGCGCATCTGCTGCTGGCTGGTGACGGCGCGCTGCGGCCGGCGCTCGAGGCCAGGGCGGCCGAGCTGGGACTCGGCGGTCGCGTGTCGTTTCTGGGGCGTCGGTCGGATATCCCCGCGCTGCTGGCGCGGTCGCATATCGCGCTCTCGTGCTCGCGGACGGAGGGACTCCCCAACGCCGTCATGGAGGCGATGGCGGCGCACCTGCCCGTCATCGCCACCGCCGTGGGCGGCACGCCGGAGCTGGTGCGCGACACGGTGACAGGCCGGCTCGTACCGCCCGACGACGTGGAGGCGCTGGCGGAGGCGATGCGCGAGCTGGGCACCCGTCCGGCACTGGCGCGGCGCCTGGGTATCGCCGGTCGCAGCCGCCTCGTCGCGGAGTTCTCCACGCCGGTGATGGCCAGGCGCATGGAGGCGCTGTACGAGCGGCTGCTGGGCGCCCGCCGCGAGGTCCGCCATGCCGCGTAGCGACCTTTGCCCGCTCACGGGGCGCCGGATCCTGATCGTCGGCAACTGGCCCCCGCCGCTGGGGGGCGTCAGCGTCCACGTGCAGCGGCTGCGGTCGGTGCTGCAGGCCCGCGGGGCGTTCGTGTCGGTGCTGGAGCCGACGCTCTCCGGGCCCGATGCCGATCCGCAGCGCCATCGGGAGCCCGGCGTCTGGCGCGCCGACAGCCATGCCGGCTTCGCCGCGCGGCTCACGGCGCTCGCGGCCCGCAGCGAGTTGATCCACCTTCACACCAGCGGCGCCAACGCGCTCAGCTGGCTGCTGGTCCACGCTGTCGGACGGGCGGCGCAGGCGCTCTCGCGTCCCTGTATCGTGACGTTTCACAGCGGTCATCTGCCGGCCTATGTCAGCACCCCGGCGCGCGCCGTCTCCGCCCGCATCGCGCTGGCCCCGTATCGGCAGATCGTGGCGGTGAGTCGCGACATCGAGCTGCACCTGCGGCGCATCGGCGCACCGGACGAGCGGCTGATCGTGCTGCCGGCGTTCGGCCTCGACGGCCACGCCGCGGCCGACCCAGACGAGCCGTTTCGCAGTTTCCGGCAGCAGCATCAGCCGCTGCTGCTGGCGATGCTGGCGCCGGGCGCGGCGTACGGCGGCGCCGAGCTGCTGGAGGCTTTTCGGCAGGTGCTGCGCCACCACCCGCGCGCGGGGCTGGTGCTCTACGGTCATGGCACCGACGGCGCGACCCTCGATGCGTCGCTGCAGACGCTGGAGACGATGCCGCTGCGGCTGGGCGCGGTGTCGCCGCCGATCGCGCTGGGGATGATGCGGGCCTGCGACCTGTTCGTGCGCCCCACCCACGTGGACGGCGACGCGCTGAGCGTGCGGGAGGCGCTGGCGATGGGCGCGCGCGTGGTCGCGACGCAGGTCGGCAACCGGCCCGAGGGGGTGACGCTCTGCCCTCCGGCCGATGCTGCTGCGCTCGCCCGGGCCTGCCTGGACGCGCTCGGCAAGCCACCGCCGTCGACAGCCGTCTTCGGACCCGACGGACTGGAGCGGCTCGTCTCGCTTTACGAGCAGCTGCAGGGCGAGGTCGCCTCGGTGCGACGCGCGACGCCTTGACCGCATCGACGCCGACCTGGGGAGGGCTGCATCCTATGAATCGATCCGTCGACACGACCGCTGCGCGCGCGCCGATCGTCTGCTTCGCCAACGACTGGGACGGCGACCCGCTCTCCAAGACCCATCTGATGAGGATCGCTGCGCGCCGCCGCACGGTGCTGTGGGTCAACTCGCTGGGCAACCGGGCGCCACGCGTCTCGCGCCGCGACCTGGCGCGCATCGGTCGCAAGCTGCGCGACGCCCTCACCCGCTCGCTGCGGACGGTGGCGCCATCGCTGCACGTGCTGTCGCCGCTGGCCCTGCCGCCATCGCCGCATCCAGCGCTACAGGCGTTGAATGGTCGACTGGTCGCCTGGCAGGTGCGGGCGGCGATGCGACAGCTGGAGATCGAGCAGCCGGTGCTGCTCTCGTACCTGCCCGCGGTGGCGCCGGTGCTGCCGCATCTTGAGGGCCGGCGCCGCGTCTACCACTGCGTCGACGACTTCGGGGCGTTCGCGGGGGCCGGCGACAACATCATCCGCATGGAGCAGTCGCTGGTCGCGCAGAGCGATCTGGTGGTGTGCAGCTCACAGCCGCTCGTCGACCGGCTCGCACAAGCACACCCGCGCGTGGTGCTGCTGCAGCACGGCGTCGATCACGCCCATTTCGCGCGCGCCACGTCGCCCGCGACGCCGGTGCACGAGCGGCTGCGCGGCCTGCCGCGGCCGGTGCTCGGGTTCGTGGGGCTCGTCGCCGAGTGGGTCGACGTGACGCTGCTGGAGCAGCTGGCACGCCATTACGCCCACGGCACCCTGGTGATCGTTGGCCGCAGCGATATCGATGTGACCGCCCTGGCCGCACGGCCCAATGTCGTGCTCACCGGCCGGCTGCCGTACGAGCAGCTGCCATCGCTGCTCAAGTGTTTCGACGTCGCACTCTGCCCGTTTCGCGAGGACGCGCTCTCCCGCGCCGCCAGCCCGCTCAAGGTGCGCGAGTACCTCGCCGCCGGACTGCCGGTCGTCTCCAGCCCGATGCCCGAGGTGGAGCGACTGGGGTTGTGCCGAGTGGCGCGTGGCTTGCGCGGCTTCGTCGAGGAGATCGACGCGGCGCTCGCCGAGGACGGCGGCCTCTCCAGCGACCGCAGCGCCACCATGCGCCATCAGTCGTGGGAGTCGCGCTGGGAGGAGCTGGAGCGGCTCATCGACGTCACGCTGTCGCGGCCCACGATGGAGCGGGTGGGCTGATCGGATCGCCGGCGCAGCGACTACGTCCCCACCCGCCGCAGCGAGATGAGCGGCGCCTCCTCGGCGCGCTCCTCCGTCAGGTCGACATACGCGTCCACCATCCAGAACTCATCGCCGTCCTGCGCGATGAGCCGCTGCGTCACGTCCCACTGTCGCTCGCCCGCAGGCCGCAGCAGCGTGAGCGACGACTGCCGCGAGCGCGGCGTCAGGTCGAGCCCGCCGTGCTCGGCAAAGATCGTCGCAAAAGCCGCCTCCAGCGCCGCCGGCGTCCACGCGCCCTCCGGGTCGTGCAGCGCGCCGCAGGCCTCCTCCCACATCCGCTTGCCGGCAAAGCGCACCAGCTGATGCAGCTCCGCCCGCAGCCGCGCCGCGAACGCCCGCGGGTCGGCCGCCGGATCGCGCCGCCGCGACGGCACCGGCAGGTGGCGCGCCCTCGCCTCCAGCAGCTCCGGCTGCGACAGCGCCTGCCACTCCTCGAAGAGGCTCGAGTCGACCGCGTCCAGCGTCACCCGCAAGAAGGCCACCAGCTCCAGCACCGGCTCCGTCCGATGGGTCGCGGGCACGCTCTGCTCCAGCACGCGCCACACCTCGGCCAGGTAGCGCAGCAGCACCCCCTCGGAGCGCTCCAGCTTGTAGTCGCGCACGTACTCGTCAAAGGTCGCGCCGCGCTCGTACATCTCCCGCGCGATCGACTTGGGCCGGATATCCTCGGCGCTCAACCAGGGGTGGTCGCGCACGAAGGCGTTGAAGCTCTCGTAGATGAACCCCGCGTTCGGCTTGGGGTGCTCCACCTTCTCCAGTTCCTCCATCCGCTGGTCGTACTCCATCCCCTGCGCCTTGAGCTCCGCGATCCGCTCGCCCTTGAGCTGATGCACCTGCGCCTGCAGCACCACCTTGGGGCTCTCGAGGATCGCCTCCGCCAGCGACAATACGTCCAGCTCGTGCTCCAGCAGCGACAGGTCGAGCAGCGACAGCGCATGCACGAAATACAGCCCGAGCGTCTGGTTGAGCGAGAGATCCCGCCCCAGGCCGCTCGTCACCTGCAGCATCGACCCGGAGCGCCGCCGCGGCCAGGCGTCGTAGTGCGGCACCACCTCCACCAACCCGCCCTGCCGCAGTGCCCGCAGCAGCCGCGCCGCATGCCGCTTGTGACGCCGCTTGTGCCAGTCGGAGTCGTGGGACAGCGCGATCAACTCCAGCAGCCGGCGATAGCCGCCGCCCTCGTGGCTGCCGGCCTCCTCGGGCCGCTGCAGCAACGTCAAGAGCATGCCGTGCGTCACCTGGAAACGGCTCTCCAGCGGCTCCGGGCGGCGCTCCTGCAAACGGGCAAACGTCTGCGCGTCAAAGTGCACGTAGCCCTTGTCGGGCGGCTTGCGCTTGACGACCTTCTTGCCGGCGCGCGCCTTGGCATCCAGCGCGATGTTCTCGATCACATGCTCCGGCGCCTGCGCCACCACCCAGCCCTGGTCGTCAAACCCCTTGCGACCGGCCCGCCCCGCCAGCTGATGAAAGTCGCGCACCGGCAGGATCACCGTCTTTTCGCCGTCGAACTTGCACAGCTGCGTGAACAGCACCGTCCGCAGCGGGATGTTGACGCCGACCCCGAGCGTGTCGGTGCCGCTCACGACCCGCAGCAGGTTCTCCTGCGCCAGCCGCTCCACCAGCCGCCGGTACTTGGGCAGCATGCCGGCGTGGTGCACCCCGACGCCGTGCCGCACGAACCGCTGCAGCTCCTTGCCGTACGGGGAGTCGAACCGGAAACCGACCAGCGCCTCGCGGATCCGCTCCTTCTCCTCCTTGCTCAGCAGGTTGACGCTGGTGAGGTTCTGCGCCTGCTCCGCTGTCGCCCGCTGGGTGAAGTTGACGAGGTACACCGGCGCACGACCGGTGACGCACAGGTCGGCGATCGTCTCGTGCAGCGGCGTCTCCCGGTAGTCGAACGACAGCGGCACCGGCCGCTCGACGCTGGTGACCAGCGCCACCGGCACGCCCGTGCGCGACTCCAGCTGCTGACGGATCGCCGTCATGTCGCCCAACGTCGCGCTCATCAGGAGAAACCGCGCCCTGGGCAGCAGCAACAGCGGCAGCTGCCACGCCCAGCCGCGCTCACGGTCGGCGTAGTAGTGGAACTCGTCCATCACCACCGCGTGGATCGGCGCCTTCTCCCCCTCACGCAGCGCGCGGTGCGCGAGGATCTCGGCGGTGCAGCACAGGATCGGCGCGTCCGGGTTGATGCTGGCGTCGCCCGTCGACATGCCGACGACATCGGGGCCGAACAGCTCGCACAGCGCGAAGAACTTCTCGTTCACCAGCGCCTTGATCGGGCTCGTGTAGATCGACGTCTGCCCGAGCGCCAGCGCCCGGGCGTGCATCGCGGCGGCCACCAGCGACTTGCCCGATCCGGTCGGCGTGTTGAGCACCACGTGGCGCCCCTCGAACAGCTCGAGGATCGCCTCCTCCTGCGCCGGATAGAGCTCGATCTTCCGGTCGGTGACGTAGCCGAGAAACCGCTCCAGCACGGCGTCGGAGCTGACGGGCGGCGCGCCGTCGACGGGTGCGAGAGAGGCCAGAGGAGCGGCGGTGGCCGAGGGCGTTGCAGCGGTCGTGGTGGTCATGGGGCGCGGACTGTCCCACGGCGCCGCCGGCGCGGCAATCGGAAGGGCACGCGGCTGATCCGCTGCATCGACGCTTGACACCAACGCGCACACGGGGCGATGCAGCCGCCTCATGACGCTCACCGCCACGGGCACGCTCGCTGTCCTCGCCGCCTCCTTCGCCGCCGGGATGATCAACGCCATCGCCGGCGGCGGCACGCTGGTCACCTTCCCGACGCTGCTGGCGGTGGGCTACGGCGCGGTGGAGGCCAACGCCACCAGCACCGTCGGGCTGGTGCCGGGGGTGCTCGCCGGCGCGTGGGGCTATCGGGCGGAGCTGGCGGAGATCCGCCCGTGGCTGCGACGGCTGCTGCCCTCCAGCGTCGTCGGCGGCGGCGTGGGGGCGCTGCTGCTGCTGGCCACGCCGCAGCACACCTTCGACCGGCTGGTGCCGTTCCTGGTGCTGGGTGCGACGCTGCTGTTCGCTTTCTCACGACGCGTCTCGGCGCTCATCACCCCGGCCGCCGGCACCCCGCACGCGGAGCGGCGCACCGAGACGACCGCCGCGCTGCTGATGCTGCTGGTGAGCCTCTACGGCGGCTACTTTGGCGCCGGGCTGGGGATCATGACGCTGGCGGTGCTGTCGCTGCTGCCGCTGGGCTCCCTGCATGCGGCCAACGGGCTCAAGGGGCTGTGCGGTGCCGCCGTCAACGCGGTGGCGTCGGTGGTGTTTCTTTCGCAGGGGCTGGTCGACCCGTTCGGTACGGCGCTGGTGGTCGCCGGCTCGGTGGCCGGGGGGCTCACGGGCGCTCGCGTCGGCCGGCGGATCGGTGCGGCGCGCGTCCGCGGGATCGTGATCGCCATCGGCCTGATCGCGGGGCTGCTGCTGCTGCGCGCCTCGCTCGCACGCCACGGCTGATCGCACGGCCGCGAGGCCTCACCGCGAAAAAGCCGTCCTGCGCGCAGTCCCCGTGCTAAAGCGGGCGGGCCATGAAGCTCAAGCAGCGCCCTGAAGACTTTTCCGTGATCGAAAGCTACCGCTTCACCGAGGTGCCGCGGGGGCCGTACTACGTCTACCGGATGGACAAGCAGAAGCTCACCACGCTGGGCGCGGTGGAGCGGCTGCGCGAGAAGTTCCGCATCCGTCGGCAGGATGTCTCGTTCTGCGGCCTCAAGGACAAGCAGGGCCGCACCGAGCAGCTGATCGCCGTGCACGGCAAGCAGGTGGACCTCCAGGAGCCCGACCTGCGGCTCACCTTCCTGGGTCGCACCGACCAGCCGCTCTCGGCGCGCAACATCACCTCCAACCGGTTCAGCGTCATCGTGCGCGACCTGTCGCTGGAGGAGGCGCAGCGGGTGCCGGAGTCGGTGGCGGAGGTCGCCCGAGTCGGCGTGGTCAACTACTTCGACTCGCAGCGGTTCGGCTTCGTCAAGCACGGTCAGGGGTTCGTGGCGCGCGACCTGCTGCGCGGCGATTTTCAGGCGGCGCTCAAGGCGCTCATCGCCCACCCCTCGGAGCTGGACCAGTCGGAGGACGCCCGCGTCAAGGCGTGGTTCCGCGATCACTGGGGCGACTGGAACCGCCACCCGCCGCAGCAGAGCTGGATCAAGTACCGGCCGATCGTGCAGCACCTGCGCGACTACCCGATGGACTACGCCGGCGCGCTGATGAAGATCGACCGCCGCCTGCGCGCGATGGTGGTGTTCGAGTTCCAGAGCCTGCTGTGGAACGAGTCGGTGCGCGCCTATCTGCGCCAGCTGGTGCCGACGCGCGAGCTGGTCGGTCTGCGATATCAGGTCGGCGCGCTGGATCATCCCCGCGCACTGCCGCCGGAGCTGGCCGCGCAGCTGCGGGACAGCACCTTTCCGCTGCTCGGCCCCGACAGCACCTTCTCCGATCTTCGGGTGTCCGCCGCCTGCAACAGCGCGCTGCACCGGTACGACCTGGAGCTGGGCGGCCTCAAGGTGCCCAAGATCAACGCGTTCCATTTCAAGCACGAGGAGCGGCCGCTGCTCGTCTTTCCGGGCAAGCTGCACGCCGGTGAGCCGCGGCGCGACGAAGAGAACGCTGGACGCTACAAGGTGGTGCTCTCCTTCACGCTGCCGCCGGGCGCCTACGCCACGCTCGTGGTGCGCCGCGTGCTCTGGTTTGCCCTGAGCGAGCATCAGGAGCGCGAGGCGCCGGCCAAGCGCGGCCGCGGGTCGGATCGATCGCCCCGCGACGAACGCGCACCCCGCACACCGCGAGCGCGGACGGCGACGCACGATCGCGAGGAGCGTCGCGTCGATCCTCGCGCTGATGAACGCGCCGCTCCGGCCCGGCCCTCACGCACGCGGGCCGAGGCGTCGTCCGAGGCAGCTCCGCGCGGCAAGGCCGTGAAGCCGACGACGGTGGCTGCTCCGGTCGAAACGCCCGCTGCGCCGCCGGAGCCGCGTGGCTTCCGCGCGCGTGCGCAGGCCCGCAAGGACGACCGTGCCGCGCACCGTGCCGCGGCGCAGACGTCGGCTGCGACGCCCGCGAAGAGCAAGCCCAAGCGCGCCACCAAGCCACGCACCGAGGGCTGACGCCGGAATCGTCCGCATCGTGCACTCGATGTGACGGTTGCCACTCGCCAAGCGACCGCGCGCATGTCACCGTGGCGGCTTCTGTTTTCCACAGGAGCCTCCATGACACGACTGCAGCGGATCACCCTCCCCCTCGCACTGGCGCTGACCGCCCTGCTGCCGCCCCGCCTCGCGCAGGCGTGTGGCGGCTTTTTCTGCAACAACCAGCCGATCGATCAGTCCGGTGAGCAGATCGCCTTCTCCGTCAAGGGCGGGCGCGTCGACGCCCATGTGCAGATCCAGTACACCGGCACCGCCGAGGAGTTTGCGTGGGTCGTGCCGGTGCAGGCGATCCCGAAGCTCTCCGTCGGTACGCCCACCCTCTTCAGCTACCTGGCGGGCGTGACCCAGCAGCGGTTCAACCTCCAGTTCGAGGGTGACAACGGCTGCGTCTAC
>Ga0172373_10003642_pt1 | contig 22339 bp, 14 predicted proteins | sample Lak10m_2_FD_114546 | JGI IMG/M metagenome (GOLD analysis project Ga0172373, IMG submission 114546) | Freshwater microbial communities from Kabuno Bay, South-Kivu, Congo - kab_092012_10m | ecosystem: Environmental > Aquatic > Freshwater > Lake | place: Democratic Republic of the Congo...
ACTTGTCGACGACGTTGCGCATCTGGTTGGGACTGAGGAACTGTGGCTTCTTGATGTTGACCGGCTTGCCGGTGCGCGCCAGCGCCGCCACCAGATCGGTCTGGCGAGCGAGAAAGGCTGGCAACTGCAGCACGTCGGCCACCGAGGCCACCGGCTCGGCCTGCCAAGGCTCGTGGACATCGGTGAGCACCGGCACGCCGAAGGTGTCCTTGACCGCACGCAGCATCGCGAGTCCAGCCTCCAGACCGGGGCCGCGGTAGGAATGGATGGAAGAGCGGTTGGCCTTGTCGAAGCTGGCCTTGAAGACGTAGGGGATGCCGAGCTTGCCGCACACCCGCACGTACTCGGCGCACGCAGTGAGCGCCAACTCGCGGCTCTCCAGCACATTGATGCCGCCGAGCAGCACGAAGGGGCGGTTGTTGCCGGCGGTGAGGCCGGGTGCGAGGGTGACATCGGTCATCGGGCGTGGGCAAACGGGCGATCCTGCCGGGAAGGGCTGATTATCGCAGGACCGGCCCGGCCCGGTGTGGTTCGGCACCTTGTTGGTGCAGAATAGCGTTCCGCGCCCCGCCGATCTGCCGCGGTGGCGTTCTCCCGCACAGGACCCCATGAAGAACGCATTGATCACCGGCATCACCGGACAGGATGGTGCCTACCTGGCGCAGCACTTGCTCGGGCAAGGCTATGGTGTACACGGTCTGGTGGCGCGTCGCAGCAGCGATACCCACTGGCGGCTTCGCGAACTGGACATCGAGCGTGATGTCGCGCTGATCGACGGCGACCTTGCCGATGTGTCGTCGCTGACGCGTGCGCTGGAGGCCTCGCAAGCCACCGAGGTCTACAACCTCGCCGCGCAGAGCTTTGTGGGAGCCTCATGGACGCAGCCGCTGCTCACGGCGCAGGTCACCGGCATGGGGGTGGCCAACCTTCTTGAGGCGGTGCGGCAGGTCAACCCGCAGGCGCGCTTCTACCAGGCCTCGACCAGCGAGATGTTCGGCCTGATCCAGGCCGAGCGGCAGTCTGAGAGCACGCCGTTCCACCCGCGCAGCCCCTACGGCGTGGCGTAACTCTACGGCCACTGGCTCACCGTGAACTACCGCGAGAGCTTCGGCATGCACGCCTCCAGCGGCATCCTGTTCAACCACGAATCGCCGCTGCGCGGCATCGAGTTCGTCACGCGCAAGGTCACCGATGCAGTGGCGCGCATCAAGACTGGCCAGCAGAAGGAATTGCGCCTCGGCAACATCGATGCCAAGCGTGACTGGGGCTTTGCCGGCGACTATGTGAAGGCGATGTGGCTCATGTTGCAGCAGGAGAAGCCCGAGGATTATGTGATCGCCACCGGCCGCACCACCACTGTGCGCGACATGGTCGAGATCGCCTTCCGCCATGTCGGCCTGAACTACCAGGACCACGTGGTGATCGACCCGGCGTTCTTCCGCCCGGCAGAGGTCGATGTGCTTCTGGGTGACCCGGCCAAAGCGGCCCGACAACTGGGTTGGAGGGCGGAGACCTCGCTCGAAGACCTGATCCACCGGATGGTCGATGCGGACCTGAGGAGGGTCCGCATCGACCACTGAACATCACATCAAGAGGAAATCGAAGGAGAGATCCTCGATACCGACCACCGTCACCTGCCCACCCAGTACGTTCTCCGAACGCACCTTGATGTTCTGGATCCGGGTATCCAGGGTCTCCGGCGTATCAGCCACATTGAAGGCGGTGGCGGCCGTGGCGTGGTTGGCCTTGAGGAACAATTCGAGCGCCTTTTGCTGTCCCAACACGTTGCTCGGCACGACGCTGGCGGCACTGTAGTCCAGGGCCTCGTCAACCGATGATCCGGCGCTCACCTGATTGCCGGTTATGGTGAGGAAGCGGAAGTTTTCGCCGTTGGCCTTGATCGGGTAGCTGTCGCCACCCTGCGCCAGGAAGTTGAAGGACGCCACGACGATCTTTGCCGGCGCGGTGGACAGCTTGACCCCATCGTTGAAGACATTGATGGTGGTCGCACCATCTTTCAGCGCGATGTCGCGGATGCGTGCACCGGCGGTGGCTGTCGGGTCATAGGAGAACGCCACGCCACCGATCTGCGGGAAGCGCCCCTGGCTGCCCAGCAGGGCCACGCCGTGCTCGAGGATCGCCTTCAAGCCGTCGGCCGTGGTGTCGAAGACCATCATCCCGTTGTTGAATCGCAACGAGTTCTCGACATCAAGCTGCGACACGCCGCCCGCGGGAGGGAGTTTGTCGACGGTGCCGTCCGCTTTGGGCGGCGAGATCTCGCCGATCTGTGCCCGGATCCCACCACCATTCACCAGCGCGACCACCGGCACGGCGCTACCCAACGCAAGCTTGGCGGCCGCGGCTGTGGAGTCGGCGGTCAGGTTGCCCAGGTTGGTCTCTTGATTGCGGACAGCGATACGCTCTCCCTCCAGATAGACATTGGAGAAACCAAAGATATTGCCGTCCTTGACCGTGATGACGCCCTGCACCGCATCCGACAAGGTCTTGACGTTGCCGCCGCGAGTCCCCGCTGCGTATGCGGTCGACGCCAGCTGGCTGGTTGACACGCCCCAGGCCGCAGCGACATTGGCGTCGGTTGCGGCATAGGCGCCGTTCACGCTGGAGCGCGCGGCGAGGTTGGAGCTGATCAGGTTGCCGCTGCTGTCGAAGTCCACGACCAGACGCCCCAGGTAGGTGAACTCGTTGTCGGTGTTGACGAGCAGGGTCGTCTTGCCATCCTTGTCGGCGAGCACGCGCGGGTAGGTGCCGCCCTCGAAGGCGGCGGCGTGCCCGGCAAAGGCGACCGCCGTGTCGTTGGCGTCGCCGAGGCGGGTGTTGCTGCCGGCGGAGAGGATGATGTCGACGCCGCTGAGCTTGGTCGCCAGCAAGGTCTCGTTGGCGATCTGCTGCAGGTGCGCCATCAGGATGATCTTGTTCACACCTTGGTTGGTGAGATCATTGATCACCGGCTGCAGTTGGCTGGCCAGCAGGTCCATGTCATCGCGCTCACCGTTGGGGCCTGCGCCGGTGGGGAAGCCCTTGACCTCGGTGCCGGAGGGCGAGGCAATGGCCTCGATGATCTGGGTGGTTGCGCCAACCAAACCGATCTTCTGGCCATTCAGCGTGATCACTGCCGAGGGCGCGATGCGATTCTTCAGGCCGCTGGCCTCCTCGAGGCCGGCGGTCGCCACGGTATCGGTGAACCGGCTCGAGAGGTCGGCATCTCCCGAGAAATCGAGGTTGGCGGAGAGGTACGGGAACTGCGCACCGTTGTAGCCGCTGCCCGCGATGAAGGAATCCCGGAACACCCGCGAGCCGAGGTCGAACTCGTGGTTGCCGATGGTGCTCGCCTGCACGCCGATGAGGTTGTGCAGGGAGATGTCGGCGGCGCCGATCGGCACCGTCGCGGAGGCAGCGAGCGTCGACCCGGTCACGGCGTTGAGCGTGCTGATGATCGAGGCGTCGGTCCCTGCCGCAAGGAACGGCCCGGGGATGAAGTTGTCGCCGCCAGCGAGCGTGATGCTGTTGACGAACTCCCCCTCGAACTGATCGACCAGCGCGGCCAGTCGCGGCGCCGTGGAGCTGGCCAACAAGCCGGCCTCGGCATCCGAGAAGTGCAGCAGCTGCAGGGTGAACGCGCTGCTGTTCTGGAAGGTAGTGAGGCTGTTGGAGACCTCGTTGGAGGTGATCAGGAGATCGCGGCCGCTGGGCGAATCGGCGGCAGGCACGAACAGCAGGCCCTCGGGGCTGACATCGGCCGCGTTGCGGAGGTACTGCACAAAGCGCACGCTGGCCGGGTCGGTCACGTCGTACACCATGACGCCACCGCCGCCGCGCTCGAGGCCCACGAATGCGAGCGTCCTGCCGTTGACCACGCCGACGGTGATGCCCTCAGGTTCGGGGCCCTTGTTGTCGGAGCGGCTGTCGTCGAATGCGCCGGAAGTCGAGGGACTCGAGGACGAGAAGACACCTTGCGTCGTAATGAACTGTTCCACGTGCGAGCCGCTGTCAAAGACGATGCGGCCCGTCGAGTCGACGATACTGAACGAACGCGCGCCGTAGGAGAGGATCTGATCGATGTCACCGTCGCCGTCGGTGTCGCCGCGCAAGCCGGTCTGATTGGTCACGGTGAGCCGACCGAGGACGTTGACGTCCTTGAGTGCCGTCTCGTTCGGGAACAGGGTGTTGTCCAGATCGTAGCTGCTGGAGCCGACGCTGGCGGTCTCCGAACTTGTGACGAAGTCATTTCGGTCGTCACCCTCGTTGGCAATCACCGAGTAGACCCGACCGTCGGCACCGGTAAAGGTCGCGATGGCATCCGGCATGTACTGCCCGAACACCGGCAGGTCCTTGCGGAGCCCGATGCCATCACGGTCGCTGGCATCCAGTGCCAGGCCAAAAAAGCTCTTGAGTCCGAGGGGCGCGATGCGGGTGAAGGTCGCGGTGGCGATGTCCAGCACACCGATGGCGTTGTTCTCCTGCAGCGTCACGTAGGCCGTGCGGCCGTCCGGCGAGACGCCGATGTACTCGGGTTCGAGGTCCTGTGCCACGGTGCGGTTCTCGAAGCCCGGCGTGCCCACGAACAGCCGCACGCCTTCGGCGCGCAGGGCAGCAGCCTGCGAGTTGAATGCATCGAAGCCGGCGGTGCGCACGGTGGCGTTGGCCACGCCGCCGGAGAGGTCGACGATGCTCACCGAGCCGACCGCATCGACGACGTTGCTGGTGCCCAGTTCGCCCTCGTTGGCAACCAGGATCTTGCTGCCATCGGGCGTGAAGGTGACCATGTCGGGGTTGGCGCCGACCTCCAGCACCTTGAGGATGTCGCCGTTGGCATTGAGCAGGACCAACGAGCCCGGCAAGGAACTCGCGTAGCTCTTCACCACTGCCGCGATGACGCCCTTGCTGGCAGCCACGCTCTGCACATCGTTGGTGCCTGCGACGGTCTGGAACAGCACTGTCTTCTGCAGCCGCATCTCGAGGTTGGAGCCGATGCTGACGATCTGCAGACCGTTGGCCGAGGTGACGAAGAGCTTGCTGCTGGCCTTGTCGTAGGCGGCAATCTCGGCACCGCCCAAGGCGAGGGTCGAGACCGGCGCGAACGAGGTCGCCGCGGAGGGCGTGAGCGAGAGCGGCGCGCGCACCGGCAGGTCAGTGAACCCGGCGATCGCGCCCGAATCGGTGCGCAGCGCATTGCCTGAGGAACCCGCGTAGGTGACCAAGGGCACCTGACCAGAGGCGATGGCAGAGGCGAGCGTGAGGGTGACCTGGTTGCCGGTCACTGTGACCGCGCTCACCGCCACGTTGCTGCTGCCGCCCCCGACGGTGAACTGCGACGCGAGCGGGTTGCTGGCGGTTGCAAAGGCCCGGTCGAAGTACAGCGTGATGGCGCCGCCGCCTGTGTCGAGCACCGCGCCCAGCGGCTGGCGGGCTGACAGCTCGGGTGTCGCCGCCTCGATGAAGGCGGACACCTCGCTGGCATCGATGCTGCTGCCGAACGCAGAACGCCAGTGCGCGAGACCCGGCGCGTCGGCGGTGCGGCCGAGGATGTTCTGATACAGCCCCTCGACGGTGATGGCCGGCAGGCCCGCGCTGCCACGCTCGGTGGTCGCAGCGGTGACGAACTCCTGTACCTCGGCCGCGCTGATCGAGGTACCCCAACGGCCGGTCCAGAACTCGAGCGACGCGGAGGACTCGACCTTGCGGCCAAGGTACAGACCGTAGAGGCCGGATACGGACTTGGCGGTGGACATCCTGATGCTCCGTCATGACTTGACTTGGGGACTGCCAACGCTAATCAGGTTATGTTTCTCATTCATTCCAGAAAGACTGCAGTCCCGTTAAACGTTACAACCCCGCAACACGGGCGCTGCGCAGGCAGCCCCCCGAGCCTCGCGCCAAGTGAGACAATGGCAGGCATGCGAGCCTCAGGGATCTGTCCCGTCATCCTCTCCGGCGGCGCCGGCAGCCGCCTGTGGCCGGTGTCGCGGCAGACGCTGCCGAAGCCGTTCATGCGGGTAGGCGACCGCCCGCTGCTGCAGCAGGCCCTGGAGCGCGGCATGGCCTGCGGTGCGGACCGCGCGCTGCTGGTGACCAACGAGTCGCTTCTGTTCCTGTCGCGCGGCCTGCTCGACGACATGCCGCGGGCGCCGGCCACCACCCTGCTGCTCGAGCCCGAGGGGCGCAACACCGCGCCGGCCATCGGGCTGGCCGCGCTGACGCTGCGCGAGACGGATGGTGACGATGCGGTGATGCTGGTGTTGCCGGCCGATCACCTGATCTCCGCCCTGGATGCCTTTGCCGACTGCGCAGAGCGCGCTGCCGACGAGGCACGGCGCGGCCGCCTGGTGGTGTTCGGCATCCGGCCGACCGGTCCGGAGACCGGCTTCGGCTACATCGAGACCGGCCAAGGCGGCGGTGAGACCCAACCGGTGCTGCGCTTCGTCGAGAAGCCCGACCTGCAGGCTGCGCAAAGTTACCTTGCCACCGGCCGCTTCCTCTGGAACAGCGGCATGTTCTGTTTCACCGCCGGCACCCTGCTGGCGGCGCTGGAGCGGCACTGCCCGCCGGTACACGAAGCCATGAGCGCCGCCTGGGCGAGTGCCGCCAGGGACTCGAGCCTGGTGCGCTTCGACCGCGAGCGGTTCGCCGCCATCCCATCGATCAGCATCGACCACGCGGTGATGGAGCGCGCCGACAACGTCTCGGTGGTGCGCGCCACCTTCGACTGGAGCGACGTCGGCAACTGGCCGGCGGTCGCCGCCGCCAGCGAGCAGGATGCCGCCGGCAACACCTATGCCGGCGACGCGAGCGTCCACCGCGTGCTCATCGACACGCGCGATACGCACATCCATGTCGAGAGTCATCTGCACAAGGTGGTGGCCACCGTGGGCGTGGAGGATCTGGTGGTCATCGACACACCCGATGCCCTGCTGATCGCCGCCAAGGACCGCTCGCAGGCGGTCAAGACGGTGTTCGACTCGCTGCGCGACATCGCCCACGAGGCCACGCAACTGCCGCCCGTGGTGCCTCGGCCGTGGGGCAACTATGCCACGCTCAAGGAGGAGGACAGCTACAAGGTCAAGCGGCTGGTGGTCCACCCCGGCGAGGGGCTGAGCCTGCAATACCACGAACACCGTGCCGAGCATTGGGTCGTGGTCTCGGGCCACGGGCGTATCCAGATCGACGATGCGACGTTCGACTGTCGCGCCGGCGACTATCGCCACATCCCCGCGGGGGCCCACCACCGGCTGATCAACGATGGTCTCGGGGACCTCGTGCTGATCGAGGTGCAATGCGGGCCCTATCTCGGCGAAGACGATATCGTCAGGCTGCAAGACCGCTACGGCCGCACCGGTTGAGCGGCCGCGAGCAGATGCGGGTCCTGCAGGTCTACAAGGCAGCGTTGCCGCACTCGATGGGCGGCATCGAACGGGTGATCGACGGCATCGCGAGCGGCTTGGCGAGTGCCGGGCATGAGGCTGAGGTGCTCGCCATCGGGCCGCGCCTGGAGACCGTGACGCAGGCGCCCGCCTACCGTGTCCATACCGTGCCGGCCGACTTCGAGCGGGCCTCCTGCCCGGTGTCGCTGCAAGCGCTGCCGCTGCTGCGCAAGCTGGCCGCAGAGGCGGATGTGGTGCACTATCACGCCCCCTGGCCATGGGCCGATGCGCTGCACCTGTCGGGGGCTGCAGGTGGCCGGCCGACGGTGGTGAGTTACCAGTCGGACGTGGTGCGGCAGCGTGTCCTCGGCGCGCTCTATCGACCGCTGATGCACGCCTTCCTGCGCCGTGCCGACCGCATCGTCGCCAGTTCGCCCGACTATGTACGCAGCAGCCCGGTGCTGGCTCGCTACCGCGAGCGCACGCGAGTGGTGCCGATCGGCATCGCCGAGGGCCCGTCGGCGGCGTCGCTCGCAGCGCTTGCCGCGGCCTGGCGCACGCGCGTTGGCGGCCCGTTCCTGCTGTTCCTCGGCGTGCTGCGCTACTACAAGGGTTTGCGCTTTCTGCTCGAAGCCATCGCCGGCACGTCGATGCGGCTGGTGGTCGCCGGCGACGGGCCGCTGCGCGACGAACTGGAGGCGCAGGCGCAGCGCCTGGGGCTCGGCGCTCGCGTGATGTTCGCTGGCTGCGTTGAGGATGCCGACCGATGGGCACTGCTCGACGCCTGCCGCGCCGTGGTGCTGCCCTCCCATCTGCGGTCCGAGGCCTACGGGGTGGCACTGGCAGAGGCTGCCTCGCGCGGTCGACCCCTGGTGAGCTGCGCGATCGACACCGGCACCAGCTTCATCAACCGCAGCGGCGAGACCGGTCTGGTGGTGCCGCCGGCGGACCCCGCAGCGCTGCGCCAGGCCCTGGAGCGACTCTGGGGCGACGACGACGCCGCGGCCCGCATGGGCGCGGCGGCGCGCCAGCGTTACGAGCACGGCCTGCGTCAGGAAGACATGGTCGCCGGCATGCTGGCCGTGTACCGGGATGTCCTGCCGCCCCCCGCGTAGAGGCCCGCCGCATGCCGCAGCGGGCTCCGCGGGGTGATCACATCGCCAGATCGTCGTCGGTGATGGTGCGCATGGCCACCAGCGTGACCAGCCCCGCCGGGAAGGTCCCGCCCTGTGGGTTGGTCACGTCCAGAAAGAAGGTCTCGTCCAGCTCACGCGTGCGGTCGCCGATGATCTCGACCGGGATGGCGGCGTGCGTCTCGTCGGCATGGAGCACGAGCCGGCCCTGAGTGGCGATGTAGTCCTCGCCCGCGCGCGCGCTGCCGTCGCGGGTGGTGTAGTCGACGCTGACGATCTGGTCAGGCGCGGTCCGGGTGCCGAGAAAGCGCACCAGAAAATACGCCAGAGAGGTTCCGGAATCGCCCTCGGTCACCTTGACGCGCACATCCTCCGGCCGTGACGGCGCGGCTGCGTCAAAGCCGCGCAGGCCCTGGTCGATGAACTGCTGGTACTGGCTCACGCGCTGCCAGAAGCCGGCCTCGCCGAAGCTGCTGTTGACCTGATCATCGACATCCGGTCGGACCACACCGGAGGACAAGGAGGCGATGTAGCTGGCGATGCCGGCGACGCGATCGCCGATGAACGCGGGCCCCCCGCTGTCGCCGGGGGCGATCAGGCCCTCGGCGTCACCCAAGCCAGTGTTGGCCCGCGACATCAGGCGGCCCAGGGCATCGCGCTGGACGGAGCCGTCGTCGAAGTCGGCGACGAGTTGCGTGCCGGTGGCGGGGGTCCAGGCCATGACGTTGCCGAGGACCGCCTTGAGTTCGGAGGCGCCGGCATCGAAGAGGTTGTTGGCGGTCAAGCGCTGGGTCGCGGCGCGGGTGCTGTCGTCGACCCCGCTGGCCCCGGAGCCGGTCAAGCCGTAGCCGGCAAAGGAGAAACTCTTGCCGACCTCGTCGCTGTCGCGGTAGATGGCGTGCCGGACGGCGGCCACGGGCGCGGCCGATGCCAGCCGCACCAGGGCCAGATCGTTGTCGGAATTGACCGGGTTGTAGCGCGGGTGGATGAGAAGCGCGGCTGACGACAGGGTGTCGGTGCCGGACGCGGTCTCGAAGCGGACCGCTGCGGATCCCGCCGGGCCGAGGACACCGAACAGGTGCGCAGCCGTGAGCACCGTTCGACCATCGGCCAGCAGAACGCCGGAGCCGAAGAAGCCGCCACTGGAGATGCGCACCACGCCATCGAAACTGCCGCCGGGCACAGCCTTGCGCGCGGCGGGAGGTGGCGTGGAGACCAGGGCGACCATGATGCGACCTGGTCAGGCGCGCATCGCAGCGCCAACGCGACCCACGCCACCTGGCAGGACGGGGGGGCAGGTGTCGACCGGTGCAGGCACGGATCCGCTCATCTTGGGGGCGGGCCAGCCGGCCCGATGCAGTACTCTCGGCGAAGGGTACCGCAGCCGGGGCGCGCGTGTCATGGACCGCTCCGATAGAATGCCTGTTCCACGACAATCACCGGGCCGGCCGAGGGGGCGCAGCGTGACGGCGGCGAGGTACCGCCACCGCGAGGCCGGCAGCCACGCGAGGCCCGGCGCCGCCTGATGCCCGACATCGACAAGCTGACGCAGGGCTACGACGCCACCGAGGACCGGCTGTTCGTCGACGTGCGGCTGGGCGACGGCGTGGCGCGCCGGCTGTGGCTGACGCAGCGCCTCAGCGGGGTGCTGGTGCATCACCTCTGCCGCTGGCTCGACGAACAGCTGGCGCTGACCGCGTCGGGGCACCACGACACGCGCCTGCACCGCTTCGAGCAGCAGGCGGCCGCGGCGGCGCTGAGCCCCGAGCGGGCGGTGGAGCCAGGCCAGCAGCCGGTGCTGGTGCACAGCGTGGACCTCGACCGCGGCGAGCAGGCGGTGCGGATCACCTTCCTGGCGGCCGGTGCGCGGCCCGGCGACGGGCCGCAGATGACGCTCGACGCGGTGCGCCTGCGGCAGTGGCTGGGCATCCTGCGCGGCCTCTACGACACCGCCGGTTGGTACACCGACGTTTGGCCGCAGTGGCTGGGGGCCGACCGCAAGGCCGATGCGGCCGGTCTGCCGCTGCATCTGCACTAGCCGCAGCTGCGCCGTTTACCTGCGAGCTGAGGGGTTTTCATATAGGAGAGACTGGTGTACGCTCCTCCTATATGAATCCGTTGGTCCACATCCGTCTCGACGGCACGCCCGAGCAGCAGGCCCGACTGCGCCAGTTGCAGGTGGCGTTCGCCGCGGTGTGCAACGCCATCGCGCCGGTGGTGCAGCAGACCCGCTGCTGGAACCGGGTCGCGCTGCACCATCTGGTCTACCGGCCGCTGCGCGAGCGCTTCCCGGCGATGGGCTCGCAGATGGTGTGCAACGCCGTCTACTCGGTGTCGCGCACGGCCCGCATCGTGCTGCAGCACCCGCACAGCCCATGGAACGTGCAGCGCCGCCCGGAGCGGCCGCTGCCGCTGATGCGCTTCACCGACGACGCCCCGGTCTACTTCGACCGCCACACGCTGAGCCTGCGCGAGGGGGTGCTGTCGATGTTCACGCTCGACGGCCGGATCCGCTTCGAGTTGCGGCTGCAGCCGGCCGACGAGGCGCGTTTCCACCGCGAGAAGTTGCTCGAGGTGCTGCTGGCGGCCGACGCGCAGGGCTACACGCTGAGCTTCCACTTTGCCGACCCCGAGGCGGCCCGCAACGGCGCAGCCCCGCGCGACGAGGAGCTTCCCGAGTACGTGCTGGTGCTGCCGGCCGAGGCCGCAGCGCCCTCCCCCGTTCCCTTTCAGACGGCCGCCCAGGCCGTGAGCGCCCCATGAGCCGAACCGCCCCCGCCAACCGTCCCGCCGCATCCGAAGAGTTGGGTGAAGCCCTCGGCCACCTCGGCGGCTACTTCCGGCGCGCGGTCGGCTACAGCGTGGTGGTCAACCTGCTGGCGCTGGCGCCGACCTTCTACATGCTCGAGGCCTACGGGCGCGTGGTCTACAGCCGCAACGAGAACACCCTGCTGATGCTCACGCTGATGGTGCTGCTGGCCTACGCGGTGATGGAGATGGCGGACTGGGTACGCGGCAAGCTGATGCACATCGCCGCCGACCGCATCGACACCGAACTCGGCGAGCGCGTCTTCAACGCCACCTTCGATGCGCAGCTGCGCGGCATCCCGGTCGGCATCCAGCCGCTCAACGACTTCAAGGCGGTGCGCAGCTTCCTCACCAGCCCCACGCTCACAGCCATGGTCGACACCCCCATCGCGCTGCTGTTCATCGGCGTCATCTTTGCCGTGAGCCCGCAGATGGGCGCGCTGTCGCTGGTCGGCGTGCTGGCCATGGTGCCGCTGGCGATCTACACCGAACGCACCACCGGCAAGCTGCTGTCGGCCGCTCAGTTCGCCGGCATGAACGCGCAGCGCTACGCCGGCAGCAGCCTGAGCAATGCGCAGGTGATCGAGTCGATGGGCATGTGGCAGACCGTGCGCGAGCGCTGGCTGGCGCGCCAGCGCGAGATGCTGCGCTTCCAGGCGATGGCCTCGGACACCGCCGGCACCGGCGCGGCCATCTCCAAGTCGATCCAGATCCTGCAGGGCTCGCTGGTGCTGGGCATGGCAGCCTGGCTGACGCTGGAGGGCAAGCTCGACCCCGGCGGCGCGGCGATGTTCATCGCCTGGACGCTGTCCGGCAAGGCGCTGGGGCCGCTGCAGACGCTGATCAGCCAGTCGAAGCAGATCAGCACCGTGAGCGACACCTGGCGCCGGCTGAAGGTCTTCCTCAGCCAGGTACCGCCGCGCGAGGAGGGCATGGCGCTGCCGGCGCCCAAGGGTGCGCTGGCGGTGGAGGCGGTGGTGGCAGCGGCGCCCAACAGCCAGGTACCGATCCTGCGCGGGGTGAGCTTTGCGCTGCAGCCGGGCGAGGCGCTGGCGGTGGTGGGGCCGTCGGCGGCCGGCAAGTCGACGCTGGCGCGGCTGCTGGTGGGCCTGTGGGCGGCGGCCTCGGGCCGGGTGCGGCTCGACGGCGTCGACGTCTACGCCTGGAACAAGCAGGAACTCGGCCCGCACATCGGCTACCTGCCGCAGGACACCGAGCTGTTCGACGGCACGCTGGCGGAGAACATCGCGCGCTTTGGCGAGGGTGACGAGTATCGGGTGCGCAAGGCAGCGAGCGAGGTCGGCCTCGACGAACTGGTGGCGAGCCTGCCGGAGGGTCTCGAGACGCTGATCGGCGCGGGCGGGGTGGTGCTCTCCGGCGGCCAGCGGCAGCGCGTGGCGCTGGCGCGGGCGATCTATGGCGACCCGCGCTTTGTGGTGCTGGACGAGCCCAACGCCAGCCTTGATGAGGCCGGCGAGCGCGCACTGCTGCAGACGCTGCTGATGCTCAAGGCGCGCGGCGTGACGCTGGTGGTGATGACGCACCGCACCAGCGTGCTGCCGGCGATCGACAAGATGCTGGTGCTGCGCGACGGCCAGGTGGCCGGCTTCGGCCCGCGCGACGAGGTGCTGGCGGCGCTGCAGGGACGCCCGGCGGTGCCGCAGGCGGCCGCGCCGGCAATCACCGCAACCGCTGCGAGCGCGGGAGGTGCCGCATGAGCGCCCCGCACTTCTTCCGGCGCAGCCGGCTGACGCGGCTGCTGTGGGCGTTCCGCCGCGAGTTCGCGCTGGTGGGTGCGTTCAGCATGCTGGCCAACCTGCTGCAGCTGGCACCGACGCTGTACATGCTGCAGATCTTCGACCGCGTCTACCTGAGCCAGAGCGAGCTCACCCTGCTCGCGGTGACGCTGCTGCTGGTGCTGTTCGTGGCGGTGATGGGCTTTGCCGACTGGCTGCGCAGCCGCCTGCTGGTGCGCGCCGGGGTGCAGTTCGACAACGCGCTCAACGAGCGGGTGTTCCGCGCCGGCTTCCGCGCCGAGCTGGAGCAGACCGGGCACAAGTCGGCGCAGGCGGTGACCGACCTGACGCAGATCCGGCAGTTCCTCACCGGCAACGGTACCATCGCCTTCTTCGACGCGCCGTGGACGCCGATCTACATCGGCGTGTCGTGGCTGCTGCACCCCTGGCTCGGCATGCTGGCGATCTTCTTCGTCTGCAACCTGGTGGCGCTGGCGTGGATCAACCAGAAGCGCACCGCCGGGCCGAGCCGCGCGGCATCGGAGGCCGAACTCGAGGTCAACAAGTTCCTCGGCGCCAAGCTGCGCAACGCCGAGGTGGTGGAGTCGATGGGCATGCTCGGCGACCTGCGGCGGCGCTGGAAGCAGCGCCACCTGGCGCACCTGCAGGCGCAGGGCCACGCCTTCGACGTGAACCACGGCGTGACGGCGCTGGTGAAGTTCGTGCGCTACAGCCAGCAGTCGCTCTCGCTCGGTGCCGGCGCGCTGCTGGCGATCCAGGGCGAGATCAGCGTCGGATCGATGATCGCGGCCAACGTGCTGATGGGCCGCGCCTCGCAGCCGATCGAGGTGCTGGTGATGACCTGGAGCCAGTTCCTCGAGACGCGGCTCGCCTTCGGCCGCCTCGAGCGCCTGCTGGAGGACCACCCAGAGCCGGCGGTTGGCCGTGCCGGCGGGCCGATCAGCGGCAGCGTGGCCCTGCGTGGCTTCTCTGCCAGCGCACCGGGCCGCGCCGAGCCAATCATCAAGCCGCTGGACGCCGACTTCCCGGCCGGCGAGCTGGTGGCCATCATCGGCCCCTCGGGCTCCGGCAAGAGCACGCTGGCGCGCAGCATCATGGGCATCTGGCCGCACACCGAGGGCGCGGTGCTGCTCGACGGCCTGCCGGTGAGCGACTACGACCGCGAAGCGCTGGGCGCCCAGCTCGGCTACCTGCCGCAGGACGTCGAGCTGTTCGAGGGCAGCATCGCCGAGAACATCGCGCGCTTCGGCCAACTCGAAGCGCCGCGCGTGATCGAGGCGGCGCAGCGCGCCGGCCTGCACGAGATGATCCTGCGCTTCCCCAAGGGCTACGACACGCCGATCGGCCCGGGCGGCAGCGCCCTGTCCGGCGGCCAGCGGCAGCGCATCGCGCTGGCGCGGGCGATGTACGGCGACCCGCAACTGCTGGTGCTGGACGAGCCCAACGCCAACCTCGACGACGCCGGCGAGGCGGCCCTGGTGGCCGCCCTGCAGGGCCTGCGCGAACGCGGCCGCAGCGTCTACCTGATCACCCACCGCCTCAACGCGCTGAACGTGGTCGACCGGCTGGTGGTGATGCAGGACGGCCGCATCGTCGCCAACGGTCCGCGCGACGCGGTGCTCGCCGCCCTGCGCGCGCAGCAGGCCGCGCAGACCTCTCCGCCCCAGAGCAGTCCCGGCACCGCGCCGGCCACCGCATGAACCCCGACAGGCCCGCCATGAAAGCCCTTCAAGACCGCAACACCCGCACCCGCGAGGTGCAGACCCTGGACGTCGAACCCATGGAACCGCCGAGCGACACCGGCCGCATCGCCCGCCTCGGGCTGTGGACGCTGGGCGTCGGCTTTGGTGGCTTCATGCTGTGGGCGGCGTTTGCGCCGCTCGACGAGGGCGTGCCGACCCATGCCATGGTCTCGGTCGACACCAAGCGCAAGCCGATCCAGCACCTGCAGGGCGGTACCGTGCGCGAGGTACTGGTGCGCGAGGGGCAGTGGGTGCAGGAGGGCGAGGTGCTGTTCCGGCTCGGCGACGCGGTGGCGCGCGCCAACCGCGAAGCCAGCCGCCAGCGCTACTACGCGTTGCGCGCGGCGGAGGGCCGACTGCTCGCCGAGCAGGGCGGACAGGGCGGCATCCGCTTCCACCCCGAGCTGCTGGAGGCGGCCCGCTCGGACCCGCAGATCCAGCAGTTCGTGCTGGTACAGCAGCAGCTGTTCGGCAGCCGCCGCAACTCGCTGGGCTCGGCGGTGGCGAGCCTTGAGGAGGGCATCCGCGGCACCCAGGCGCAGATCGATGGCTACAGCCAGATGCTGATCAACCGGCGCACGCAGATCGGCCTGCTGGAGAAGCAGGCGGCGGGCGTGCGCGGCCTGGTGGCCGAGGGCTACGCGCCGCTGACGCAGCAGATGGAGCTGGAGCGTGCGATCGCCGACACCAGCGCCAGCCTCAACGAGATCACCGCCAACCAGAACCGGGCGCACAGCCAGATCCTGGAACTGCGCCAGCGTATCCTCACGCAGCAGGCCGAGTACCGCAAGGAGGTGGAGACGCAGCTCGCCGGCGTGCAGGCCGACGTGCAGGCCGAGCAGGAGCGGCTCAAGTCGGTCAGCGAGGACCTCGACAAGACGGTGGTGCGGGCGCCGGCCAGTGGCCAGATCGTCGGCCTGACGGTGCACAGCCCGGGCACGGTGATCGGCCCCGGGCAGAAGTTCGCCGACGTCGTGCCGCGCGACGAGGCGCTGCGGCTGGAGGCACAGATCCCGCCGCACATGATCGACCGGGTGGCGATCAAGGACGCGGTGGACGTGCGCTTCTCGGCGTTCGCGCACAGCCCGCAGCTGGTGGTGGAGGGCACCGTGGACTCGATCAGCAGCGATGTCCTGATCGACGAGGCGAGCCGGCAGCCCTTCTACCTGGCGCGCGTGTCGATCACGCCGGAGGGCATCAAGACGTTGGGCAAGCGGCAGATGCAACCGGGCATGATGGCGGAGGTGGTGATCAAGACCGGTGAGCGCAGTCTGCTGACCTATCTGCTGCACCCGCTGACCAAGCGGCTTGCGGCATCGATGAAGGAGGAGTGAGCATGAGCCGACGCCAAGCCCCTGCCCTGCGCCCGCTGGCCGCGCTGCTGGCGGCCGCCCTGCTGCAGAGCGCCCCGGTGCAGGCGCTGGACCTGCTCGAAGCCTACCGGCTGGCGCTGCAGAACGACGGCCAGCTCAAGGCAGCGCGGGCACGCGCTGAAGCCGGCCGCGAGGCCCTGCCGCAGGCACGCGCCGGGCTGTTCCCCAACGTCTCGGCCAACTACTCGTTCGGCAACGTCGATCAGGAACGGCGCGAGAGCGGCGTGACCTCCAACCTGCAGTACGACACCAAGACCTTCAACGTTCAGGCCACGCAACCGCTCTACCGGAGGTACAACCTGGAGCAGCTCGGCGAGGCGCGGGCGCGGGTGGCGGGAAGCGAGGCGCAGCTCGATCTGGACACCCAGGACATGGGCTCGCGCGTGGTGGGGGCCTACTTCGACGCGCTGTTTCAGCGCGACCGCCTGCGTCTGATCCAGGCCCAGGCGGCGTCGGTGAGCGCGCAGCTGCGCAGCGCGCAGCTGGCGTTCGAGGCCGGCACCGGTACCCGCACCGACATCGACGAGCTGCAGGCCAAGCTGGACGTGCTGGCCGCCGACGAGATCCAGGTGCGCCAGGCCATCGTCACCAGCAGCGGGCAGCTGGAGGTGTTCACCGGGCAGCCGGTGGAGGCGCTGGCGACGATCGACGTGGCGGCGCTGGACACCGCCGCCTACGAGCCGGGGGAGGCGCAGATCTGGCTCGACCGGGCGCTGCAGGCCGCGCCCGAACTGCGTGCGCAGCAGAGCCGAGTCGACCAGACTCAGGCCCAAGTCGGCATGGCGCAGGCCGGACACCACCCCACCGTGGACTTCGTGGTGCGCTACACCGACTCGCTGAGCGACACGCCGGCCCTGGTGCGCGGAACCGGCTTCGAGATCAAGTCGACCTTCGTCGGGCTGCAGGCGCAGCTGCCGATCTTTGCCGGCGGGCGCGTCAACAGCGAGGTGCGGCAGGCGCTGGCGAGTGCGCAGCAGGCGCGCGAGACACTGGCCTACGGTCGCAACGACCTGCAGCTGCGGGTGCGCAAGGAGTTCAGCAACGTGACCGAGGGCCTGAGCCGGGTGCGTGCGCTGGAAAAGGCGCTGGCCTCGGCCGAGCAGGTGGTGCTGGCCAACCGCAAGGGGGTCCAGGCCGGCACCCGGACCACGCTGGACGTGCTCAATGTGGAGCAGCAACGCTTCAACACGCAGGTCGAGCTGGCACGCGCGCGGTACAACCTTCTGGTGTCCTGGGCGCGGCTCAACGGACTCTCCGGCGGACTCGACGAGTCCGAGGTCTCGCGGCTCAACGCCGTGCTGGACACTGCGGGGCGCTGACCGACCTCGGCCCTGACCGCCCGGGAAGACCACGAGTGGTTGCACCAGAGCATGACAGCAGGTGTCTGGAAAACCCGGGGCGATTCAATCTGCGGCGACATGCCGACGGCGCAGTAGCCCTCGGCGCAGCCGATCACACCACCTTGAGCGCCCGCAGCACCGGCAGCTGCCTGGCATCGAACTCCGCGGCCTGGCGCTTGAGCTCGGCGAGGTTGTCCTCGGGGTTCTCCAGCGTCGCGCCGTCCTTGACCAGACGCTGGCCCTGCCGCGACAGCACCTCCCACACCGACTGCGCCCACTCGGCGGGCTTCTTCTTGCCCTGCTGCAGTGCGAGCAGGAACAGCTGCTGGAAGCGCCCCACGGCCACGCCGCCGCCGGTGACCGGGCTGGCCAGGTAGCTGATCTCGCTGCTGCCGCGCGCGCGCGCCATGAGCCAGGCGTTGGCGCGGGCGCTGTTGGCCTCCGCTGCGGCGGCGGCCTCGTCGGGCTGCACCGGCAGCAGGTGTCCGGCGCCGGCCAGCACCATCACCGCCTGCAGCAACTGCGCAAAGCTGACCCCGGCGCCAGCCAGCGCGGCCTCGATCTGGCCCAGCGTGCGTGGGCGGTGGTCGGCCAAGAGGTCGAGGATGGGGGTGTAGACGCCTTCGTTGAGGCTTGCCTCGCCCACCGCACCGGTGACCTTGAGCGCCACATCGGGCCGGTGGCTCACCAGCATCAGGCGCACGGCGCGCAAGGCCTCGGCCTGCTCGAGTGCGGTCATCCGGCGCGCGCCCCTGACCCAGTAGTCCTTGCGGAACTGCTGGTTGACCATGAAATCGCGCGTGGTCTGGCGGAACATGGGGTCGGGGATGTCGTTGAGGAAGGCCTGCTGCTCGGGTGTGAGGTTGATGGCGTCGATGGCGTCGAGGTAGTTGGCGGAGCAGGCGTACTGCACCTTGGCGGGCTCCAGCCACTCGGCCATGGTGGCAAAGTGCATGGGGTGCCAGTCGCGGTTGAAGTACTCGTGCGCGAGGTAGTGGCGGTTGTGCTCCTGCATCTTCTTGAGGCGGTCGCCGACCAGCGGGTTGGCGCGGCTGAACACCGGGTTGGTGGCGAGCAGCTTGTCGGCGAACTCCATGGCGCCGTCGATGCGGCTCACAATACCGCGGCCCTCGGCGCCGAGCACCTCGGCGTGCTCGGTCATAAGGTGCCGCATGGGGGCAAAAGCGGCCCAGCCGGGCAGCGTGTTGTAGGAGATGTAGAGCACACCGCCGACCTTGAGCCGGCGGCGGACGAAGTCGACGATCAGGCCGCGGTTCTCATCCGAGATCCAGCTCCAGATGCCGTGCAGACCGATGTAGTCGAAGTCGGGGCGGTCCGGGCGGGCGCAGAAGTCGGCAAAGGCCTCGTCGAACAACTGCGCGCCGGAGCCCGAGGCGGCGGCGAGTTCGCGCGCAAAGCCGGCCTGCGAGGGGTTGAAGTCGGTGCCGTGCCACCGCACCACGCTGCCTGCGGCGTGCAGGTTGGCCGAGAGCCCCTGGCCAAAGCCGAGTTCGCAGGCGGTGCCCACCTGCGGCGCCACCAGGCCCTGCTGCAGGAACGCCAGTTGCACGCGCAGCGGGTTGAGCTCGGTGTAGTAGCCGTAGGTGTAGCCGATGTCGGCGACGTAGCCGGCGGTCCAGTCGGTCATCGATCGAATCTCCTCTGGGTCTGACCTCGCATCCTACCTTGAGAGCGTTACCAAGGCGCCCTAACGCTCCAACCGCATGTGCCGTGCTGGCTTGGAATCGCGCTCCGCCCTGGCGAGGCTGATGCGGTTGTATTCGGACTCCGGTCGTTCCGGCTGTGCGGCGATGTAATGACCCAGTGAGTTTCTGCTCAGGTGTTATGTTTCTTGGAGCATGTACACATGAGCGAAGTGATGGGCGACGAGATCAAGCGCTGGACGGCGCGGAGGAAGTCGGCGCTGGTGCTGGAGATCATTCAGGGCCGGACGACGGTAGCGGAGGCATCGAGGCAGTTCGATCTGCCGCCGTCTGAGATCGAGGGTTGGGTGGATGACGGCAAGCGTGGGATGGAGAACGCGCTGCGGACCAAGCCTGAGGATGTTCGGGAGCAGTACGAGCGGCAGCTCAAGGCGCTGCAAGAGGCGTACGGCGAGGCGATGTTGGAGCTGCGTGCCCGAAAACAATTGGAGTCCCTGCTGGGCAAGGACGACTCGTGATCGAGGCGATCCGGCAGGGACTGCGGGAAGAAGGGGTCGAGGTGCCGGTGGCGAAGCTGTGTCGCTGGTTCGATGTGCCGCGGCGGACGGTGTACTACCGGCCTACCAAGGCAGTGCCGAAGCTGCAGGAGCGCTTTGTGGTGCCGATCAAGCAGATGATCGAGGAGGAGCCTTCGTTTGGTTACCGCACGGTGGCGAACCTCTTGGGCTTCAACAAGAACACGGTGCAGCGGGTGTTCCAGCTCAAGGGCTGGCAGGTGCGCAAGCGGCCGATCGGTCATCGCCCACGGATCGAGGCGCTGCCCTCGGTGGCGATGGCGCCCGACGAGCGCTGGGCGACTGACCTGTGTCGGGTCTGGGGTGGCCGCGATGGTTGGCTCACCCTGGCGCTGGTGATGGATTGCCACACGCGTGAGTTGCTTGGCTGGCACCTGTCCCGCAGCGGCAAGGCGAGCACCGCCACGTCGGCGCTGGAGCAAGCCTTGATCGCTCGCTTCGGCACTCTCGGGCGCGTCAACAGGCCCTTCCTGCTGCGTTCTGACAACGGCCTGGTGTTCACCAGCCGGGACTACACCCGGATGGTGCACAGCTACGGCCTCAAGCAGGAGTTCATCACGCCGCATTGCCCGCAGCAGAACGGCATGGTCGAGCGCGTGATCCGGACACTCAAGGAGCAATGCGTGCATCGGCATCGTTTCGAGACCCAGCAGCATGCGTCACGGGTGATCGCCGACTGGATCGCCTTCTACAACCACCGCCGACCGCATCAAGCGCTCGGCATGAAGACCCCCGCCGAAGCAAATGCTTTAGCGGCCTGACCTGAGCAGAAAGTGCTAGGTCATTACATGGGCGGCATCACACCAAAACAGCGGCTGGCCATGGCCGCATAGGTCTACCTCCGAACCCACCGAAAATGGGGGATCACCAAGCGATCTGTATAAACAAGAGAGCATATGGCTTGACCGATGAACGCAAAAACCAACTCCACTGCCCTTATAGGGAACTTTGCCCCACTTTCCCCTGGCGGAATCCAGAACTACAACACAGTGGTTGGAGACTGGTTTGCTGTTGACTTGAATGGGGATGGTATCAACGAGCTTGTCTGGACATGCAGGCAAGGGGCATTTCAGCCTTGGCTGCAGTCCCGTCTTCGCGTTTTTACGTGGTCCTCGGTGGGCTGGCAAGACCAAACTGGGGAATTTCTTACCGACAATGAAATACAAGGGAGCGAGAGCCTTTTGTTCGCCGATTTCAACAAAGATGGAATCGTCGATTTGTACTCTCCAACCTACACAGACCAAGGCGGTTTCATACTCCCCAGCCAACTATACTTAAGCGGCCCACAAGGGTTAACAAAGAGCGATCTTGATATCCCCGCTCAGCAGCATGGCGACAATCTGTATGACATCAACAGAGATGGATACGTAGACATTCTAGTGACCGATTATGGGCCGAACTCTGGAATAGCATTTGGTGGGGCTAAAGGATTTACATTTCAACGCATATCAAGTTTTGACATAACAAGCAATTGGCGAGGCCCTTGGGGCGCCTCTAGCGTCTGCGCCGGAGACTTCCTAGGGGATGGAACTACACAACTGGTTTTTGTTGACGATGCGAGTGCCGGCCTTAGCTCGACAACAATGTATCGCTGGAATCTGGACAGTCAAGGCTCTTTGCAAGTGGACTTGGTAGCAACATTGCCCTTGCCAAGGTTTGAACTGCCGAAATGGAGCGATAAGAATTTTGATCCTTCTAACATAGCTATGGGGCGATCCCATGATGTGAGGGCAGTGCCGTGGGATTTCAACGCTGACGGCCGGTTGGATATCCTGGTGTTCAGTCGGCCGGCTTTCACCAAACACGAGTGGCCAGAGTACTCTGAAATCCAATTTTTGGAAAATCAAGGCAATGGAGTTTTTTCAGATGTCACTGATCAGAAATTGTTGAATTACGATAATGAGACTCATGTGACATACCAACCCGTGTTCATCGATATAGATGGCGATGGACTTCACGATATCTTTATCAGTTCTGGCGATTATTCGGCTTACAACTCCACCTTCGTCCTTAAGCGGCAGTCGGATGGAAAGTTCAAAAGCATTGGCCAAGTTGCTTTCGAAGAAATCTGGAAAAATAGTGTCGCGATTACAAAAGACAATACGAAGGGATACGTATTCGAGGCGAATGGAACACCTCAGGGTTTAGTTAAAGGCGGGGATGGGAGTTGGTATAGTTTCAGTAACGTGTTTTACACAGAAGATGGGGGGCAGACGGCAAGAGCAATGGTCTTTGCTACGCCAATAGTGGTTAGCAATGACGAGGTCTCTGTTGTGACGACCTTTGCGGGAACCGCCGAGAGCGACAGAATCTTAGGCGGGAATGACCCCGAATACCTCTCAGGGCTGGGAGGTAACGATACCCTCAACGGCGGCGCGGGCAACGACACTCTGCTGGGTGGTCTCGGCAATGACTCTCTGGAGGGTGGCACGGGGTCCGATACCGCCGTGTTCTCGATTCGGGCATCGTCTGCGTCGTTTCGTTACGAGTCCTCCAGACAAACGGTCGTAGTGCGCGCTGATGGCGAAGACAGCATTACCGGGGTGGAAGTCTTCCAGTTTGCAGATC
>Ga0172373_10003645_pt1 | contig 22318 bp, 17 predicted proteins | sample Lak10m_2_FD_114546 | JGI IMG/M metagenome (GOLD analysis project Ga0172373, IMG submission 114546) | Freshwater microbial communities from Kabuno Bay, South-Kivu, Congo - kab_092012_10m | ecosystem: Environmental > Aquatic > Freshwater > Lake | place: Democratic Republic of the Congo...
ACCTACGATCAAAATCCATGAACCTAAAGCAAGGAATGGAATAGATGAAGGAGGGTGAGCACTTACACGACCGTCATTTTTATAACGACCATTACGCGCACCTAACAAGATCACCGCAGCTAAGGCAATCCACCCACCCATCGCGTGTACAACCACAGAACCAGCGAAATCATGGAAAGTTGCACCAAAAGAGCTTTCAAGCCATTTTTGGAAACCATAGTTTCCATTCCAAATCATCCCCTCAAAGAACGGGTAGATCAGGGCAACTAAAAGTAAAGTTGCGATCGCTTGTGAACGCATTTTGGCACGTTCAGCAATACCCCCAGAGACAATCGCTGGAATGGCTGCAGCAAAGGTCAATAAAAAGAAGCAACGCATCAGGTTATAACCATGATCAGCAGCTAAAACTTCGCCTGCATGAAAAAAGTTTTGTCCATAGGCAATCCAATAACCAACAAAGAAGTAGGCAATTGCGGAAATGGCAAAGTCAGTCAGAATTTTACTGAGTGCATTGACTTGGTTTTTGTGACGAACGGTGCCTAGCTCTAAAAATGCAAAGCCTGCATGCATTGCCAAAACCAGTACTGCACCGAGCAGTAAGAAAAATAGATCTACGTTTTGCATAGTGGTGCTCAAAAAAAGTGCTAAATTTTATTTTGGTGCAAGTATTTGATTCGTTTTTGCACCAAAATGGATTTAGTAAATCTAAAAACTCAAGCTGTAGCGTCACAACTCAATTTGATGGATTTTGTGATGCAAAAAACGCACCAATTTAGAAAATAAATTGTAAATATGATGAAAATTGGTGCGTGTTGTCTGAAAAGCATAGGGCCTTAAAGATTGATACAAAGGAAGGCGAATCATTTGCATCAATAAAACACTTGAGAGCATGAGTTTGCACTTTGTTGGATTTAGTGTAGAAGTCTGAATCAGTTGCGATCAAATTTATTTGATTTTAATGAGTAGTTCATCGAATCCGAACATAATTCATAAAAAATACCTGATATATTTGAGAGATCAAAAAATCATTTGCGATAGGGTGCAATGAAAAAGAATATGTTCCAAATCGACACCTTTCGTAATCGTTTACTGATTGTATTTGCAGGCATGGCCCTTATTCTAGGGTTGTGTATTACCTTGTATATTGGATATAAAGCCTCAGCGCAAATGACTCAATCCAGTGGTCAAACGCTGTACGCGACGGCAAAAAATATTAGCAATACTTTGGCAAATTCTCTGACAGAACGCGAGCGGGAGATGGTGCTTTTAAGTGAGTCTCCATTTTTTATAGATACCGACTTTAAAAATCCTAAACTGCAATTGAAACTCGATCAAGTACAACAGTCGTATAAGTATTATGCATGGTTAGGAATTGCAAACCCTAGTGGGAAAGTAGAAGTTGCGGCCAATAAACTACTAGAAGGGGCAGATGTTTCAGCAAGACCATGGTTTATTGAAGGCTTGAAACATGTTTATTTGGGCGATGTACATGAAGCAGTTCTGCTTGCGAAAAAATTAAAAGCCATTAATCCCAATGAACCCATGCGTTTTATTGATTTTGCAACGCCAATCTACGACCCAAATACCAAAGTATTGAAAGGTGTTTTGGCCGCACATGCAGATTGGAGTTGGGCTCAGCAAGTTTTAAAAACAGCTTTGCCAGAAGATGCAGCTGAAAAAGGCATCGAGGTATTTATTGTCAATAAGCAAGGGGAGATTCTTTATCCCTATAAAAGTATTGGACAAGTTCAATTACCTGCGATCTCGCAGCAGCACAATCATTATTTTGTTGATACTTGGAATGAGGGACAGAAGTATTTGACCACAGATGTTGCCGTGATCTCAGATACAGAAATGAGCTTAGGATGGCATGTCATAATCCGTCAACCCGTGTCTACAGCACTTGCGGAGGTTCGTGCTTTACAGCAACAAATTGTGCTGATTGGTTTAATCGTCACCTTATTCATGCTTACTCTCACTTATCGCTTAGCCAATCGTTTTAGCCGTCCAATTGAAAATTTAGCGAAAAGTGCACATGCGGTCGAAGAGGGACAAGAAGATATTCATTTTGAGGTAAATAGTAGTATTCGAGAAATTACAGGTTTATCACAGTCTTTAAATAGCATGACTAAAACGCTGTTAACCCAAAAACATCAGCTCATGGATGCCAATATCACGCTTGAACAAAAGGTACAAGAACGCACGCAGGAACTCGAACAAGCCAATATTGAATTAGAAAAATTGGCTCGGTACGACGCATTAACGGAATTATATAACCGACGCGCACTCACGGATTATTTAGATTATTTGTACGCACAGTTTGCACGAAGTCATTTGGCTTATGCGGTGTTGTTAATGGATGTCGATTTCTTCAAAAAAGTGAATGATCAATATGGGCACGAAGTAGGCGACTTTGTTCTGAAAAGCGTAGCGCAACAGTTGTCCTCGACGGTGCGTGAGTCTGACTTTGTTGCCCGTTATGGTGGTGAAGAGTTTGTAGTGTTGTTACCTGCTACATCGCTTGAAGGGGCAGTAGCTTTGGCAGAAAATCTGCGACAGGCGGTAGAAAATGCGCCTATTTTGGATCATCACCCAATTTCCATCAGCATCGGAGTGAGTGTGGTACAGGCTGGGGATAGTGATGCACAGGCTGCGATGCGTCGTGCCGACCAATATTTGTATCAAGCTAAAGCACAAGGTCGTAACCGAGTGATTGGAGCTTAATTGCCTGCTTAGTGATGTAGCAGATCGGGGTGATCTGTTACACTACGACCTTCTGTTTTATCTTCTTCTGTTGCATGTCTTTCGATATAAAAATAAGCCGATCATCTAAAGATGAACTTTCACCACAGCAGAAAAAGCTGAATCGCCTGATTGATCAAATAGAACAGCAAAAAATCAGTCTCGCCACATGGAAAAATGCACAAGACGAGATTCAACAGCATACCCGACAAAAGTTAATGCCCGTGTACCGTGAGCTACACGAGGTATTGTTTCTACAATTAGAGCAACTTTGGCACTTGTTGCAATCGCATACATTTTCCAAAAACGATTTACAACAACTCGATGAGAAAATCGCACAACTTGCCCGTATGTTGAAACGCTCACAAATGTTGAATGAAGAACAGCTCACTCTTGTGAAGCAGATCGACACCTTTTATCAGCAACACGCACAACAATCTTTAAAGAAGTCTAAAAAAGCACAGTCAGAAAATTTCGAGTATCAAGCATCCTCAGAGCAGAGCATCGAGCAACATGCAGAACAAATGAGTGAACAAGAAGACGACTTTGAGCAATATGCGGCGGAACAACAACAAGCAAGAGAGAAAGCCAAGCAGTTACGCCAGCAACAGAAACGTGAACAAGCCGAGCAATTGGCAGCACAATCACTTAAAACGGTGTATTTAAAAATAGCTGCCATGATTCATCCTGACCGTGAGCATGATGAAACTAAGAAAGCTGAAAAAACTGAATTGTTTCAGCAAGCTAGTCAGGCGTATGAACAGCAGGATTTGTTTTATCTACTGAAACTTCAGTTACAGCTTGAACAGAATAAAGGTGTTGGTACGAAAGAGTTATCTGCCGAGCAAGTGAAGTTTTATAAATTGGCTTTGGATGCACAAAGTCAGCAGTTGGAAAGCCAAATTGACGAAATTTTAGATTCTTTTCAGTTGGCGAAGAAAGTAAAAGCCGAGCATCTGCATATTAATGATGTGTATAAAACGATAGATGCGGACTGTGCGGAGTTAAAGCAGCAGTTGAAATGGGAAAAAGAGCGTTTAAAGCATATGAAAAAAGTGAGTGGGGTGGAGATGTTGTTAGTGCATGGGGAGTTATGATTGAGCTAATTTTTTTAATTTTAAGTAGATGTTATTGATTGAAAAGCTTTAACCTATTATAGATTTAATTTGGGAAGCTCTTTTTCTAAATCAGAGTAAACCGATGATTTATTTCTCATATTAACATCGATTTACTCATCAATTAATAAATTTTATTTGTAAATATTACCTGTAGAAAAAGAACTTACTAAGTTGTTCACAACTTCGCGATATAAATTCAAATATTCAGCTTTAGCAATATTTTCGGGTTTCTCTGAGCTACTGATACCAATTGCCTCACCAGAAGCAATAGCAGTTCGTAATTGTTTGTTATTTGGTTCATATGCTTGACAACCATATAAACCATATGAATCATCGCAATACAGATTAACAGCAATTTCTTTAGTTTTAATATCTGGTTCAGATGCTTTAGTCCAACGGTAGTACCAAATAGTTTGTCCTGTTGCCACCTCAATAGCAGCAGCATCAAGGGTTACTGCGTAAGCATATGTAGACTGTTGTTTCTCTATAGGAGCTAAAAATCTATTTGATAAAAGAAGGCGTTGATCAGGATTTAATAATAATGGACTTTGTATATCACCAGCATAGGTAGAATTATAAAAGTTGCGTTCCCAACGAGCATCTTGACCTAGATTTTTAGTCGAATTTTCTAGTGAGTTAATTTGAAAAATTATCTGAGCTCCAAGATTTTTAGCTGCAGACATGATATTTTTTTCTGATTCGATTTGTTGATTGAATGCTTTCCAAGAAATTACATTATATCCAGTTTTAGCAAGAGCTCTTTCAATTTCTCCCATTTCAAGACCACAGTCTGTTTTTAAAATAGTTTCTGAGGCTTGAGCAGTACCAGTACGTTGATCAGCTGTATAACTGATACATTGATCAGGAGCTTTTACAGCTACTGTAACATTATTTTTTTGCATACTTTTATATGTTTGTGTAGCAATAATTTCAGGCATCTTTTGATCTTGAGGAGATGCTACAAAAGATGACTTAATTTGATAATAACTGATCGATGTGCATGCAGACATTGAACTTACTAAAGTAAAACAAGCTGCTAGTTTAAGTGAGGTGTTCTTGAATGATTTCATTAAATAATCTCTCTATCGAATTTTCCATGAGAACGGGTACTGATTTTTAATATTCCATTGCTTAGCAACAGTTTTACCATTTTTATCTACAGCTTTTAAATTGATACATGAATACATTAAAGGAATTTCAATTTGTTCTTGCGCATTGATTGGACCATTTGAAAAGCTCTGCCACATATTTTCTGTGTCCGAGCATTGCTGAAAATATATATTTTCAATAGTTGTATTAGAGTGATTGCTAATTGTTGCATTAATCACATTAGGAATTTCCACTGGAGTGGCACAAGCTGTTAACACCCCAAAAATAATGGAAATAAAACTAATTTTTTTTAAGTTCACTGTCCTAGTCCATGTTGATTTTTATTCATTATATATTGTTCAGTGTGTTTGTTGTTATTTTATATTTTTTTTGTTAATAAGATAATGTTCATGAAAAGGGCTGAATAAATCAGCCCTTTTATGAAATTTAGATCAAAATAGCAACATCTTAAAGCGCAGCAATTTGCTCCATACTCGCTTTAATTTTACTTAACTGATCAGCAAATTCAGCCAATTTAACCTTTTCACCTTCAACCACTGCTGCTGGTGCTTTAGCGACAAAACCTTCATTTGCCAATTTTCCTGCAATTTGATCATGTTGCTTTTGAACTTTATCCAAGTCCTTCTGCAAACGGCCCAATTCCGCTTTAGGATCAATCAAACCTTTCATCGGTACAAATACAGATGCATGGCTTACAACGCTAGAGCATGAAAGAGGTGGCTCTTGCTCATTGGTCAGGAACTCAATGCTTTCAACTTTTGCGAGTGCTTTGAACAACGCTTCGATACGGATGATTTGCTCACGTTCTGCATCAGAAATATTCTTAAGCAATACAGGTAATAAACGTGCATTACCTAAGCCCATTTCACCACGAATATTACGCACCGCACCGATCAAACCTTGTAACCACTGCATATCTGCTTCAGCTTGATCATTGATCTTCGCTTGTTCAGGAACAGGATATTGTGCAGTCATAATCGTACTTTGACCAATTTTGGCACCTTTGCCTAACATCGGCGCAAGGGTCTGCCAGATTTCTTCTGTCAAATACGGCATTAACGGATGAGCCAAACGTAAAGACGCTTCCATTACGGCAAGTAGTACACGGCGAACTTCAGCTTTACGCTCTTCAGATACATTGGCATCATTCAGAACTGGTTTAGTCAGTTCAACATACCAGTCACAGTATTCATTCCAAATAAAGTCATAGATTGCTTGTGCAGCAAGGTCTAGACGATATGTTGCAAATGCTTGATGTACCGCAGCTTCTGCTTTTTGCAAACGGCTGATGATCCATTGTTCTGGAAGTTCCCAAAGATCAGGACGCGCTTCTTGACCAACAGTTTGACCTTCAACATTCATCAGAACGAAACGAGTAGCGTTCCAAATCTTGTTACAGAAGTTACGGTAGCCTTCAACACGTTTTAAGTCGAACTTGATGTCACGACCTGTGTTTGCAAGCGCACAAAAGGTGAAACGTACTGCGTCCGTACCATAAGCATTGATGCCTTCTGGGAATTCTTTGCGCGTTGATTTCTCAATCTTCGCAGCATCTTTTGGATTCATTAAGCCAGTGGTACGTTTCGCAACAAGGCTTTCTAAATCAATGCCGTCGATCAAATCTAATGGATCAAGGACGTTACCCTTAGACTTCGACATTTTCTGACCTTCACCATCACGTACTAAGCCGTGAACGTAAACCGTCTTGAATGGAACTTGTGATGAACCATCTTCATTCTTCATGAAGTGCATGGTCATCATGATCATACGTGCAACCCAGAAGAAGATAATGTCAAAACCAGTCACCAACACATCTGTTGGATGGAAGGTTTTAAGGAAATCATTCGCTGCATCTTTTTGTGCGTCGCCAGTCCAACCTAAAGTTGAGAATGTCCACAGTGCAGATGAGAACCATGTGTCCAAAACGTCTTCGTCTTGTTTCAGTTCTACGTCAGCAGCGATGTTGTTTTTGCTACGAACTTCTTCTTCGTTGCGACCCACGTAAATGTTGCCTTCTGCATCATACCAAGCAGGGATACGGTGCCCCCACCAGAGTTGACGAGAGATACACCAATCTTGAATATCACGCATCCAAGACATATACATGTTGGTGTATTGCTCAGGAACAAATTTGATACGACCATCTTGAACCGCTTCAATTGCAGGCTCAGCAAGTGGTGCAATTTTCACATACCATTGGTCTGTCAATAATGGTTCAACGATCACACCTGAACGGTCACCGCGTGGTGCTTTTAAGTCATAAGGTTGAATTTGATCTAACCAGCCTTCAGCCTCAGCTTGTTCAACCAATTTCTTACGTGCTGCAAAACGCTCTAAACCGATATAGTCAGCAGGTGCAGGAAGTAGTTGTGAAATTTGCTCACCCGCTCTAGCGATGTATTCAAACTCAGCCAAAACCTCTGCATTTTTGTTGAAGATATTGATAATCGCTAGACCACAACGTTTACCTACCTCATAGTCATTGAAATCATGCGCAGGTGTGATTTTTACACAGCCTGTACCGAAGTCTTTTTCAACGTATTCATCTGCAACAACTGGAACTAAACGACCTGTGATCGGTAGAACAATGTTTTTACCGATAAGGTGTGCATAGCGTCCATCTTCAGGATGTACCGCAACGGCTGTATCGCCCAATAATGTTTCAGGACGTGTCGTTGCAACCACAAGATAGTCATTACCATCTTTGGTTTTAAGCGATTTGTCTTCAAAGAAATATTTAAAGTGCCACAATGAGCCTTTTTCTTCTTTGCTTTCAACTTCAAGATCAGAAAGGGCAGTTTGTAGTTTTGGATCCCAATTCACCAAACGCTTACCACGATAGATCAAACCATCTTCGTGAAGTTTAACAAACACTTCTTTTACAGCATTGGATAAACCTTCATCCATCGTGAAGCGTTCACGTGACCAATCGACTGATGAGCCTAAACGACGGATTTGACGTGTAATTGTTCCGCCTGATTGTTCTTTCCATTCCCAAACTTTGTCGATGAACTTTTCACGACCTAAGTCATGACGGTTAATCCCTTGTAGACCAAGTTGACGCTCCACGACCATCTGTGTTGCAATTCCCGCATGGTCTGTTCCAGGTTGCCACAAGGTATTTTTACCCATCATACGGTTATAACGAGTCAGTGCATCCATGATGGCATTGTTAAAGCCATGACCCATGTGCAAGCTACCCGTAACGTTTGGTGGTGGAATCATGATACAGAATGATTCACCTTGACCTGATGGTTTGAAATAACCGTTTTGTTCCCAGATTTGATACCACTTCTTTTCGATCTCGGTTGGATCGTAAGTTGTTGCAATATTTTGAGCAGATTGAGCGTCAGTCATAGTACAGAAGATTAAAATTGAATAAAAAATTAGATCTATTGTAGCAAAAAAATGATGAATATTTTCATCAAAAAAAGTCGATGAAAACAGTTGGTTTTTTTCTTGAAAAAGTTAGATCTATGTATGTTACATCACACAATTAAAAATGTTTAAGCATAAAACAACGATATAAAAATATTAAAACTTAAAAAAGGACGGTTACGATGAGTTATTCAATTCTATCAAAAATTAATGAAGCAACACACGGTCAACCATTTTTGGCATTTATGCATGTTGATCGTGAATAGAATGTGGTAAATTCAGCATTTGAAAAGCCAAAAATGAAAGAAAAACAGAATCTAAGGATGAATAAGGGCTTATTGAATAAGCCCTTATTTTATGGAATCTAGAATAGGGTGATTAGAATGAACACTGCCGTTTTTTTAAATATTCATGCCGATACATACGCGCGATTTGCTCACATCCGTACGCAGCTCTTACAGGGTAGTAAAGAAAGCCAAGCAAATGCTTTGGGGGCAGTTTTATCTGAAATTGCATGTGAAGTGATAGAACAAGTTTTTATGGTGCTATTGCAAGACAATCAACATCATTCACTCACAGGTGAATCTGAAAAAGTGATTCAGCAGATTTTAGAAGCAATCCGAAAATATATGCCATGGTCAGTGTCATTCTTTGGGAATGATCGTCTAGTTCCATTGATTGAACATTTATCTAAAACAATTCGAGTTGAAGATGAGTCGGTATATATGACTTATCCGATTGAGCAACAGTTGACTCAACAGGTTAAAGCTTCGAGTCAAAAATTAGCTGAAGGGGAAAGTCGGGAAATTGCCAATTCACTGAAGTTGCTCACAGAAGTGATTGATGTAGGTGTCACTCATTTAATTCGTGAGCCGAAAAAGAGCCTAAAATTTAATTTTGTAGTCGATAAAACCTTAAATGGCGTCATTAATATGACGACACATTTAGGGTATAAGCGTTTAGAAAAATTAGGTACTCAACTTGATCAACAAGTTGCGGCAACTTATGTAGATCACTTTCTTAAATTTATGCGTCACCCTGCATAAATAAAGGAGATATATGACGTGGCGAAACTTAAAAGTCTTGAAAATAAAGTCGTATGGATTACAGGTGCATCTTCGGGCTTAGGTAAAGCTTTGGCACGAGAGTGCGCTTTACAAGGTGCTCAAGTTGTACTGACTTCACGTCGTTATGATGAATTGGAGTCTGTTCGTGTTGGCTTACTCAAGCCTGAACAACATCTTTCGATTGCAGCAGACATTACGGATGAATCACAAGTCCGTCATGCCTATGAACAAGTTCTCGCGTGCAAAGGACGTATTGATTGGCTGATTAATAATGCAGGTTTGAGTCAACGTGCATTGATTCAAGATACGACTATGCAAACTGAACGTGCGATCATGGAAGTAGATTATTTTTCACAAGTATTTTTTACCAAAACTGTGTTACCAACCCTGTTAAAGCAAAAATCTGGACGGGTTGTTTTTGTATCGAGCGTTGCTGGTCTATTAGGAACGCAATATAGAGCGAGTTATTCTGCGGCGAAAGCAGCGATTCACATGTGGGCAAATAGTTTACGAGCTGAGGTTGCGAAAGAAGGTGTGGAAGTTTCTGTTGTCTTCCCTGGTTTTGTGAAGACCAATGTTTCGTTTAATGCTTTAAATGGTGAAGGTAAACCACAAGGACATCAGGATGAAGCGATTGAAAATGGACTTGAAGCCGATGTATTTGCTGAACGAGTAGTGAGTTCATTAATGGCAGGTGATGAATATATTGTTGTTGGCGGGAAAAAAGAACAACTCGGAGTATTGGTCTCTCGCTTATCACCAAGCTTGTTATATAAAATGATTCGTAAAACACGAGTTAAATGATAGTGCAAACACCTAAGAAAGCTGTTTTTAATTGGAGTGGCGGAAAAGATTCTGCCCTCGCACTTTATACCGTCTTACAGCAAAAACAATTCGAAGTAGTTGCTTTGTTGACCACAGTCAATGAAGAAACGGAATTGTCATCTATGCATGCGATTCCATTTTCATTATTGATGAAACAAGCTGAAAGTATTGGTGTCCCTCTTTATCCTGTATTTTTACCCAAGAACCTACCTGTTTATGAGCAGCGCATGTTAGATGCTGCTCAGCATTTCAAGGCACAGGGGGTAGAACACTTTATTTTTGGTGATATTTATCTCAGTGACGTGCGTAAATATCGAGAAGACCGTTTACATCCTTTAGGAATTGAAGTGGTCGAGCCAATCTGGAATCTTGATTCGACTGAAGTGATGCAAAACTTTTTGGATTCAGGCATTAGAACTAAAATCATCGTCACAGATGCCAGTAAATTGGATCGTTCTTTTATTGGTCAAGATATAGATGCAGCATTGATAGAACGGATGCCTGAGGATGTCGATATCTGCGGAGAAAATGGCGAATACCATACTTTTGCTTATGCTGGAGCATTGTTCAAACAACCCGTTGAATTTGAGATTGTAGAAACTCGTCAAATGTCTTATGACTTTAAATTAGAGAATGGGGAAGAAAAAACCTATCACTATTGGCAAGCGATTTTTGCAGGGTAACGGAGTTGTCCTGATGCAGCATGTGCAACAGGACATAAGTCTTCAAGATGGCTGATAGATCGCTGTTCCATATGCAAATACTTCAACCATCCCACCTTGCATACCGAGTTCAGTCGTGCTGAGACGAACCCCCATGATATGGCTAGCACCAATTGCATGTGCTTGTTGTTTGAGTCGAATGATTGCTTCACGGCGTGCTCGTTCAACAATACTTTCATAACTGGTCAGACGACCACCTAGAAAATTTCTAATTGTCGCAAGCACATATTTAAAGTAGTCATGTGAAATGACGACATTGCTACTTACCAGTTGTCCATTTGATTGAGTCTCGACGAATCGATTGCTATCAATGCGAATATGAGCAAATTGTTTTTCTTTTTCATCTAATTCACGAAGATGTTTTTGTTCGATATGACGACCGAATCCCCAACCTACAGTGAACAGAATTAAGAAAAGAACGATTTGTAAAATTAAACCATCCATATATTTGCCTATGCACTAAATGGGTCTGGAAGTGTGGGTGCTTTAGGTTGAACAATAACCGCAGTGCCGTAAACAAAAAGTTCTGATGCACCTTGTGCGATATTTGATGTCGAGAAACGAATACCGACGATAGCGTTGGCACCTAAAGCACGTGCTTTATCGATCATACGTTGTGTCGCTTCTTGGCGAGATTCTTCAAGCAACTCTGTATAGCCTGTTAGTTCACCACCAACAATGTTTTTTAATCCTGCCATAAGATCTCGACCAACATGTTTACTGCGTACCGTACTGCCGTACACGACATCTAGCTGACGTAAAATCTCGTGACCAGGAACTGATTCTAAACTGCTTAATAACATAGCGTTTTTCTAAGTCTTTAATATTTCAGTATTGAAGATAAGAAATATTCCGCATGCATGCAATAAAAAAGCTCACCGAAGTGAGCTTTTTTATGACAAAGTTTTTTATTATTGAGCGCTATTTTTTTCAGCGCTAGATGGTTGGCGTGCAATCGTCTCAGTTGAAGACGCTTTGAGTCCACCACCTAAGGTTTTATAAAGCTCAACCTGATTATTTAAATCAGCTTGTTGCAATAATAATAAGCCTTGTTCTGCTGAATATGCTGAACGCTGAGCATCTAACACCGTTAAGTAGCTATCAATACCAGCACGGAAACGAGCATTTGATAGTTTATAAGTGGTGTTGGTGGCATCAACTAAGCGGCGTTGAGCACTCAAACGATCACCAATATTGGCACGAGTTGCTAAAGCATCATTCACTTCACGGAATGCAGATTGGACTGACTTTTCATAATTTGAAAGGGCAATCTTCTGATCTGTTTCAGAAATTTTGACATTCGCACGACGTGTACCCCAATCAAAGATTGGCATATCGATGCTCGGACCAATTGACCAAAGTGCGTTGCCAGATTTAAACAAATCACTTAAATCTGTTGATGCATAACCTGCTGAACCCGTTAAACTAATCGTTGGGAATAGTCGTGCTTTCGCAGCACCTATATTTGCACCTGCAGCACTGAGTTGATACTCAGCCACTTTGACGTCAGGACGATTATTCAACAAGTCACTTGGTAAGCCTGCTGTCAACACATTCTTTTGTGTGATACGAGCAACTTGTTGTTTTGGTAACAGGTTCTCAGGAACTGGTTGACCGACCAATAAATTCAACAAGTTTTGAGCTTGTGCAATCTGGGTTTTGTAGTTAGCTACATCGTTACGTGCAGTTTCAACTGAAATCTGAGCTTGACGCACAGGAATTTCACTATCAATTCCGACATCGAAACGTTTTTTGTTCAAGTTAAATGACTCTTGCTGTGCTTTGAGCGTTTGCTCTGCAAGTTTGAGTTGTGCACTGGCGAATGAATAATTCAACCATGCTTGTGTCACTTGACCAATTAAGCTGATCTGAGTCGCATCACGTGAACTTTGTGTCGCAAGATAACTATCTAAAGCAGCGTCTTTCAAGCTACGAACTCGACCCCAGAAATCTAACTCGTAAGCCGTTAAACCTAAGCCAACTTGGTAAGTCGAGTAGGGGTTGTTTGGATCACGAGATGGCGTGACTTGGCGAACCGCACTACCACTTGCCCCAATCGTTGGTAATTGGTTGTTTTCTGAAATTTGGTACTGCTGTTGCGCTTTTTGAATATTCAACGCCGCTGTACGCAAGTCACGGTTATTGGCAAGTGACATATCAATCACTTGTAATAAACGAGGGTCCGCAAAGAAGTCTTTGTAGCCTTGTTCTGCGATAGAAGTTCCAGAAGCATTACTATATGACGCAAAGCTTTCAGGAATCGCTGTGTTCACAACAGGCTCTGGCCCACGCATGCTTTGGCAGGCAGCCAAAGACAGCGCGAGTGCAGAGATTGCAATGCCACGACTGGAAATAGACCAAACAGTTTGCATCACGATCAATGCTCCTGAGTATTTAAAGTTTTAGGTTTGTACTTAAAGATACTACGAATCCACACGAAGAATACAGGGATGAAGAAGATACCTAAAAGTGTTGAAGAAATTACGCCACCCAGTACACCATAACCAACAGAATGTTGACTACCTGCACCCGCACCACTTGCAAGGGCTAATGGTAAAACACCAAATCCGAATGCAAGTGTAGTCATGATAATCGGACGTAAACGCATTTTTGCAGCATGTAACGTTGCTTCAAATAACTCTTCGCCTTTTTCTTGCAGCTCTTTTGCAAACTCTACGATCAAGATCGCATTTTTTGCAGAAAGACCAATCACGGCTACGATTGCGACTTGGAAATAAATGTTAAAGGATAAGTTTGGATCACCTTTAATCACCATTCCTAACCATGTCATCGTGAAAGCACCAATAATACCTAGTGGTACAACCAACAATACCGAAATTGGAATCGCCCAGCTTTCATACAATGCTGAAAGACACAGGAACACGATCAATAATGAAAGAATGAGTAATGGAACTGTTTGGTTACCAGAATCACGCTCTTCCAAAGATAAGCCTGTCCATTCATAGTCGAAACCTTGTAAGCCCATCGATGGTAACTTACCAATGATTTCTTCCATTGCTAACATCGCGTCACCTGAGCTGACACCTGGTGCAGGAGAACCTTGAATGTTCACAGAAGATACGCCGTTGTAACGTTCTAAACGTGGTGAACCATACGTCCATTCACCTTTAGCAAAAGCTGAGAATGGAACCATTTCACCTTTGTTATTACGTACATACCATTTGTTTAGGTCTTCAGGCATCATGCGAGTATCGGCTTCACCTTGAACATAAACTTTTTTCACACGACCACGATCAACGAAGTCATTGATATAAGAACCACCCCAAGCCATGCTCATGGTGCTGTTAATATCACTAATACTCACACCCATTGCACCAGCTTGTGCTTGGTCAACTGTGATTTTGTACTGAGGAGTATCCTCTTGACCATTCGGACGTACACCTGCAAGACGTTTGTCTTGTGATGCCATACCTAAAATAGCGTTACGAGCAGCAATCAGTTTTTCATGACCTTGACCACTTACATCTTTCAACTGAATATTAAAACCAGACGATACGCCCAATTCTGGCATTGCAGGAAGCTGTAATGGCATGATGTAAGATGCATCTTTTACGATCATGTTCAATGCCATACCTCGTTGAATGATGGCACCAATTTGTGATTCAGGTGTTGTACGCTCGCTCCAGTCTTTCAATTTGATAAAAGCAAGACCAGCATTTTGACCAACCCCTGTAAATGAGAAGCCAGACACAGTAAAGATTGACTCTACATGTTCTTTTTCCTTATTTAAGAAGTAATCAGTCATAGTGGTGATGACTTTATCTGTTCTTTCAAGACTTGCACTCGGTGGTAATTGAACAAGTGTCATAACTACACCTTGGTCTTCTTCAGGTAAGAAAGAAGAAGGCAACATCTTGTATAAACCAACTAAAGCAGCAATAACAACGATATAAATGACTCCAGAGAACAACTTATGATGGGTCATACGGTTGACGCCACCTTGATATTTCTCTGAAAGTTTTTCGAACCCACTATTAAAACCACGGAAGAAACGCGCAAAGATACTGTTGCTTTGTTCTTTGTTTGGATCGTGTTGTTTTAATAACGTTGCACAAAGGGCAGGGGTAAATGTTAACGCAACGATCAAAGATAAAATCATTGCCGTTACTAAAGTGATAGAGAATTGACGGTAAATTACACCAGTTGTCCCCCCGAAGAAGGCCATTGGTACGAATACCGCCGTTAATACACTAGTGATACCAATCAAAGCACCAGAAATTTGACCCATCGACTTTTCAGTAGCAGGTACAGGTTCAAGGTGTTCTTCTTGCATAACACGTTCGACGTTCTCGACGACTACAATCGCATCATCGACCAACAGACCAATCGCAAGCACCATCGCAAACATGGTGAGCGTGTTGATTGAGAAGCCGAAAATATTGATTACCGCAAAAGTTCCCAATACAACTACAGGGACTGCGAGTGTCGGAATGATCGTCGCACGCCAGTTCTGTAAGAACAGGAACATGACGATAAATACCAGAACAACAGCTTCAATCAGTGTGTGTACTACACTTTCAATCGAAAGCTTAATGAACGGTGTCGTATCGTAAGCAAGTTTATCTTTTAAACCACTTGGATAGTTAACACGTAATTCTGATAAACGTTTTTCAACTGCAGCAGCTGTATCTAGCGCATTTGCACCCGTCGCAAGTTTAATCGCGACACCACCTGCAGGATTACCATTGAACTTAGAGTCAAACTGATAGTTGTCAGAACCTAACTCAACGCGTGCAACATCACTTAAACGCACTTGTGCGCCATCAGCCGCATTTTTTAGGAAAATGTTTTTAAACTGCTCTGGAGTCTGCAACATACTTTGTGCATTTACCGTCGCATTTAAAACTTGTCCTTGAACTGCTGGAGCACCACCTAATTGACCTACGGCAACTTGAGCATTTTGTGAACGTATAGCTGCTGCAACATCTGAAGGTGTGAGATTAAAACTAGTAAGTTTTGCTGGATCTAACCAAATACGCATTGCATAAGAACCACCAAAGACAGTTACTTCGCCCACACCTGCAACACGACTCAGTGGCTCAGAGATGTTTGAATTGACGTAATCTTTAATATCTGATGCTGACAAGCTGCCGTCAGGTGAGTAGAAAGCAACGACCTGCATAAAGCTTGCACCAGACTTGGTCACTCTTACACCTTGACGTTGAACGTCTTCTGGTAAAAGAGCAGTTGCTGATTGTAATTTATTTTGAACTTGAACTTGAGCGATATCAGGATCAATGCCTTGTTCGAAGTTTAAGTTGATTGATGCTTGACCATTACCCGCACTGTTTGAAGAGATATAACGTAAACCATCCAAACCATTCATTTGCTGTTCAATGATTTGAGTAACCGTATTCTCAACAGTCTGAGCTGAAGCACCTGGATATGTTGCAGAAATTGTCACCGTAGGCGGTGCAATCGTTGGGTATTGCGCAACTGGCATTTTGGTGAGGGTGAGAATACCCGCCAGCATAATAACCAGTGCAATCACCCATGCAAAAATTGGGCGATGAATAAAAAATTGAGCCATGCAATCTACCCCTTAAACTTGTGAAGTAGCTTTTTGTTCAGTTTTTGAAGAGTCAGCTTGTTTTTGTTCATTTGCTTTAGGTGCAGCATTTTGACCTTGTGATGCTTGAGGTTGGTAAGGCTTAGCCTTAACTTCTTGACCTTCTTTTACCTTTGCAACACCATCCACAATAACTTTATCACCAGCTTTTAAACCATCGGTAATAATCCAGTCTTGACCTTGAACACCTGCTGTCGTCACTGGTCGAGTCTCTACAGTACCTTTCGCATTTACGACCATAGCAATTGCTTGCCCTGTAGGTAAGCGAGTTACAGCTGCTTGTGGAATCAGATATGCATTAGGTAGAACTGCTTGAGAAATTTTTGCAGTTGCGTACATACCAGGTAATAACAAGTGATTTGGATTAGGGAAAACAGCACGTAAAGTGACTGATCCTGTTTCAGGGTTAACACTTGCACCAGAGAATGCGAGTTGTCCTTCGATAGGATAATCTGAACCATCTTCAAGTGTGAGTTTGACGCGAGTATTATTACTACTATCTAAACTACCTTTACTCAACTGCTGACGTAAACGGAGCATTTCAGCACTTGATTGATTGATATCTACATAGATTGGATCAAGTTGTTGGATTGTCACCAACGGATCTGCTTGGTTTGCAGTAACTAAAGCACCAGAAGTTACCGAAGAACGACTAGATTGTCCTGAGATTGGTGCGCGAACAGTTGAATAACCTAAAGTAATTTCAGCATTTTTCAATGCTGCCTGAGCTGCAGCTACATCAGCTTCAGCCAATTTTACTTGAGCATTAATATCATCATATTCTTGTTTAGAAACGGCGTTAGTACCAACCAATTGGCGATAACGATTTTCTTTCACACGCAATGCATTTAAATTAGCTTGCTGACGCAATAAAGCTGCACGAGCATTGTCAGCAGTTGCACGGTTGGTATTAGCATCTATTTGATAAAGCGCTTGACCTGCTTCGACATAACTGCCTTCAGCAAATAAACGCTTTAAAATAACGCCACCCGTTTGTGGACGAACTTCTGATATTTGATACGCAGAAGTGCGCCCAGAAAGTTCAACATTTTGTTCAACACTTTGTGGTTGAGCAACGATAACACCAACTTCTGGAGGCGGCATTTTTTGAGCAGCAGCAGCTTGCTGTTCATCTTTAGGATCTTTGCTACAACCAACAAGCGCAATGCTTGTTGCTAATGCGCAAGCAGTGAGGGCAGGTGCCCAAAGCTTAGCCGACATCATTGTTCCACCTCAATTTAGATTTTTTATCTAAAAACAAATTGTTGCTGAAATTGCTTTGATACAGCCAAAACCAAAGCAACGAAGTCAAAATCAACCCAATACCCCAACCAGCCAATACATCAGTTGGGTAATGAACCCCTGCATAAACTCTAGATATCCCCATGATTATTAACCATAAAACAGATACTAAAACGATACTGGAACGATATTTGTGCTGTTGTGATAGCAACAGAACTAAACTCGATAGGGTTGCAGCATACAGGCTATGGGCACTTGGGAAGGATGCTCCATAACTTTGAACTAAATGATAAAACGCCAATGGTCTTGGTCGATCAATGCCCCATTTCAGAAGCCAACCAATCATAATGCTACCGATCACGCTCAGGGCGACAAATATGACCTTTTTATAGTTTTTCTTTCGAATTTGATGGATACAAAAAAACGACGTTAAAACCAGTAAAAAGGGCATGCCTCCTAGGCGAGAAAACAGAACGGCTACGTGGTTATGCGCAAACGAACGATGTTCAAATAGCATTTGAACACCTCTAAGGTCTAAATTTGATATGCTTGGAGAAAACAGCCCAATCACACCGATTATCAAAAAAATGCAACCAATACAAAGCAGTAGGTACGGCATGCGAACCTCATTATTTGCTTAACCATTGTTCAGGGTTATATAATGTTTGAAAGTGTACTTGTGAGTACACTTTTGGTCAAGTCTTGAAATTTTATGATAATTTCATTTTCAGATTTTCTTAAGGTTCAGTAAAAAAACATAACAAAAATTGATTAATGTCTCACTTTTTGTTCACTTGATGCGTCATCATCTACTTCGATTGGTTGTTTTGGTGGCCAAAAGAAATCACTTGGTCGTGTTAAGAAGTGGGTGAGTACCAATTTTGCCAATGGTTTCCATTGTGCGAAACGTACGCGACGAGCGCGTAAAGCAACAATAATAGTCAAAGTAAAGCTAACAAATAGGTTGGTTAAACCAATGAGCATGACACCAAGGAACGATACAAGGATTAGACCAATATCAGGTGATCCACTAATAGTCATTAAGCCTTGTATAAAATTTGCAGATGCAAAGGCAATGTGACGAATATCTAGTGGTAAGCCTAGAATAAAACCAATGGTTCCCATACTTCCAAGCATGATACCGAACAAGAAGTTACCAGCTAAAGCACCTAAGTTGGTTTCGATATAATTAGCAAACTTATCCAGTCTTTCTTGTCCCATTAAACGTTTCAAACGAAGATGCTGTTTTAAACGAGGACCTACCTTTCGATATACGGCTAGGTTATCGAAATATCCTGCAAGTAAACCTGATAAAAATAAGCACACACCAGCAATTGCTGCATGTGGAACGGCCAAAGAAGTGAATGGATTTAAGGAGTGCAGCGTTTTACTTGCTTTAACAGGTGAAAGCAAAGGTTCATGTAAGTTGTATTGCCATAAGAAAGTAATAAGTGCAGCTACTGGAATCGCAATCGAGATATTGCCGAGGATAGCCACAAATTGAGTACGAATAATATTGATAATTAAAGCTGCGAGTTCAGCAATTTGTGCTGTTTTACTACCTTTTTGATGTTGCACTGTTGCTGCGAGAGCAGCAGCTGTCATTGCAGGTTGTTTAGTTGCAACGGTGAAATGCAGCACATGAATCAGCATAAAACCCAACGCATAGTTCATGCTATATAGAAATGCATGTCCAAATGGGGCCAAGACCAAACGCGCTGTCAGTATTTTTAAGGTTGCCATAGTCGCAATAATTGCACCTGCACCCGCAGCAGCCTTATACATTCCCCAAAAGCCAGTTTTGTCAGTACTTACATAATGTTCGCCTGTCTTACTTGCATTCTCAGTAACTTGTAACGCAATTAACTCACTGGTAGAGCTGAGTAAGTGACGCACACTTTTTTCATCATAATTCGCTTGAGTTAGATCTGTGATTAACTCACCCAATGATCGGTATCGAATTTCATTTTTGCTGACCAATAAACTAAGCAATAATTCAATTCGATCAAGTGCTTGTTCTAAAAGCGAGAGTAAATAAGTCAAACTGATACTTACACCAATACGCTTGGTTGCTCTGCGGATTTTGAGTACAACTTCGCGACATTGATCCAGCATAACAAATGCTTGTGATGCATCAGGAGGCGGGAGAACTACAATGCTATCTTGATCTTCGATCTGCTTTTTATACTTCTCAATAAATTCGACAATTTCTCGGTTTTGAACCAGAAAAGGAGATTCGTATTCAATAATGTCAGGTAAGGCATTAATAAACTCAGGATATAAGCCAATGCCACTGATTCGATATGAAAGAACAGTAATCGCTTTTATTAATTCATTTTTAGAATAGAGTTTTTCTTTACTATTGCTATGACTTTCACTGATTAGGCTAAATAAACGAATCCAATCTTGTGTATCAATTAAAGCTAACCAATCGCTATCAGTTTCTTGGTGAAAAACTTTACCCACTAATGTTCTGAGTTGCTGACCATCTTCAATTAAAGGAAGAAAATGAGCGCCTAATCGTTGGCTTAACTGGTTCCAAAAGCCATCCAAAGAGAGAATCCCACTGTCGGCATACAAGCTAATTTGTTTATATTGGCTAATCAGACGTAATAAAAAGTTTTGAAGCAAAATGGAGGATGCAGGAGTGAGTAATAAAATCCTAACCAATGCATCAATACGTGATTTTACTTCATTGGCATCGTTAGGATCAGCTGGTCGCATACGATTGACCAGTTCAATAATTAGGTTTTCGTCAAGAGCAGCTTGAGGTAGTTCAAGCTGTTCCTGCATTTTTAAAAATAAATCAGATAAATTTAAATGCATAGGCAATTAGAACATCATTGAAGTCGGTGTAAGGCCATTAAGGTCAAATTGATCAGTGCTTGTCGATATTCATTATCAGGTAAGGCTTTTAAAGCCTCTAATGCGCCATCCGTTTCTTGTTGGGCACGCTTTTGGCAATATTCGATTGCGCCCGAGTTATGCACGATTTGAATAACTTTATCTAGATGCTCGATACCACCTGTGGCGATACTACGACGGATAATCTCATGTTCTTCACCCGTCGAATGAGCTAATGCTGAAATTAACGGTAAAGTAGGTTTACCTTCCATCAAATCATCACCAATATTTTTACCTAATGTTTCAGCATCAGATGTGTAATCCAAAATATCATCAATAATTTGAAAGGCATTTCCAAAATGACCAGCGAAGCGACGAAGAGGTTCACGGTACTCTTCTGTACCTGCCAAAATAGCTGCGCCTTCAGTAGCAAGTTCAAACAAACGAGATGTTTTACCATGAATAATGCGCAAATATGTTTCTTCGGTTGTTTCGGGTTGATGCTGAGATTGAAGTTGTAAAACCTCACCTTCAGCAATTTCACATGTGCCCGTAGAGAAATCTTTTAATAGCGTAATGTTATTTAAATCAACCAATAGATCAAATGAACGTGCTATTAAGAAATCCCCCACCAAAACAGCAGTTTGATTGTTCCACGTTGCATTTGCGGTTGGGCGACCACGGCGGAGGTTTGATTCATCGACTACATCATCATGCACTAAAGTTGCGGTATGAAGCATTTCAATGATGGCGGCTAAATGTTGTGCTTGCTGCATATTTGCCAATCCACAAGCTTTTGCAGCCAGTAAACACATGATTGGACGCATACGCTTCCCACCAGCTTCTACGACGTGTTTGCTTACAGACATGACTAAACCAACTTTAGAGCTAATTCCTTCATTGATCAGGTAATCCATCGCAGCAAAATCTGTCGCAACAGGGGAAAGAACGTCTTGCTTAAAATCGATAACCATATGAAGAAAAACCTCGTATAGGTGGGTAGTGCGCTAAGTGTATCAATTAATCTGTTGCTAAACAGTTATACAGGCTGTGTAATCCGTCATTTAAAACATTATGATGAGTTTTTTGGTCTTAATTTAGACAGAAAAAAGAGCTTGCCCACCAAACATCATTACTTTACTTATGACTTTGTAAAAACACAGTTTGTTATTGTCGCAATTTGTTTTTAAAAATGTATTGCAAATCACAGAAAGAATCAATCAAAACTATAGAACTTCAATCTAATTGATTTTATTAGAAAATCTAAAAATTGATTGAATCTATTTGCATTTGTATAAAATGACTTGTTGTTTGATCAAATTTCACTTAAAATTTGTCCCCTTATATAACCCCAGTGGCGTTCGTTTTAAGATCGATATATCCCTTTATCGACACGACGACACGGGCATGTTGGAGTACATATGTACGCAGTAATCCAAAGCGGTGGTAAACAGCACCGTGTTGTTGAGGGTGAAACCCTTAAAGTAGAATTATTGAAAGCTGAAACTGGCGCAACTATCACGTTTGATGACGTGTTAATGGTTGTAAACGGTGACAACATTCAAATCGGTGCTCCAGTTGTAGCTGGCGCAAAAGTAACTGCAGAAGTAGTTGGCCATGGTCGTCACGACAAAATCCGCATCATCAAAATGCGTCGTCGTAAACACTACCGTAAGCAAC